>OLSC01000423.1_pt1 | contig 53160 bp, 60 predicted proteins | sample 1672881 | NCBI WGS metagenome assembly OLSC01 (sample SAMEA3136733, study PRJEB25190) | human gut metagenome | biome: human gut; feature: human-associated habitat; material: faeces | place: Austria | collected 2013 | reverse complement strand
CCATCAACGACCTGTCCCGTGGCTGCAACGCTGACGAGGTCTACAAGATGAGCCTGATCACTGCCTGCCAGTCCTGATCGTACCCATCTGAGCTGAATTGAACCTGAGGACCCCGGAAGTGTCTGCGGATGCTTCCGGGGTCCTTTTTTGTCTCCCTCTTGAATTCTTCCTGCGTTTGTGGTACAATATTCAAGCACTCAGAAAAGTGCGTCGGACAGCGCCTGCGGCGTGGTTCGGCATACGGATGCGGGTCCTGTACGATGGAGCCGCTGTGAACCAGGTCAGGTGGGGAACCAAGCAGCCTTAAGCGGTGTGCTCTGTGCGTTTCAGACAGCCTGCATCCGTATGCCGAGCTACGCAGGGCGGGGACAAAACCCCGTCATGCGCTGTCCTTTTTTATTGCCGATTTTGTCCGGAAAGGGGAGTGCTGCTCATGTATCGAGCCCTGTACCGCAAGTGGAGACCCCAGCGGTTTGAAGATGTGGTGGGTCAGCGCGGCATTGTGACGGCCCTGCGCAATCAGATCGCCACCGGCCGTGTGGGCCACGCCTACCTGTTCACCGGCGTGCGCGGCACCGGCAAGACCACCTGTGCCAAGATCTTTGCCAAGGCGGTCAACTGCCTGCACCCGCAGAACGGCGACCCCTGCGGCGAATGCGAGATCTGCAAGGGCATCGACAACGGCAGCATTCTGGATGTGGTGGAGATGGACGCCGCATCCAACAACGGCGTGGACGATATCCGCGACCTGCGGGATGAGACTGCCTACACCCCCAGCGCCTGCCAGTATAAGGTATACATCATCGACGAGGTGCACATGCTGTCCACGGCGGCCTTCAATGCGCTGCTCAAGACGCTGGAAGAACCGCCGGCCCATGTCATTTTTATTCTGGCCACCACCGAGATCCAGAAGGTGCCGGCCACCATCCTGTCCCGCTGCCAGCGGTATGATTTTACCCGCATCGGGCCGGAGGACATCGCACAGCGGGTGGAGTATATCGCCGGGGAAGAGCACTTGGAACTGACCTCGGACGGCGCGGAGCTGATCGCCCGCCTGGCCGACGGTGCCCTGCGCGATGCGTTGTCCATTCTGGACACCTGCGCAGGCGTCACGGCAAAGATCGACGCGGACGTGGTGCGCCGCATGGCCGGTGTGACCGACCGCAGCTATTTGTTTCGCATCTCCGACGCGCTGGAAGCGCAGGACGGAGCCGCCGCACTGGCCCAGCTAGCCCAGCTGCGGCAGCAGTCGGTGGACGTTAAACGCCTGACCGAAGAACTCATCGCCCACTACCGCGCCCTGATGCTGGCGGCTTTGCCCGGCGGGCAGGCACTGCTCTCCGGTGTGTCACCGGAAGAGGAGGCGCAGTATCTGGAAAAAGGCCCGCAGCTGGGCCAGCGGGAGGCCATCCGGGCCATCCGCACCCTGGGCACGGCACTGGAGCACATGACCCGCGGCAGTGACCAGCGCATCGAGCTGGAGTTGGCGCTGTTCAGCCTGTCGGAACCGCCGCAGCAGCGGCAGACCGTACCAGTGCAGGCAGCACCGGTCGCCCGTGCCGCACAGCCCGCTGCCGTGCAGCCGTTTGCTTCGGCTCCGGCGGTGCAGCCCTTTGTGAGCGCACCGGTACAGCAGGCTCCCGTACAGCAGCCGGTCGTGGAGCCTGCCCCGCTGCCGGAACCGCTGCAGCCTGCGGCAGAGCCGGTGCAGTCCGCACCGGAACCGACACAGGAACCTGCATCTGTGCAGGTGCCCGTGCAGGCCGAAGAGCTGCCGCCGTTGCCGGAAGAACCGCCCGTGCAGGGCGGGGAAGCGCTGCCCTGGGAGGAACCCTCCGCACCGGCACAGCCCGTGCCGCCGCCCCGCGAGGAACCGTCTCCTGCGCCGCAGACAACGGCCCCGGCCCCGAAGCAGGAAGCCGCTCCCGCACAGCCCAGACCGGCAGCGGGCAGTCTGGCCCCATACCCGGAGTGGGCACAGATCACCCAGAAGCTGCAGGAAGTGGACCCCATGCTGTACAGTTACCTGCGCAAATCCAAGGCGTACTTTGACGGTACCCGGGTGCTCATCGACGGCGGCAAGACCTTCCGCGATTTCATCCGGGCCAATAAGGACAGCCAGCGGCTGATCAAAAAGCTCATCTTGCAGGTGTCCGGCAAGGCGATCCCCATCGGCCCCTACGAGCCCAGAACCGCAGGGAAAGCCGTGTCCAACGCGGAGCAGTCGCTCCACGCACTGGAAAAGCTGGGGCTGGATGTGTCCATTGAGGACACCGCCCGAAAACAGAAATAAGGCTTCCCCTTTGGGGGAAGGCTTTTCAACCGATAAGACAAAGGAGAACAAACTATGAAAGCAAGAATGCCCGCAGGCTTTGGCCGCCCCGATATGAACGCCCTGATGCGTCAGGCCCAGAAGATGCAGGAGGACATGAAGGCCAAGCAGGCCGAGCTGGAAGCCGCCGAGTACACCGGCAGTGTCTCCGGTGAAATGGTCACCGTGAAGATGAACGGCAAGCACGAGGTGCTGGCTATCACCATCAAGCCCGAAGCTGTGGACCCGGATGACATCGAGATGCTGGAAGATCTGGTGGCTGCTGCCGTCAACGCCACCGTCAAGCAGGTGGACGAGACCGCCGAGGCCGAGATGGGCAAGCTGACCGGCGGCATGAACATTCCGGGTCTCTGATCCGGCTGGAGGGAAGAACATGGGCTACAATGCTGCCCCGCTGGAAAAGCTGATCGAAGAGTTCGGCAAGTTTCCGGGCATCGGGCGCAAAGGCGCGACCCGCATGGCCTATCAGGTGTTGAGCATGTCCGATGAGGACGCGGCGGCCCTGGCTTCGGCCATCCAGAACGCGCACACCAAGCTCCACCGCTGCCGCATCTGCCAGAACTACACCGAGGCCGAGATCTGCCCCATCTGCGCTAGCGCCAAGCGGGACACGTCGGTCATCTGCGTGGTGGAAACGCCGCGGGATGTGCAGGCGTTTGAGCGTACCCGGGAGTACCACGGCCTGTATCATGTGCTGCACGGCCTGATCAGCCCCATGGACGGCATCGGGGCCGAGCAGCTCAGCGTGAAGGAACTGCTGGCCCGTCTGGGTGACGGCAAGGTCAAGGAAGTGATCATGGCCATGAACCCCACCGTAGAGGGGGAGGCCACCGCCATGTATCTGGCCAAGCTCATCAAGCCGTTGGGCATCAAGACCACCCGTCTGGCCTACGGTCTGCCGGTGGGTGCAAGCCTGGAGTATACCGACGAGACCACCCTTTACCGCGCGCTTTCCGGCCGCGGAGAACTGTAAACCGCCTTAAGTGAACAGAGAACGCCCCGTCTGTCAGACTGCAATATCTGGCGGATGGGACGTTTTTGCGTACAGAAAAAACTGGATGCTTTCGCAAACCTCTACGGGGGTGAAATATCTGGCAAAATTCTATTTATAACGTTATTTCGTAAAAACCGAAACTTTGCCAGATAACACTACCCCAGTAGACATTCCGGATAGTTGGGACTGGGACCCGCGCGCTCAGCAACAGCCCACTGGGCTGATTGCTGCCCCTGCTGCGCAGGGTCGTGCTGTTTGCCTCCTCATCGCCGGGGCCACAAAAACAAGAACTCCCCCACCGCAGCGCGGCAGGGGAGTTCTGTTTTTGGTGGAGGCGATGGGAGTCGAACAGGTAGAGTTATTTTGCACGCTGAAAAGACAATGCGCAAAATGACGAAACGACGAATAATACTGCACAACAAGTTGAGCAGGGAAACAAGTGAAAGTTGGAGCGCACAAGAAAAAGTGTAACCAAAAGTGTAACCAAAACAGGGAAATCAGCCGGTTGTGCTGTCGGGGGCGGTGCCGACGGCTTTGCGGAAGGCGGCGGTGGTGGCGACAGCCAGATCCTCGCGCTGGCCCTGAAGCTCGTGGCAGTAGACCCCGGCGGTGTCCATGTTTTTGCTGTGGCCGACCAGCATCTTGAGCTGGCTGTCGGTGAGCAGGCCGCTCTCGACACTGACAAAGGTGTGGCGCATCTCATAGAGAGAGACAGGCGGGTCAATGCCGTTGTCGTGCTGATACTTGCGCCAGCGCTTGGAAAGCGTGTCCTGATCCGGGAGCTGGAACAAGGGCGTGTTATAGTTGAGGCGGACGCCGCTGGACTTGAGCAGCTGCACCTGTGCGGTGTAGGCTTCGCGGGCCTCGGCGCTCATGTCAAAGGAGCGAATGGCGTTCTCGTTTTTGCCGGTGGTCTGCTCATCAAAAACGTTGATGCTGCGGCGGAGGTTAACGGTGTTGCCTTTGATGTCACCGTACCACAGGCCGACGATTTCCCCAGGGCGAAGGCCGGTAGTGACCGCAAAGCGGTAGGCATAAATATACTCGTCAAAAACACGGCGCTTGTAGTACAGGCGGGTGCTCACGCTGAACAGTACCTGCAGTGCAGCGGGCTGCAGAATGCTTCGTTCCCCGGTGCGGGCATTTTTGGGAATGGCGAGGTCTTCCGGATTCAGGGCGGTGTACTTATTATGGCGGCACCACTTGACAAAGCGGGTCTCGGTGGCGCGGATCGTCATAAGGGTCTTACGGCTCAGAGGTTCGGTGCTTGTCTGGCGCGGTTTATAGTCTTTGCGCAGGCAGCGCTTTTTAAAGGACAGGTTGATGCACTTTTGCAGATCGCCCTCGGTGAGCTCGTCGATGCGCAGCTCCCCGATGACCGGCAGAATGTAGTTGGCTCCATACCGGGTGCACTGATCAAGATAGGAGGTGCCGCAGGTGAGAGAAATATCCTCCAGCCACTCGGCATACAGGGCAGAGATCTTTTTGCGGCCGTCGTGGATGTTGTCATCAAGCCAGGCGTCTGCCTTGGCGTTGGCTTCGCGCTGGCCGGTGCGGCCGGGCGTGCCGCTGTAGAAGCGCTTGCGCTGGCCGTTTTTTTGCACGGAGACGCACCAGCGGTTTTCTTTTTCGATCCAGACAGCGGTATTTGTACGCTTTTTCATGCTTTGCACACCTCCAAGTATACAGGTTGCGCGTCTGCCTAAAGCGTGCTACAATACAAGGGCAGGCGCGAGTGGAATTCGTATTTTACTCCTTGTTACAGCCCGGCGGTGCATCGTACCACTGCCGGGCACTCTTTTTTTGACGGGTTGCGCGAAACTCAAAAACAGCTTATACTACAAACGGAGCGGCGGGTGCAGCCCCGTGCTCTGCATGATACCTCCTACTTTTCTTTTGGGCAGATTTGACGGTTGGCAGAGGCCCCCTCGGCTGGGAACAGCTGAGGGGGCTTTTGCTTTACCCGCTAGTAGCATTTTTGGCAAGCATCGAACCCGTGATCTATAGCGTATTCTTTGGTGACAAGTTCCGGATCTTCCATGCCACTGCAGGTGGAACGCCGATGATATTTTGTTCCACCATGTGTGGGAATCCACACGACAGGGGATGTTGTGGAAACTTCTTCGCCTTGGCGAGCTTCTTTGTTGGAGTGATTTTTGCTTGTACTTTCCGATACAGCCTGTGATGAAACTATATTAGTCGGCAAAGGCTGGAGCTGAAAATTAGGTGGAAAGTTGGCTCTAACTATGAAGATACATGCAATAACCGCTAGGCTGGTATAAACTATAAAAGAAGCTGATAACTTCTTTATAAGCGTATAAATTACATCCGAAATTAGCATGAAAAGCAGTGAAACCAAAAATACAGGGATTGTAAATATTGGTATAATTGCCACAACAATGAGGAGAAGGGCGGGAATAGAAAATAAAATAAATAAAAAAATAAATTCTAGGATATCAGCAAGTGAAGGTACCTGAAAATCAAATGGAAATAGTAGGATAAAATAGTAAGAATTGGCAATACATGGAAGAATGGAAACTACAGTAAAAATTTTTCCAAATGGCAATTCAGAGAATCCGACCCCGATACTGCTGAATAGAGCAGATATATAAATTATCTCCAGAAAAAAGAGTTCAGCTCTATTTTGAAATAAATACGAAAGTATTATTGCAGGAATAGTCCATAGACTGGCTGCTATGGTACGGATGCTAGATGGGGATTTTTCAAGGTTCACACTATCATCTCCACGTTTTTTATAAGTGTAGATGATTGAGAAAGAATATTCAAATGACAACTTTACCAAAAAATCAATAGAAAAATCGTTTTGTTGCTTATGCAACGTAAAAAGGCTTCTGTGCAGCAATGCACAGGAGCCTTTTTACATTTACTTTACACTGCGTTGGCGGAGCCAGCGGATGCTGATGCATCGGCCTCCGCTTTTTTCTGAGCCAGGAGCTCCTGGCGGTAGGCCTCCACCTCGGCGTCGATGTCCAGAGGGTCGGGCTTTTGGGCACTGAGCTCAGCGGCTACACCGGAGATGTACCGGAGCACAGCGTCCTGATCAGCGGAACTGAGCTTCAGGAAGGCTGTGAGGATGGCACACTTTCGGTCGTCCAGGTGATACTCGGCAGCCAGGCGGTCCAGGATGGAATCAGCGGTATCATCCAGCATGGGGCCGTCCCCGGTGCGGAGCCAGGATTCGGAGATCCCGAACTCCCGGCAGATAGACTGGATGGTCTGGTCCGTGGTGCCGTTGGTCCCTTTTTCAATCAGGCTGATGGCGGATTTACTTAACCCGATCTTTTTGCCGAACTGCTCCATGGTAAGGTTATTCGCCTTGCGGACTTCCTTGATGCGGTCGCAAATTTCAGACATGAGATTTACCTCCTTTCTTTTGGTCTGATTCCATTATAACATGAAAGTTTAGAAAATCAACTACAAATGAAATATAATCCTTGACAAAGTTATGAGGATAAACTATAATGACGTTGTGAGGTTCACAATCTGAACTTATTGAGACAGATTTTAAACCGTGAACGGATCAAACGGACTACAAAGGAGGTAACGGCATGAGCGAAAAAGAGAAGAAAAGCCGGGAAATGCTGGAGCAGCTGGCCAAGCTGCCTCCTAAGACCCAGGAGCGGATCGGGTACATCATCGAGGGTGCCCTGGTGCTGGCAGAGAGCCGGGACGAGGAACCAGCGGCAAAGCCGGGCCCGGAGAAGAGCGCATGAACCGCAGGATGTTGTGGGCACTGCTGATCGAAGCCATCGGGACAGTGGTGTTTAACGTAGGATGGTGGATGGACTGGCCGCCAATGGTGCTTTTTGGCGTACTGCTGGCAGTTACCGGGCTGGACCTGTGGGATGAAAAATAAGGAGGAAAACAAGATGAAGTACAACACGCTGCGGATCATCCGCCAGCTGATGGAGCACGAGCTGGTAGTGGCAGAACAGCAGATTGACCTGCTGAACGAGGAACTGAAGCGGCTGGACCCGGACGGGCTGCTGCCGGAGACCGACGCCCGGGTGAGGGTGCGGAAAGCTGCAAGGGACCGGAGATACGAGATGGAATGTGCGCTGAAGGACTTTGACGCACAGGACTGGAAGTAAGGAGGACAAGGACATGAATGCAGAGGCAAGAGAGGACTTGCGGCAGATGCTGCTGGAGCAGCTAGACGTAGAGCGGAGCGAGTACGATGGGGCCCAGGATGCCCTGAGGGCTATGGACCCGGACAAGGTGATGGACGAAGGCTATGTGCAGGTGGCGAACCGCAACCGGGCCGCAGAGCGGATCAAGAAGCTGAAGAATGCCATGGCGGAGCTGGAGTACCTGCACCAGGCCAAGGAGACGTCCCCGGAAGAGACGACCCCGGAGGAGCTGACCCAGGAGCTGGCCTTTCTGGACAGCACCAGGTGCCTGCTGGAGGCCGGGGCCAACATGGCCAACGAGGGCAAGAGGTTGTGCCGGAAGCTCCGGGCGGAGCTGGACCGGGAGGACAGCGACGCCGAGTGTGTGGCCCTGGAAGTGGAGAAGATGCTGGACCGCTTGAACTGCATCATGAACATGGTGCTGGAACAGGAGGGGGTGTTGGAAATATGACCGCTCGGTACATGATCTACCTGCCAGCGGATGCCCCGGGCCGCCTGATCCGGTGCAACGACGGAGACACCTGCAAGCTGGAGACGCTCCAGCAGCTGGTGGGCGGGCTGATCGAGACGGCAGACAGCTGCCTGGAACCGGACTGGGCACGGGAGCCGGTGGACAGCATCAAGCTGATCGTGAACGAGGAAGGCCTGCTGCAGGAACTGCCGATAAACTGGAAGGCGATGGAGCTGTACCAGTACGGCTATATGAGCGGCATCGTGGGAACAGCAGTGCTGGCGGCTGCACGCGGGGATGAGCTGATCGGCTTTGCAAAGCCGGTGTGCGAGACCATCTGCGAGGAGTTTGGGATTGATATGGAGGATGGCATATGGAACGACTGACATCCCCCCGGTGCAGCGGCATCAAGGAGGGGTATTGGAGCACTGCCAAAAAGGACGAGCTGGTGCAGCGTCTGGGCCAGTACGAAGACACGGGCCTTACCCCGGAGGAGGTGCGGCAACTGAGCCGCAAGGACAACCGGTTCCAGACCTTTAACCCGGACTAAGGAGGCGAAGAGGATGACCGACCGAAACAATGCCCCGGCGGGGCGGCTGGTGCCGGAGGTGAGAGTGCCGACGGAAAAGGAGCTGCGGGAGCAGAACCACCCGGAAAGGGACGGCAAGCCGATGCTGCTGAGCAGCAAATGGATGGTAAAAGCCGGGCTGGCGATGTGCGACGAGCTGATCACGACGTGCAAGCAGCTGATGGACCGGTTGGACAAAGAGGACAGCGACTGTGTGTATATGGCGCATGATGCGCGGTGCGCGGCCGAACGGCTGCAGCGGGTGCTGCAGACCATCACAGAGCAGGAGGAGTGACGGATGCGGGAAGCGAAGATCCGGGGGACCTTTATGCAGATCCCGTTCTGGCGGTTGCGGGCGCGGTTCCGCACCTGCGGATACCGGGACAAGGAAGTGGCGGCGGGCATCGGGATGTCGCCGTATGCGATCTCCAGCCGGTTGAACGGCCGCCAGCGGTGGCAGAGTGACGAGATCGAGGCGGTGTGTGAGCTGCTGGAGATCGGGCAGGAAGAAATCGGGGAGCTGTTTTTCCCGGAGGTAGAGCAAAACAAAAAGCCCGCCGGTGCTGAGAACACCGGCGGGCTCCGAGTGAAAGCGATCTGACAAGGGCCGCTATCACCAGAAGTATAACGCAAACGGAGGTATTTTGCAATGAAAATCAAATCGACAGTATGGCACTGGCTGGCGGCTGGGAGCCTTTGCGCCGGACTGCTGTGCGGCATGGGGCTGGAAGGCAACGCTCAGGTGGGCGCACCCATCACGGACGGGCAGTTTGTGACGGCCATGGTGCTGGTGCTGGCGGCCGTGCTTTTTATGCGGCTGGGCTTTGCGGCCCAGGAGCAGGACCAGCAGCCGGAGAACACCGTGAAAGCCGGAAAGCGGAAGGTGGGGTGAGCAGGATGCGTTACCGTGTGCACATGGAGATGAGCCGGGACGGCTACCCGCTGCGGCTGCAGACGGCCTTGCTGGTGGGCGGCAGCAGCCAGGGCGTGGCCAAAGCCAGAGCGCTGGAGCTGGCACGGGAGCAGCACCCGGAGTGCGACGACTTCCGGGTGTACCATGTGGAGGAGCTTGGCAAATGCAAAAAGACACTGTAAAGACGTCGGTGGTGACACTGCTGGCAGCCGTGCACTATCACAAAGAAGAAATCGTACGGGACACGCGGGACGCGCTGAAAGCGGTAGAGGAGCTGCCCGGCGGGGAGCAGGAAGCTGCCGTGAAGGGCCTGTGCGAAAAGCTGGAAGAGGCAAAAGCACTGGTGTTTGCCTGGGCGAACGACCACGGGGAACCGTGAAGAGAAAAGGAGCAGAGCATGGAAGGAAATATCGAGATCACCATAAAGACGGTGCCCGGCGGGCGCGTGCTGACCAACGTCAATGGCAAAAAATGCAGCGAGAAAGATGTTTTGGAGGTGCTGACGGCGAGCTTTTGCGCGACGGTAGCAGACTGCATGAAGAAGGTGCCGCAGCGGATGCGCCGGCAGCGCTGCAAGGAGTTTGGGCAGATGATGGAGAATATGCTGCTGGCTATGATGAACGGCGGGGCGCGTGTGGCACAGCGGTTTGAAGGCCGGGATGCGGAGTTTATCAAGGAGCTGATGAAGCGGCAGGGAGAGGTACAGGACCAATGACACGGGAGGAGTACGAGCAGAAGCTGGACGCGGCGCTGGAAGAGCTGGACTGGCACGACCCGCGCAGCAGGGAGAGCGACGCACACAAGGTGCTGGAGGCTGCCTCGGTGGACAAGAGCCTGAGCCTGGACGAGTGGATGCAGCTGTATGAGAGATACCGGAAGGCGGTGAAGAAGCTGTGAGCAAAAGCAAGTTGAGCCTGGAGGACAGCATCACGCTGGCGCAGAACAACGCCATTGATTTTACCCACGCATGCGTGACCATTGCCCTGAACGAAAAATTTGGCATTGGCAAAGAACGGCAGAAAAAAGTGAACGCGGTGCGGGACGAAGTGAACGGCAAGGTGCTGGAGATCATGACCCGACCGGCAAGCCGGAAGCACGAGCCGCTGCGGAAGGCGGAAGCCTGGATGCACAGCCAGATGCCGGAGGGCACGGTGTGGGAGCTGCACATCCCGATGGCCAAAGGCCGGGCAAGATCGCACAAAGAGTGGAAAATGCAGGGAGCCGTGGACAGCGCGGCCACACTGGAGTGGCGGGTGTGCGCCATTGCCTGCGCCGAGGTGCTGGGCTTTGGTGCGGAGCGGCTGAACCGCCTGCACGAAGAAGTGCTGGCGAATTACCGGCAGCTGAACCAGTGGGTGCTGGAGGAAGGCGTGGACGTGGCCATGGAGTGGTTCCGACGGTCGTGCACCAGCGCGTACAAGACCGACGTGGAGGTGCTGGACCGGCCGGATCAGAAAGAGATCTGGGGCTACCGGATGCATGAGGAGCAGGCCATGCGGGAGATGCGCACCCGGCAGGTGCGGAACGAGGTGCGACGGATGTGCGCGCCGAAAGCGCTGCCGCTGGCACCGGCCGAGGTGGAAAAGCGCATCCAGACCGCGCTGCAGTACGGCACACCGGACAGCTGGCAAAGGAGACGGACGAGATGACACTGACGGAGGCAATGCAGTACCGGGGCCTGACGGCGTGGAAGCTGGCGGAGCGGACGGGTGTGAAAACGCAGACGGCGAAGAAGTGGACGGAGCCCGGCGGGACACGGAAAATCACGGTGGAGCGGCTGCGGCAGATCACGGAGATCCTGGACGGCGGGGCGCTGATCACCGAGGACGGCGTGGAGTTTGAACTGTACGGAGGAAAAGTATGAGCAAGGACAAGAGAAAGATCACGCGCAAGCGGTTTTGCAGGCTGCTGGCAGCAAAAATCGGCTCGCAGGTACCGGAGGTGCGGGACTTTGCTGCATGCTGCGTCGGGTTTGAGCAGTACAAGAACCAGCAGATGCGAGAGATGGACGGCCCGGAAGCCCGGCGGAAAGCGGAGCAGGTATTCGGGCGGCTGTGCTGGAAGGATGCGTGGGAAGAGCTGCGAGAGGTGCGGGACAGATGAAGTACATCTACAGCCTGTACGACGCAAAGACCGGGGAGCTGGCCTACAAAGGCAAGGCGGGACAGCTGGTAGCGGATGGCGTTTTTTCACGGAGCGATGATGTGAGCCGCCTGTGGGCCAAGCAGCACCTGAAGGGCATCCGGCCCCGAAAATGGAAGGTGGAGCGGGAAGAGATCCGGCCGGTGGCAAAAAAGATAGCGCCGCCCGGCGGGACGACCCGGAAGGTGTGGGTGTACCGGATGACGGACGCCGACGGCCGGGTGGTGTGCGAAGGCACCGCGGTGGAGCTGGTGGAAAAAGGTTTTTTTATCCGGGCAGAGGACGCACCGAATGCCCACCGGGCCGGGCACAATAAGCGCTTGGGCGTGACGTGTGTGGAGCGCCGGAAAGAGGAGCGGCCGATCCGGATCCCGACAGGAGCGGACCGGAAGAAGCGGGAAGGCTTTTCGGAACTGAAGAACGTGAGTGCGAAAGAGCCGGAAAAGACGGAGATGGACGCGCTGCAGGAAGATGTACATGCGCTGTGCCGCTACAATGCGGCGGCACGGAAATGGGGCCGCAAAGAGCTGAGCTATGGATACTGGGCGGCGGCCGGGAAACCGGAGGTGCCGGTATGACCGAGTGGTGCTGCAAGCCGGACTGCCCAGGGAGATCCCCGGCGTGCCATGACCAGTGCGAAAAGTACCGGGAGTGGAAGGAACGGCTGAAAACCGAGAAGGAGTACACCCAAAACGCGATCTACCGGGACAAGGTGAACCGGGGCGACTACGAAAAGGAAGGCTGGATGGCCCACAAGGGACAGCGGAGCAGAAGAAGAAAATGAACAGGAAAAGCCCTCCGGCAATTACGCCGGAGGGCTTTGGTGACGGGACGGGCATAAAGTTTGCCGGGTGCTGCCAGACGCTGGCGGCAGGCGGGAGCCTTTATCAAAGTATATAATATACCTTTTATTTTTATAAGCGTCCGGGCGGGCGTTGGGGAGCTAGTATACCCGTTATTTCTACGACGGTGGGGACTAAAGAAGAGAAATAAGCGCCGGGCCCTGACCGGTAGAAGAGGTACACCATGACGAAGAACTGGATCCGGGAAAAGAAGTACAAGTGCAGTGACGAGTACATGACCGTGAGCGTCTATGCTGTGACGGAGCAGGAGCACCGGAACCGAGGCAAGAAGCGCAGGGAGAGCAGCCGGAGCCAGAAGGAGCGCAACAAGCACGCCAGCATGCGCCGGTACCAGCGCAAAGTGCTGGCGAACTTTGACAGAGAGGGATTTTTCCTGACGGGCACCTACGAGGAAGAGTACTTACCGGAGGGCTTTGCGGCCTGCCGAAAGGACGTGGAGAACTACAAGCGGCGGGTGGTGCTGGCGACGGTGAAGCGCTTTGGCGTGCGGGCAGATCAGATCCGGATGATGCTGTGGGCGGTGCGCAAGGGGGAAAAAGGCCGACTGCACATGCACGGCTTTGCCCAGTGCCGCGCCCTGAACCGGGACCAGCGGAGAGAGTGGCGCGAGATGCTGGAGGACTTATGGCGGCGGCGGGTGCCGGGCACGAGCGAATATGAGCCGCTTGGCACCATGAACGCGGACCGTATCGACATGAAGAAGATCCTGGGCATAGACGGACAGGGGAAAAACGGCACGGTGGGGTACATCTACGGGCACAAAGAGCACAGCTGCATCGAGACGCGGAACCTGAAACTGCCGGAAGAGCTGCAGGCGGCCGACACCAAGTGGAGCCGGAGACAGCTGCGGCAAGGCTGCGCCGAGCGCGCGGAGGATCCATCCTGGTGGGAGCAGCGCTTCCCGGGCTGGGAGGTGGTGCAGGTGATGGTCTACGACCCGCAGCAGCTGTACGAGACCGACCGACCACGGCCAGACGGCTGGGAGAGCACCGACCCGCAGGCGTATCTGATCCTGCGGAGGCGGGAGTTTGCGAAAGTTCGCACCTGACAGATAAAAAAATTTAATTATATTTACATATTGCGCGCGAAACGCGGAAAAACGCTGAATTTGCGCGCAAATCAGCGCAAAAGCGCGCGGAAAGGCGGGAACGGGTGACAAAACAGCAGAAAAAGGACGTGCGGAAGGGACTGCGGCGGTATGGCCGGGCGATGGAAGCGGCCGAAGGCACCCCGGACGAGCTGACGCAGGCCTGGGGCCGGGCGATCGGGCAGGCGCTAGACTACTATGCCGAGGCGGACCCGGTGTGCGCGGGGATCCTTGTGCGGCGGTACATGGCCAGGGAAAAGGAGTGGGACGTGGTGGAGGCACTGCACATCGGGCGGACGACCTACTACCGCAAGGAGCTGGAGGCGTTGAGCACGGTGGGAATTTTTGCCGCACGGGAGGGGCTGGTGTAGCCATGCCCATACAGGAGCATGGGACAGGCTGGGTGCGATACATCCGGCCTGTTTGTGCTGCAACGTAGCAAACCGCGTGCTGAAAAGTGCGCGGTTTTTTTATTGCGGACCCGGACGGTAGACTGGGAGCCAAAGCACGGAGGGAGGGCCGGGGATGGCAAAGCGGAGATACTGCAAAAACACCGTGCCCGGGAAGCAGGGCCGGGGCAAAAAGTACCCGGCGGCTGTGCGTGCCGAAGTGGTGATGGCCATGATCGGCTCCAATTCCATCTGCGCAGTGGCGCGCAGGTACGGCGTGCCGGAGAGCACCATCCGCAGCTGGATGGCCGAGGAGGCCGGAAAGCCGGACGGAGTATTTGCAGCAGCGCGGGCCGAGGCGGCGCGGGAGATCGCGGCGCGGGCGGCTGTGGGCGCAAAGGCCCAGGTGAGCTACCTGCAGCAGCGGGTGGCCGAGAACCAGAGGGCGGCAGAGATCCGGCAGCGGCTGCAGCAGCGTCTGGACGAGGATGCCAGGGCCAGGAAGTACACGGTGGGGGCCTTGCTCAAGAGCCAGGAGGAGGAGCTGGCAGACGCCACGGAGACCGGGATGGTGGTATACAGCCAGCCCGGCAGCTACGACCGGGAGCTGGACGAGGCGCAGCGGAAGGAGCTGGAGGCACAGCTGGAGCGGTACGATGCCCAGGTGATGAGTGACCGGGACGCTGCCAACGTGGCGTCGGTGCTGCTCACGGCGGCGGGGACTGCGGCTGCGCTGGTGCCCCAGGACACCACAGACCGGGACAGCGGCCAGAGCGCCCCGGCGGTGCTGATGGAGCCGAGAGGCACAGAGGACGAGGCAGAGGTGATACTGGATGGACCGGGCTAAGGGCAGACCCATCGTATGGAGACCACAGCCGAGGCAGGCGGCTTTTATGGCACGCGGCGAGGACGAGGCGCTGTACGGCGGAGCAGCCGGCGGCGGGAAGAGCGACGCGCTGGTGATCGAGGCGCTGCGGCAGGTGGACGTGCCCAACTACAGGGCGCTGATCCTGCGCAAGACCTTCCCACAGCTGCGGGAGCTGATCGACAAGACCATGCAGTACTACAAGCCGGTATTCCCGGCGGCGCGGTACAACAGCAGCACACACTGCTGGACGTTTCCGTCGGGGGCAAAGATCTATTTCGGCAGCATGTTCCGCACGCAGGACAAGTACAACTACCAGGGCCAGCAGTTTGACTACATCGGGGTGGACGAGCTGACACACTTTACATGGGAGGAGTACAGCTACCTGATGAGCCGCAACCGACCGAGCGGGCCGGGCACACAGGTGTACATCCGGGCCACGGCAAACCCCGGCGGCATCGGCCACGGATGGGTGAAGGCGCGGTTTATCACACCGGCACCACCGGGCACCCGGATGGTGCAGCTGGTGGATGTGAAGAAGCCGGACGGCAGCGTGGAAAAGCTGCGGCGCACCCGCATCTTTATCCCGTCGACCATCTTTGACAACCCGGCGCTGCTGAAGAACGACCCGGGCTATTTGAACAACCTGGCTTCCCTGCCGGAGGCGGAGAAGCAGGCGCTTTTGTACGGCAGCTGGGACAGCTTTAGCGGGCAGGTGTTCACCGAATGGCGCAACGACCCGGCCCACTACGAGGACCAGAGGTGGACCCACGTCATCAAGCCGTTCCGCATCCCGGCGCACTGGAAGATCTGGCGCGGGTACGACTTTGGCTATGCAAAGCCGTTTTCGGTGGGATGGTACGCGGCGGACGAAGAGGGCAGGCTGTACCGCATCAAGGAGCTGTACGGCTGCACCGGGACGCCCAACGAGGGAACGAAAGTCAACCCGGTGGAGCAGGCGCGGATGATCAAAGAGGCGGAGGAAAACGACCCGATGCTGCGGGGCCGACACATCCAGGGCGTGGCCGACCCGGCGATCTTCAACGAGAGCCAGGGCGAGAGCATTGCCGCCATGCAGGAAAAGCACCCGAACTACATCTTCTGGACACCGGGCGACCACACCCGTCTGGCGGGTAAGATGCAGTTCCATTACCGGCTGGCCTTTGACGCCGAGGGCCGGCCGATGTTCCAGGTATTCGATACCTGCAAGCATTTTATCCGGACAATCCCGAACCTGGTGTACGACGAGAGCAACGTGGAGGACATCGACACCACACAGGAAGACCACATTTACGACGAGTGCCGGTATGTGCTGATGGAAAACCCCATCAGCCCGCGCAAGACCGAGAGCGTGCCGATGCTGAAGGATGACCCGCTGGACATGGACGTGCGCAAGAGCCCCACAAGGGTGATGAGGATTTGAGACGATGACGATGGACGAGAAAGAGCTGCTGCGACAGCTGTCGGAGCGATACCCACCACAGGAAGAGAACGGCCAGCAGATACCGGACTGGATGATGCAGGGCGGACAGCCTGCGCAGATGCCGATGGGCATGCAGCTGCTTCCGGCACGGCCGGAGGGAGCGATGCCGGGAACCGGATTCCATCAGTCTGCTGGCGCAGACAGCTCCCTCGGGGAGGGAGCCTTTGACGAAGCGGAAGCGATCGGTGAGGACGAGGTGCGGCAGGCAAACGACCTGCTGCAGAAGTACAAGGCGGGCAAAGCCGCACTGGACAAACGCATCATCGAAAACGAGCTGTGGTTCCGCATGGGACACTGGAAGAACTACCAGAACAAGATGATGGCGGGCAAGCCCACGCCCAGCAGCGGGTGGCTGTTCAACAGCATTGCCAACAAGCACGCCGACGCCATGGACAACTACCCGGAGCCGAACGTGCTGCCGCGTGCAGCGGACGACGAGGAGACTGCCAAGGTGCTGTCGAAGATCCTGCCCACGGTGCTGGAGCAGTGCGACTACGAGACAGCCTACAGCGACACCTGGTGGCGCAAGCTCAAGACCGGCACCGGCGTGAAGGGCGTGTTCTGGGACCCGGCGGCGCGGGGCGGGCTGGGCGAGATCAGCATCAAGAGCATCAACATTCTGATGCTGTACTGGGAGCCGGGCGTGGAGGACGTGCAGGACAGCCCGAACCTGTTCAGCCTGAGCCTGGCCAACAACGACCAGCTGGAAAGCCAGTACCCACAGCTCAAGGGACACACCGGCCACAGCTTGGACGTGGCAAAGTACGTCCACGACGACAGCCTGGACACCAGCGACAAGAGCGTGGTGGTGGACTGGTACTACAAAAAGGCTCTGCCCGGCGGACAGACGGTGCTGCACTACTGCAAGTACTGCAACGGCGTGGTGCTGTATGCCAGCGAGAACGACCCGGCCATGAAGGATCGGGGCTTTTACGACCACGGGAACTACCCCTTTGTGTTCGACCCGCTGTTCCGGGAAGAGGACAGCCCGGCGGGCTTTGGGTACATCGACGTGATGAAGGACACCCAGACCGCCATTGACGAGATGAACCACGCCATGGACGAGAACGTGAAGCTGGCCGCGAAGCAGCGGTATGTGCTGAGCGACACGGCAGGCGTGAACGAGGAAGAGCTGGCAGACTTTGGCCGGGACATCGTGCATGTGGTGGGACGGCTGACGGATGACAACTTCCGGCCGCTGCAGGTGAGCGGGCTGCAGGGCAACCTGATCACCTACCGGGATGACCGGGTGAGCGAACTGAAGGAGATCAGCGGAAACCGGGACGTGAGCCAGGGCGGAACCACCAGCGGCCTTACGGCGGCCAGCGCCATTGCGGCCCTGCAGGAAGCGGGCAGCAAACTGAGCCGCGACATGCTGAAGAGCGCATACCGGGCCTTTGCGAAAGAGTGCTACCTGGTGATCGAGCTGATGCGGCAGTTTTACGACGAGCAGCGGGTGTACCGCATCACCGGCGAAAGCGGCGGCACGGAGTATGTGCCTTTTAGCAACGCGGCACTGCAGGCGCAGCCCGGCGGCATGGTGGGCGGTGTGCAGCTGGGCGACCACGAGCCGGTGTTTGACATCACGGTGACGGCGGCAAAGAAGAGCACCTTCAGCCGCCTTAGCCAGAACGAGACGGCGAAAGAGTGCTACCAGCTGGGATTTTTTGCACCGGCGAACGCGGACGCTGCGCTGGCGGCGCTGGACATGATGGACTTTGAAGGCATCGAAAAGGTGCGGGAGCGGGTGAGCCAGAACGGCACGCTGTACCAGCAATTGCAGCAGATGGCCCAGCAGCTGCAGAAGATGGCGGCAATCATCGACCGGCAGAACGGCACCAACGTGAGTGCGGCGGCCAGCGCGGCCGGGCAGGCGGCAGCAGGCAGCGGGGGCGGAAGCGGAGGAAAGACCGCAGCGGCCAGCACTCTGAACAGCCTGGGCGGCGTGGTGGGCGACAGAAGCGGGAGCCTTTCCAGCCAGGCGGCGAAGCGGGCCATGGACGTGAACAACCCGAACAAGGAATAAGGCTGCCATGAGCAGCATGATGTGCGCTGCGGCGCAATAAAAGAACGGAGGAAAACCGGATGATCAAAGCAACGGTAATGCGGACGATGTGGAATGCGGGCAGGACGCAATACACAGTGAAAGCAGAAGGCCACGCGGGCGCAGGCAAGTACGGCAGCGACATTGTGTGCGCGGCCGTGAGCGTGCTGATGCAGACGCTGGCAAACGAGGTGGAGGAAGCTGCACGGGCCGGGGCGCTGACACTGGGTGTTGTGGCCCATGGCGACGGATGGATGAAGGTGGAAGTGACGCCGACCGACAACATCTGCAATACGATGGAAGCCTGGGTGGAGTTTGTACAGGACGGACTGGACGCCATCGCCCAGAGCTACCCGGACAATGTGCAGCTGGAGATGCACACGGTCTATGCAGACACGGACGCGCCGGACGAGGAAGAATCACTGGACGTGGCAGACGGAAAGCTGAATTTGCAGTTGTTTGCAGAGGGCGCTGCCGCTTCCGGTTCTGCGGCGGCGGGCGGCGATGCTGCAGGAGAGGGCACGGCGGAGATCACCGGGCCGGAACTGCGGCCGGCACAGGAGCGGCTGGCAAAGCGCAGCCGACCGGGAAGAGCGGTGAAGGCCACACCGGCACCGTCCGCCGACGGCGGCGCGGACGCCGGAACTCCCCAAAAGGGGGAGCCGAGTAAAGAGGAAGCACCCGGCGAAGAGAAGCCCGAAACGCAGCAGGGACAGCCCGAGCAGGAGCCAAAGCCGACGGACCCGGCGGAAAAGCGCAAGGCCTTTGGGCAGCTGATGCAGGGCGAGTACGCAGCCGAGTTTGAAGAGGCACTGCAGCGGGCGTCGGAGATGGCCGTGCAGAACGTGCTGGACAACCCGGCGGTGAAGGGGCTGATGGACGCGCTGGGCGAGGCGTATGGCATCGACGTGCAGAGCGCGGACAATCTGGCCGCCCTGACCGAGGCCGTGAAGAACGGCAAAGTGAAGAACGACGAGTACTACGAGACGCTGGCAGCGGAGCGCGGCATCAGCGTAAAGACCGCGCGGGAAATGGACCGGATGGAAAGCGAGCTGCAGCGGGCGAACGCCGAGAAGCAGCGGGCCGAACAGGTCCGGCAGGCGGCCGAGCACCAGCAGCGTGCGGCGGCCGTGCGGGCCCAGTGGGAAGCGGAAGCGGCCCGGCTGAAGGTAAAGTACCCGGCGTTTGAGCTGGACAAGGTGCTGAACAACCCCAGCGTGGCAGACATGATCCGGCGCGGCATCGGGCTGGAAGCGGCGTACCGGGCCGCCTATTTTGACCAGCTGATGGAGGCAAGCACGGCACGCACGGCCCAGCAGGTGGAGCAGGGCGTGACGGCGCGGATCCAGCAGAGGGCACAGCGGCCGGCCGAGAACGGGGCGCACCCCGGCGGCGCGGCCGAGATGAAGGTGGACGTGGCGCACATGACCGCCAAGCAGCGGGCCGAGCTGGCAAAGCGGGCACGGCGCGGAGAGCGCATCGTGCTGTGAGAGATTTCCCACGCAACGGGCGTGAGAAGATAAAAACCTTGAAGGAGGAAAAAAACAGATGACTGAGAAGAGACTGGATCTGCAGATGTTTGCGGATGCAAGCGCACAGCTGCAGAATACCACCGCAACCGGCGGCATGACCGCCGAGATGAAGACCTACTACGAAAAGACCCTGCTGGATCTGGCAGAGCCTGCGCTGGTGCATGACCAGTTCGGCGACAGCTACCCGATCCCGGCGAACAACGGCAAGACCATTGAGTTCCGCCGGTACGACAGCCTGCCGAAGGCCACCACCCCGCTGACCGAAGGCGTGACCCCGACCGGCCAGACCCTGAACGTGACCACCATCACCGCCGAGGTGCACCAGTACGGCGGCTGGGTGGCCCTGACCGACATGCTGGACCTGACCGCCATTGACAACAACGTGGTGCAGGCCACCAACATTCTGGCCAGCCAGGGCGGCCGCACCATGGACACCGTGGTGCGCGACATCCTGAACGGCGGCACGAACGTGATTTACGCGCCCAAGGTGGCGGACGGCGCGGAGACTGCCGTGACCAGCCGCGCAACGCTGGACGCCACCGCACAGCTGACCGTGGACCTGATCGACCAGGCGGTGGCCATGCTGCAGGCCCAGAACGCAGACCCCATCGGCGACAGCTATGTGGCCATCGTGCACCCGTACACCAGCTATGACATCCGCAAGGACCCGAACTGGATCGAGGCGCACAAGTACGCGGCCCCGGAAGAGATCTTCAACGGCGAGATCGGCAAGATCAACAACGTGCGCTTTGTGGTGTCGAGCGAAGCAAAGATCTGGAAGGGCACCGGCTGCCCGAGCGGCCTGGCGGTGTTCAGCACCCTGGTGCTGGGTGCCCACGCCTACGCCACCACCGAGCTGGAGGGCGGCGGCATGCAGCACATCGTGAAGCAGCTGGGCTACGGCGATGACCCGCTGAACCAGCGCGCGTCCGTGGGCTGGAAGGCTGTGAAGACCGCCGAGCGCCTGAGCGAGCAGTACATGGTGCGCATTGAGAGCTGCAGCGCACGCTACAGCGCCAAGGCACTGGCAAACTAAGAAAATCAAGGAGGTACGACGATGGCAGTAAAAAAGACTGAGACGGCCGTGCAGGACACCGAGGCCGCAAAGAAGGACACCATGGACACTCTGGAGAAGGACACCGAGGTGATCCACCTGTTTAAAGACAGCCAGCGCTATAAGGCGCCTGTGTTTGTGGGCGTGAACGGCGAGACCTACCTGATCCAGCGCGGCGTGGACGTGGAGGTGCCGAAGGCGGTGGCCGAGGTGCTGCGCCACAGCGAAGAGATGGACAACGCGGCCATGGCCCGCATTGCCGAAGCAGAGGCGGCAGCCGTGCAGCAGGCACAGCGCGTGTAACAAAAGAGACAGAGGACCCCGGTACAGCGGCACATGGCTGTGCCGGGGCCTTTTGATTTGGAAGGAGAAGATGACGAGATGACGGCGGGACAGGCCATGGAGCAGGCCGACGAGATGCGGCCGAACAACGAGTTTTCGGACACGCTGAAACAAAACTGGCTGCGGCAGTGCGACAGCCGCCTGCGCGGGAGCGTGGTGGAGCGCAGCGAGACGGTGGACTTTGACGACGTGGGCGCGGACACGGCATGGGCCGAAGGCCTTGCCTACGACACCGAGCTGCTGGCCCCGGAGCAGTTTGCACCCCTGTATGTGCATTGGCTGTGTGCGCAGATGGACCTTGCCCTGGGCGAGGTGGCACGGGCGGCCAACGAGATGCAGCTGTACAGCGACTATGTGCAGGAGTTTGCCGCATGGATGCGCAGGCGCTATGCCCCGGCGGGCGGTGTGCAGTGGAGGTACTGAGATGACGGACGGGCGGAACCTGAACATTTTGCAGAGCGGGCGGCAGATGCTGCGGGCCTTTGGCGGGGTGAACGAGACCTACGGGTGCAGCGAGGCGGAGCTGAGCAGCAGCCTGAATTTTTCCGGCCGGGGGTACCCGGCTTTGCAGACGCGGGCGACCCGCAAAAAAGTGCGGGAGGTACAGGACGTGAACGGCATGTACCACCTGAACGGGCTGGTGATCTGCCGGGGAACCACGCTGGAGTACACCCCGGACGCCGACGAGAGCCGGGCTGGGGCGGTGGTGCTGGAAAACGCGCTGACCGACAACGAGAAGGCCATGACCGGCATGGGCACGAAGGTGCTGATCTGGCCGGACAAGAAGGCCTTTGACACGGTGAGCGGGGAGCTGACGGACCTTGCGGCGGCGTGGACGCTGAGCGGAGGGACCATGACCGTGACCCCCTGCGACGGCGAGGGCCGGACCTACACGCCGAACGGCGTGGGCACGACCGAGCCGGAGAACCCGGCAGACGGGCAGTTGTTTTTGAAGGGGGACGCCGAGAGCCCTTACGGCGCGGGCAGCGTACTGCTGAAGTACAGCGCGAAGAACAAGAAGTGGAGCGAGATCCTGCTGACGAGCCTGCGGCTGCACTGCCCGGGCCTTGGCAGCGTGCTGAAGGAAGGCGACACCGTGACGGTGAGCGGGATGCCGGGCACCGTATGCAGTGCGGCGGCGGCCGGGCTGAACGGCGAGGTGAGCATCAGCACGCTGGACGGGGACGACGTTATCACGACGCTGGCCGTGCCGGAGGACAGCACCCGGTACTATGGCAGCTGGACCGTGACGGCCACCGGCACCAGCTGGCGAAGCGCCGACGGCAAGGTGACCGAGAACGAAGCGGCCGCAGCGCCGGTGAAGCTGGAACGGCGGGTGCCGGATCTGGACTTTGTGACCGAGCAGGGCAACCGGGTGTGGGGCTGCAGCCGGGAGGAAAACAGCATTTATGCATGTGCCCTGGGCGACCCCACCAACTGGTACAGCTACCGGGGCATTGCGTCGGACAGCTACGCGGTGAGCGTGGGCAGCGACGGCGCATTTACCGGGGCGGCCAGCTGCCTGGGGTACCTGCTGTTTTTTAAGGAAAACTGCATCCACAAGCTGTACGGCTCGAAGCCAAGCGACTACCAGATGAGCAGTGTGCGGTGCCGGGGCGTGGCGGCAAATGCGGCAAAGAGCCTGTGCGTGATCGCGGAGACACTGTATTATCTGTCGACGGACGGGGTGATGGCGTGGAGCGGAAGCCTGCCTGCCAAGGTGAGCGGCGCGCTGGACACCGGGAAGCTGACGGCGGTGGACCGGGCCGTGGGCGGGCAGCTGGATGCGCGGTACTACCTGTACCTGCACCGGAAAACGGACACGGGCAGCGGGCGGCTGCTGGTGTACGACACCGAGCGGGGCCTGTGGCAGGAGGAGAGCGCGGCGGGCACCGGGATGGTGAGCACCGGCCAGCAGCTGTACCTGTGGGACGGCAATGCCCTGTGGGCGGCCGACCCGGAGCGGGAAGTGAGCGGCGAGGACGAGACGGGGCTGAAATTTGAGGCCGTGACCGGAGACATCGGCCTTGCCGTGCCGGACGACAAGTACATCAGCCGGGTCACGCTGCGCATGGATGCACTGGCCCACACGGTGCTGACCGTGGCGGTGAGCTACGACGGCGGGGACTGGGAGACGGTGAGCAGCTGTGCGGTGACGAGGGACCACCAGCGGGTGAACCTGCCCTTTGTGCCCCGGCGGCACGACACCATGCGGCTGAGATTTGCAGGCACCGGACAGATGGCGCTGCGGAGCATGGCCTTTACGTTTGCGGATGCAGCAGGGGCAAGGGTGAGCGGCGCGGTGCCGAGACGATGAAAGGAGAAGACAATGGCAAGCATTGCGGGACTGGCGGGCATCGGCCTGCCGAGCTTCAGCGACCAGATGCCGGAGGCGGACGCGCGGGCGCTGACGAACTACCTGTACCAGCTGAACGAGCAGCTGACCTATGTGCTGACCAACCTTAGCAGCGAGAACATGAGCGAGGATTATCTGAGCGGAAAGGAGAGCTGAAGATGAGCAGACTGAGCAACGCGCGGAGCGAGCTGGAGCGCTTTGAACAGACGAAACCGGCCGATTACCAGAGCAAGTACAAGGGCCAGATCGACAACGTGATGGGAAAGCTGGATGATCTGGGCGGTTACGACTATGACCCGGCGGCCGATACGGCATACCAGCAGTACAAGAGCGAGTATACCCAGAAGGCGAAGCTGGCGAACCAGAACGCGCAGGCCAGTGCCAGCGCACTGACCGGCGGGTACGGCTCCAGCTACGGCACCCAGGCGGGCCAGAAGGCCTATGCGGCGACCATGAGCGACCTGGACAACGTGCTGGACAGCCTGACGAGCCAGAGCCGCAGCGAATACAACACCCGGAAGAGCGGGCTGCAGCAGGAGCTGAACGGCCTGCAGGAGGCCGAGCAGAATGACTACAACAAGTACCAGAAAGACCTGTCGAACTGGTACAACGACCTGAGCTACAGGCAGAACGAGTACAACAACGCCTATGCACAGCGGCAGCAGAACGTGAGCAGCACCCTGAACGGGCTGTTCAGCGTGCTGGGCATTGCGGCGCAGATCCTGCCGTTTTTCTTTATCTGAGAATGGAGGTAGAGCATGGGGACCATTAAGAGACTGAACGACCAGCAGAAACAGCAGGCACAGGCGGAAGCGGCCATGCCGGGGGCGTATGAGAACCGCTACGACGAAGGGATCCAGAACGCGCTGGCGGGAATGGACAGTGCCAACAGCGCGGGCCTTGGCTACGACAGCCAGAACGGCACCTACCGGGGCGCCCTGAGCCGCCTATTTGGCAACGCGGGCGCGGGGGCCAGTGCGGCCGAGCAGGTGGCAAACAGCCTTAGCGGCGGGTACGGCACGGACTGGGCCAAGAGCGCAGCACAGCAGGCGGCGGCCGGGGAGACGGGCCAGACCGCCAACGTGTACGCCCAGGCACGGGCGGATGCCCTGAGCCAGTGGCAGCAGGAGCTGGCGGGCCAGGGAACCCAGCTGAATAACCTGCTGACGCAGGACCAGCTTGCACGCAGCGAGTACGACGGCAGCGTGGCGGATGCGGCGAACTGGCGGAATTACCGGTACGGCCGCACCCAGCAGGCCCGGCAGGAGAACAGCGACTTTTTGAACAACGTGTGGAACGTAATCAAGAATGTGGGCAGCGATGTGGGCAAGGCTTATGATGCTTACAAGGGGTACAGCCAGCAGAAGATGGCGATGGACGCAGCTGGCTACCAGATGGCAATGGAAGCGTTTGATTCGGGAGACCCGGAGCGGGCAAGGCAGATCCTGAAGATGTATAACTTGGACGAAACACAAGTGGACAGCTGGACGGAGAGCTATGCGACCAAACAGAGCAAGGCGAACTGGAGCAATTCGGTCATCGAGCAGGCAACCGCATATCAGCAGGCAGGATATCCGGAGCTGGCGAACCAGCTGATGACGGATGCCGGATATGATCCAGGCCTGCTGGAAACATGGGGAGGTCTGACAGACGTTCAGAAAGACCAGATGGCAGCGTTGCTGCAGGGCGCAGAACTTGCGGCCGGAGGAAACGACACGGCGGCGCACAACTACCTGCAGATGGCGGGGCTGCCCACGGGGAGTGTGGACGACTACAGCACCATTGCAAACCGGCTGAACCAGGCAGACATTGCCAAGTACGCAAGCCAGCTGGCACTGCAGAACCGGTACAGGACCACTGGGACGGGCAGCGGAACGGGCCGGAGCACCGGAAACAAAAACAGCGGCCTGAACTACTCCAGCAGCAACGTGACCAGCCTGCTGAAAGAACTGGCGGGAATGGAAACGAGCAACCCGATGTACAGCGTGATCGTGAACGAGCTGCAGCGGGCAGGCGTGGACGTGAACAGCCTACTGGGAACGGGCAGCGGCAGCGGGACGGCGGCCCGGAGCGGGAACACCGGAAGCAAGCTGGCGGGCGTATTGCAGCGCCCGGCGGTGTTTGGCACGGTGAAGCCGGTGGACGGCACCAATGGAAACAGCTTTGACACAGCACTCGCCAAGGCGCAGAGCATGACGAACCAGGGAAAGAGCGCAGACGAAATTGCAGACTACCTGATCCGGCTGGGGTTCGGCGATGATGTGATCAGCCGGGTGTCCAACGTGATGGGATGGTAAAAAGGAGAACAGAATGGGCTGGAGCGTAGATGAAGTGCGCAGAAAGCGCGAAGCACTGGAAAAAGAGGATGCAAGCAAAAAGGCCGCTGCGGCAGCAAAGGCCAGCACGAACACAAAGTCGGCCAGCACCGCAAAGAGCGGCGGGAGCACGGGCGTGACGGCAGGTGCTCCGCTGGCAACGGGCTTGAGCACGGCGAAGGCCGGAACGAGCGCAAAGACGACCGGCACGGCAAAGAGCGGTGGCACGGCAGGCGGCAAAAAGACCACCACCACGGCAACGCCGAGCCTTGGCACGCGGGTGCTGGCACAGATGGACGGCACCCAGACTGCGGCGGCCACGGCCAAGACGGGAAAAAAGCTGCCGACGGTGCAGCGGCAGAACCAGCCGGAGTGGCTGCAGACAGAAAGCGGAACCCCGGCGGCGGTGGTGCGGGGTGCAAATGAGAGCCAGAAGGCGGCACAGCGGCGGCGCAGCGGCAGCGAGGGCGTACTGGCACAGGGGGCACAGGCCATCAAAGACCACACGGCGAAGGCGGAGGACGAAGATAAATTCAGCGACTTTACACGGCTGAACCGGTGGATGGATGTAGACCCGAAGCACCGGACGCTGGTGAGCCTGATCCGGATGGGAAAGAGCGGCGTGGAGGATGCTGCTGCACTGGGCAGCAGCACCGGCGACAATGCCGTGAAGGCCCAGAAGCCGTATACCGACGCGGAGCTGATCGCCAAGGGGTACAGCCAGTGGCAGATCGATGAGGCACGGCAGTACATTGCCGAGTACGACGCACTGCCTGCTGCGGAAAAGGCCGTGCGGCGCTCGGCGGACACATGGAAGGGCATTGGCGGAGCGGTGGCGTCGTTCAGTCCGCAGTTGGGCGAAAATCTCGGAACGGCGATCTGGAATACATGGAGCACGAACGCCAATGAACGTGCGCTGGACAAGAGCCTTGCAGGAGATGAACGGGCAAAGCAGCTGAAGGATATGATCACGGCGGTGGACATGGACTATAAGCCGCAGTACACGGACGAGCAGCTGCGGGCCATGGGGTACAGCCAGAGCGAGATCACCGGCATGCGGCAGAAGGTGGCCGGGACCGTGACGAACGAGAGCGTTGACAAGGACGAGAGCGTGGGCTACCAGCTGTACAACTACGGAAAGCAGCACACCGAACGCGCACAGGCAGGCCTGACCCCAGTGGCAAAACAGCTGATGGGGGTGACCACCAGTGCGGCGGAGAACCTAGCAGTGGCGGGCATCAGCCCGGCGCTGGTGCTGCCGGTGCTGAGCGCCCAGGGCGGCGCGGAAGCCATGGGCCAGAGCATTGACAAGGGCGAGAGCGCGGGCAAGACGCTGGTGGGCGGCCTTGCGAAGTTCGGTGCGGGGTGGGCCATCAACAGCGTGGGCGCGGCAGACCTTGCCCGGACCATGGGCAGCGACTACGCCAAGGACACGCTGGCGGGGAAGCTGGCGGACGTGGTGCGCAGCGTGGCAGACAACGGCGTACTGGCGCAGCAGTACCCGACGGTGGCGAATGCCATTTCCGGCGGCATCGACAATGCCATGCAGGCCTTTGTGGAGACCTATGCGGACAAGGCCATTGACGCGGCCCTGGGAGACGAGCAGGCGGCGCAGGAGCTGTTTAACAGAGATACCTTTTTGACGGCACTGGAGAGCGGCCTGACGGGCGGCGCATCCGGCGCGCTGGGCGGTGCCGTGGGCACGCAGCTGGGCAGGATGAGCGCGGCGCTGGAGGCGAAAGGACAGACCGGACAGCGGAATGGACCCTCTCCGTCAGCGCAGGGCGCTGACAGCTCTCCCGAAGGGCGAGCTTTGGGGGACGAACTCCCTCAGTCGCCTGCGGGCGACAGCTCTCCCGAGAGGGCGAGCTTGGGGATGGAACGGCAGACGGAAGCGCAGACAATGCAGAGCAGCAACCCGGCGGTGCAGCAGCTGGCCGAAGCAATGGACAGCGGGACCCTGACAAGCAGGACCATCAAGCTGTTTACCCCGAACGCGGCCAACGAAGCGAACCGCGCGGCCTTTGCCGAGGCATACGGGATGGAGCTGCCCGAAACGGCGGCACAGACCAGGCAGGTGCTGCGGCAGATGGAAGCCGAGCGGAGCACGGCGCAGTCGGCGCAGGAGGAACAGCAGGCACCGGAAGCCGTGAAGCAGGAGCAGACCGGGGAGCTGCAGGGCAGCGGCCGGGAGATCCGGGACGGCGTGATGACCACATGGAACCCGGACGGGACCGTGGAGACGCAGGTGCTGGACCCGGAGATGGCTGCGCGGGCACAGGCCGAGCAGCCGGCGCAGGCCGCACAGAAGCGGACCGTGGAAAACACCGGGGAAACGGTGGAAACTCCCGCAGTCTCGCATTCGCTCGACAGCTCCCTCGGTGAGGAAGCCTTTGCACAGCAGGCGGAACCGGCAGCCCTGCGGGAGACGGCCGGGCTGGAAGTGCGCAGCGAGGGCGCGCAGAAGAGCAGCGTACAGCGGGAGCTGCTGCGCTGGAAGGTGAGCGAGGGCGCGGCACAGACGCTGAGCCGAAACATGCCGACGGGCATTGCGGACGAGAGCCGGTATGCGGCGGCGGCCTCCAGCCTGTACCGGCTGGGACAGATGGAGGACGTGACCACCTTTGACAAGGCTATGGAGCTGGCGAAGGGCATGAACGGCCTTGCGGTGAACACGGACTATGTGCTGGCACAGCCCGGCGGCGCGGCGGCGCTGAAGATCGCGTGGCTGCAGGGCAAGGGCGAAGCGGAAGCCGGGACGGTGCAGACCGGGACACCGGGCGGTGCGCTGAGCGCAAAGAGCGTGAGCGGCAGCGGACGGGTGCTGTACAAAGGCACCATGCGCACGGCAGACGAGGTGGCCACGAAGCTGATCGAGCTGAACGCGCGGGGCACCGACACCGATGCGGTGTTGAAGGCGGTGCTGGAAGGCGACGAGCGGGTGAGGGCCTATGTGGACACGGCTGCCGGACAGATCTTTTTTGCAGACAGCGCGGGAGACGTGTTCGGCACCGTGCTGCACGAGGACTGGCACTGGTATAACGCGCTGGACACCGAGGGCGCAAAGGCGGTGCAGCAGCATGTGATGGAGTATCTGGCCAAGAGCGAGGGCTTTGAGAACATTGACGAGCTGATCCAGAATAAACTTTCCGACTACGCACAGCAGGGACTGACCTACGGCGAAGCGGCGGAAGAGCTGGTGGCGAACGCCTGGCGCGGCATCTTTGACAGCGAGGAGAGCTTCAAGCGCTGGGTGGAGTTCCAGCGCGGGCAGGCGGAGAAGAACGCAGGCCGGGCGGGGACCATCCGCAAGGTGATGAACGCGGTGAAGGACCTTTTGAGCGACATCGTGAGCCGGGCAAAGGAAGTGCTGGCGAAGGACCCGGAGAACAAAGCCGCCCTGAAAGCGCAGCGGCTGGCCGAGGCCGAGAAACGGGCGCTGCAGGAGGAATACTTTGCCCACGCGGAAAAGGCCATGGACGCCCTGCGCGCGGCAAAAGAAAACGCCGCGACCCTTGAGAACAAGGGTGCGGCGAAGGAAAGAAGGTATGAAATCAACCCGGAATATGCTGATGACGTTGACCAGTGGGATAAAGAAGGAAGAAACAGTAACAGAACCTTTATTCTTGGACGAACCGGTGATGCTCTGCAAAGTCTGGGCGCGCGGAAAAGTGATATCTACATGAAAGCGGATAAGATCAACACGATTTTGAAAGAGCACCCGGAGATGACACTGGAAGAAATCAAGCGCATCCCGGAAATTCTGGATGAACCGGTGATGATCCTGACCAGCCAGAACAAGGGCAGAACAAAACAGAACACACGGCTCGTGATGTTCGGCGATGTGAAAGCGCAGGACGGCAGACCGGTGCTGTGCGTACTGGATCTGAGACCGGTAGAGAATCACATCGTTATCAGCGATATGCAGAAGGTGACCAGTGCATACACCAAGGATGTGAACCCAGTGGAGTTTGTGCGCAAGAGCGACGTGCTGTATGTTGATGAAAACAAAGAAAGAACCACCGAGCTGTTCCGGACACTAGGCTTCAAAATACCTAGCGAACTACAGCTCAGTGGTTCCATAGGTAGGATAGCATATGGCAATCAGGATGTCAAGCTCAGCGGAGTGAAATTTACGGAACTGGAAGAAAAAACACCTATAAAGAAAAATATCCGCTTCCAGCTGGCGGCACCGGTAGAGGTGGACAGCCAGAAAGACCTTGTGGCGGTGCACAACCTAACCGAACAGAACCTGCAGGAAGCGCTGGAACTGGGCGGGATGCCGTCGCCGTCTATCGCGGTGGTAAAGGCACAGGAGGGGCACACGAAGTATGGGCCGATCTCTTTGGTGTTTGGCAGTGATACCATTGACCCGATGATGAACCGGGCCAACCGAATCTACGGTTCGGACGCATGGACGCCGACACGACCCAGCGTGGAGTATCAGGTGAACGCCGAGAAAGCAAGAGCTCTGAACACAGAACTGGCAGAATTGAGCCGAAAAACGGCGGGCGGCGAATTTGCGAGAAGTAATTCTATTACCGGCGTTATGGATATGGAGGCATCGGACAAGAGCCCGAAACAGCTGGCGGAGAAACTGGCCCAGAATCCCAGCGTGAAAGCAGCATATCTGGCTGACATCGGGGAGACTGTAGACGTTGCCATGAAGCAGGAGGAACGTTTTACGGCATCGCAGGTGCGTAGAAGCGAAAAGACCATTGAAGCGGTGGGCGGCGAAGAGACCCTGCGAAATATCATTGAGACTGACAGGGCCAACGGCAACCATGAATTTGCCCATGCCGTACTGGACAAGGTGCGGGAGGCGGAAAAAGCCTGGGCCATGGAAGAGTTCGGGTGGAGTGAAGAAAAAGCGCAGAAGAAAGCCGAGCGCGTGATCCAACCCAAACTGCTGATGCTGCTGAACAGTGCCTATGACTACATGGTGACTGAGGATAAGAGCGGAAAGCTCGTGCGAGACACCGACACCATGCTGAAAGAAATTCAGGAAAAGGCACCGGATTCGCAGGTGGAAGAGTGGATCTTGCCGAAGGTGGAAAGCATACTGGGAAAGAAAGGAATCTACAACGGCAAGGAAGTTTATACCCGGAACGGCAACCGGCGCAGCTTTGCCCAGCTGCATAACCCCTACACACTGGAAAATCTGGTGAATGCAATGAACCAGGAAGAAGCACGAGGAAAAGGCGCGTGGGGCCTTTCGTCCAACACGCTGATGAGCACGGCCACAGCGGAGTACCAGAGTTTGGATGAAGTGCGAGCGGATAAAGGCCGACTGCAGCAGATGCCGGAGGCAGAATACAAAAAGCTGCTGGAAGATGCGGACGGCCAGATTGAGACCATCATTCAGAAACTGCGGCAGGAGACTACGGCACATAGCGATAGCAGCTACGGAGAGCGGGAGATACTGGGAGAAATTCTGCTGCGAGCTGCCGAAGGTAAACGCACGGCAGCAGCCATTGGAAAGGTTTTTTCCAAGGAAGGTTACATTATCAGCAAGGATGCGGCCCAGATGATCCTGAAACTGTACAACGACGTGGCGAAGATCCCGACCGGGTACTTTGAGGCAAAGCCGAAGCGTGCCGTGGGCTTTGACGAGGTGCGGGCGGCGATTTTGCCGGACAACGCAAGCCGGAGCCTGATCGACGAGCTGCAGCAGAAGGGCGTGAAGGTGGAGCTGTACAAGGCCGGAGACGATGCCCAGCGTACCGCGGTGCTGAACCATGTGCCGGATGTGCGTTTCCAGATCGCGGAGCAGGCGAGCCGGGACGCGAAGCGGAACGAGCAGCAGCAGGCCAGCCGGGTGATCGCGGAGAAGGCGGCGGCGCTGGACACACTGAGCCAGTTTTTTGGGCTGACAAAGGGCGTGAACGTGAGCCGGAGCGCGGTGGACGAGCTGGCCGGGCGCTGGCTGGACGCGAACGGAAGCAAGGCGGACCGGACAAAGCTGACGCAGGAGACCGAAGTGCTGGTGAACTACCTGAAGGCAGACGGCGCGGACATGAACAAGGCCGAAGCGCTGGCCGAGACGCTGGCAGGGGAGATCCAGGACGGGGCGACCTACCGCAATACGGAGCAGTGGGACGAATACCCGGATCTGCACAAGCTGGAATACACCGTGAGCAGGGACGGACAGGCAAAGGCAGAACTTGTGAAACGGTACGGCAGCTGGAGCGAAGCGGTGGCCGAGGCACGGCGGCACGGCGTGACATTGCGGCAGGCCGACGGTGTGCGGGACGGAAACCCGGCGGAACTGTACGAGAGCCTTGCGAATGACCGGAGTGCGGCAGGCGGGACGCTGAACGGTGAAAGCGCACTGTGGAAAGCTGCAGCGGAAAAGGCCGGTGTGGCGGGGGCATTGAGCATGGAGAGCACCGAGTGGCTGGACGTGCTGATGAACCTGCACGACGCCATCAAACCGAAGACGATGAGCCGGTTTGCGGACGACGCGGAATATGAGGACGCAAAGGTGGAGCTGGCGGGCAGGATCATCGGGGACATCATGCAGCTGCCCCAGCTGAACGACGCCGAGGCTATTTTTGAAGGCATCCAGAGGAACAGCCTTGCCATGGCAAAAGCAGCTGCGGGCAGCGACGAGCGCGCGGCTGAAGTGGAGAAGGGCCTGAAGGATGTGCAGAAAGCTCAGAGCCGGGAGTTTGGCCGGCGGCTGGCGCAAAACCAGAGGGCTGCAGGCCGGAACGCCGAAGTGCAGCAGACACAGCAGCTGCAGAAGCAGCTGGACAAAAACCTGAAGCGTTTCGGTGTGGACGCCGCCAACGCGGGCGACCTGAACGAGAAGCTGACCGTGCTGCGGGAGACCTACGAGCGGGAATGGAAAGCCGAACGCAAGCGGATGCGGACCGAACTGCAGCAGATGCGGGACGAGGCAAGGCTGGAGGTGCGGCAGCTGCGGGGCGAAAACGCAGACCTTGCCCTGCAGCTGCGGGACGAGCAGCAGCGCGCAGACAAGGCAGAGTACAGCCTGATGGCGCAGGAAGATGAAGTGCGGGAGCGGGACCTTTTGAACCAGCAGCGGGCAGCCGAGTGGTACCGGGAGCAGGGAGAAAGGCTTGCCACGGAACGGCAGGTGATGCAGCAGCAGCGGGATGAAGAGATCGCCATTGCAAAGCGGGTGGCCGAAAAGCGGGTGCAGCGCGCGCGGGACGGCCGGAAGATGGACGAGCTGAAGCGGAGCGTGCGGCGGAATGCGGCGGCGCTGAACCAGATGGTGCTGCGGCCGAGCCCGGGCAAGTATGTGAGCCAGCGGCTGATCAGACAGGCGGCTGATGTGGCAAAGCTGGCCGACATGACCACGCTGAACGACAAGGCGGTGAACCAGCTGACACGGCTGCAGGACAACATCAAGAAGAGCATGGGCGAAGAGGGAAGCCCCACGGCTATGACCGAGGAATGGAAGCAGAGCAAGGTGCCGGAGCTGATCGCAGCGCTGAAGGATGATCTGGACATGACGAAAGAGGTCCATCTGGACGAGTTGCAGGGACAGCTGATCGAAGCGCAGGCAATGCCGGACAACGAAAAGACGCGGGCGCTGACCGAACGCATTGAGAAACGCATCCGTGAGACGAAGAACCGCACCTACCTGCCTATGACGGTGGAGCAGATGCGGATGCTGCGGGACATTACCGGCGCGGCGCTGACCGTGATCCGGAACGAGAACAAGACCGTGAGCCTTGCAAAGGCCGAAGAGGTAAGCCGGATCGCCGAAGAGGCAGCAGAGGAAGTAAAAAAGAGCAAGGGCAACCACCCCGGCGGGGCGCTGGACGGAGTGCAGAATCTGCTGACGAAGTACAACCTTGACATGCTGGGGGCCGAGCGGGTGCTGCGGATGCTGGGCGGCTACAAGAACGGCGGCCAGATGGAGAAGATCGGGCAGATGCTGAACGACGGCCAGTACCGGCAGACGAAGATCACCATCGAGGGCGAGAAGCTGTTTGCGGACGTGACGGGCGCAGAGCACGCCAAGGAAGCGCAGGCCTTTGCCGGGCCGGGTGCGGACCTTGTGGACGTGGGCCTGAGAGACACGGACCACAACGCGGTGCCGCTGACCCACGCGCAGCTGTGCAGTTTGTACATGCACTTGCAGAACAAAGACAGCCTGGAGCACCTGATGCGCGGCGGCATGGTGGTGCCGGATGCGCAGCTGTACAGCAAGGGCGACGTGGAGCAGGCCTACCAGAAGGGACAGCTGGTGCAGCTGGGCATGCTGACCGACGCGGACGGCATGCCGACAGCGGACACCATCCTGAACACGCTGGAAGCGGCCATGACCGACTACGACCGGGCGTGGTGCGCGGACATGAAGGAGTTTTTTGGGAACTACACCACGAAGCTGATCAACGAGACGAGCCTGCAGCTGGTGGGCTACAAGCGGGCCACCGTGCAGAACTACTACCCAATCGAGGTGCACAAGGCAGATCTGGCGACCGAGATCGACGGCGTGAAGCTGGACGCGACCATTGAGGGCCGGGGCTTTTTGAAGAACCGTGTGAAGAGCAGCCAACCCATCCTTTTGGAAGAGTGCTCGAGCGTGGTGCAGCGCAGCCTGCGGGACACGGCAGCCTATGCGGGACTGGCCGCGCCCATCCGGGACGTGCAGAAGATCCTGAACGCAGGGGTGGAGACCCGGGACGGCGTGAAGACCCTGAAAAACGGCGTGATCAAGGAGCAGTGGGGCACGAAGGCCGTGAGCTACCTGGACGATCTGCTGACCGACCTGCAGACCACCCAGAGGCACCGCTCCAACGGCGTGAGCCGGATGCTGAGCACGCTGCGGGGCAACTACGCGGGGGCGGTGCTGACCCTGAACCCCGGCGTGGCCATTGCACAGGCGGCGAGCCTGCCGACGGCGGCGGCCGTGCTGGGCGGGGACACCATGGCGTCGGTGATGCCATTTGTGAAAAACCTGTCGCCGAAGCAGAAGGCGGCGCTGGAAGCGGAAATTGCAGAGCACGGGGACGTGCTTTTGCAGTGGCGGCAGCGTGGGACCGGAAAAGGCGAGCTGCAGAGCATCGGCAAGCGGGAGACGCTGGTGCAGAAGGGCATGGACAAGGTGCCCGGATGGCTGACCGGGTGGATCAACGGCATGGACGAGATCACGGTGGCGGCCCTGTGGGAGGGCAGCAAGGCCTATGTCAAAAACCACGCGGCGGAATTCGAGGGAGCGGGCGAGACCGGCAGCCCGGCATACTGGGAGGCCGTGAACCGCACCTACCAGAAGGTGATCGAGCAGACCCAGCCGAACTACACCGTGATGCAGCGGGCAGGCATCCAGCGCAACCCGGACGAGATGGTAAAGACATTTACGATGTTCACGACCCAGCGCTTCCAGAATGCGGGCATCCTGATCGACGCGGTGGGCGACTGGAAAGCGCAGGCGGCGCGGTACAAGGCGGACGCCAGCGACGCGAACAAGGCAGAGCTGCAGCGGGCGACAAAGCAGCGGGACCGGGCCATCCTGAGCCAGGCGGCGCAGGTGGCGGTGTTTGCCATGATGAAGATCGGCGCGGACTTCCTGCTGCACCGGTGGGACAGGGAGCAGGACGAGAACGGCGACGTGACCCTGAAGAGCATGGTGAGCCGCTTTTTCTCGCTGTCCACCGAGAGCACGATGGGCAACTTCCTGTTTGGCAGCGAGCTGTACAGCCTGATCGACAACGCCATCGAGGGCAAGGATTACGACGTGATCAGCGCCACGAACATCAGCGCGGTAAACGACATGGCGTCGGATGTGGTGAAGTTTACGGCGGAGCTGAAGAAGGACACCAGCGAGATGGACGAGGCGGAGCTGGAAAAGCACCACAAGAAGCTGATGGAGAAGGGCATGGCCCTGATCGAAAACGGCTTTGAGATCGTGGGGGTGCCCTACGGCAACGGCCGGAAGATGGTGGACGCAGTGCGCGGGTACTGGGACGATGCGCAGAACGTGGCGCAGGGCGGAAAATTTAGCTTCAACAGCCTGCCGGAGAGCGCGACCGGGCAGTATGACCGGCTGTACAATGCCTATGCCAGCGGCGACGCGGACGAGGCACAGGCGGCGGTGGAGAAACTGGTGGCCATGGGCAAGGAGGGCGAGATCTACAAGCAGCTGAAGACCCGGCTGAAGAAGTACGACGCCGACACCCGGGCGGCGGCAAAGGCACAGATGGAAGGGAACGAAGCCGAGCGGTACCGGCTGGAGACGGAGACCATCGAAGCGCTGTACGACGTGCTGGGCATCCGGAAGAATGTGAAGGAGGACGCGCCGAAGCGGGAAGCCGTGATCGACTGCGTGACCGGGGCCGTGAATGCACTGGAGACCGAGATGCTGAAGGGCGACGCGGGCGACATGTACGCGGACCTGAGCGAGGCGGTGGACAGCCGGAAGGCGCAGGACGTGCAGGCCGAGTACGACCGGCTGATGAAGGCCGGACGTACGCCGAGCAGCGTGAAGAGCAAGCTGACCGAGCTGGCAAAGCCGGAGTATCTGGCGGGCAGCGATGCGGACAAGCAGCAGATGGCCGACGTGCTGCTGGCCCTGACCGACACGGACGGAAACGCACTGTACACGGAAAAGACCTTTGCGCAGTGGGAAAAAGCGGCGGAGAAGGCGGCACAGGCGGAACCGGAAGAGGACCCGTATGCACTGCTGCGGTGACGACCAGATGCCAACCAAGTGCCAACCAAGTGGCAGCCAACCGGTGACGCTTTGTCACCAATAGAAAGAACCCCGGCGGGCAAGACCTGCCGGGGTTCTTTTGTAAAAGTACACGGTTTTTTGCGGGGCAGCGGGACGGTAGACTGGGAAAAAAACGGAAGGAGGAAAAGACCATGCAGGTAAGGATCGTGGAAAAGCGATTCGGCGGGGTGGAGTTTGCCCCGGAGATGAAGGTGCTGCACCTGGGCGGGCAGAGCAGCGCGAACGTAGAGCGGCTGGAATTCACCCTGCCGGAGAGCTGGCAGGGCAAGAGCGTGACGCTGCACATCCAGCGGCAGGACGGCACCCTGCCTGCCCCCATTTTGCTGGACGAAGCGCACAGCTGTGCGGTGGGCAAGGAGTTTACCGCGTCGAGCTGCGGCAGCTGGATGCTGCTGGCCCTGGGCGAGGACGGCTTCCGGGCGCTGACACGGCCGGCAAAATACGACTGCTACGAGACGCTTGCCACCGACGGCGACGCGGAGATCAGCCCGACGCAGTACGAGACCTTTGTGGCGCGGGTGCTGGCGTACTCGAACAGTGCGGCGACCAGCGCGCAGGAAGCGCGGAACAGCGCAGGTGCGGCCGCGAAGGATGCGAAGAGAGCCGAGGCGGCACGGACAGAAACGGTGACGGCGGCCGGACAGGCCGGGGCGGCACAGAAAGCGGCAGAAGGCGCCGCAGACCGGGCCGAGGCGGCAGCCGATCGGGCGGAGAAAACGGCACCGGCGGACGGGCCGGTGAAGAGCGTGAACGGCCAGGGCGGCGTGGTGACCCTGACGGCGGCGGACGTGGGTGCGCTGGAAGCGGGAAGTGCGGACTATGTGGAGCGCATTGAGCTGAACGGGCAGGTGATGACCCTGACCATGGGCGACGGCAGCACACGGACGCTGCAGACCAAGGACACCACGGCACTGGATGTGATGACCGGCGTGCTGGGCGTGGAACACGGAGGAACCGGAAAGGACACAGCCCTGACGGCGGAGGATGTGGGAGCCTACGGCAAGAACGAGACCTACGCAAAGACGGAGGTGTACAGCCGCGCGGAGACCTACCCGAAAACGGAGGTGTACAACCAGAAAGAGGCCGACGCCAAGTTCGGCCCGCCTTATAGCCTGCCTGCCGCCACAGCGGCCCAGCTGGGCGGCGTGAAGGTGGGGGACTACCTGGACATCGCCCCGGACGGCACCCTCAGCGCCAAAACGCTCAATGACAAGATCGCTGCCGCCGTGGCGGTAAAGTCGGAGCCCCGGCTGGTGTGGAGCGGAAAAACAACGATTGGGAGTAGAAAAACTCAGACAATTAACGTTCAGGACGGTGTAGATTACGTTAACCTCCGCATGGCCGGTGGCGCAGACGGATTTGATTTTAATCTTACCCCTGGTATGTCATATGAAACTGGCAGTTTTGGCGCGGGAAGTCTCACGGTCACAGTATTATTTTCGGCCGACAAAAAAAGGCTTGAGTGTACCCTTACCAATACGCTGAATACTGTACCGGTTGTATTCACCGGCTACCACTACCCCACCCTTGCCGAACTGCTGACCGAGGCCCAGGCCGCGCAGGACGATGCCGACGCACTGAACCTTGACCAGGACTACCGCCTGACTCTTTTGGAGCTGGGCGTGACCGATGATGAAACAACTGAAACCGCATGACCAGAAAGGAAGAAATACTATGGCACTTTATAACACCTGCAAGCGTATGATCGAGCGTGGCAAGACCGCCGGTATGGCAAAAAAGCTGGATATCTTCTACGCCGCCAACAAGCTGACTGATGAGCAATATGCCGAGCTTACCGAGATGCTGACCGAAAAGACCAGCGCCTGACCGGGCCGGAAAAGGACGAACTAAGGAGGCGTTGCTTTATGATCGAGTTTCCCATCACACTGACATCCGGCGGCAGCGTATGTCTGCCCGGGCACGCCTCGGCGCTGGCGCTGGGCTACGCCAAAAACAAGAGCGTGTACAGCCTGCGCATCACCGCATCCGGCGAGTGGGAGGGCCTGACTATCCGGGCATTTTGGCATGTGCCTGGCGGCAAGGACCCGGCATCCTCGCTGGTGGTGGACGGCTATGTGGCCGTGCCTGCCAGCGTGACCGCCCAACCCGGCAATGGCTGCATCACCTTTGAGGGCTCAGATGGCACCAGGACTGTGACCAGCGCAGACCTGCGGTATCGTGTCAGCGCCAACAGCGGCACGGAGGACGGCAGCATGCCGGAGCCAAACACGCCCGCGTGGGAAGCTCTGGTGGGCACTGTCAAGGACGAGACGAACAAGGCCCAGCAGGCCAAGACCAGCGCTGAGGCAGCCGCAGCCCGGGCAGAGAGCGCCCAGAAAGCGGCAGAATCTGCAAAGGCTGACGCGCTGGATGCCATTGGCACTAGCAAGCAGGACGCTCTGGATGCCGTGCAGCAGGCCCAGAACGGCGCGGTCAAGGCCGTGACCGACACCCAGACCACTGCCACAAAGGCTGTCCAGACTGCCCAGAGCACCGCCACCGGCGCTGTGACCAAAGCACAGACCACGGCCACCGCTGCCGTGGAGAAGAAGGGCGAGGAGGTGCTGGCCACCATCCCGGAGGACTACACCAACATCCTTGCCCGCGTGGCTGCACTCGAATCCCGCGGCTTTGTCGTGGTAAACGGCAAAGTCTGCATGAAATACGCTAAAACCTGAAAGGAGTAAATCTCATGGCTGAATCTATGGTAACTGATCCGATCTATCTGGACGAAACCGCGAAAGCCAACGGTGCAAAGCTGGATCTGCTCAATGCCACCATGCTGGGCGTGTCTGCCTCGCTGGGCGTGCTGGCAAAGGCACAGACCGGCATTTTTGAGGAGATGGATTATAACGCCATCAAGGCCGTTGTGGATGCTGGCAGCGCCCCGATTACCTTCCCCACCGGCACCCAGCTGGTGAACACCTACACGGGCAAGGACGGCAAAGCCTACGACTGCCCGTGGGATGTGGTGCAGCCGGACGATACCGCAGAGGGCGAGAGCGGCGCCACGGTCCCGGCAATGGTGTTGCAGATGCACTATGCAACCTTGTATGACCTGCAGTTTTCTGCTTATCAGGCATTCTATGTGGTGCCTGACGGCGGCCTTGTGGCGGGCACCTACAACGTCAAGATGGGCCTGAACTGGGGCAATAATGTCAAGACCGATACGGTCTATCAGTTCACCCTGACCAAGGCGGCCCCGGCGGGTGCCCGCCTGACCGGCTTCTATAATGCGCCGGACGTTGTGCCTGCCAACTGGAAGGTCTATGTCTACAAGGATCAGCAGAAATCTGAGCTGCTGGAAACCTGCAGCGTGACCGCTGGCAGCGCTGGCACCAATCTCGGCACCTTCCTTGCCAAGGAAAACGGCGATCTGAACGGCCTGCATCCTGTTGGCTATGGCGATAACCGGTGGTGGAAATCCGCGTACCGGCAGTACCTGAACAGTGACGCAGCGGCAGGCGCATGGTGGCAGCCGCAGGATAAGTGGGACATGAAACCCGATCAGGCCGACACCCTGCCCGGCTTCCTGTCCGGCTTCTCTGATGACTTCAAAAGCGCTTTGTCCCGCGTGAAAGTCGTGACCTACGGCAACGGCGTTACCGATGACGGCAGCGCCGTTGTGACCTATGACAAGATTTTCCTACCCTCCCTGCAGGAGATCTATTGCAGTCCGCAGGTGTCCGGTGAGGGCAGCTATTGGCCCTACTGGAAAGAGCGCACCGGCGCAAAGACCCCGCAGGCCCTGTGGCAGACTTATCCCCTGCGCATTACCCGCGATCTGGCACAGCGTACTGTGGGCCGCGGTGTGCGGCTGCGCTCTGCGATTCGTGGCGGCGGCGACCACGCTTTCGGCGTCTACAGTTCCGGCTTTGTGAGCTACTGGCGCGGCATCAACGCGTTTCGCAGCGCCCCGGCTTGCAAAATCACCAAATTGGCATAATCACCGGGCAATTCCTTGCCCGGTGAGAAAGTGAGGGCTTTACATGGCAATGCGCAAAGACGAGATCCCGGACAACAAATTTACTTTGCCGCTTGATGCACGGGATCTGGCACTGTACACCAGACAGATCACCAAAAACGCAAAGATCTTTGACCCGGAGATTGACGCGCACCTCCCCGGCCAGCTGCGTGCGACTGCCGATCAGATATATTTTGATATCTTTGAGGCCAACAGCATCCGGGTGGACGGGCCGGAAACCAGAAAGGCCCGGCTTGACCTCCAGAAGCAGGCCGTCCGTCTGTGTACCCGCCTGCTGGCTGAGATGGACATGGCAAAAGTCAGTTTCCATCTCTCCGGCAAGCGGTGCGTTTTCTGGGGCGGTACTGTGCGAGATATCCGGCAGCGCTGCCGGGACTGGCACGAGAATGATGCAAAGCGGTATAAATCGCTTTGACATAAAAAATGGCTGTAGGCTATTGGGCCGCAATGTGCGGCTGCGCTCTGCGAATCGTGGCAACGGCAACAACGCTTTCGACGTCAACAGTTCCGGCAATGTGAACAACTGGAACGGCATCAACGCGAATCGCAGCGCCCCGGATTGGACGGCAGCAAACCCACAAAAGCCTCTGCATAGCATGGGCCGGGCGAAAACTGCCGTGCAAGGAGCCGAGTGCCATGCCTGCCCTCTGGCAGGCGAACAATAGCCGCCGGACGTGGCCACCCTGCGGGGTGTTGACCGCTATCACCCGGCTGCTCCTTGCGAGGAGAACTGAAAAACAGTGCAAGAAGATGAAATAATCGGCTTTGATGCCCTGTATACCTCAATGGGCAAATGCTCCAAAGGCGTGCGCCGCAAGGCTGCCGTGGGCAGATATTGCCTGTTTGGCATGGACGAGATCCTGAGACTCCATCAGGAACTTGTCACAGGCACATACAGGGCACGGCCAACATCAAAAGTCAAAATCACCTATCCAAAGCCCCGCGTGGCGGTGGCTACCAGTTTCCGGGATAGGGTATATCAGCGCTCACTCAATGACAATGCCGTCTATCCGGCCATGTCAAAGGGCTTTATCCGGCACAATGCGGCCTGTCAGACAGGCAAGGGCACTGACTGGGCCCGACAGCAGGTCAAGCTGATGATAGAACGCGAATACCGGCAGCACGGCCCAGACGGCTGGTGTCTGCTGGTAGATATCCGGCACTATTACGATACGATGCCGCACGAGGTGGCAAACCAGCGCTTTGAGCGCAAACTGCCATACAACGTGTATGCCCGTGTGCGTGACGTGCTGGATCGCCAATACACCGGCGAGGCCGGTTATAGTCCGGGCAGCCAGATGGTGCAGTTGGCCGGGATCTCGGTGCCTGACCCCATAGATCACTACATCAAAGAGCGCCTGCGTGCGGACAAGTATGTCCGCTTTATGGATGATAGTTGGATCTGTCACCATAGCAGGGAGCAGCTGGTGGAGTGGCGGGAGGCCATCCGGGCCCGGTATGCTACCGAGGGAATGGAACTACACCCGACCAAGACTAAAATAGTCCGGCTGCGGGATGGTTTCCGTTTTCTCGGCTTTATCTACCGCCTGACACCGGAGGGCAAGGTCATAATGACCGTTGACCCGCAAAACGTTAAGGCAGAGCGGAAACGCCTGTACAGGCTGGCCCAGCTTATCAAGGCGGGCGAAAAGCCCGTCACCGCTCTGCGCGAACAGTATAAATCATGGAAAGTCCATGCCGCAAAAGGCAACTCCAAGCAGCTGCTGCAGCGCATGGATAAATACGTTAAATCTCTTTTGGAGGGGATAACATGAAAATTCTTCACAAGCCCGGCAGCATTCAGGCCGCGACTGAGGACGAAAACCGGGACGCAGATCTGGCACAGATTGCGTCTATGGTGGATTTTCTGTGCATTCTGGCCGATGTCCCGACCGAGGACGAGGCTACCAACACCGAGGAGGGCATGAGCAATGAATGAGAATCACAGCGCAGCCTTTGACAAGGCAAAGAAAGAGTACGAGGCAGGCCGGTGGTCTAAGGCCATGCTCAAAATTTTGGTGCAGCGCAAGCCCCAGCGCCTGACTGAGGCCGAATATACCGAGATCACCGGTGAGCAGTATGCTGGAACTTGAGTTGATCGACCTGCTGACCTCCACGCTGCACAGGCTGCTTGATATCGTCCACCGACAAAACACGCAACTCCACCAGCTGGGCGGCGTTGCGTGCGAGGAAGAGCTGGAAGATATTGAGTTGACCTGTGAGGCCGTGGGGCTGGATGCCCATGATGGGCAGGAGGACAAAGACAATGGCAACTAAACAGTATTCCCTTGCAAAGGATGGCGCCAAGCAGCTGGCACCGGGCTTCCGTGTCCGGGAGTTCCGGTGCCGGGACGGCTCCGACACCATCATGATCGACCAGACCCTCGCGGTGCTGCTGCAGGCCATCCGGGAGCATTTTAACAAGCCCATCACGATCACCAGCGGCTACCGCACCGCTGCTCACAACAAATCCGTGGGCGGGGCCAAGAGCAGCCAGCACCTGCTGGGCAAGGCAGCGGACATCCAGGTGGCGGACACCACCGTGGAGGCCGTGGCCGCATACGCCGAGAGCCTGATGCCGGACTGGGGCGGCGTGGGCCGCTACCCGGTCAAGGCAGGCCGCACCAAAGGCTGGGTACATGTGGACACCCGGCCCAACAAAAGCAGATGGACGCAGTAAGGGGGTGATACCAATGGAGAGCATCATCTCAGCTATCCTTGCCGGTGCCGTGACCCTGATCGGAGTGCTGATCGCCAACAGCCGCAGTCAGGCCGTGACCGACACCAAGCTGGAAGAGCTGACCCGCGAGGTGCGCGAGCACAACAATTTCGCCCGCCGCGTACCCATTTTGGAAGAGCAGATGAAGGTGGCCAACCACCGCATCTCTGATCTGGAAGCAAACGAACACGAAAGAGAAAGGAACTAACTATGAACACAAAGACCTACACCGCACCCACCATCTCCGCCGGTACCATCGCCCGCACCGCCTGCCTGCTGCTGGCCCTGACCAACCAGATCCTCAGCGCCTGCGGCAAGCCTGTGCTGCCCATCGAGAGCACCACCGTGGAGCAGCTGGTGACCGCTGGCATCACCACCGTGGCGGCGCTGATTGCGTGGTGGAAGAACAACAGCTTCACCACCGCCGCGCTGGAGGCCGACAAGACCTATGACCGGCTGAAGAGCCAGATCGGCAAGTAAGCCAGCCGCACTACTTAGCCGCCCCGGCGGCAGGCCGCAAGGCCGCATAGCATGACAACAGCCCCGTGGTTCCGGTGATTCCGGTTCCACGGGGCTGTTTTTGTTTGCAGCGCATTCCGACATGTTGCGACACATTTTAACACTTTCAGCATATTTCCGGCATTTTCCAGCTAGAGTTGTACCGGAAGGAAGTGTAAAAAATGACCACTTATGATATGACCGATTTTGCCGCACAGGTGGACGGGGTGCTGCGCCCGCTGGGCATCACCCGCAATATGCGGGCTTACCACACTCTGAGCGAGGCGCTCCGGCTGATCTGCGAGCAGGAGGACCGACTGGAAGCTGTCCAGAAGGAGATCTACGAGCCCCTTGCAGACCGCCATTGCTGCGACTGGACTGCCATTCAGAGCATGATTCGTCGTGCCGCACAGACCGCATGGGCCACCAACCCCACGCAGGTGCAGCGTCTGGCAGGCTACCCGCTGACCGGCTGCCCCAGTGCCGTGCAGTTTCTGGAGCTGCTGTATAATGGGATGGTGAGAGGGGTGTAAATCGCCTTAGCCCAAAAAGTGGGTTGCAAAGTGGGTTCAAGCAAAAGAAAAGCACCCGGAAACTTACGTTTCTATGTGCTATTTCTTGGTGGGCGCGGGTGGATTCGACTAACTCTTTCACCCCGGCGGCCATTGCAGCGGATCAGTATCTGGAGCAGCGCAAGAAGAGCGTACACTAATGTTTTCGTGACGCTGCGAAAACATACCATTTTCGGCACCTCACGAAAATGGTGACATAGCAAAGCCCTGATGCTCCAAACGGAACACCGGGGCTTTTTATGTTGGCAACCGTGTAGGCAACTAGTGAAGTCTTACACGGTCTGTGGCGTTTCCTCAATTCCTTTGCAATGGAAAATCCCCCGCAGTTTTCACGAAACTACGAGGGATTTTCTTGGCGGAGTAGGAGGGATTTGAACCCTCGCGCCGTTGTTTAGACGACCTACGCCCTTAGCAGGGGCGCCTCTTCGGCCTCTTGAGTACTACTCCAGAGCAAAGTGTGTTGCACTTATTCAATAAAAATGGCGGAGAGAGTGGGATTCGAACCCACGGTACGTTGCCGTACGGCAGTTTTCAAGACTGCTTCCTTAAACCACTCGGACATCTCTCCTTGTGGACACTCGCCTTACGCCGTGTCGAATGCCTATTTAATTTACCAGATTTGCCGCGTGCTGTCAAGCCTTTCTGCAAATTTTTTCAGGATGGTGGGAAAAGCCGCCGTCACCCACAACCTTTTTTTGCTCCGCTTGCAGAAAGCTCTTTACAGAAACACCTTTTTGTTGTATAATAAAGCCATCAAAAGAATCCCCCTCTGGATGTAAAGGAGAATTACCATGTCGTTTTCAGAGCTATTGAAGCAGTGCCGCAAAAAACAGGGCGTGAGCCAGGCAGAACTCGCCGCAAAGCTCGGCGTGACCCAGCAGGCCGTCGGCAAGTGGGAAAGCGGCAAATCCTCCCCCGACCCCTCCACCGTGGCCCGCATCGCGGAGCTGCTGAACACCACGGCAGACTATCTGCTGGGGCTGTACCGCCCGGTGAGCAACGTGTCCGCCCCGGAAGAGCGCTTCTTTGGCAGCTATTCCGAGAGCTTGATCCCGGTGATCGGCACCGTGAAGGCCGGTTACGGTGCCCTGGCCTTTGAGGAAGACTACGGGCAGGAGTATGCCCGCGTGAAGGATCCCTCCAACTATTTCTATCTGGTGGTGCGCGGTGACAGCATGGAGCCCCGCATCCAGGACGGTGACCTGGCCCTGGTGCACAAGCAGGACACGCTGGAAAACGGCGACCTGGGCGTGCTGATCTACGGCGACGAGGGCGAGGGCACCCTGAAGCGCTACATCCAGCGCGGCAACTGTGTGGTGCTGCAGCCCTTCAACCCCGCCTACAACGAACTGGTGATCAAGGGCGAGGACCTGAACCACCTGCACATCGCCGGCCGCGTGGTGGAGACCAAGGCCAAGTGGTAAATCTTCTATTTTAAAATGGCCTCCGTTTCACTCTGGCCATATTCAGCGGAAAATTTGTTTTTTATTTCGTGTTTGTCGTGGCCTGCGGGCCACTCCAAACACATTTTCACGAAAAGAGCGAGCAAACAGGTTTTCTGCATGCCTCTGTTTTTTGAATCAAAAGCCATTTGCAGTTTTGCGTATGGCTTTTTCTTTTATACTCTTTTTTCCGTTCGGAGGTGCATTTTTATGGAACAGACACTCATGGACAAGCTGACCATTCTGGCCGACAGCGCCAAATACGACGTAGCCTGCACCTCCAGCGGGGCTTCCCGCACGGCGCGGGCCGGAACCGTGGGCAGCTGCTATGCACCGGGGTGCTGCCACGCCTTTACCGCCGACGGCCGCTGTGTGAGCCTGCTCAAGGTGCTGATGACCAACTGCTGCTCCTTCGACTGCGGCTACTGCGTCAACCGCAAGTCCAACGATATCCCCCGCGCCACCTTTGCGCCCCGGGAGCTGGCCGAGCTGACCATGGAGTTCTACCGCCGCAACTACATCGAGGGCTTGTTCCTGTCCAGCGCGGTGCTGGGCAGCCCGGACTACACCACCGAGCGGATGCTGACGGTGCTGCGGCTGCTGCGGGGCGAATACCGCTTTGGCGGCTACATCCACGCCAAGGCCATTCCGGGCACCAGCCCGGAGCTTGTGCAGCAGCTGGGTTACCTCGCCGACCGCCTGAGCGTGAACGTGGAATTGCCCAGCGAGCGCAGCCTGAATCTGCTTGCCCCGGATAAGGGGCGGCACTCCATCTTCCGGCCCATGAAGCAGATCGCGGTGTCCGGTGCCGCCAGCCGAGAAGAGCTCACCCTGTACCGCCACGCGCCGAAGTTTGCTCCCGCCGGGCAGAGCACCCAGATGATCGTGGGGGCCTCGCCGGAAACGGACTACCACATTTTAAAGCTCACCGAGGGCATGTACCAGAAGTACGGGCTGAAGCGGGTGTTCTACTCCGCCTACATCCCGGTGGCCGAGGACACCCGCCTGCCCGCGCTGGACACCAAACCGCCCCTGCTGCGGGAACACCGGCTGTATCAGGCCGACTGGCTGCTGCGGTTCTACCAGTTCGAGGCAGACGAAATTTTAGATCAGGATAACCCCAACTTCAACCCCTATCTGGACCCCAAGTGCAACTGGGCCGTGCAGCATTATGGGCTGTTCCCGGTGGATGTGAACCGTGCCCCCTTCGAGATGCTGCTGCGGGTGCCGGGCATCGGCCCCAAAAGCGCCCGGCGCATCTGGCGCGCCCGCAAGCAGGCGGCGCTGGGGCTGGACGAGCTCAGGCGCATGGGGGTGGTGCTCAAGCGGGCGCAGTATTTCATCACCTGCCGGGGCTTTGCCGGGGCACACCCGGGGCGCGGCAACGCCGGGCGGGAGTGCATCACCCGGGCGCTCATCGACCCCAACGTGTTCAGCGGCAGCTGCGAGCAGCTGAGCCTGTTCAGCCCGCCTGCCGTGGACAATCTCATCGGGCAGGGCGTGCCGCCCCGGGCTGCTGTCCGTATGGTACGGGAGGAGGCGGTGCAATGTCTTGCCAAAGCGCTGTAAGCCCCAAGGGGGCACGCAAGCTGCACGATGCCGACGTGGTCTACCTGTATGACGGCAGCTTTGAGGGCTTTTTGTGCTGCGTGTACGAGAGCTTTGTCCAGCACGAGCTTCCCTTTGCGGTGTGGACGCCCCAGCGGGAGACCGCCACCCTCTACCCGGTCAAGGAGATCTCCACCGACCCCGCCATTGCCCGCCGGGTATTTGCCAGCTTTGGCAAAAAGCTGGGCGCAGAGACCGAGTACCTCGTCAGCCGGGATTTTCTCTCCGGGCAGGAGGACAAGGAGCTGCTGCTGCTCCGCTTTCTGCATCTGGCCTTTGCGCTGGGTCCGGGCACGGTCAAGCGGGAGGGGCACCCGGTGGTCGCGCCCCTCTACGCCATGAAAAAAAGTCTGGACTGGGAGGTAGACAAGTTTCAGGGCTTTGTGCGGTTCGAGGAGCACGACGGGATGCTGGGCGCGGTCATCCACCCCAAAAATTATATCCTCCCCCTGCTGCGCCCGCACTTTTGCGGACGCTTTCCGGAGGAGGACTTTATGATCTACGATGCCGTCCATCAGGCGGTGCTGCTGCACGAAAAGCACGGCACCCGGCTGCTGGAACTGGCAGCGCCTTTGGAGCTGCCGCCGCCCAGTGCGCGGGAGCAGCAGTTTCAGGCGCTGTGGACCCAGTTTTACCGGACATTGGAAATTCAGGCCCGGCACAACGAAAAAGGCCGCATGACCCACTGTCCCAAACGGTTCTGGGCCGATATGGTGGAGATGCGCAGCGAGTTATGATTTTTACGGAACTTTAGCCGATTTTTAACAAAAACGTTGCATCTGCGCCGTTGCAACAGGCAAAAGCTATGGTATACTATAAGAGATATCCGGCAGACATCTCTGCCGCACACACCCCCGCTGCGGGGTCAACACAAAAGGAGTATTGTAGCGTTATGGTTCGCATTACTATGGAAGACGGCGGCATCATCGACATTGAGCTGAATGAGGAAGTCGCCCCCATCACCTGTGAGAATTTCAAGAAGCTGGTCAGCGAGGGCTTTTACAACGGCCTGACCTTCCACCGCGTGATCCCCGGCTTTATGATCCAGGGCGGCTGCCCGCTGGGCAACGGCACCGGCGGCCCGGGCTGGAACATCAAGGGTGAGTTTGCTGCTAACGGCGTGAACAACCCGCTCAAGCACACCCGTGGTGTCATCAGCATGGCCCGCAGCATGAACCCCAACAGCGCAGGCAGCCAGTTCTTCATCATGCACAAGGACGCACCCCATCTGGACGGCCAGTATGCCGCCTTTGGCAAGGTCGTGGCCGGCATGGATGTCGTGGACAAGATCGCCGCTGTCCGCACCGACTGGAACGACAAGCCCACCACCCCGGTCAAGATGAAGACCGTGGAACTCATCGAGGGCTGAGCCTTATAAGCAGAAAGATCCCGGCACTGTTACGGTGCCGGGATATTTTTTTGTTCTGTGTCAGCGCACGTCCTTATCGTGGGCCATCAGTACCTCATGACGGCTCACGAAGCCCTTGGCGCCGGGCCGCCCCACCAGCAGGAAATTGTACAGCACCTCAATGATCACAACGGCAGAAATGCGGGAGAGCGCAAAATCCGTCGTGGTGATGAGCTGCTCGCGGTTGGTGGAAATCAGCAGATGATCGGCCAGCTGCGCCAGCGGCGAGCTGCGGTCGCAGGTGATCAGCACCACTGGCACACCGTTGTCCCGCGCTGTCTGGGCCATCTGGTTCAGCCGCCGGGATTTGCCGGAGTTGGAGATCAGCAGCAGCACGTCCTGCGGTGTAAGGGTGAGCGCGAACGCCGAGTTCTTCTCCGAGATCTCACTGGTGATGCACCGCATCCCCAGCTGGTTGAACTTGAAGGCCGCATCCATCGCCACCGGGATGGTGTTGCCCACCGCGGCGATCTGCACCAGCTGCGCATTCTGCAGCAGTTTCAGCACACGCTGCAGATTTTCCGGGTTGATGCCGTTGATGGTGGCGCTCATCTCATCGATCTTATTGGAAAGGATATTCTGCAGCGACTGCGGGATATTGTCCAGCTGCACTTCGTTGGAGATTTCCAGCGGCTGGCGTTCCATCACGTCCCGCGCCAGCGCCAACTGGAAAGCACGATAATTCTCAAACCCCAGTTTTTTGCAAAAACGGGTCACAGTGGCTTCCGAGGTGGAGCTGCAATGTGCCAGTTCGGCCGATGTCATTGCCGCCACACCGGCCGTATCTTCCAGCACACAATCCGCGATCCGCTTTTCCGCATTGAAAAAGTGCATCCCGGAGCAAAGCAGCGTGACCACACTGCCCGGCGTTTCGCCCATAATCATCCTCCTGTCCTTTCAGGCCCGATGCCTGCGTTTTGTTCGGAACTAGTGTAGCAGTTTTTATGCCAAAAAGCAATTTGTTCGGCATCATTTCCACTTATTCGTACACATTGAACAAACATTCTGTAAAATTTTTGTTGCAGCGAAAGGAACTTTCTTGCAAAATTATATTTACGAAACAAAACCGTCATGTTATAATGCAGTCAATGAGACCTGCCGCACCGCATGAGCGGCAAGAATGTACCCCAAAAAAGGAGGATAACTTTTATGGCAAAGATCACCAAGGCTGAGATGCCGGCCCTTGCCGAACAGATCGTCAAATGTCTGGGCGGCAAAGAGAACGTAGCCCGCATCAACCACTGCGCCACACGCCTGCGCGTGAACCCGGTGGACATGGAAAAGGTGGACAAGGATGGGCTGAAGAGACTGCACGGTGTCATCGGCATCGATTCTTCCAAGGCAGAACTTCAGATTATTGTGGGTGCCATCATTGAGGACCTGTATCTGGAAGTGGAAAAGATCACCGGCAACGGCGGCGGCGCTGTGGTAGATGACGTTCCCTTCTGGAAAAAACGCCCCTCCGAGATCTTCTCCAGCTTCCTGCTGCTGATGGCTGGCTGCCTGAGCCCGGTCATTCCCGCACTGATCGCATCCGGCCTGCTGGCCACCGTGCTGACCATCATGACGCTGGTGTTGCACGTGGATGCTTCCACCAGCTCCACCTACTCCATCCTGTATAATCTGTCGCAGACCGTGTTCTACTTCATGCCGGTCCTAGTGGCTTACACCTCTGCCAAGAAGTTCGGCACCGAGCCGGTTCTGGCCATGGTTCTGGCCTGCTTCCTGCTGTACCCGGACTGGGTGGCTGGTGCGGACGGCTCCTTCACCCACTACTTCGGTCTGCCGGTCCTGCGTGCCACTTATAATGGCGCCGTGATCCAGATCATCCTCTCCGTGTTCGTCATGTCCCTGCTGGATAAATGGCTCAAGAAGGTCATCCCGGAAGCTGCACGGCACTTCGTCAAACCCTTTGCCCTGCTGCTGCTCATGTCGATCATCACCCTGACCGTCACCGGCCCTCTGGGCGGCCTGCTGACCAACTACATCTACGCCTTTGTTGAGGCTGTTCGCTCCGTGGCTCCGTGGGCTGGCGTGCCGGTCATCGTGCTGCTGAACACCACCATCGGCCTGATCGCTCCGGGCTTCCATCTGGCCCTGATCCCCATTGCGACCGCCAGCCTCGCCGCTGTTGGTTACGATGACCTGATCAACATCTGGTTCTTCTGCTGCACCATCACCCCGGGCTTCATCTCTCTGGCTGTGATGCTGCGCACCAAGAAGTCCCTGCTGCGCCAGACCGCATTCTCCTGCTGCCTGTCCGCTCTGCTGGGCGGTATCTCCGAGCCTACCACCTACGGTATCATGTACAAAATGGTCCGCCCCTACTACGCATACCTAATCACCGCTCTGTCCACCGCTGTGCTGGCCGGTCTGCTGCACCTGAAGTGCTATGCCTTCGGCGGCTACTCCCTGACCAACATCCTGCTGTACCTCGGACCCAACCTGGACTATGCAAACTTCCGCAATGCTCTGCTGCTGGTCGGCTTTATGCTCATCATGAGCTTCATCACCGTCAACCTGATCGGCTTCGATGATTCCTGCTATGAGGAAACTGCCGTTGCCGCACAGGATGCCGCGGAATAAGTTTACTGCTTCCCTCTTTTCAGAAAGGACGATGCTTCATGCGTTTATACGATAAGGCCCTTGTCGCCAAGATCCATGCGAACCAGTTCACCAAAGAGGTGGACGGGATCCCCGTACTGTTCAAACCGGTGCCGGATGCGGAGCCTGCCCATCTGGATCCCCGCCTGCGGGAGATCATCATCAAAAAGCGCACCATGTTTGCCAACCGCGCCAAGGCAGGCTGGACCCTTTCCAGCGAGCGCTACCGCCCGGACAAGGTGACCTATGACCTGATCGAAACGCCTGTGGACTGCACCGAACAGCTGATCCCCATCGGCGGGCACAAGATTGATATCTACATCTACCGTACTGCCAACATCCAGCCCAACGCACCGGTGCTGGTGTATCTGCACGGCGGTGGATTCACGGCCGGTGACATTCACCTGTTCGGCAAGCAGATGCAGTACATTGCCGAGCAGTCCGGTGCCGTGGTGGTGTTCCCGGAGTACCGTCTGGCCCCCGAGAACCCCTTCCCCGCTCCGGTGGAAGATGCATGGGGCGCCGTACAGTGGGTGCACGCACACGCCGCTGAACTGGGTGCCGACCCTGCCAAGCTGATGGTCGCCGGTGACAGCGCCGGCGGCAGCCTGACTAACGCCTGCGTGCTGCAGGACGAAAAGGGCATCATCCGCAAGATCATGGGCATCTATCCTTCGTGGGACGGTTCCGATTACCATGAGCAGACCGCCTACACCTGGAGTTACGATGCTTACGAGGTAGCTGACGAGGACAAGAAACTGGCCTACAGCCGCATCGACCGCATCAAGAGCAGCGTGGATAAGGATCCTGACAGCAGCAACAGCCTGTATCTGCAGGGCCATACCACTTCACACGACCCGCTGGTGTCGGCCGTCTTTGCCACCGATGAGCAGCTGAAGAAGTTCCCGGAAACGGTCATCGTGGCCGCTGAGTACGACTACCTGCGTGTCGGCAGCGACTACGCCGCCAAGCGGCTGGCAAGCCTTGGTGTACCGGTACGCTCCATCCGGTACTGCGGCTGTGACCACGGCTTTTTGGATATGCTGGGCACCATCGTCCAGTCCGAAGAGCTGTGCCTGACCATCGCCGCCGAACTGAAAGCACTGTAAGCTCAAAATCCCCCACTTCATTCACCATATTCCTCCTGTTCCGAAGGAACAAGAAAGCTCCCCGCCGGGAACCCGGCGGGGAGCTTTCTGTTATATGTTCCGGAATACCGCTCAGCAGCCTTCTTTTTCAGCCAGCTTCCGGCCCATGAGCACGCCCATGACGGACGCCATCATCAGGCCGCGGGTCCAGCCGGAGGAGTCGCCCAGGCAGTGCAGGCCCTTGATGTTGGTGTCGAGGTTCTCGTCCATCTTGACCTTGTTGGAGTAGAACTTCAGCTCGGGGCTGTAAAGCAGGGTCTCGTTGGCGGCAAAGCCGGGCACGACCATATCCAGCATCTTGATGAATTCGATGATGTTGGTCATGGCGCGGTAAGGCATGGCAGCAGTGATATCACCGGCCACGGCATCCTTCAGGGTGGGCTTGACGTTGGATTGCGCCAGCTCCTTGGGCCAGGTGCGCTTACCGTCCAGAATGTCGCCGTAGCGCTGGACCAGGATGTGGCCCGCGCCCAGCATGTTGGTCAGCTCACCCACCTTCTGGGCGTAGGCGATGGGCTGGTTGAAGGGTTCGGTGAAGTTGTGGGAGACGAGGATGGCCAGGTTGGTGTTCTCGCTCTTCTTCT
>OLSC01000421.1_pt1 | contig 53216 bp, 45 predicted proteins | sample 1672881 | NCBI WGS metagenome assembly OLSC01 (sample SAMEA3136733, study PRJEB25190) | human gut metagenome | biome: human gut; feature: human-associated habitat; material: faeces | place: Austria | collected 2013 | reverse complement strand
ATCACCATCAGCTTGGTGTTTGCGTTCAGCGTTTGCTTTTTCAAAATCTGATACATTGGTCAAATATCCTTTCGCCAAACCGAATCGGGGTATAGGAAAAGCCGCACAAGCGGCTTTTCCAGCAATATGAGAAGAAAACTTATGGGTTAGTTAAAAGAGAGAGAATAAAAATATTAGAGAGTATGTCTTAAATGACATGAAGAATGGGAAGAACATTGGAGCGTTTTCCCAAGCGCGAGAGTGAGAGTGAGGGATCAGAAAATAATGCTTATACCAGGCTCTTCAGCTTGTCCAGATACTCCTGAGCATTGTCCGGAGTAATGACCTTACAGCCGGTATCGATGAAGTCATCCAGCTTTTCGCCTTCGACAACGTCGAGCAGGCTCTTAACACACTGGTAGCCCATGTTGTACGGGTCCTGTGCAACGGTGCAGGAGATTTCGCCGTCAACAACTGCCTGTACGCCGGAGGAGATGCCGTCGAAGCCGCATACGATGATGCCGTCGCCGTCACGGCCTGCCTGCTTGATGGCACGGGATGCGCCGAGCGCAACATCGTCTGCGCAGCATACGATCGCATCGATGTCCGTGAAGGACTGGAGAACACCATCGGTTACGGTAACAGCCTTGTCGCCTACGCCGTCGGTGTACTGCGTGGAGATAATCTCGCAGCCGCCTTCTTCAAGTGCCTTCTTGTAACCAGCTACACGAGCCTCAGAGGTGGACTCGCCCTGGATATTCGCCAGAATAACAACCTTTCCGCCCTTACCGATCTTCTCGGCTACATACTTGCCGCCCTGATATGCAGCGTCCTCGTGCGCCGTGCCGATAAAGGTTTCCGCCTGATCAAAATTGGTGTCGATCGCCAGAACCGGAATCTTTGCACCGGTCAGTGCATTTGCGATCTGGTCTGCCTGCAGCGGTGCGATTGCGATTGCTTCGCACATATCTGCGTTTACGATGGTCTCTACCATGTTCAGCTGACCGTCGAAGTCGGTATCGCTGTTTGCACCGCGTACGTCAACTTCTACGTTGCCGAGATCCTTTTCCGCCTGCTCGATGCCTGCGATAACGTAGCTCCAGTATTCGGAAGAGGTGGTCTTGAGCACTACACTCAGCTTATGGGTGTCACCGCTGCTGCTTGCCTGGGAATCGCCGGAGTCATTGCCGGATGCGCTGCTACCGCCGCATGCACTCATGGAAACTGCCATCAGTCCTGCCAGCAGCATTGCTGCGGAACGCTTAAAAAGGTTGCTTCTCTTCATCTTTCTTTCCTCCTGTTAGACAAGTTGTCTGTTGGAAGCATATTACCGGGTAATATGACCTTCTTTATATCAACAGGGGCGGTTTCACACCTATTCCCGCCCCTGCTGTATACCATTTGCGGGGGATTATGCCTCTACCTTTTCCCACTGACCGGTGGTCTGTGCCTTGATCAGTGCGTCGGAGATCTTGCAGGCCTCGTAGCCGTCCTCGGCACCCGGGCCCGGAACGTCGGTCTTGCCCTGCAGGTAATCTACCCAGTACTGCAGCTCTTCCTGATAAGCAACTACGAAACGGTTGGTCCAATCCTCCGGGATGGCCTGACCGCACTGCAGGTAGGAGCGGACGATCGGCTCTGCCGCTACCGGCAGGCGGATGGTGCCCTTCTCGCAAACCAGCTCGCACAGGATCTCGTAGCCGTAGTAGCTGTTGCCGGAAACCTCAACGTCGATCAGTACGCCGGAGTCAGACTGCATGAGTACCAGCTGCGGGTCCTGGCAGGTGCCCTCTGCGAAGCAGGTTGCACGCGGGAAGCGAACAGCAACTTCGTTCAGGTTCTCACCCAGCAGCCAGCGGCAGATATCGATCTCGTGGATTGCAATGTTGGTGATGTGCTGCTCGGTGGTGTGGTTCTTCGGATGGCTGCGGGTACGGCTGATGCAGTGCGCCATCAGCGGAGCACCCAGCTCGCCAGAGTCGAGGATCTTCTTCATCTTGATGTAGTCCGGGTCAAAGCGGCGCATGAAGCCGATCTGCAGCAGACGCTTGCCGGAAGCCTTCTCAGCCTCTACGACCTTCTTTGCGTCCTCAAGGGTGGTAGCCAGCGGCTTCTCGCAGAATACCGGCTTGCCGGCTTCGATGCACTTTACTGCCAGATCAGCGTGGGTGCCGTCCCAGGATGCGATAACAACTGCGTCGATCTCGGGAGAAGCGATCAGCTCCTCTGCGCTTGCCATTACCTTTGCGCCGTAGGTCTTAGCGACCTCCTCGGCACGCTCGGTGTTCAGATCGTAAACAGCAGCCAGACGAGCGCCGTCTACATAGGTTGCAATGTTCTGAGAATGGGTGTGGCCGATGTTGCCGCCTGCGCCCAGTACGCCAATAGCGAGTTCCTTCTTGCTCATGATGTGAATCTCCTTTTTTCCTTTATCTAATATCTAAAAAGCGGTTATGATCAATCTTTCCAAAAATTCTATATTCCTACCATTTAACCCTTCCGCGCGATAGCGCGTGTTCAATAGCACTTGCTTTGCAAATGCCAAAAAAGAGGGAGCATGTATCACTCTTTTTTGACTTCTGGAGGGAGAAAGTTTCTGAATAGGAACTTTCGGACGACTTTGGAGCGGCCTATGGTCCGTTCCTCTTGTCGGCGAAACTGTACAGCTATTCTTACTTCTTCTTGCCGTCCAGATATGCCTGATGCAGCTGCAGGCAGAACTTCAGGCTCATCGTACCATCGTGTGCGGTGGTCTCCGGCTTGCGGCCGGTGCGTACACAGTCAACGAAGTCGTCGATCTCCGCCTGGAACGCTTCGCCCCAGCGAGCAAGGAAGCTCTCCTGGCACTCTTCCACAAAGCCGTTCTCGGTGAACTGCGAGAGGTAATTCTTGCGCGGTACCGAGTTGACACGCAGCGTGCCCTTGGTTCCGACGATTTCGCTTTCAACGTGGCTGCAGGTTGCGGTGCGGCCTACCTGAATGTAAGCGGTGGTGTTGTTATCGAACTTGGTCAACGAGAAACCGTTGTCGTAGTCGTTGTAGTCTGCCAGACCGGTGCAGACATAAGCATCGCCGGTTGCAAAGGAATCGACCGGATCACCCTCGAGGAACCAGCGGGCAAGGTCGGTGTCGTGGCTGCCCATCTCGATGAACCACGGAACGTAAATACCCTTCTTAACGCCCTCCAGATGTGCCTCAAGCACGCTGGACGGGTCAAGCGAAACGCCCTTGAACAGGATCGGCTTGCCGATCGCACCGGCGCGGATCTTCTCCTTCGCCTCTGCGTAGGACGGGTCGAAGCGGCGCATGAAGCCAACCGTGAAGCACTTGCTGCCGTTCTCGGCAACTGCCTTCTCGATCTCCTCGCAGTCCTCGATGGTCTTAGCCAGCGGCTTTTCACAGAAGATATGCTTCTTGGCCTTGCAGGCTGCCAGACACGGTGCCTTGTGGGCATCTGCGCCGGTTGCAACAACGATTGCGTCAACCTCAGGATTGTTTACCAGCTCGTCTACATTGGTGTAGCCGTACGGTACGCCGAACTCCTCTTGGAATGCCTTAACCTTGCTCTCGGTGCGGGCGCAAACCGCTACAACCTCTGCGTGAGGATTACGCTGCAGGCTGGTGGCGTGCATACGGCCCATCATACCGATACCAACGATACCGAAACGAATCTTCTCCATTTGTAATCCTCCTTATCAGATACCTGCAGTTTTCTTGATATACTCGCGTGCCATCTTGGCATACTCAAGCGGATTTGCCTTTGCCGGGTCCTGCTCGGCCTCTACGATGAACCAGCCCTCGTAGTGTGCATCGTGCAGAGCCTTGAATACGCCCGGATAGTCTACGCAGCCGTCACCCGGAATGGTGAAGCAGCCTTCCAGAACTGCCTTGCGGAACTTGAAGCCCTCGGCGTAAGCCTTTTCCATCATGTTGGGACGGATGTCCTTGAGGTGAACGTGGCCGATACGCGGACCGAACTCCTTGGCTGCCTTTACGGCGTCCTCCTTGGAGAAGGTGAAGTGGCCGGTGTCGAAGCAGAGGTAAACGTAGCGCGGATCGGTGTTGTCCATCAGGCGCTTGGTTTCCTCAAAGGTCTGTACAACCGTTGCCATATGGTGATGGAAGCACAGCTTGAAGCCGCGGTCAGCAGCAATCTTGCCCAGCTTGTTCAGGCCATCGCACAGCTTATCCCACTCTTCGTCGGTGGCGATCGGCTTGTTGTCACCGAACATCGAGCACTCCTCTGCGAACAGACAGCGGGTCAGCTCGCATACATTGATGCGGCTTGCGCCGACAGCCTCGAGGAAGTCCAGCTGCTCGATAAATGCCTTTTCGTTCTCCTCGTAGGGGGTCGAGCACAGGAAGCTCGAGAACCACTGGGATGCAATCTTGATGCCGCGCAGGTCGAGTGCCTTGTTCAGCACCGCCGGGTTGGTCGGAAACTTGCCGCCGACCTCGGTGCCCTGAAAGCCTGCCAGAGCCGCTTCGGAAACCATCTGCTCGAAGGTCAGCTCGCCGCCGAGTTGCGGCATGTCGTCATTCGTCCAGCCGATCGGCGCGATGCCGAGTTTTACATTATTAAACATAGTCTTAAACCTCCCTTAGCACTTTTCCCAAGTGCCCGACTTAACGGACTTGAGCACTGCGTTGATAATGCCGTCAACCTTAGCGCCCATCTCGAAGTTGCAGATGTACTCGCCGCCGTGCATAGCCTGCATGAGTGCGTGAGCCTGCAGCGTCTTCATATCGTCGAATGCGATTGCGATGCCGCCTGCCGGCTGGAAGTACTTGAAGCCCTTGTGCTGCGGGTTGAGCAGTACGGTGCGGAAGCCGCAGTCACGGCCGTTGTCCTTGTCAGCGTCAGCCTTGAAGTAAACCTGAACCTCGCACATGCGCTCCAGATCGTATACTACCGAGCCCTCGGTGCCCTGAATCTCGTAATAGAAGTAGTTCTTGCGGCCGGTTGCAACACGGGAGGACGAGAAGTCACCAATTGCACCGTTTTCATACTTAACGAGGAAAGTGATGAGGTCGTCGTTCTCAACCTTACCCATCTCGGTGCTGCCTGCCTTGACCGGACGCTCCGGAATAACGATGGACTGTACGCCCAGAACCTCGCTCATGTCGCCCATGATCATCTGAGAAACGCTCAACAGGTGGCTGCACAGGTCGCCGAGTGCGCCGGAACCAGCCAGCTTGTTGATGTGGCGCCATGCGATCGGAATGGACGGATCGAGCAGCATGTCCTGATCGTAGGTAGCGTGTACGCGCATGATCTTGCCCAGCTTGCCGGACTTAACCAGCTCTGCAACGTACTGGTTTGCCGGGTTCATGATGTTGGAGAAACCGCAGTAGTTGACTACGCCCTTTTTCTTAGCCAGATCAGCCAGCTCGCGGGACTGCTCAGCAGACAGAGACAGCGGCTTCTCGCAGAAAACATGCTTGCCGTGCTCCAGAGCAGCCTTTGCCATCTCGTAGTGCATGCAGTTCGGGGTTGCAACGTCAACCAGGTCGATTGCCGGATCGGTAACAACGTCCATCCAGTTAGTGGTATAGCGGTTGTAGCCCATGTCCTTAGCGAACTTTGCTACTGCATCCTCGCTGACGTCGCTTACCAGTTCAAATACCGGCATATCATCGCCGAAAATCATGCGTGCGTTGTGGAATGCGGTGGTGTGGGCCTTGCCCATCCAGCCAGCGCCGATCAGACCGATTTTAATTTCCTTGCTCATAAGTTTTTCCTCCTCAAAAATCTCAATACCTTTGTTGGATTTTATCGAAAACGCCTTGTGCGTTTCTTACAATGTGAATAGGTGAATGGTTTCCGGGGTCCGGCTCATTATCGAGCCAGACCGATCGGAGAGAACAGCGCGTAGACGCAAAGCATCAGGATGAAGCAGGTCAGCGCTGCGGGTTTTACGTACTTCCACGGGGTCAGGTCAACAGCCTTGGAATCCTCGAGGATGAAGTCGGTAGCACGGGGCTTGAGCTTGCCGATGAGCAGCATCAGTGCCAGATCTACCGGGAACAGTACCGAAAGAACATACAGGTAATGCACATTCAGCGGCAGGAACTTGGAGATCGAGTACAGGATAACGTGTACGACCAGCGTGATCTTCGGTGCGCAGGCCGGAACGCGCTTGGTGTAGAAGCCTACCAGCACGATCGCGAGGATCGGCATGGAGTAGAAGCCGAAGCACTCCTGCAGGAAGTCATACAGACCGGACGGTGCATTGATAACGAACGGCGCTACGCAGATGGATACGATCGCAAGACCGGTGCCTACGCGCTTGCCTACGCTTACCAGATGTGCATCGCTTGCAGTCTGGTTGAACAGCGGCCGGTGGAAGTCCAGCGTGTAAAGCGTTACACAACTGTTCAGTGCCGAGTTAAAGGACGACAGGATCGCACCGAATAGAACCGCTGCAATGATGCCGAGCAGCCAGTTCGGAACAACCGTGGTGATCAGAGACGGGTATGCCAGGTCGCTGTTTGCCAGGCCGTCTCCGAAGAAGCGGTAAGCCAGCAGACCGCAGATGGTGATGAAGAACGGATCCAGCAGCTTGAGGAATGCGGTGAATACAGCACCTCTCTGCGCCTGTGCCAGATTCTTGGCATCCAGCGTACGCTGGATGATGGACTGGTTGGTGCACCAGTAGAACAGGTTGTTGAACAGCATGCCGAGGAACAGAACCGGCCACGGAATCATCGGAGGCAGGGCGTTCGCCGGATTGACCGCGTTGAACTTCTCTGCCGGAACATTGGTGATAAAGTCCTGAATGCCGGCAAGGAAGATGCCGTTGCCGAGGATGCAGATGGACAGGATCGGGATCAGCAGACCGCCGATCAGCAGACCCACGCCGTTTACGGTATCGGATACCGCAACTGCCTTCAGGCCGCCGAAGATTGCGTAAATGGAACCGATAACGCCGATTGCAACACACAGGATTGCGATGCTCTGGAAGCTGGTGATGCCGAACAGCTTATCCAGCTGGAAGATCTGGTTAAAGGCCAGCGCACCGGAGTACAGTACGGTCGGCAGGTAAGTAAGTAAGCATGTAGCCGAGCAGGAACAAGAACGAGATGATCTGCTTGGTGGTGCGGTCAAATCGAACCTCCAGAAATTCCGGGATAGTGGTGATGCCGGCTTTCAGATACTTCGGCAGGAAGATCAGTGCCAGCGCCAGCAGCGCGATACTTGCGTTTACCGACCAGCTCATGGCACCCATGTTGGTCGAGTAGCTTTGTCCGGCCTGTCCGACCAGCTGTTCGGTGGACAGGTTGGTCATTTCCAGTGAACCGGCGATGACCAGACCGGTCAAGCCGCGCCCTGCAAGGAAGTAGCCTTCCTTGGTGGACAGGTTCTCCTCCTTGGTCTTGTACCATGAGATCAAGGCTACAAGACCGGTGAAGGCGATGAATGTCAAAATGATAATCAAATGTTTCAACCCCTCTTTCGAATAAGAAAATTCTATTATATTATAGAATTCCCTATTCTTGTTTTTCTTTTCTCTTTGACTTTTTAACTCAAAAGAAACTATTTTGCGTGTTTTTGTTTGTTTCCCTTTCGTTGTACCTATCATATATTAAATTTTCGTATTCATCACTACACAGAATAATAATAAAATATCAAAAAATCATACTTTTTATTAGTATCATTTTTTGATATAATTGTATAAGAAAAGCGAATGACAGCATTTCTATGCCATGATATGGTACAAAAAAGGAGTTGACACCAATTATGCTTAATGATATGGGTATTCTGGCAGATTCTGTCCGCTATTACCACGATGCAGATGCCTTCACCGCGACGAACCTGTACCATGTTCCGCACGCAGGCAGCTACCATTGCGACGAAACATACGGTATGCAGCGTAATTATCTGGATATCTGCCAGATGCTTATTGTAGATGAAGGCGAACTGTCGGTCACCTACCGCGGTGAAACACGCACCGCCGGTCCCGGCAGCCTGATCCTGCTTGACTGCAGAGAACCGCACAGCTATCACGCCCTCACACCGATCCGCATGCGCTGGTTCCACTTTGCAGGCAGCAGCAGCACGGCCTATACACATCTTATTCTCAATACGCACGGGTTCATCCTGCCCACCGGAAGCAATGCCGAGATTGAGGAATGTGTCCGCCGCATCATGGTCTCGGTGCACCAGAACCAGCCCAATCCGCATATTATTTCCCTGACGATCAACAAGCTGCTCGTTCTGCTCGTGCTCGTGCTCGGAGAAAAGAAAAAAAGCGATCTCGAGATCGCCATTCAGGACTCGGCTGACTATATGACGTACAATTACGCGGATAAGTCGCTTTCCATCGAGCACCTGTCGCAGCGCGCTGCGCTCAGCACCTGCTACTATATGCGTAAGTTTAAGGAGTACCAGTCGGCAACACCGCATCAGTTTTTGCAGACTGTGCGTCTGAGCGCCGCCAAACAGCAGCTGCTCACCACCTCGCAGAGTATTGAGACCATCGCAGATAACTGCGGTTTCTCCAGTGCTTCGCACTTCATTATGGCCTTCCGTAAGAGCACCGGCATTACCCCGCATCAGTACCGCACCCAGTGGAAATAAAAAGCACACTCGCAGTCCTGCGCGCACCGGATTGAACGGTGATATTCATCAGATCGCTGCACGAAATGTCGTTTTTATGGCACGAATTGTATATCAGACCAGTTGCACACCTATACAGCTTATGGTACAATAATTAAGAACTTAAGCACGGTGCCTGAGAAATAGGCGAACCCGTCGAAAGATGGGGACGCAAAGCCAGAAGGGTCTAAAGCGGCGAAAGCTGCAATGACAGCCGGTTGCAAGCATCAGCGAAGACGCTGTTAATCTCTTCTGCGCTTTATTTGGCAGAAGGAGGTGTACACCGTGAAAAAGAACTTGACAAGCCGATTCGCGGTGCAATACACTGCTCACAGCGCAGAGCAAGTAAAACTCTACCCTTTTGTGCTGTTCCAAAAAGATATGAAAACGCTTTTAAATCATGGGTAGCCATGTCTTGAAAGCGTTTTTTATATTGATGCCGTTAAGGCTGATAAAATAAGGAGGAAAAGTTATGAAAAAACGATTGTTATCGGCAATATTGTCATTTTGTATGCTGTTGACAATGGCGCCGACGGTCGCATTTGCGGCGGATGGGGATGATGAAGCCGCTAACACCATATCGTTAGCCGATGCGACTGAAACATCCGGCACGAGTACAACGATAAAAGATATCTATCAACATGAATGGACTGTTACAACAGCGGAAAATTGCATCACGATGGAGCAGGGAGACAATAAAATTACTGCGACACTGGATAATGATGTGCTGACGGTCGCTGGCACGGGTGCAATGCCGGTGCTGAACGATTCTACCGATGCTGTTTCCGGCTTACAGGTTCATGCTTACCCGTGGGCAAGTTGGAACGACTCTGTTAAAAAGATTGTCATTAGCGATGGTATTACAGGCGTCGGTTCGAAGTCCTTTATTGCTTGGAAAAATGTGACCGAAGTAGAACTGGGCAAGGATGTTAAAACAATTGGAGCAGGTGCGCTTGCACAGTTGACAGCTTGCACACAGTTTACTGTCAGCAACAGCAACCCGTATCTGGAAGCAGTTGACGGCGTTCTTTATAGCAAGGGCCAGAAAAAGCTGTATTACTATCCGTGTGCAAAGTCGGATGTTGCCGACTTGACTGTGCCGGATTCTGTAACCGAACTAGGTTACAATGCTATTTGCAAGAATGCATCTCTGCAGACCATTTCTTTTGCAGGGGATAAGGCTCTGCATTTGGGCTTTGGTTCGCTGTTTGGCAATACTACGCTGGCCACAGTAAATCTTGGCCGTACGAATGTTACCCTCGATACGATGGTATTTAGTAATGATGCAGCACTGAAAGTCGTTTACTGCGAAACTTCTGAAATCAAGGCTGAAGTCAATAAAATGATTAGTGCTGACGGAATCGGTGCGGTTGCACTGTTGGAAGGCGGTCAATATAACCTGCAGGATGGAAACGGCTATGTCTATGCTTTTGATAGTGAAGGTACAATCTCCTGCGGTTATACTGGTACAGGAACTGAACTGGCGATTCCGGCTGAACTGGGCGGAAAAGCGGTTACAACAATCGCTTCGGGCGCTTTCTCCAATCTGGATGGGAGACGTAAAATTACCAAGGTGACGATTCCGGCCTCTGTGAAAGTAATTGAATCATATGCATTTGTTGGCTACAAAGATGCGTCTAAGCCGGATTCTACTTTAACGAATGTTACAATTCAGGGTACAGATGTTGAAGTTGGAACCATGGCGTTTGCTCGTCATACCAATTTGAGAATTGATATGACATCTGTAGAAAAACTAAATGCAGAGAAAAATGCTTTTAACGGTGTTTCAAGAATTATCGTTGCAAAGGTCAATCAGGAAAATCTGCGTACCGCTTTGGCAGAAAACGACAGTTTGGCACAGACCACACGAGTTTATGTTGATACCGATCAAAACAACAACTTCTATTGGCATTATGAAACTGGGAAATGGGCAGTTGCTTTCTCCGGTTCCGCATCCCTTACCGATAAGCAGGGCCTGAACTATACGGTAAATTATGCTGTGGATGGAACAAAGGTTACCGCAACTGCCAAAATTACGGGCTATAATAAGCCGAAAGGTTCTGCTGCAGAGGAACTGATTATTCCCAAAACGCTTCCGTTCACAAGCGCAGATGGCAACGAAGCACAGGCAACTGTGGTTGCTCTCGATGGTTTGAGAGGACAAAGTAAGCAGCATGTCAAGAACGGTATTAAGACGCTGACGATAGAGGCAGATCTGGCGCAAATGGCGACAACTTTCGTTTACTGGGACGATTTGGAGACCGTTAATGTCGTTGGCAATGTTAAAAAATTGAGCAACTGCTTTGGTGGCGGCAATAGTCTGAAAAAAGCGTATTTCGGCAACCAAGACAACATTGTTTTGGGCTCAGCAGTGTTTGGCAATAGTCCGTCGCTGGATGTTATCGATCTTTCAGAAGTCAAAAACGTAGAAATGATTTCTGAGCCTGGTTATGATAATCGTATTACAAATTTCTATGGTACGGGCAATACGATGGTTTATGTTGCAAATGAATCTGTATATCAGACAATCAACAAAGTTACTTTCGCTTCTACGATTGAATCTGACAACGGAAAAGTGGTTACCAAATCTGGTTTTGATAACAAACATAATATTGTTGCCGTTACCAACGGTGGTACATTTGTAGACAAGCCGACGAGCAATAACGCTCTCGCTATACCCACCAAAACAGGCTACACATTTGCTGGCTGGTATTCCAGCAGTAATTTCGACGAAGAGACCAAGCTTGCCGATAACAATTACCCTGTTATTGGCAAGACCTATTACGCCAAGTGGACTGAAAAGACTACTCCTGCAATCGCTCTCAAGGCAACGCCGGATACCCTTACCGGCGGCGGCTCGGTCGAGCTGACGGTTTCCGGTGTCCCGACCGAGGGCAAGCTCGCTGTAACCTGTGACAACGACATCAAGGTAACCGAAAAGGACGGCAAGTATACTGCTGCCCTGCCGAACGAGACCAAGGATTACACCTTTAAGGCCGATTACACCGGTACCAATCTGTATAACAACGCTTCGGACACCTGCGTCGTTTCCGTAACCTACAAGGGCAGCTCTCACCATTCTTCCAGCACCTCCAACACCGTTTCTGCATCCACTGCATCGAACGGCAAGGTTTCTCTGGACAAGAGCACGGCGAAGAAGGGCGATACAGTTACCGTAACCGTCACCCCGGATGCAGGCTATCAGCTCGACAAGCTGACTATCACCGACGCGAAGGGCAAAACCGTTGACGTCACCAAGAAGTCCGACGGCAAGTATACCTTCACCATGCCGGACAACAAGGTAACTATCACGCCGACCTTCAGCAAAATTGAGGATACCAAGCCCTCGAAGAACGGCTTTGATGACGTTGCTTCCTCCGATTGGTTCGCTGACGCGGTCAAGTACGTTTCCGACAAGGGTCTGATGAACGGTACCGACGATAACCAGTTCTCCCCGAACGACACCACCACCCGCGGCATGCTGATGACGGTTCTCGCGCGCTACGCAGGCGAGGACACCACCGGCGGCGCTACTTGGTACGAGAAGGGCATGAACTGGGCGAAGGCTAAGGGCGTGTCCGACGGCACCAACCCGAACGCCGACATCACCCGCGAGCAGCTCGTTACCATGATGTATCGCTACGCCGGCTCTCCGAAGGCAGACGGCAAGCTCGACAGCTTCTCTGATGCAGCTTCCGTCAGCACCTATGCAGCAGATGCAATGCAGTGGGCAGTTGCCAACGGCATTGTCAACGGCTCGAACGGCAAGCTCAATCCGCAGGATAACGCAACCCGTGCTGAGGTTGCTGCAATCCTCATGCGCTTCTGCGAGATGAGCAAGTAAAAATTAAATCTTTCGGCATAAGACAGCCGGGACTCTCAATTACGGGAGCCCCGGCTGCTGTGTTATGTGGATTTTGCGTGCAGCGAAGGTAACCGTCAAACCTCCCGCAGCTTCCCCCACATGAGATAATTGAAGCAGCAGGAAGCTTCGGAACGAGCCGAAACGTTCCGGCACTGTTTCGGGAGGGATGGCATGACATCAATAGAACTACATCGACACTTGCCCTTCGACTTTCTCCTTTTGCCCTTCATGTTTATAGTATATATTTCACGATATATCGGATTTGGAAAACTGCGGCCGCCTTTTGGCGTAATTTGAGATAGAAAAACTCCTGACCCATAAAGAGTCAGGAGTCCTTTAAACGTCAGTCGTGTACGTCTGCTTGCGGCTGGACGGTTTATCCGGAATGCTGAGTTTCAGCCTGCCCTGCTCAACCAGCGGCTGAATGTAGCGCTTGTTAGCGTGGTACACGGTTCCAATGCCAAGGAAATCTGCAATTTCCTTGCGGGTGCGCGGTGTGCGGCAGAATTGCAGAAGTGCAGCTGTTTTGTCTGCTGTATGGCTTGTGATAACCGGGTTCTCCGGTTCAGCAGAATGATTGTACAGCACAACAACAAACTCATTCTGCCGGTTGATAAATACCGGAGCAGGAAGTCCTGCTTCCTGCATAGCGCGGCGCATAGTCGGGATGCCGGAATAACGGTGCTCTGCATCTGTCAGGCTTTCGGTCATAACGGCGAGGACCGGATTGCGGGCATCGGGGTGTGCAAAACCGAGATCTTCGACCGACATACGGCCGTATAGAGAACCTGGGCTGTGAATTTCCAGCCGATCGCTGAAAAAGTCAATCTGAATGGGCGTGCCCTCGGTGTAAATACTGTAATCGCGGTGAATGAGCGCATTCAGCACAGCTTCGCGTATCGCGCTGACCGGATATTCGGTTTTGTCACATCGCTTGCCGGTTTCCGGGTCAATGATTGTGGCGGTTTTCATGTTGCGCATGCAGAATGCCATTGCCTCGGAAAACATATTGGCGATAGTGCCTTCCATACGCTTGTTATCGAGGAAACGTGCTCCGCTGTCGGCAGTATCACCAATTTCCGTGCCGGGAACGACAATGCCGGTAATACCAAGCTCGGGCAGAAAACCTTGCGGATAAACGCAGAAATTCAGCAGACCAGCGATCGTCGGTACGCCGTTGCGGGTGATCGACAGCATTTCCATAGCCTGCGTATCGTTCATCTGCGCGAACTGCGGACGCGATATACGGCGTTCGGTCAGAAAAGCGTTCAGCAGATCTTTGTCAAGAAAATCTGCCGTTGCACGCTCAATAACGCGCTCATCATCGTGCATATGGTTGCGATACGCCTCAAAACAATAGATTTCATAATCAGTCATGTGACGGTCGGCATCGCCCACACGCACATAAGAGCCGTTTTGAATACCGGCACCGATATAGTAACACGGACGTTCGGAGTAGGCAACGGACGGAATCTCTGCCGAGCAAATCCACACGCCTTCGTATTCGGCGGTGGTAAACAGAGCACGAACCGGCGGCTGCATTTGATTGCACTGCTCAGTTACTTTTTTCTGCAAATCCTGCAGATCATACACGCCGACTGCTGCAAAATGTTCGTTTTCGTCCAGTCCAAACAGGAGAATGCCTCCGCTGTTCTGGTTGGAAAAACTGGAAAGCGTGTCGCGCAACTTGCTTGGACACCCGCGATGTGCGGCCTTCACTTCAATGGTTTGTGCTTCGGCTTGCTGTGCTTGTACACGTTTTGCAAGTTCGATCAAATCTTCAATCTGCATTTTGAAAATCCACCACCTTTATTTATATTATACGCCAAATTATCAAAATGTAAATCTGAATTTTGAAAATCTGTTTGATGATTTTCGATAATATCTCACAACAACGCAGGCCTTGTCAATCGGATACTTCCGAGCGGCAGGGCCTGTCGTTTTGCGCATGAACCGCACTTATCTATTCGAACCTTTTTACACTTTCGATCATTTATAATACGATATTTAGGTCTAAACTACTCTGTTAAGGTATTTAAGAAGAAAATCATTCGTACCGAAAAATGTAATTTATTTTGGGAAAATATTCACTATTCGGCATTATCTTTTTACGTTCCTATAACATAAAGATAATCTTAATACGTTGGAGGTTATCTCTATGGATATGAAAAGACATCTTAAATCTGCACTGAAACAGCTTGGTTTCGACAAGCCTCGCAAGGCTCAGATTATTCCGATGAATATGCTTGATGCTGGACAGGATGCAATCGTCATTGCTGCTACGGGTTCTGGCAAACAGGTCATCTATGAAACGGTTGGTCTGGCGCATTCGGACAAGCTAACGATTGTTATCGAGCCTTTGCTTGCGCTGATTTACAATCAGGTGCAGACATTACAGGCTCATGGTATTCCTGCTGATTATATTGATATGACCCGCTCGAAAGAGGATATCGATAAGATACTGAACAAAGCTCGCAAGGGCAAGCTGAACTTTCTCTATGTCACTCCCGAACGGCTGCAAAACCATGCGTTTATTGAAACTATGCAGCATTCGAATATCTTTATGGTCGTTGTGGACGAATGCCACTCCATTACGGAATGGGGTTATACGTTCCGTGATGCTTATCTGCACATTGGCGACTTTATCGGCAAGCTGAAACGTAAGCCGGTTATTTGCGCCTGCTCTGCGACGATACCGGCAGACTCTATGGATATTATTCGTGATAGTCTGCATATGAACAAACCGGCTATTCTCCGCAGTGATTTGCGGCGTGATAATCTTATTCTGCTCAAGAAGGATGTTACCTGCAACAAGAAAACGCTGGAGGAACGGCTGGAATTCCGTATCAAGAAGCTCTGCAAGCTGATTGATAAGTATCACAAAGATGGATCTGTTCTTATCTTTGCTCAGACTACGACTTATGTCGATGCGCTGTATAATATTTTAGAAGAAAAATATCCCGATGACGTTACACGCTATCACTCCCGAATTAAGCCGGAACGCCGCAAGAAACAGCTGTTATTCGACTTCCTGCAAGGCAAAAAGAAAATTATGATTGCAACTTCCGCGTTCTCGATGGGTATTGATGTTCCCGATATTGAACTTGTCGTACACTTCAACGCACCGATCAGCATGACGGATTACATCCAGCAGATTGGCCGAGCGGGACGTGATGGACGAAAGGCGCACTGTGTCCTCTTCTACGATCAGAACGGCGATGATGACGCTATCTCTGCCAGCTTTATCAAGAAAGCGAAAAAGCAGTCGCCCAAAGCTACAAAAACAGTAAAAACAAAGCGAAAACAGGTATATGATTTCATCAAAAGCGATAACTGCATGGTCTGCGATATTCTCGCGTACCAGGGACAGAACGAGACAAAAACCTGTAAGTGCTGCACAGTCTGCGCGCAGAAAAGGAGGAAGAGAAAATGATTAGAAAAGAGTACGGCATCCACACCTTTTCACTGAAATTACAATGCAAATATTCCGAAATTCAGAATATTATCGAACAAAACGAGTGTATTCGCACCGGCAAAGGGAATTTAGGGCTTTCGCCGTATTACCAGATGCCACAGTTCAAGTATATCGGCGTTGAGATACAGCTTGGTCAATCTGTTTCGCATCCGTGCTGGCTGATATTGATTGTCAACCCGTCCTCCCTACTCACTGGTACATATAAACCGACCGCATTATTTCAGGCTGACAAAGAGTCTGTTCAGCAGGTAAAGCACCGTCTGCGGAATATCCTTGATAAAATCGGCGTTGACCGACGGCTCAAGGAGTTTAAGCTGTCACGGTGTGATTTAACCTGCAATCTATATTATGAACGCAAGGCTGATGTTCAAAATCGTATTGATATTTTCAAGAAATCCTTTCCTATCCCTCACTACAGCGCAGTTAAGTTCGGAAAATATACAAATTCCGATGAAAAATTCAAGGGCGCTAATAAGCATTCATGGACAATCGAGAATAAGTCTAAAAGCTGTGCATTCTCGGTTTATGATAAATCGTATGAGCTTGAGAAACGGCATGATATCGTCATAGACGAGCACATTCTTCGGCTGGAATTGCGGTTTGGACGTTCGAAAATCACTAAGATAACGAAGGTCAAAGACTGGGAAAGCCAGCTGATCGAACTTGGCTCTCAGATTGAAAATCAGCAGCATAAGTTTCTGCATCGGCTGCATATGACGCATTTTGAGCCGATTTCGCTTCCCGCGCTGCTGGATTGTATCAATGCCTCCAAGTACCGCGAAAAGACGAAAAAGAAGCTGCGCCGTATCGCGAAAAAAGCGAACGGCTGCGTTTCGCTCGCAGCCGTCCAGAAAGATTGTAGGATTAAGAAATCGGATTTTATTAAATTGTTGGGGAAGTTTGAGGAGATGGAGACAGGATGTATTTCATTCAAGTCATAAATCTATTTCTTATCAATGCATGCCGGCAATTTTTCTCTTTTGTCATCATTTATAATTTTCTTTCTAATGGCCTGTTACAGGGTGTTTGAGCCTGCTTAAACAGCATGATTTGACGTTCAATCGCCAACATTAGAATAAGCATACATGAATTAAAGTGAAATGTGCTTTCACCCATGTCAAGGAGGTTTTACCATGTCGAACGATGAAATCCTGACCGTCAAAGAAACTGCAGCCCTGCTCAAAACCACGCGCCAGCAGGTCCGCAAGATGATCGCAAACAAAGAACTCCCGGCCGTAAAGGTCGGCCGGGAATGGAGAGTGCTGAAAGCAGGGATTGTGGAGTTTTTTGAAGAAAATCTGTGAAGGTCCTTATCGTATCATGCAGCCATATATTTTCCGCATCAACACATCCAGATAAAGTCTTTCTTTTGCGCTGTAGAACATGATTTGATCCTGTGGAAGATGAAAAATCTGACTGATATATTTTCGCTGATGTTCCAGATTGGCAATCTGAGCTGCCGTCAGAGATGCGCTGTGTCGCGAGATTGGCGCTGCTTTATCGGCGCAGTTAATCGCAATAATCAAACGAGAACGATACGGCGACAGCTTTGACTGAAACAATGCTAGATCATTAGCATAATCTCTTTGATCAGCGCGCAGCACATATACAATACAGAAGCAATGATACAGTACATTTTCGTACAGAGAAAGATATTCTTCTTCTGTATTTGCGGATTCAGCAACACCTGGTAGATCACAAAATGATAAGTACCGTGTTTTCTGCTCATTTAGCGCGTATTCTACCGTATAGGCAGCTTTGGTGCAGGCTTCCACATCGCTTGTTATCATCGCATTCTGACCGATCAAAGCATTGATGGTAGAGGACTTGCCATATCCGCTTTTGCCCATAAACAATACTTGATAATCCTCTGTTTTGCGGTCATCACGGTTAAATATGCGACCCGAATGACGGCGCAACTCCTCCGGAAGGTGTTCTAAAAAGGGAAAACGAGCAGACAGATTATCAAAATGATATTCGCGCGTTATTGTGATCTGCATCAATCAGAGCCACCAGAATAAATCACGAATAAAGTCTTTTGCGGTATCGATAACATCGATTACCTTTCCGATTACTTCCGCGCCCTTATCTACAGCATTTTCAATAATTTCGCCCACAGTTTCAAAGAAGCCTTTCTTGGCGTCTTCCTGCGCCTGAGCAGAAACATTTTCACGAGCAGCGCTGTTGACAATGGTAATTTTCTTGTCCTTCGGCATTGCAAATACCATTTCATCAATCAAGCGGACAAGATTGTACTTCTCACAGGCAGAAACCGGTATAATCTTGGATTCCGGAACAGAAAAACGAGTCGCTACATCGGTAACCTTACGCTGAATGTTCTGAAGCTGCTTTGGACCGGGTTCATGACCGCTTTCATTCCACTCACGGAACGGCTCGATCTTATCGCACTGATTGATTACGAAGAAAAATACCTTGCCCTGCTCAACGTGCGGTTTAACGATTTGCTTGAAAAAGGCCTCATCAGAAGACATGGCGCGGTCATCAGCCTTGATGACCCACAGTGCTACATCAAGTTCCGGAAGGATTTTGCTGTACAGCTGTGCGTATTCGCGATCACGGTCTTCGTTCTCGCCAACACCCGGGATATCCACCAGAGTAATTTTTTTGCCGCCCATCTGCAGTAGAACCTCCTGTGGATTGCGCGTACAAGACTTTACATCGCTAATCTCACATACATCCTGACCGAACAGAGCGTTGCACAAGCTCGACTTACCAACACCGGTTTTACCAAATACACCAACTTTAGGTTCATAGTTCAGCACTTCATTGATGCGTCGGTTGATATTTTTGCGCTGTTCTTCCGTCGTCTGAATACCTTCCCTGGACAGGTTTTCAAACAAATCCTGATTGTTCATAATCGTTTCCTTCCCTTCGTGATTTCTATGAGCAGCAGCTTAAGCTGTCTATAGGTATTATTATACAATACCTATAGCATTTTGCGCAATACTAATTGTCAAGATAACCTAGTATCAAAGGGCAGGTGACGATGATGTATTGCGAAGTCAATGTAGGCGAGCGAATCCGATATTTCCGAAATTTACGCGGCTGGAGCCAGGAAACACTGGCCTTGCAGGCAGAGATCAACCCGGCTTTTCTCGGGCATCTGGAGCGCGGACTCAAAAGTCCGACCATCAAGACGCTGGAGAAAATCGTGCGGGCGCTCGACATTTCTCTGGCGGAGCTGTTCGCCGATCCACAACCTGTGGATAATGCAAGAGATGCCGTCATCGCACAGGTGTGCGACCAGATCCGCGACCTCCCGCTCGAAAGTATCGAGCGCATCAATGTCATCGTGCGGAATGTTCTGGCGATTGAGAAGTGATTTCTCTTATATAGTGTAGCAAAGGTGGACAACATCTGAAGCTGTCCACCTTTTTATTCTCTCTGAAAATGTAATGCCGAGTTAATACAAAATCGTCTCATACTTTGGTACGATTTACAGCTTCGGACAGATGTGCTATACTGATAATATACAGGTTCCAAACGATAAGGGTACCCTTATCTCTTAGCCATACTGCCTAAGAGATAACCCTTTTCCTAAGAACCGAAAATAAAAATTGTGTCCGGCGGGCACAGGGTAAGGCGGAAAATATATGAAAAAACGGATGACAAGTTTGCTGCTGGTGCTGGCAATGTGCTTTGCTATGCTGCCCACGGCGGCTTTTGCCGCAGGGGACAGCGGCAATACTGCTTCCACCAAAAAAATATCTGTTAGAATGAATGCGAAAAATGGCAAGTCTACAGATTCTGTGTCTGACGGAGTCTCAACAGCGTATGGAACGACCCATACGCTTACTGTTACACCCCAGACAGGGCATTATGTAATTGCCGGATATTTTGCCGGAACAGATTATTACAAAACAAATCCAGCGAAGTATCAGTACAGTAACATGACTTTGGATAAAATTAGTGAAGCCGATCCGCAAACGGGAGCCGTTCAATACCAATTTACTGCAACAGAGGTTATTCCCATCAGCAATGATCCGAACTATGATTATATTTGCCTGTATTTCCACTGTGCCAAACTACCTACGCTCCTCTGGACATTGGGAAATATTAGTGGGGAGGCAACGGCTCCTTCGACCGATGGAAATACAGCAGCAATACCGTATGTCAGCCAAAAAGAACTTTGCGGTGATCCCAATGAATATACGGGTTATTATAGCTTGGCTGATAAAAAGGACAGGCCGTATCTTGACTGGCAAGTTATCTCTATTACTGATAAAGAAGGAAATACAGCGGGCGGCACTGTTGCTTTCGATAATAACCACCTGACATACACGCCAACAGCCGATGAAGCTGGAAAGACCGTAACCATTACAATTCGACCCAAATTAGGCTATGTAGAAGAGGCAAACACACCGCTGTCTTTTGAGATCGAAGTTAAGAAACCCGTAGTAGAACAGAGTGAGTTTTATGTAACAATGGTGATAGACGGTTATGGAAATGCTGTTGCAATGCCAAATTCGGCAAAAGAAGGAGAAGAAATACAACTGACCGCAATACCAGATAGAGGACACCACTTCAAGGAATGGCAGGCTACTTCGGGTAACATAAGGATCACCAACGATAAATTTACCATGCCAGCCGAAAATGTGACTGTGAAAGCAATTTTTGAAGCCGACACCTACACCGTGGGACTGAACGCTAATGGCGGCACGATTGCCAGCGGAAAAGATATGACCAGCTATACCTACGGCGTAGGAGCAACCTTGCCGACGAAAGACGATATGACCCGTGAAGGCTACACATTCGACGGTTGGTATGATAACAACGACTTCTCTGGCTCTTCTGTTACGATGATCAGCCCTACCGATACGGGCGCTAAGGCCTTCTATGCCAAGTGGACGATCAATTCCTATTCAGTGACCTTCAACAGCAACGACGGCTCAGATATTGACTCTCAGACTGTGGACTATGGCAATACTGTCGCCGAACCCACTGCGCCTACCAAGAATGGTTACACCTTCGCGGGCTGGTACAGCGACGAGGGCTTGGTCTCAGCTTACGATTTCAGCACGACTGTGACCAGCGACATCACCCTTTATGCCAAGTGGACAAAAAACAGTTCCGGTGGTTCCTACACTCCGCCTACCTACAAGCCCACAATCAACCAATCCGACGAGGGCGGCACGGTGAGCGTGGACAAGACCAATCCCAAGAAGGGCGATACCGTGACCATCACTGCTAAGCCTGACAGCGGCTATCAGTTGGATGACCTTACCGTGACCGACAAGAATGGTAAGAAACTGAAACTGACCGATAAGGGCAACGGCAAATATACCTTTACCATGCCCGCAAGCAAGGTAACGGTTACGCCGATTTTCGTAAAAATCGCACAGCAGCCGACCGGAAAAACATTTGTTGATGTGGATAAGTCGGACTGGTTTGCGGATGCAGTTGTATACGTTACCGACAAGGGCCTGATGAACGGCACCAGCAGCAATACGTTCTCCCCGAATGCGTCCACCACCCGTGGTATGCTGATGACCGTTCTCGCACGCTACGCAGGCGAGGACACCACCGGCAGCACGCCGTGGTACCAGAAGGGCATGGAGTGGGCGAAGGCCAACGGCGTGTCCGATGGCACCAACCCGGAAGTAAACATCACCCGTGAGCAGCTTGTTACCATGCTGTATCGCTACGCCGGTTCCCCGAAGGCTAACGGTTCGCTCGACAGCTTCTCCGATGCCGCAAGCGTAAGCAGCTACGCTGTAAACGCAATGCAGTGGGCGGTAGCCAACGGCATTGTTAACGGCTCGAACGGCAAGCTGAACCCGCAGAACAACGCAACTCGTGCTGAGGTTGCAGCAATTCTTATGCGGTTCTGCGAAATGAGCAAGTAACACCTCATACAGACAAAAAGCACAGCTTCGGCTGTGCTTTTTCTGTTCCTCCCCCATTTCGATCTATATATTATAGAGGTAGAAGCTCCTGAGATATTCTCAGGAGCTTACTTTTTGTCAAAAAGGAGGAAGCGAAAATGTTCAACAATCAAAAATTCCTGACGCGCGGGATAGAAAGCGAGATTCCCGCATGGCTTGTTCATCTTATGTGGCACATGGTGCTCACGATGGAGGTCGAGGAAAAAGACTATCTGCAAGTGTTCACCTTAACCAAAACCGCAACCGGTCAGCACATTGTCCACGAGCAGGAACAGCCGCCGTATAGCTATGAACTCGATGTACCGTGTGACGATGCCGTAGATGCGAAGGTGTTCGTCATCGACGATTTAACGCATTCCACTATGCTGCTTGCCGAAGAGTATTGATATTAACCAAACGAAATGGAGGACTAACCAATGAGTGAAACAAGAATTTGTGCAAACTGTGGTGCAGAGCATCCGATTGACGAAATGTTCCAAGTGGAAAATGACTGGCTCTGCGAGGATTGTGCCGACCGCCTGACCGTAATCTGCGACCACTGTGCCGAGCGGGTCTACGAGGAAAACGCCGTCGAGGATGACACGCACACGCTCTGCGAGCATTGCTTTGATGAATATTATGTGCGTTGCGATGATTGCGGCCGCATTATTCATCGCGACCGCGCATATTGGGACGGTGACGACAACGCCTATTGTGTATCCTGCTGGGATGAGCACTGCGAGGTCATCCACGAATACAGCTACACACCAGACCTTGTTTTCCACGGCAAAGGTCTGCGTCATTTCGGCGTAGAGCTTGAAATCGATGACGGTGGCACGGTAAACAGCAACGCGCAAAAGCTCCTTGACATCGCGAACGCCAACGCAGAAAATCTCTACATCAAGACGGACGGCAGTCTGGATGAAGGCTTGGAGCTTGTTACCCATCCAATGACGCTCGAATACCATTTGAACGAAATGCCGTGGGCGGAGGTGTTGCGTAAAGCGCAGAGCATGGGGTACCTCAGCCATGCGGCAGGAACCTGCGGACTGCACGTTCATATCTCACGTCTGGCGTTTGGCTGCACTTATGAGCAGCAGGAGGCCGCGATTGCTCGCCTGCTGTACTTCGTCGAAAAATTCTGGGCGGAGCTGTTGCGGTTCAGCCGCCGCACACAGAGCCAGATGAACCGTTGGGCCGCTCGGTACGGCATTCGCCTTACGCCGTCCGAACAAATGAGCCACGCTAAAAACTCCTGTGCCGGACGTTACACGGCGGTCAATCTCACGAACGCAGATACCGTTGAAATCCGGATGTTCCGCGGCACGCTCAAACTGAATACTCTCAAAGCCACCTTGCAGATGGTCAACCATCTCGTCGAGGTGGCTGTTTCTATGTCTGACACCGCTGTACAGGAGCTTAGCTGGTTTGATTTTCTGGACGATATCAACGAGCCGGAGCTTATTCAGTATTTGAAAGAGCGTCGGCTTTATGTTAATGAACCTGTAAACACTTCGGAGGAGGAGTAATATGTGCAGTTTATTCGGCTTAATCGACTTTAAGGAGTGCCTGAGCACCCATACGAAGAACAAAATTTTGAACACGTTAGCGCGTGAATGCCAGGTGCGCGGCACGGATGCGACCGGCATTGCCTACAACTTCAATGACCGTCTGCGGATCTACAAACGTCCTTTGCCTGCTCGAAAGATGAAGATTCATATTCCGCACGGTGTAAACGTGGTCATGGGACATACGCGTATGACCACACAGGGTAATGCGCAGTTTAACCAGAATAACCACCCGTTCCTTGGTCACGTTGACGGAAACAGCTTCGCCCTCGCACATAACGGCGTGCTCTGGAATGACAAGGAGCTTCGCATGGAAGAAAATCTCCCGATGACGAGCGTTGAGACGGACAGCTACGTTGCGGTGCAGCTTTTAGAGAAAAACAAGACCCTCGACTTCGGCAGCCTGAAATCTATGGCTGAAGCAGTCGAGGGTTCTTTTGTGTTTACGGTTCTGGATAAGGATAACTCCATCTGGTTCGTCGTCGGGGACAATCCACTGTGCGTGATGTTCTATGATGGCTTTCTGATTTACGCCTCGACGCAGGAAATCCTCTGTAAGACCATCAAGAAACTGCGGCTGAAAGCGCCCTCTGACATTCTGGAGCCGAAGGAGGGTGAAATTTTGAAAATCGACCGAGCAGGCCGTATCACCACTGGCGCATTTACACCGAAAACCAGCTACGAACATTGGTGGCGACACTATCCTTATTACCGCAACTACTACGAGGACACGCCTGTAAGCTACGATGATTTATTCAGCGTGGCGAAAGCATTCGGCGTAACCGCTGACGAAGTGCAAGCACTTCTCGACTATGGCTGTTCCGAGGAAGAAGTCGAGGAAATGCTGTACGACCCGACCTTGCTCCATGAGATGACCGGCGAATTACTTTACGCGTATTAAGGAAAGGAGATGCTGCTTATGATTCCATTAGGCCCAATTTTCCAGGCTGTAGGCGCGGTGGTTGATCTTATCATCGAAGCCGTCGAAAACTTTTCGGATAGCTAAAGTGAGGTGAACAGATGAACGCAGGAAAAGTCATTCTCGGTGCGCTGACCATCATCGGTCTGCTCGCCGACCTTATCGACGATGATTGAACACAAAAATACCGACTCATCAAGAGCCGGTATTTTTTGAGCGTGTCATTAGGCTATGCCCATCTGAAACAACGAAAAACTATGTCAATAGGGTCGTTTTCGGGCTTTTGAAATATGTCAAAATGTGCGGCGATCCTATTGACATAAATGAGTTTCAAAGGTATTTCGCATTGATCTTATGCAGGCAATCCTGTAAAGTTGTGCTGCCGTTATAGATAGCAAGGCACATTGCCCGTATTTCATCGGTCATCTCCAGTCCTTCCATGCGGCAGGACATGGCAATGTTATTAAGAATTTCGGTAATCTTAGTCTGTTGTATATTCGGCATAGTAAGCAATTCTCAAATTAACCGCATTTCAACTGCTCGATAAGCTTGTCAAACAGCGATACAAACTCGCTCTCAATCTGCGAGTAAATTTCCTGTGCGGTTGCATCATCATAAAGGTGCGAGGTTTGGTTGCGAGCATTCAGCAATACAACCCACGCCTGTTCATCATCAATCAGGCCATACGAGAACGCCTTGCGCATCGTTGCTTTCGGACTGTTCAACTCTGTAAAACCTTGGTCAAGTAAGAACTCACGAGTGGTTTTCCACGCCAGTTCGCAGGTGAACTCAAAACGCTGGATTACACCATCGCGAATGATTTTGGCCGGATTCTCTTGATACGCCTGCACGCCTTCACGCAAGCGTTCTACAGCATTGGTGAGATTTTCGAATTTCGTATTGTAACGGTCCAGCAAGCAAATCCCGTCCTTTTCTATATTTTCAAGCAATGCGGCATCGGTATGTTCGCTGACAAACACCAGATCAACCGAATACAGCGAGTCCAGATCATTTTCGACAGCATCGCTGAATTGCGCACGCTGTTGCGCTGTGCAGCCCCAGACCGCAAAATCGTAGTCGCTACGGGCGCGATAATCGCCGCGGGCACGCGAACCGAATAATACCAGTTTCGGCACTCCATAACGGTGCGCCAACCGTTTTACCTGTTCGATTGTCTTATCCATCAGCGTCACCGTCCTTATTATTTTCATTATACCATACTTAAAGGAGAGATACACCATGAAAATTGGCTACATCCGTGTCAGCACCGAGGAGCAGAATACCGCTCGACAGGAAGTTCTACTGCGCGAACTCGGTGTTGACGAGGTTTTCATCGACAAGGCGAGCGGCAAAAACGCGGACCGCCCGGAGCTTACCCGCATGATGAACTACGTCCGGCGCGGCGATACCGTGATTATTGAGTCAATCAGCCGTTTCGCGAGAAACACGCGCGACCTGCTCGATCTCGTGAAACAGCTGACCGAGAAACAAGTAGAATTTGTCAGCCGCAAAGAGGCTATTGACACAACCACACCTACCGGCAAGTTTATGCTCACCGTGTTCGCGGCGGTCGCGGAGCTTGAGCGCGAGTATATCCTCCAGCGTCAGCGCGAGGGCATCGCTATTGCTAAAGAGCAAGGTAAATACACCGGCCGCAAGCCAATGCCTCTGCCGGACAATTTCGAGCGAGTGGTTGCTCGCTGGCGGGCAGGAGAGATTACGGCAGCCGAGGCCATGCGACAGACAGGACTGAAGGCAAACACATTTTACCGCAGGTGCTCCCAGACTTCTCTTGCGCTTAAACGCATCCAATCCATATAATGCGAGTACGAGTAAGCGCTATAGAACGAGCGCAGACATTTCTGCCTGCGCTCGTCAGATGTTGTATTGGAATTTTACTGAATCAGCCATTGATAATCCTGCCGTCCATCAATCACGTATTCAACAAAAACTCGTTCGCCTTTAATTTGATAAATGAGTAGATACCATTTACCAAACACCATTTTGCGATACTTTTCTGTTACGAAAACACTCGAACGCAAGATTGGGTTTCGATATGGAAAGCTTTGCAGAGAATCTGCCGCTTTCCAGAAGTCAGCTGCCAATTGGCGTGCCAATCGTTCTTCTAACCGTGCCATGAATACCGCATGCTCAACCAGCTGCTGCGCTGCTCGCTTGGATACGATAACCTGGAATTTGTTTTCAAGCTCCGGCATGGCAGGTCTCCCGAATTGCCTGATCCATCATGGAAGCGACTTCATCCACCGAGTAGTCCGGTGCACCGTGTAAGCGGTCTTCCTCAACAGCAAGCAGTTCCTCGCGCAGCTTTAGCATTTTTTCGCGTTTTGTAAATGAATTGATATCCATTACAACGAGATCACCTTCGCCGTTCTTGGTCAGATAAACCGGCTCTCCGGTGGATCTGCACAGCTCGGCAATATCATTGTAATTCTGACGAATACTTGCACTCGGCTTGATATTCATAAAAGCACCTCCATATAGTAATATCATAATTATATTATACTCTAATAGTGCTATGATGCAATAGCTGTTACCTCGAATCTCAGGATACAATACCGCCGGGTCTCCCAAATACGGGGAACCCGGCGGCTGCATGTTACTGATTTACTTTTTCAGTTTTTACTTGCTCATCTCGCAGAAGCGCATGAGGATTGCGGCAACCTGTGCGCGGGTTGCGTTATTCTGCGGATTGAGCTTGCCGTTGGAGCCATTGACAATGCCGTTTGCCACAGCCCACTGCATGGCATCCGCCGCATAGGCGCTAACGCCTGCGGCATCGGCAAAGCTGCTCAGGCTGCCGTCTGCCTTGGGGGAACCGGCATAACGGTACAGCATGGTGACGAGCTGCTCACGGGTGATATTGGCATTCGGGCTGGTGCCGTCGGAGACGCCGTTCGCCTTGGCCCAGTTCATGCCCGCCTGATACCACGGATTGCTGCCGGTGGTGTCCTTGCCGGCGTAGCGGGCGAGAACGGTCATCAGCATACCGCGGGTGGTGGCGCTGTCCGGCGAGAAGCGGTCGGCGTGCGTGCCGCTCATCAGACCCTTATCGGAAACGTACTTGACCGCATCCGCATACCATGCGCCGTCCTTGACATCCGCAAAGGACTTGCTTTCGGTCTGACCGCCGTTGTCCGCAACGAAGGTCGGGGTAACCGTTACCTTGCCCTCCGGCATGACAAAGGTGTACTTGCCGTTGCCCTTGTCGGTCAGCGGAATCGTATTGCCCTTCGCGTCGGTGATCGTCAGCTTGTCGAGCTTGTAGCCATCCTTGGCCTTTACGGTAACAGTAACCGTGCTGCCCTTGGAAGCCGAGGCCTTGTCGATCGAAACCGAACCGTTATCCGACTTGGAAGTGGAAACCGTGGTGCTCGAGCCGGAGGACGAGCCGCCGCCGCTGCTCGAATGATGCACGGTGAAGTTTGCAGTGATAGTGGTGTTGCTGTTGATGGTGAAGGTCTTCGTTGCACCGCCCTCGACTGCCTCGCCGTTTACCGTCCATCCGCTGAAATCATAGCCGCTGTCTGCGGTCGCGGTGAGGGTGACTTCCGTGCCTGCTGCAACCATGCTGCGCTCCAGGCCGGTGACCTTACCGTGAGTCTCATAATCGTCGTCTTCTGCTGCCTCAGCACTTACATAGCACTGTTCAGCAACAGCAGACATCTTCGCCTCACATGCGCCGTTTTCTACCGGAATAACGGCAGACAGTGCAGCATTGTCAATGGTGATACCGTAGTTTTCAGAGTAGCTTGCCTTGCCCGGCTCGTAGGTGTAAACAACCAGAGCCAGCTTGTGACCTGCCTTTACGGTGTAATAGTTCGGCTGGAGATATACGGTGTAGTTGTTGTACGTGTCATCCTCAAGTTCGATCTCGTTCGCTGCGGAAGCAGAGCTGAAACCTGCGCCCGGGTTTGCAAGATCGATCCAGCCGCGTGCAATAATCTTGTACTTGGAGGTAGTCGGCTTGAACTTGATTACATCGTAATCCTCAGCACCGCTGCCGACCCAGTTAACCGCACCGGTCTTGTTCTCGGTGACGCTGGTGGTGTAGCTCTGGAATGCCTCGTCAGATACGTCAACCAGCATTGCGCTCATCATCAGCGCATCACGGCTGTTGCTGCCTGCTCTCATAGCTGCAATGCCATACTCATCTTCAGCGTCATATGCTTCTTCGTCCGCAACCTGATTGTCTGGATTCATGATCTCTTCATGATCCACGCCGCGCGGAGCAGCTTCAACTGCTTCGAAATCAGCTGCTTCGACAGCCTGCTTATCCGGATGCTGAATCGGAGCCGCCTTGATTTTTACCTTAACAGTACCCTTGATAATGGTATCGGCCTCGACATCATAGGTGTACATTGCGCTTGCAGAGGTGGACGCAGTAGTGAACGCATCACGCCAGCTGGAAATACCGGTCATGTTGCTGTTGATGGTGGTCGTGCCGGTTGCAGTGTTCTTCAGGGTCAGCTCATTTGCATTTACAGCATCCGAGGTCGGCCAGGTATCCGAGGTAGACCAGCCGCCATCAACGATGTTGCTCTGTACGGTAACGGTTGCCATCTTCTCCGCACCGTTGTTCTGGTCATACAGATAATGACTGAACCACTTGTTCAGAATACCGTTGTAGGTCTCATCGCCAATCAGCAGAGAGGTCTTATGAGAGTCATAGTCCGGGGTGATATGCGCGCCCTGATGCAGCAGCAGCTTGACATTCTGGCCTTTATTCTTAAATGCATCATACATCAGCTGGAACTGCTTGGTACGAACATTATCATCGTTCAGACCGTGAACGATGAGCGCCGGGCAGCTAAAGTTGTTATAGGTCAGACCGTTATCGGTCTTCTTACCCTCGTTGCCTGCGGTGTAGTCACGGGTTGCCCAGTGCGTGCCATAGTCACCGTTCAGCGTCATCTGGTCATTATAAATACGGTTGAGGTACTTCTGGTAAACATCCTTCATGCTGTTCCAGTCGTTTTCATCAATATAACGGCCAGCGCAGTAGAAACCGAGGTTATCCGAATATGCCGGATTACTGCCAGTAGAGATACCCTGCGAGTTGGTGTACTCATACCAGCTTGCGATACCCGCAACCGGAACGATGGTCTTGAGATTTGCTACACCGGTAGACGCAACTGCAAAGTCGGTCGTGCCGCCGTAGGAACGACCGGTCATAGCAACGTTGCCGTTCGACCAGTCAGCCTTAATCTGAATGTTGTTCTTCTTATCGGTATATGCAACACGGCTGCTGTTCTGTGCCAGCCATTCAACGACGCACTTGAATGCGTCAGTCTCTACATCAGCGCCGCAAGTCTCGAGGCCCTCAGAGCCGCGAGTGCCCAGACCGCCTACCTCAACAACCGCGTAGCCTCGAACGAGGAAGTAATCATACCAGTCGAGGTCTTCATAGTCGTAGAAGTCACCCCAGGAGCCGCTCTCATACGGGCTGACATAGTACCACTCTTCTGCCTTTGCTTTCTTGGCCGCGTCCATCGTGCTCATTTTTCTATCGGAAACGCGCTGATACTTTGCCGAACCGTACAGGCTATTCAAGTCGTAGCCCAGATCACCCTCCTTATAGGTGAACTTGCGGTCATCGCCGTTATCCGTGCAGCCGGTAATATACGGACGTGCGTCCATAATGGTTGCAAAATTGTGATTATCCCGCTTCTTAGCTGCAGCACGGGGAATCTGCACCAGAGCCTTTACGAGATCGAGCTTGCCATCGCCGTCGGTGTCGTAGTTGGTCTCGACGTAAACCGAGTAGCGGATGATGTCGCTGTTAACGTTGCTGTAGCCGTCCTCGGTCGGAACGCCGCTCGTATACGGAAAAATCGGCTGTGCAACGCCGTTTACGAACAGCGGTTCACCGTTTTCGATCGCGGTTTTCAGACCAATCTGGGTTGCTTTGCTCTGCATAGCAGCCTTTTCATCGGCGGTGCACTCTGCATCCGCCTTGAAATTGTCACCGATGATGGTCAGCGACTTCGCCACCTGGATATAGTCGTTGTCACTCGGAAACTGTCTTGTCTGCATACCTGCACCCAGCAGAACGCTCTTTACAGCGTCCAGCTGCGTTTCCGTCGCTGCAGCGCCCGCATCAACCGCGCCCGCCTGACAGGTGAACGACAGGATCATGGAAAGCACCAGCGCGAGGCTGGCCGCTCTCTTCTTCATGTGTACTCCCTCTTTCGTGGTAAATATAGGATTTCTACACTTGTCTTTATCATTCAAAGATGGATATTTTACCGTTCCTTCGAATTTTAATACAAATGCTTTCTAAGCATACTCGTTTACTATGAAAATGTCAAGGAATTTTGGACAGAACAGGTGAAAAATGTCTAAAAAATCCGTACACCTCATATAACCGCCGCTTCCAAATATTCGCTTTTTGCAACTAGAAACGGGCATTCATTCATTTCTCAGAGGAAATTGAATGAATGCCCGTTATAAGTATCTTATTTCAGTTCATGCGAAGCGCCAAACATTCCAATACGTCAACCATAGTGTATCTGAAAAGTCGAAAATTCATGTAACTGGCCACAAATACTGGTTCAAAGAAGCCAGCATCCGGAATACACACGCATAACTATCCGCGCACAACTGCTTTACAGCCTCCTCAGCCATCGCATAAGACATAATTTTAGGGTATTTCTGCAAATTCTTGAGTTTTGACTCCTTGTCAGAACTTAACTTCCGGTATTGCTGCAAACAGTATTCCGCAATTTTGCATTCTAACTTCACGTTTTCCGTGTTCAGCGCCCAGAAATTGATTTTTCCCAATAACTCATGACGAAAGTCCTCTGTCTTTTTGACATCAGCAAAAGTCCGACGCACCTTCGCAATATCCAACCGCAGCTCAGGTGAAATTCTGGGGCTATCCCATTCCTTAATAAAGTGAGCATATACTCCGTTGAGTGTATCATTCAAGTTATCGTCGCACACAGCATATAACTCGAACGGTTCTTTCAGCAAACTTTTTCCTCCGAAATTGGGTTTCCAATCAAACAACGGGGGCGGCATATAGCCTGTAATCAGCCAAAATACTTCCCACACAAAACTGTATTGCTCGGCTGCATAGCGTTCACTAAGCCTTTGCATGATTTCCGAAGCATTTTCGCCCGCATCCGTATCCAATATCTGCGCTGCTTTCAGCGTTTGAACAGCCTCGTTCCAGCCGCGAGGCTTTTTTTCATCACCATTGGCATATTTCTGCGCTTCGAATACAACAAACAATGCTCTCAAAGCCTCTCCAAGTGCCGTATCATGCAGCGGCTGATCGTATTTTCTCAGTTCCTCTTTTTTACTCGGCTCTGCAAAGCATTTTTCACATAAATGTGCCAGACTGACAAAATCCGCATCTGACAGATCAAGCTCATAAGCAAATTTCAGACTTCCTATCAAGCTATAGGGATCGAACAAATAATTATTTCCTGCGGCCTGTGCGCCCTGCCCGTGAAAAACCTTAATGATTGCCGCAAATAACGCGCAATCCTCTGCTGCCTTATCCGTACCAAACAGCTTCTTATTGGGCTTCAGCATCGCCTTGACCGAAGCCGTATCTGTTACATCATCACAGGACACCTTTCCGGACAGAACCATGAAAACAATAAACGGCTCTATCTGTTTCAGCAAGCGATTTTTACGTATCGCATTAAGCAAACGAGCTAATTTTCTAACTTCATCCCCTTTTTTCACAAAATTCTGTACGCAATCTTTTGAGTACATTTTTAGCTGATGAAGGATAGCATCCAACTCTATTTCGTCCTTATCAGATACCTCCATTTCCGCCATCCAATCACTCTTGTTATAATTTCGATCTTGATTTGCGTGCTCATCCAAATGGGCACGCAAAGCCTTTAGTTCCCAATGCGCATAATTGCGCCGCCGCATAGCCAATGCAAATTTGCGGTACTGGTAGACGGACTCCTGCCACGGCGACCGAAACCATTCTTTTTCCGGTATTTCCACATTAGCGCTGCCTCTGAAGTATCCTATATCATCAAATAGAAACCCGTGATCGCAGATGGCGTAGATCAGCAGCTGGAACACATTCTGGAACTCCTCCACGGGCTCCCGACTGCCTTTCGGCCATATTTTCTGTTTGTTATCTCGATGCAGGTTCTCCAAATAGCTGCAGCAATTATTAATCACACCGATACGATGCTCACTGAAAACGTTATATTGATACGCATAATGAAGCACCCGCTCGTAAAACTGTTTTGCCGCGATAGCACAGCCTTTATCATCGGCGTTAAAATCCGGGGCTGGCTCGAACATCCGCTCTCCCTCCTCAACTTTTCTGATTTTTCCTCATTTTTCTCCGTTATATTTTTTCTTCTTGCTCTGTCATAATAAAAGCATTGAAAGGAGAAAAAGTCATGAAAATCCACCTTACAAGAACTATTTTCGCACCTTCCCTCACGAAATCCCTTGCCGCTGGCCAAACCGACGCAGTCGTTTCCCTCGGTCCCGGCGAACTGAATGATCGCTCTGCTCGCCGATTTCACAAGATCCTCAACGCCGATGAGTATCTGACCTGGGATGGCGAGAACACGATCATCTCGAACGGCTGTACCGTTCCGGGCTTCGCATTTTGGGCAGGCGTACAGGCCACCCAGCTGGCCGGCTTTACGCACCGTCACCGCATTCTGGCGCTTGTTCGCCCTGACGGTTGCTGCGCGTACGCGATCCCTGTACCCAAACTCGAAGGCACGTTCAATCTGCCCGACATTGAGCTGACCGCCGGTGAGCTTGATTCGTACCTCCGCATCGCCAACTCAATCACTCCGGCACCTGCCGAGTACACCGTTCAGTGCCCTCACCCGGCGAGGACTGCAGTAAAGTCAAACCGCACAGAATGGCGCAGCAATGAGTTGAACCCCGAGGCACTCGGTCAACTGCTTCAGCAGCACGCTAACTGGCTGTTTCCTGTAATCACCGCCGCACTAGACGTGCAGCTCCGCAGCTTCGCTCCGTGTGCAGAGGTGCCGATCTTCCTGTACAATTTTACGGCCAAAAAGCCGAATTTGCAAGCAGATCAAGCAATTACTCGCGCATTCACAGCACTGAACCTTACGACCGAAGGCGCAGCCTGCAATTCCGCTCCACCCCAAATCACCGTGCTTGACAGCGGTGATCTCGCGGACTGGTCTGGTTGCCGCGACCGCTTGGTACTTCTACGAACCTCGACCGGAGCGCCGCTCAAGCCTTTATTCGATGCACTTGATGAATGCGAACGGCAGACGCGCTTCGGCGGTGTACTGCCGCGGCGACTGTCGACGGTGCCGATTGTCCGCAGCCGAACCATATTTGACCGCAGTGACACGGTCGATATCGAGCTTCCGTCATCTATCAATTCACTGACCAACTACGACCTCGACCTTCTGCGTATCGCCGCAGCCCATACTCTCACAAAGGCAAACGCCGCCGAGGTGTACCGCCGCTGGTACGGTCCTATGACCAGCCTCGCACGCTATCAGCTCGATCCTTTCGAAGTGTGGCGAGATGCTGTAGTGCGGGTTTTCCTGGAAGCCAACCTCCCCTCGCACGGCATGGCTTTCACCGCTGCCTATGACGGCCTCGAAACCGCACAGGCCTCTCAGCTTCGCGCCGAGGAGGAACGCGAGGAAACCCTGCGTAGGGCACTCGAACTGCTCGGTGATCAAAGCCGATATGAGGACGAAATCATCCCGAAGCCAGCGACCGCCGATGAGGCCACCCGGCTGCTCGACGAGGAGCGAGAGGCTGTTGCCTTTCGACATACGCCTACGAGAGGTCCCGAGAGTGGCAAGCACTTCATCATTTTTTCTAACGCCTCGCTGTTTCGACTTCTCAAGCGAGTCAACATGGATGAACTGTTGTTCGATACGTTCAAAAAACGCGCATCTGCATTGGCTATTTTAGTACGGCAATCATACGCTGTCAAGTTCGGCACAGTCCCGTTCAACGGATTTTGGATTGTGGACGAAAAGTTCTAAGTTTAGCTGGTTTTTAAGTTTTTACATATTTACAGGAGAAAATCTATATGCATATTTCTAGTAAAGAGTGTCTGGCGGAGGCACTGCAAAAGCTGGGGATCGCAAACCTGCGTCCCCAGCAAGAGGCCCCGATGGAGGCGATCCTGAACAACGAGGATGTCATCATACTGATGCCGACGTCCGGCGGCAAGTCGCTGCTCTATCAGCTCCCGGCGGTGATGGAGCCCGACAGCCTGACGCTCGTCATCTCGCCGCTCAAGGCGCTCCAGCTCGACCAGGTGGAGTCGCTCCGCAGCAAGGGCATCCGTGCCGCTGTACTGAACAGCGACCTGTCCGCAGCCGAGCACCGCGACGTGCTGGAGGACATGACCGAGCACGGCGGCCTGCTCTACCTTGCGCCCGAGCAGCTCCAGAACATGGCTGTTGCTGATGCTTTGCGTACCGCCAATCTCACTCGTATTGCCGTCGATGAAGCGCACACTCTGCCGCAGGCCAAGGACGACTTCCGCAAGGCCTACGGCAAGATCGGCAGCTTCATTGACTCGCTCCCCCGTCATCCGCAGGTCATTGCGCTGACGGCCACAGCCACCCGCAAGGACGTTGACCGCATCCGCAAGTCGCTAAACATCGACAACGCTTCACTGTTCCGCACGCCCATGCGCCGCGACAACCTGCACCTGTACATCAAACGCATCGACAGCAGCGGCAAGACGCGCAATGGCAAGTGCAGCCAGTCGATTGAACACACGCTGTTCCAGTCGGTCGAGCGCGAGCTGAGCAAGTGGGACAAGGATGGCACCGTCATCATCTACTGCCCGACAGTGAAACTCGTCAAGCGACTGTGCAAGTGGCTGAAGGCGCGCGACTACCCGGTCGGGAAGTACCACGGCAAGATGAAGCATGCTAAGCGCAAAGCGGCGCAGGCGGCCTTTATGAGCGGCAAAAAGCCGATTATGGTCGCAACGAACGCGTTCGGTCTCGGCATTGACAAGCCAGATGTGCGTCTGGTTATCCATGCCGGTCTACCGCTTTCGATGGATGGTTATGTTCAGGAGATTGGCCGCGCCGGTCGTGACGGCAAGAAGTCTCGATGCGTGCTATTTTACGCCAAGCCCGACTTTGATCGCAACAGGCGCATTCTGTCGCGGTCCGGCGGCCGCAAGGCGGTAGCGCGCAGACTCAAGCGGCTGCACGCACTGCACGGTCTGGTCGACTCCAAGAAATGCCTGTGGCGTGTCATCGAGAAGTACTTCGGTGAAAAACCGCAGAAAAAATGCGAAAAATGCTGTCGCTGCCGTCAAAAATCCGTGTAATCATGACGCCCGTATATATATTATACAATTGGAAATACTATACAGCGCCTTATCCATACATCTAGCCAAGTTAAAGGAGGAATACTCATGCCTAAAAACAATCCGAACTGCCCGCTCCCCGACATCCGCGAGGCGCGCATTGACCCGACCCTGCCAGTGAACGAACGGCTGCGCCTGTTCGCCGCCGCCATCGGCGATCCGCACCGCTTCCGCGTCGGCGACACTGAGGTCGAGGTGCTGTTCGACGACAGCGCGCCCAGCCTGCAAGCCTGCCTGACCGGCATGTGCAGACAGCTGCAATAGTGTCAAAAACCGGATAATATATCTTGAAACTTGCGGTACGCTGCGCGCTGTGGTACAATAAATGTGCAAACACAGTCATCAGCGTGCCGCCTGTTTTTTGGAAGGAGGCACCCCAATGGCTCGAAAAAGTAAATATGGACAACCGTCCGCAAAATTATCCACAACCCTGTGGGCACCCGCACTCTATATTCGTCTCTCACGCGAGGACGGCGACCGCGAAGAAAGCAACAGCATCGCCAGCCAGCGCGAACTGCTGACCGAGTTCGTAGACACGCAGACCGACATGGCCGCGCCCCGTCTGTATACCGATGACGGCTACACCGGCACCGACTTCGACCGACCGGACTTTCAGCGCATGCTCAATGACCTGCGCGCAGGCATCATCAACTGCGTGATCGTCAAGGATCTGTCGCGTTTCGGCCGAAACTATGTCGGCGTCGGCGAATATCTAGAGCACATTTTTCCGTTGCTGAACGTGCGCTTCATCTCGGTCAGCGACAACGTGGACAGCTACCTCGACCCACGCTCGGTGAACAATCTCGTCGTACCGTTCAAGAACATCCTCAACGATGAATACGCCCGCGACATCTCGAACAAGGTCCGCGCTTCGCTTGACCTGAAGCGCCGCCAGGGCAAATTCATCGGCTCGTTCGCATCCTACGGCTACCGCAAAGACCCGAACGACCACAGCCGTCTGCTGATTGACGAACCGGCTGCCGCCGTTGTCCGCGACATTTTCAACTGGTTTCTCGCCGGAACAAGCGTACTCGGTATTGCCAAAAAGCTGAATGCTAAGGGCATTCCGAATCCATCCGCCTACAAACGGCAGCAGGGCATGAACTACCGCCATCCGACCTCGGACAAGCTGGACGATCTGTGGCCGGACAGCTCGGTTCGCCGCATTCTGCGCAATCCGCTGTACACCGGCACTATGGTGCAGGGCAAAAACCGCACGAAAAGCTACAAACTGCATGTCAGCGAGGCCGTGCCCGAGGAGGACTGGATCACTGTCGAGCAGACACATGAGGCTATCATCCCGAGCGAGCTGTTCGACAAAGCGCAGGCGCTTTTCGAGCGCGATACACGCACCGCGCCAACGCACAAGCAGGTCTACCTGTTCTCCGGTTTTCTTCGCTGCGCGGACTGCGGCAAGGCGATGAACCGCAAGACCATTTCACAGCCTTACCGCAACTATTATTACTATATCTGCTCGACGTTTAAGAAGCAGCACAGCGGCGCCTGCACGAAGCATACCATCCGCAGCGACCGTCTGGAGCAAGCCGTACTCGAAACGCTCCGCAGCCAGATTGCTCTGGCGGTCGAGATGGATGAACTGATTGCCGAGATCAACCGCAGCGGCGCGCGCAGCCGTTCCGCAGACCATCTGCAAACCGAGCGGACACAGCTTACAGCCGAGCGCGAACGCATTGAGCAGATGAAGCTGTCCCTGTATCCGGACTGGAAAGCCGGAGACATCTCCCGCGAAGAATACCATCGGCTGAAGGAGCAGTTCGAGCTGCAGCAGTCCAAGCTGGACACACGCCTTGCGTCCCTGCAATCGCGCATCGACGAGGTGCAGAACGGCGTGAACGAGACCAACTCGTTCCTGTCGCAGTTCGTCAAATACCGCAGCCTGCAAACGCTGACGCGCGAGGTCGTTGTTGAGCTGATTGACATGATTTATGTACACGAAGGCGGTAAAATCACGATAAAATTCAAGTTTTCAGATGCCTATGCGGCAGCACAGGACTATATCCAAAAGCACGGAAAGACCGCATAGTCCTAAAACTCCATCTTCCCCCGCTGCTGCCGACACCCTTTCCGCACTGCTGGAGGATCTCGGCGCACAGCCGCGGGACTTTGACTGCATCGTTACCGGCGACCTCGGTCACATCGGTGCGGACCTTCTGCTGACGCTGCTGCGCGGCGACAGCATCGACCTGTCCCCGGTCTACTCGGACTGCGGCAGCCTGATTTTCGGTGACGAGCAGGACGCGCATGCAGGCGGCTCGGGCTGCGGCTGCTCTGCGGCAGTTCTCTGCGGACCGCTGCTGCGCGATATGCATCGCGGCAAAATCCACCGGCTGGTGTTTGCGGGCACCGGTGCGATGATGAGTCCGACCTCGGTGCAGCAGGGACAGCCAATTGCGGGCATCTGCCATGCCGTCGTGCTGGAAAGGAGCGAAGCATGAACTACCTGAATGCTTTCTGGGTCGGCGGACTGATCTGTGCGCTGTGTCAGGTGCTAATTGACAAAACCAAGCTGACACCGGCGCGTGTTCTCGTTTCGCTGGTGGTGCTCGGTGTTATCCTGCAGGGACTCGGCTGGTATCAGGCAGTCGTGGACTACGCAGGTGCAGGCGCGACTGTGCCGCTGCTCGGCTTCGGATACTCACTGGCAAAAGGCGTTGCCAAAGCAGTTGCGGAAAGCGGCCTGCTTGGCGTGTTCACCGGCGGCGTGACCGGTGCGGCAGGCGGTATTGCCGCCGCGATCGTGTTCGGCTGTCTGTTCGCGCTGCTGTCCAGACCGCAATCGAAATCGTAAAAAATAACACTCCCGCTCGGAATCCACCTTCCGAACGGGAGCGTTTTTGCAGCCAATTCTTTCTTTATCCGATCACGCAGATCACGGTCACTACCATGGCGCATACCACCGCAGCCGCGCTGACAGTGCGTACCTTGCTTACCACGCCATCGGCCTGCTGCCGGTCTTCACCCAACAGCCATGCCGGTCGGAAATAGAACAAGATACCGAGAACGAACAATACGCCTATGCTGACCCAGTCATAGATTTGCATTTTCAATGCCCCATTTCTTCATTTCCGTAACCCAATACTCTCTCTTCATTTCTCTCTCCTGCTTCCGTCTGCCGAAAGCTGCGGCACTAACCGACCGGCTGCAATCCGTCGGTATCTGCCGCTCGCGCACCTGCGTCTGTATACGCGGTGCGGACCTGCTCATCGCCTGTCTCTGCAGGTGATTCTTTTTTATCAGGTTGATATTATTTTATCACACCCTGCTGTAAATCTCAATGTTTCTGCGGCTTTACAAAACACTTTCTCCGATTTAACCAATTTCTTTTTTGTGTTTTTGGCAGGAACCCTTTATTTTTTGTGCACTTTATCTGTATCTATCTCCTTGCTTTATTGCATATTTTCGAGTATACTAAGAAAACCGAACTTTATCCCGCAATCGGGAAGGAGGAACTTTTCCAAATGCTGTACTCCCAAAACAAAAAACGCGGCTTCACGCTCGTGGAGCTGATCGTCGTGCTGGTCATTCTGGCGATCCTCGCGGCGCTGCTCATTCCGGCACTGACAGGATATATTGATAAGGCAAAAAAGGATCAGGTCATCGCGGAGACCCGCATGCTGCATGAGGCCGTGCAGACGGAGATGTCCGAACTATATGGTTCTGCAAATTGGAAACTTAATTCCAACACCACACTTGCAAACAGTACAGGTACAGCAATTGGTAGTAATTCTAGTAATAATCCTAATGGTTATGATTTGAAAGCCAACTACGATAAAATTGCAAAACTTTCTGAAGTACCTTGTCTGCAGGAAGGCGGTTCTGGACATTTTCTCGTTCTTATCAATAGCAAGGCACAAATCCACGCGATTATTTATCATTCCGACCGCGGCTATCTCGGTCTTTACTTTAGTGATACCAACCAATATAGTGCCTATAAAATTGGTGAAACCGCCGAAGGCGGTAAAATAAACGATAACCTGTTCAATGATTATTATAGTTCGGTTTATTATAATGCCGCCGTTGATGCCGTGCCCGACTCCAACGGCAATTACAAAGACGACAGCTATTATTGGTGGTCTTGTACCGGCATCCGCGGATTGTTAGGTGTCGGCAAACACACATATCCTTTTGACAATTAACAAAATCCCCGCCAGTGGCGGGGATTTTCCTCTTTTCGATCTTGTTTTCGATAACAGGATACCACACGTTCCCCGCATTATCCGTCATTACGGCAACGCCTTAGAGAAAAACTGCATTCTCCTTACGGGATTCGGTCCAGAATTTCTCGAGCATGGCCGTGTGCGACAGGAAATCCGGATCATCAAATTTCTTTGCACCGCTCGGGCAGTAGGTCGTGCAGGCACAGCATTTAATACAGGTGCCCGGAATATTAGACGGGTCGTTCGGGTCAATCGCACCCATCGGGCAGATTTTCGCACACAGACCGCAGTGCTCGCACAGCACCATCGCCGTAGTCGGCTTGGCCTTGAGGAACTTTGCGGGCGTTTTGTCAGTCTTGAGCGGCGTGTAATAGGCTGCCTGCGCGTCACCCGGTACCTTCGGCGGCTTGATCTCTCCCTCGCTTCTCAGCTTGAGCGCCGCACTCTGCGCCAGCATACGCAGCTCACCGAGGTCAGCTGCGTCCGGACGGCCTGCCGCCAGCTTGTCCGAGAATACATGCCGGCACAAAAAAGCGCCGCCTGCCGCCGGTTTGAAGTTGTTTTTTGTCAGCAGCTCGCACATTTCGGCAAGCGCGTTGTCATACGCTCTGCCGCCGTAGGTGACGAGCGCCACCGCCGGTGTACCCTCACCGTGCAGGCAGCGAGCAAAGTCCGGCGAGATCTTATTCGGCAGCCGACCGGCATACACCGGACAGCCGAATACGACCAGCTCATCCGGGGCAAACTGATACTCCTGCGCACGGTCAGACGGCGTGTTGAGTGATATGTACCGGCACTCTGCCTTAAACAGACGCGCCAGTTCATCCACCGTTGTTTCAACAACGGTCTTTGTGCTTCCTGCCGGACTGAAATACACACCCGTAACTTTTTTGATATCCATCTTCTTTTCGCCCTCCGTCTTACGATTATTCTACAATTTCAATACGGAATACGTTGATCGTGTCCACATCAGGGCAGCAAAACACCGCCGTGCCGTCCTCCTGCCCAGGAAGATGGCCGCCGTAACGCAGAATGTCGATGTATGGGAACGCAACGTGCATCGCCATCGGGCAAAGTTGCCCGCGCTCGGTGTCAAAGTCGAAGCTGTCACCGATTTTGTGCCCGCGGTGACAGCCGTGCTTGCCTTTTCGGTCGATCAGCGTAATTTTAATCTTGGGTCTGCTCATTTACGCCACGGCTCCTCACCCTGATGCAGAATTTCCATCTGGCACAGACGCATCGCATTCAGCGCAGTATCGTGCGACTCCGGCGTGACGCACGCGCAGAGTGCCGCGTCGATCACGATGTTTGCCTCCGGAAATGCCGCCTTGCACAGCATGGCGTTGGAAATCACGCAAATGCCGGTGCATACGCCGACAAATTCAATTTCCGTCGGCGGTTCCGGCAGCGCGCGGAGCATGTCCGGCAGGGCCACCGAGCCGAACGTCGGCTTGCGGATGATGCGGGACGCCGGAATGCCGTCCACAGCGGCGGCAATGGCATTGTCCAGTGCATGACCTTCCGTTCCTTCGATACAGTGCGGCACCGGCAGATGACGCCCTTCGTTTGTCTCCATGTAGTTCGGCTGATGGGTGTCCAGCGTGACAAACAGGTTCTCACGCGGTGTATTTTTTGCCTTCTCTGCCACATAGGGCACGATGGCGCGCGCTTCAGCCGTACCGAGAGGGCCGCTGATAAAATCCTTCTGCATATCCACTACGATAAGAATTTTCATAAATGACGGTTCTCCTTTGTGTAGTGGTTATAGTATAGCACCTTTTGCGGGGTTTTCAAACGAAAATTGCATGAACAGCGGCACGCGCTGTCCGAGGCACGCGACCCGCGAAGCGATACGTTCCCTCTGGGCGAGTATTTCTCGACACCCGCTGTCCGGTGTGCCCGAAACGCGCAGGCGGTTCGCCTATCTGAGCGAGGTGTTGCGCCGCGGTACAGCGAGACGTTGCGCCGTCCGGCGCGAGGACAAAAAGGAAGGGACACCCATGGTTTCCCTTCCTCTTTGAACTCCTGCCTTTCTTTCAGAGGGCTTGGGCGCAGATGGTAGACTGCGTAAGCGTGGAAAAAGAGTACGGCAGAGGATTTTTTCTTCCGCGTGGTATCCTTACATTCGCATTTCGGATAATTTACTGCTACACATACCGGCTATTCTACGCAGGGCGCAGCACAAGGTGAATTGCCCGAAGGGCAAGAGAGGGTACTCTGGAGTATGACAGTGCCGCGCAAACCGTTTTCTGGTGCAAATTGGCTACAACCGCAGGATTTAGATAATCTGCACAGGTAAAAACGTTGCGCGGCACTGTCATGCCGCGCCTGCGTTAATTTTACCGCCTGTGTAGCAGTACGGCAGCCGAAATGCGAAACGGTGTTATACCACGCGGAAGAAAAAATCCTCTGCCGTTCCCCTTTTCTACGCTTACGCGGTCTACCATCTACACCCCAAGGGAAACGGGTGTTCAAAGAGGGTAGAAACCGTAGGTGTCTACCCTTTTTGTTCCCGCGCCGGACGGCGCACGTTCCCCGCACGCCGCAGCGTGCGAAATCTCTCGCCCAGAAATGGCGAACCTCTTTACCCGATGAAATCCTCCACCCGGTCTGCCGCCCTGTGCATCGCATGCTCCGCCTTATGCGCCGCGTGCTTGGCATTCCGCCGCATCGACGGATTGAGCATCGCACCGGCCGCTACCATCGAAACCACCGCGCCTGCCATCGCTCCGGTTGCAATGCCGGAAACAAAAGGTGAAATTCGCATAAAAGATCTACCGCCTTTCATAAAGTTTATAGAATCAGTATGCCCGCTCGTCCCTCAAATTTTGCACAGCAAAAAATTGCTTGTTTGGCACAATCGACTATTTACAATCGCATGTTCATATTATATAATATATCTAACAATCCGCCTTTAAGGTGCGGCCCGTGAGCCGCGCAAGGCAGAAAACAGTGCATACGCCGTCAGCCGTAAGACAAGGGGGACAGGTGTAGTATTCGTGCGGCTTTCTGCTAATTGTTGTGGCGGAGAGTCATTTTTTTGCATTTTTGAAGGGAGGCGGCAGATTGACCGAACCGAAGATCATACTCGATCAGGATGGCATTCGCCGTGCACTGACCCGCATCGCGTTCGAAATCGTAGAGAAAAACAAGGGCGCGGAGCACCTGCTGCTCGCCGGTGTGAAAACACGCGGTATCTATCTGGCGCAGCGCATTGCTGCCAAGCTGGGCGAGGTCGAAGGCAAAGCACCTCCTGTGCTCGAGCTGGACGTTACGCCGTGGCGCGATGACGTGCCGCGCACGGACGCTCCTCTGCCCGATCTCGATCCGCGTATTGCAGGCGCGACCGTCATCATCGTGGACGATGTGCTGTACACCGGACGCACCGTGCGTGCCGCCATCGAAGCCATCTCTCACCGAGGACGCGCCGAGCGCATACAGCTGGCTGTGCTGGTCGATCGCGGTCACCGCGAACTGCCGCTGCGGCCGGATTATATCGGCAAAAACCTGCCTACTGCGCGTGATGAACGCGTTTTTGTCCGCCTGACCGAAGTGGACGGCGAAGACAGTGTAAACATACAAGCTCGCAATCCGTAAAACAACATCGCACCTGAGAAAGGAAGAACCGAATGTCTATCCAAACCTTAGTAGAAAAGATCAAGGAAAAGGGCAACCCGACCGTAGCCGGCCTGGACGCTCGACTGGAGTACATCCCGCAGCATATTTCGGGACGCAACATGATGCTGCACGGCGAAACGCTGCGTGCTGCCGCTGAGAGCGTCGTAGCCTTCAACTGCGGCCTGATCGACGCACTGTGCGACATTGTTCCGGCCGTAAAGCCGCAGGCTGCGTATTACGAGCTGCTCGGCTCCTACGGTGCGATGGCACTCAAGGAGACCATCGACTACGCACACGCCAAGGGCATGTACGTTATCGGCGATATCAAGCGCAACGACATCGGCGCTACTGCAACCGCTTATGCAGAGGCTTACCTCGGCAAGACCCGCGTCGGCGATACCGAGATCGCACCGTACGGCTGCGATTCGGTTACCGTAAACGGCTATCTCGGCACCGACGGTGTAGAGCCGTTCCTCAAGGAGTGCCGCAGCCGCGAGAAGAGCCTGTTTATGTTGGTAAAGACCTCTAACCCGTCCTCCGGCGAGCTGCAGAACCGCGACATGGAGGGCAAGCCGCTCTACGCCCGCATGGCCGAGATGGTAGCAAAGTGGGGCGAGGGTCTGGATACGCCGTGCGGCTACAACCAGATCGGTGCCGTAGTCGGCGCAACCTACCCCGAAGAACAGAAGATCATCCGTGAGCTGCTGCCGAAGAGCTACTTCCTCGTGCCGGGTTACGGCGCGCAGGGCGCAACCGCAAAGGACATCGCCAATGCGTTTAACGACGACGGTCTCGGTGCTATCGTAAACTCCTCCCGCGGCATCATGTGTGCATGGAAGAAAACCGGCAATAACGGCGAGGATTATAAGGAAGCTGCCCGCGCAGAAGCCATCCGGATGCGCGATGACATCGTAAACGCCATTAAGTGATTATAGGGGGTATCCAATACCCCCTATATACAAAAATCAGTTCCAGTAGAAACTGATTTTTGATACCCCCGGACGCGGCCCAAGGCCGCTGAGTCGAGGTATAAAAAGTCAGGCGCATGTCCCGACTTTTTATGAACGCAGCAAGCTGCGTTCTATTACAATAGAAATTCCGCGAATTTCATTTAGGAGCGTGTGGATATAGTGAAAAAAGCATACTTACTGCTGGCGGACGGCACTCTGTTCGAGGGTACCGCAGTCGGCTACGAAGGACAGAGCATCGGTGAGGTCGTATTCAACACCGGCATGGCAGGCTATCAGGAGGTTCTGACCGACCCGTCCTACTACGGTCAGGTCGTTACCATGACCTACCCGCTCATCGGCAACTACGGCATCAACTTTGACGACTACGAGTCCCGCAAGAGCTGGGTTTCCGGCTTCATCATGCGCGAGATGTGCGAATATCCGTCCAACTGGCGCTGCAAGGTAACGCTCGACGAGTACCTCAAGGCGCAGAAGGTTGTCGGTCTGGCCGGCATTGATACCCGCCGTCTGACCCGCAAGCTGCGAGGCGAGGGCGTTATGAACGGCGTTATTTACACCGAGGGCTTTGAGCCGGATGAGCAGACCATTGCGGAAATGAAGGCTTACGTTGTAAAGGATGCGGTTAAGACCGTAACCTGCGACGAAAATATCGTTTATCCCGCTGACGGTGAGACCAAGTACCGCATTGCCCTGTTCGATTACGGCGTAAAGTACAACATCGAGCGCGAGCTGTGCAAGCGCGGCTGCGAAGTCACCGTTGTTCCGGCATACACCAAGCCGGAGGACGTAGTCGGCAAGTACGACGGCGTGATGCTGTCCAACGGCCCCGGCGACCCGGCGGAGAATGTCGAGATCGTAGCAAACCTCAAGGAGCTGCTGAAGTCCGATATGCCGATCTTCGGCATCTGCCTCGGTCACCAGCTGCTGGCACTGGCTATCGACGCAAAGACCACCAAGCTGAAGTACGGCCACCGCGGTGTCAACCATCCGGTAAAGGACATCGACGCGGACCGCACCTACATCACCTCGCAGAACCACGGCTACGCCGTTGTCGGCGAGTCGGTCGATCCGAAGATCGCCCGCGTGCGCTATGTCAACCTGAACGACGGCACCGTTGAGGGCCTCGAGCACATCGGCCGTCCGGTATTCACCGTTCAGTACCACCCGGAGGTATGCCCCGGCCCGATGGATACCTCGTATCTGTTTGATAAGTTCATCGAAAATATTGAAAAGTCGAAAGGAGGCGCTCAGTAATGCCGCTGCGCAAGGATATTCATAAGGTAATGGTACTGGGCTCCGGCCCGATCGTTATCGGTCAGGCTGCCGAGTTCGACTATGCAGGCACGCAGGCGTGCCGCGCACTGCGCGAGGAGGGTCTGGAGGTTGTTCTGGTAAACTCCAACCCGGCAACCATCATGACCGACAAGGCTATGGCGGACAAGGTTTACATCGAGCCGATGACCGTCGAAGCCGTTCAGGAGATCATCAAAAAGGAACATCCGGACTCTCTGCTGCCCAACCTCGGCGGTCAGACCGGCCTGAACCTCGCCATGGAGCTGTGCGAGAACGGTTTCCTTGATAAAATGGGCGTAAAGCTGCTCGGCGCTAATCCGACCACCATCGCAAAGGCAGAGGACCGCCAGATGTTCAAGGACACCATGGAGAAGATCGGCGAGCCGATCATTGCCTCCAAGGTTGTTCACTCGGTTGAGGATGCGGTTGATTTCACCCGTGAGATCGGTCTGCCGGTCATCATCCGTCCGGCGTACACGCTCGGCGGCACCGGCGGCGGCATCGCCTACACATGGGAGCAGCTGCGCGAAATTGCGGCCTCCGGCATCATGTACTCGCGTGTTGACGAGATTCTGGTCGAGAAGTGCATCGCAGGCTGGAAGGAAATCGAGTACGAGGTAATGCGCGACCACAAGGGCAACGCCATCACCATCTGTAACATGGAGAACGTTGACCCGGTCGGCGTACACACCGGCGACTCTGTCGTAGTTGCGCCGTCGCAGACCCTGTGCGACAAGGAATATCAGATGCTCCGTACCTCCGCACTCAACATCATCACCGAACTCGGCATCGAGGGCGGCTGCAACGTGCAGTACGCGCTCAATCCGGAATCCTTCGAGTACGCCGTAATCGAGGTAAACCCGCGTGTTTCCCGTTCCTCTGCACTGGCTTCCAAGGCAACCGGCTACCCGATTGCAAAGGTAACCGCAAAGATTGCAGTCGGCTATGGCCTGGATGAGATCTCCAACGCCGTTACCGGCAAGACCAAGGCATGCTTCGAGCCGACCCTCGACTACTGCGTTGTCAAGTTCCCGCGCTGGCCGTTCGACAAGTTCGTTTACGCGGACAACACCCTCGGCACCCAGATGAAGGCCACCGGTGAGGTCATGGCCATCGACAACACCTTTGAGGGCGCACTGATGAAGGCCGTCCGCGGCTGTGAGATCAAGCTGGACAGCATGATTGCGCCGCGCATCCAGCAGCAGTCTGACGCCGAGATTAAGAAGGGCGTGGCACGCACAGACGATCAGCGTCTGTTCCACATCTGCGAGGCTCTGCGCCGCGGCATCATGACCATTGAGGAGATTCACGACATCACCACGATGGACGTGTTCTTCCTGCATAAGTTCCAGAACATCATCGACATGGAGAAGGAGCTGGCTGCAGCTGACAAGATCGACTCCGATCTGTATCTCCGCGCCAAGAAGATGGGCTTCCTCGATAAGACCATCGAGCAGCTGTCCGGTAAGGACATTTCGGACGTTAAGCGTCTGCCGGTATACAAGATGGTTGATACCTGTGCCGCTGAGTTCGAGGCAGAGACCCCGTATTACTACTCCACCTACGATGATGAGACCGAGGTTGCACCTCCGTCTGGCAAGAAGAAGATTCTGGTACTTGGCTCCGGTCCGATCCGTATCGGTCAGGGCATCGAGTTCGACTACTGCTCGGTTCACGCTGTCTGGGCGCTGCAGAAGCTGGGCTGCGAGACCGTTATCATCAACAACAACCCGGAGACCGTTTCCACTGACTTTGACACCGCAGACCGTCTGTACTTCGAGCCGCTGACACCGGAGGACGTTACCGGCGTTGTCGAGGCCGAGAAGCCGGATTACGCTATCGTACAGTTCGGCGGTCAGACCGCCATCAACCTTGCGGCTCACCTTGAGAAGCTGGGCGTTCAGATCCTCGGCACGCCGGCATGGTCGATCGACGCCGCTGAGGACCGTGAAAAGTTCGACGTTATCCTTGAAAAGTGCGGTATCCCGCGTCCGGCAGGCCACACGGTTATGACCGAGGAAGAAGCTGTCAAGGCGGCTGACGAGCTTGGCTATCCGGTTCTCGTTCGTCCGTCCTACGTTCTGGGCGGTCAGGGCATGGAGATTGCCTACAAGGAGGCCGATGTCCGCGAGTTCATGCAGGTTATCACCCGCAACAAGGTTGAGAACCCGGTTCTGGTCGATAAGTACATGATGGGCCGCGAGATCGAGGTCGATGCCATCTGCGACGGCGACGACATCCTCATCCCGGGCATCATGGAGCACTTCGAGCGCGCAGGCGTTCACTCCGGCGACTCCATCTCCATCTATCCGTCCATCAACATCGAGCAGAAGCACAAGGACACCCTCGTTAAGTACACCGAGGCTCTGGCAAAGAACCTCGCTGTTCTCGGTCTGGTCAACATCCAGTTCGTTCTGTACAACGATCAGATCTACGTTATCGAGGTAAACCCGCGTTCGTCCCGTACCGTACCGTACATCTCTAAGGTTACCGGCGTGCCGATGGTCGATCTGGCTACCCGCTGCATGTTCGGTGAAAAGCTGAAGGACATGGGCTGCGGCACCGGTCTGCATCCGGAAAGCGACCACTATGCGGTCAAGGTTCCGGTATTCTCGTTCCAGAAGCTGCGTGATCTGGATACCCAGCTTGGCCCTGAGATGAAGTCCACCGGCGAGGTTCTGGGCGTTGCCAAGACCTTCCGCGAGGCACTGCTCAAGGGTCTGACCGGCGCAGGCTTCCAGATGAAGAAGAAGGGCGCTGTCCTGATCTCGGTCCGTGATTCGGACAAGCAGGAGGCAATCCGCATCGGTGAGCGCTTCGAGGCTCTTGGCTTTGATATTTACGCTACCAGCGGCACCGCAAACGTGCTCAACCGTCACATGGTCGCAACCAACTCCATCCGCAATGTGGATGAGCCGTCCCCGAACATCATCGACCTGATCGAGTCCGGCAAGATCGACTACGTTGTTGCTACCTCGGTCAAGGGCCGTCATCCGGAGCTTGGCTCGGTACACATCCGCCGTACCGCGGTAGAGCGTGCAATCCCGTGCCTGACCTCGATGGATACGGTTTCCGCGCTGCTGCGCTGCCTCGAGGGCGATGTTAAGATCGAAAACTGCGAAATGGTTGATATCAACACCATCTGATTGCAGTGAAATAAAACAGAAACCCGAAGGGAGAAACTTCTTTACGAAGTTTCTCCCTTCGGGTTTTATAATCCGCCGGAATGGATACGCCGCATGAACAGCATCCGGAGCCGCGCAAAGGAAATAGAAAAATCATTTCAGTCTCTTGTATAGCATAAGAAAACAGAAACGGTGCAGTCAATAAGACTGCACCGTTTCGAAAATGTTAAATTGAACTGCAAAAGCTGTTATACGAGAGAAATTAGTCCTCGTCGTCGATCTCCAGGTAATCCTTAAGATCCTTGAACAGTGCGGTCGGATCAACGTCATCCTCGAGAACGATCTGAAGCGGCTCGTTCAGGGACAGCAGGAACATACCGAGCAGGCTCTTTGCGTCTACCATACCGCTCTTGCCGTGAATCCAAATATCAAAACCGTAACGGGTTACGATCTTGTTGATCTTCTGAATGTCGTCCGTATTCTTTACACGGATACCTCTGGTCATAATAACTACCTCCTGAGATTGTACTTCGTGAAGCCCTTTTATGTTAGTTTCATTATAGCATAAAACAGCAGAAAGAAAAGAGGTTTTTATAGATTTTCTCATTTTTCAGCGTTTTTCGCTTAACATAAGCACAATTTCTCAGTTGTTTGGGCACTATTCACAGATTATATCCTCTGTGTTTGTGCACAGTGTCGAGTCTCTCGGTCGGATGATTCATGAGAAGCGACAAAAAACTGTGTAAAAAATCGTATATTCTGTCAGGCAGGATTTTACTTGCTCAGTGAAGCAGCGTGATCCTGCTGTGACAGGCGGCCTTTCCCTGCGGTATGCCGCAACAGCACGGCGGCGATTACTGCGGTCAGCACTTCCGCAATGGGGAACGCCAGCCACACGCCGGCCGGCAGCAGGCGCGCGAACAGCCATGCCGCCGGCAGTACGAAGATAAGCTGACGCAGCAGCGACACGAGCAGCGACTGCACACCGCCCTCGGTGGCCTGGAACACGCCCTGTATGGCAATGTTTGCACCTGCAAACACGAAGCTGACCGCCAGCACGCGCAGACCGGTCACGCACAGGCCCATCGTGCCTGCGGACAGTGAGAAAATACCTGCCAGCGGCTGCGCCAGAATTTCTACAGCCGCAGTGCAGACCAGCATGAGAACACTGGTATACATCAGACCGCAGCGCACGCCCTCGCGGATTCGTTTCGAGTTTTGCATGCCGTAGCTGAACGACACAATCGGCGTAATCGCGTCACGCAGACCAAATGCCGCGAACAAAACAAACTGCTGAATTTTGTACACAATGCCATAAGCGGTGACATACGAACTGTCCAGACTGCCGAAAATCAGATTAACACAATAATTCATCACGCTCATCGCACCCTGTGCTATGATGGCCGGTACGCCGATGGCGTAAATCTCGCCGACGATACTGCGGCGCAGGCGCAGAGCCTTGCGTCTGAACGGCAGTTCCCTGTTCAGACGGAAATGGAACACGGCTGCCAGAGCCAGAGACGCAATCTGACCGAGCACGGTCGCCCATGCCGCACCTGCTACGCCCAGTTTCGGACAGCCGAACAGACCGTAGATCATAATCGGGTCAAGCACGATGTTCGTCAGTGCGCCTGCCACCTGTGCAATCGTGGAATAGAGTGAGCGGCCGGTCGCCTGCAGGGTTTTCTCAAACACTGAAAAGAACAGAATGCCGAACGATGCCATACAGCAGATGCGCAGGTACTGACTGCCCATCGCCAAAGCGATCGGGTCGCTCGTCTGCGAGCCGATGTACGCACCCGCACCGAACGCGCCGAACAGCAGACACACCGCATAAATAATCCCCATGAGCGTCAGCGCATTGCCTGCCGCTGCCCCCGCCTTCTCTCGGTCACCCTGACCAAGCGCGCGTGCGATGAGCGCATTTGCGCCAACACCGGTGCCGATGCCGACGGCGACCATCATCATCTGCACCGGAAACGCAAGTGTCAGCGCGTTGACCGCGATTTCACCGTTTTCCGCCATGTTTGCCACAAAATAGCTGTCCACAATGTTGTAGACCGCCTGCAGCATCATAGATAATATCATCGGTGTGCCCATCTGCAGCATGAGCCGCCCTACCGGCGCGGTCGCCATTCGTTTTTCTGCCTTGTTCCGATCCATATCAAAACCTCCTGATTGGATTTTCGGAGTCTTTACGGAAAGCTGCCACAACCTGTCTTTTGCACAAAAGAAAAAAGTGCGTAAATCCATCTGGATTTACGCACTTCTGCTACTCGACTGCTTTATTTTATCAGCGTTTTTCGCACTTGTCAAGCGGTTAGACCGGATACTTTCGAAAGATTCCGGGTGCAACGCCAACGTTCTTGCGGAAGCTGTGAATGAAATTCTCCTCGCTGTTGTAGCCGGTCGAGTAGGCGATTTCCTTGACCGACAATTCAGTGGAGGCCAGCATATACTTCGCCTTGTCGATGCGGCGCAGCACGATATACTCATATGGCGAATAGCCGGTCCGCGCCTTGAACTGCCGTGAGAAATGCGATGGACTCAGGCTGACGGCTGCTGCCGCGTCCTGCACGCCGATCGGCTCGAACAAATGCCGGTTCATATAGCGGATGGCCTGTGCAATACGGTCGCCGCCTGCGGTGCTCTCGGTGGTCTCATCCAGCAGGAGCAGACACAGCAGTCGGTGGATCAGCTGCGAGCACCGTGCCTCGCTCAGCCGCGCGTCCTCGGCGCAGGCGCTCCGCAAAGAATCCAGCATTTGCGCAATCTCCGCTGGTGCGGCCGGCGAAAATGCCCTGCGGCCGCGTGCCTGCAGGATTTTCTGATAGAATGCGCGGGCATTCAGGCCGTTGAACAGCAGCCAGGTGAACTCCAGTCCGTCCGAGGCGGCATAGCTGTATGGCTCACGGCAGTCGAACAGCACAATCTGTCCGGCGCCGGCGATGGCAGGCGTACCGTTCAGCGTCAGTTCCATTGCGCCATCATGCACAAAAAACAGCATGATATTTTGGTTGTGGTCACCCTGCAGGGCGATTTCCGACCGGTGATTGAAGGAATACCGGCTGCTGCAGAAGTAATGTCCGAGCCGCGTCGGGTAATAAAAAAGCTCCTTTGCAAGCGAAGACGGCGTAAAAAAGTACCGTTCCGAGGTCTGATGGACACCTAATTCGGGAATCAGCATAGCGGTCACTCTCCTTGTCTCTATCCTACCAGAAGTATCCGTTTGATGCAATAGCGAATAGCAGGATTTCGCAGGTTTAGGGTAATTTGTATCATTGGCAAGACGGCAGGAACGCTTTATAATAGAGCCATCAAACAGGGAAGCCACCCTTGATATGGCAAACAGACAAGGAGGATCATTCTTATGAAAATCGCATTTGACGTTGACGTTCTTGCCAAGCAGATGTCCATCAACGATTATGTTCACAAGGTAGCAGACTGGGGCTACAAGTACATCGAGCAATCCCCGCATCCGCGCATCAACCCGTTCTACAAGCACCCGCTGTTCTCCAAGGAGTGCCAGCAGGAGTACAAGCAGGCTCTCAAGGAGACCGGTGTAGAGATTTCCTCTTTCATCGTTGTTTACCGCTGGTCCGGCCCGACCGAGGAGCAGCGCCAGCACGCAGTTGCAAACTGGAAGCGTATGATCGAAATCGCGGTTGACATGGGCGTACCGGTCATCAACACCGAGTTCTCCGGCGACCCGAACCAGCAGGAGATCTGCAACGGCATGTTCTTCAAATCTATGGAGGAGCTTCTCCCGATCATCGAGCGTGAGGGCATCCGCGTAGAGTGCCAGTCCCATCCGTATGACTTCGTAGAGCTGAACGACGAGGCCTGCGACATCGTTAAGTCCTTCCGTTCCAAGAACCTGGGCTACGTTTACTCCGCATCCCACGGCTTCTTCTACGATCAGGGCAAGGGCGACGTTCGCCACATGCTGAAGTACGCCGGCGATGAGCTGACCCACGTTCTTCTGGCTGACACCTGGAACCAGACCAAGGACTGCCGCTATATCGTAAATCCACCCTGGCTGAACCAGCACGGCCGTGCTGACTACACCATCCATCAGCACACCGCTATGGGTGAAGGCGAGGTTGATTTCGACGGCATCTTCGAGACCCTGCGTGACATGGACTTCGCAAACAAGCAGCTGAAGCCGGACGCACCGAAGGTTGGCGGCGACAATATCATCTGCGTATCCTACTTCGGCTTCCCGGAGAAGATGGATCAGCAGGCTCCGGAGGCACTCGACCGCATTAAGCACGAGCTGCTGTAAAGAATACTTTCTGAATACACAAAAGGACTTGAGTTTTCACTCAAGTCCTTTGAGGCTGTCGCGAAACTACAGTTTCGCCGACAAGCAGGAACGGACCGTGGGCCGT
>OLSC01000411.1_pt1 | contig 54008 bp, 44 predicted proteins | sample 1672881 | NCBI WGS metagenome assembly OLSC01 (sample SAMEA3136733, study PRJEB25190) | human gut metagenome | biome: human gut; feature: human-associated habitat; material: faeces | place: Austria | collected 2013 | reverse complement strand
CCCTAAAGTTGTCCCCTAAATAATTTGGCTTTCCCCCTAAATTATTTGGTTACCCCTATTTTCTTAATCTTGAAAATAGAAACCTTTTATTTTAGTCTTCTTTTGTTCTTTTTCTTAAAGATACATAAACGATTGCTGCCATTAATGCAAATGTTGCAAATGTCCATACAGATGTTGAATCACCTGTTTTCACTTTGTTATTTGTTACAACTTGAGGTTTATGAGCAGGTTCATTTGTATCTGTAGTGATTGTTGGTGCTTTTTCTAATGCATTAATAGCATTTTGTAATTCACTTACAAGGGCATCGACTTCTTCTTGTGTCATTTCTGATGAATTTTCTAATTTCTTAGAAATTTCAGTAACAACATCTATTAATTTAGAATAAGATGCTTCTGTATATTTTTTACTATCTAATTGTTTAATTTGATCTAATAAACCATGGATACCATCTAAATTACCACGTTTAACAAGTTTTTGAGCAGCTTCTTTTAAAGTATTAGTTAATGCTTGAACGTCATCACTTGTGTTTTCATTTTCTAAAGCAGCTTTAACATCATTGTAAACTTTTTCAAATTCTTTCCATGATGATACTGTATAATCTTTTTCTTGATATTGATCCATTAATGCTTTTAATGCATTTACTTCATCATCTGTTGCTTTTAAAACTAATTGTGTTCTTGCATCTTGTAATTGTTTTAAAGCTTCATCTAATTGTTCTTTTGTTGCATCTTCTTGTTCGATTAATGTTTGTGCATTCTTTAATGCTTTTTTAAATGAATCAGCAGTAGATGTTAAATATTTATTTGTATCTAACTTATCTAATTCATTTGATGCAATATAATCTTTTAACTCTTTTTTACTTACTGATACTTTTGTTACTAATTGAGCTTTTGCTTTTTGTAAAGCATCTACCATATTAATAACTTCTTTTTCAGTAATTGTTGCTTCATCCTTTTTAATGAATTCTTGAGCAAGTTTCACTTGATCTTGTAAAATAGTCCATGTTTCACTTGTATAATCTTTTTCTTTTAACTTGTTAATTGTATCAAGTTCATCTTTAACACTTTGAATATCTCCACGTTTAACAAGATTTGCATAAGAAACTTCTAATTCAGCTTTTGCATTTGTAATAGCATCTAATTCACCCGCTTGTTTATCTAAAACTTTTTGAGCTTGTTTTAATGCCTTTTCAAATTCTTTATAAGAATCTGCTGTATATTTATTTTCTTTAACATCTAAAGAATTAATATATTTTTGTAAATCATTAGCTGCTGTTGAAGCATATTCATCATCATTTAACATAATAACTTCTGAAATTGTTGGAATTTTATTTTCATCCCATTCAATCTTTAATTCATAAACGTTTCCTTCAGGCATATAGAATTCATTTAATGATTTTTTAAGAGTTCCAACTTGAACCCATTTCTTTCCATTTTCACCATCTACAAGAACAGATACTCTTGCATTTGAAATTTCACCTTTTTGAATAATATGCATTTTCTTAACATCTAAATCACTTGATAATGTATAAGTAATGCTTCCAGCTTCTTTAGAACCTGGTCTATAAGCTGTAGATAAATCTCCATCAAACATATATTGAGGAATAAATCCATTTGCTTCTACAGTTGAAGAAGTATATGTTGGATCATTTGAAACTGGTACATATTCTCCATCATTGATAACAATTTCATTGAAAACAACAGCTCTATTATTATTTGTTGCTGTCATTAAGATCTTTAAGTAACGTGCTTTAACATTATTAGCAGTTCCTTCTACATAGACTTTATTTGGATATGTGCTTGATGCTTTATAACCTGCATCTGAATCAATACATTTAACCCCAGCATCATTTGTATTTTCAACACCATCTCCAATAGTAATAACTTTTGTCCAGTTTTCTAAATCATCTGATACTAAAATATCAGCATCTCTAATATAGTTAACTGCACTATCTTGGCAATACATTTGAATTTTAGAAATTGTTCTTTCTTGTCCTAAATCATAAATAATATATTGTCCTCTTTGTGGAAAATCACCAAATTCTGTTGTTGAATCGATATTACCATCAAAAGCAGCACCATTATTTCTAGTATCTTCACCAACACCCCATGAAGGATTAATATTCATAGTTGCTTTATATAAATATGGTGCTGTAATTTCATTTGAATGTACTTCAAAATGATTAATTGTTAATTTAATAGCTTTGTCTGTTTTATTAATTAATCTTACATATCTTCCATCTGGAAGTTCTTTTTCTTGACCTGTTACAGTTGTCCATTCAACACCATTTTTTGAAACTTGTAAAGTTGCTCCTTGACCATTTTCATAATCAATATTGAATGTACTTAAATCTTTGATTCTTGATAAATCAACACCAACGTATTGACCTTTTTCTAAAGTAATTTCTTGATTATAGATCAATTCTGTAAGTGCTTCTTCACTTTGTGAAGCTAATCTATAATCTGTATTTGTATAAACATTAGCATTATTGAAATCTTCATCTGGATTATAAGCTTTTACAGAGAATTCAGAGAAAATAACCCATACAGCTCTCTCTTCTTCATTCACTAAACGTACATAACGTGCTTTTAAACCATAGAAGTTTTCTTCAACTGTATCTTTACCACTAGCTAAACCTTGATATGTTTTATAAGTAGTCCAGTTTTGGTTGTCATCAGAGTATTGTAAACTATATTTTTTCCATTTATCTCCAGCACTACGATTTCCACCGATGACTGCATAAACTTTACCAATAGCTGTTTCTTTACCTAAATCCCAACCTATATAATCACCTTTTCTTGTTGTATCACCTGAGGTACTAAAATCTAATGCTGTTGAACTATCACCATCTGTTAAATTATCTACTGTTCCTTGATAAATTCCCCATGTATCTGTATACATAAATGTTGCATTCATTTGTCCTGGATCAGCCATTTTAAATGTATTGACTTTCCACCAATATCCTGCTGTATTACTTTTTAAATTTAATTCTAAGTTTCTAATACGAACTGCTTTTGCTTTAATATTTTGACTTGATACATCTAATTCAACAGAAGCATCACCATTATATTCTTTTAATACTTTCCATGTTTGACCATCCGTTGTATATTCAATGACATATTTTGTTGATTTATCTGTTCCTGTATCTTGTCCAAAATAAATTGTACCTAATGTTTTTGCTTTTTTGAAAGTTAATGTAATACTTGCATCAACTGGTAAATAATCTTTAATTTCTCCACCTTTATAAGGACTTTCAGCAAAATGAGCATAAGTAGCATTACTGTCATCTAATAAATTATTTAAAGAACCACCTTTAAGTGTCAATTTATCGACAGATAATGTACCTGGATCTTCTTCAGTTACTACTTCATCTGCATTAACAGCAATATCTCTAATACCTAACCAAGTATTCGCTTTATCTTCAGTAGCAATCATGCGAATACCTTTAACCCCTTTTAAATTTAAGTCAGTTAAAGCTACATCATTTGGTAAAGTATATTCTTGATTATCTAAATCAACCCATTTTTTACCATCTGTTGTATATTGCACTTTAGCTTTAGAAAAAGTATCTTTTGAATTTGAATTTGTTCCTAATCTAAAAGTCACTCTATCAATATCAATTGCTTTTGAATAACTAACGCCTACATAAGTTCCTTTACTAATTGTATTTGGTGTTTTATAAACAATTTCAGTATTGGCTTTATTATCGAATACATTATCAATATTACCTGTTGGACTATCATTACGATTTGTAATAAATTTAGTGACTTGTTTATTTGGATCAACAATAGTTGAAACAATATCTCCTAAATAAGAATCCATTGCTTTAATAAATGGTACGATATGTTGTACTCCTACTTCTGCATATTCTAAATGATCAACATAATTGAATCCATATGTTTTTGATTTTTCAAAAGCAGCTTGTCCAGTAGCATATAGATCCCAAATCTTATCATTAGCTTCTTCATCTTGTACAGCTTTAACAGCTTTAAGATAATTTATTGCTGCATCTGCTGTATCATCCCAACAGTTTAACCAATATACAATTTGATCTTTTATTCTTATATCACCTGCTTGTGCTCTATATGTAGCACTAGCATTTTTTAAGATTGTAAATTCATTGATCAAATCTTTAAATTGCTCATCACTGATTGTTGTTCCATTTGTAAGAGCTTCTTTGAAGCTTGTTAAACGATCTTTTAAATCTACTGATTCTTGTAATGCTGTTACACGACCATCCATATTTTGATTGATCATATGTTTTGAAAGTTCTCTTAAAGCAGCTGATGCTTGAGTTTCAATAGCGCTATTATGATCGACATATTTAAAGGAAGCATTCCAGCATTTTTGAGCTTCTTCTTCATTTTGCCAAATATTCCATGAGTAACATGCATTCCCAAAAATTGCAACTTTACTTGGCTCAGATTGTTGCATTGGATTTAAAACGATTCCTTGAATCTTATTTGGATCTACACCAGGGTGTAAAAATGTTGTATATCCACCCATAATTAAGTGTTTTTTAGAGTTATCTGTACATGGCCAGTTGATCCACATATAAGGGCCACGCCCTACATTATTTGTAAAAGTTGTTGTGAAGTTATTTGTAACTTCTCCCCATACTCTACCACCAGTCATAACGATTTGAATATTTGCTGGGAAATTTTGATAATAACTTTCACCATTATACATATATTCTTGTGTACAGAATGGTAATGTTAATTTTAAATCTGGATATGTTTTTTGCATTTCTTTTAACCATGCTGTCATATCAGTTAATGTTTTTGTATAGTTAGCACCACCAACATTTCCAGCATCATCTGCTAAAATAGCAATTTGACGAACACCTGCTTTAATAACTTGTTCAAATTTAGCTTGTAATACTTTTAAGTCTGCTTGATAGTTTTCTTCACTATTATACCTGATGGCATTATACATATATGGATGTAATGCAAATACAAAACGACATTTTGATTTATTTCCTGCTTCAGCAAGAGGTTTGATTTTTGTTTCAATTTCTTCATCTGTATAAAGTTCACGCCATTTGGAGTTATGTTTAGGATCATCTTTAGGAGCATAGAAATAAGAATTCAACTTGTAGTATCCTCCCCATTCCATTAATTTCATACGATCCGTAGTAGACCATGGATTTCCATAATAACCTTCAATAAATCCACGACTAGCAACATTAGCATAATCTTCCATTGTAAAATTACGGATATTTGTTCCGTCTAATTGTTTAAAGATATGATACAAACTTGTAAGACCATAAAAAGCCGCATCTGTATCTTTACCTAATACTGTAATTGTTCCATTATCAACTTTTAATAAGTATGAATCTAATTGATCAAATAATTGGGTTGTTTTTACTGAATAATGTTCACCAACATATTGATCAACATATTGATTTGAATCTTTAATACCTACTAAAATGTTTGTTTGGTCTTCTTTTACTTCTTCAGAAGTACTTGCTTTTATATTTTTAATAGCTAATACTTCATTCATTCTATCCTTTGTATATTTATCAATACCATCTTCATAGACAACATTGACAGTAGATGTCATATCAAATGATCCATCTTGATAATCCATCATATGAGGATTTGGATAGACTTCATAATCATTTTCCAAAGCACTGACGATTGGATAAGAGTGAATACATCCAATTGACATTAAAAATGCAAGTGCTAGAGAAACAATTCTCTTTACCTTTTCTTTCATATTCTTCTTCCTTTCTTATTTACATTACTGCTCCCTTAAATGAATAATGTAATCTTAATTTGCAAATACAAATCAAAAAATAAAGACCAAACAAGATACACTAAAAAAGTGTAAGTTATTTGGTCTTGCCTACTTAAAGTAACAATCCGTATTTACATCCTGTATTGTAACATACACTCTTTGTCTATGCAAGGGCTTACAATAAATTTGTCTAGACAAAATAAATACCACTACTTAATAATAGTGGCATCTATTTTTATAATTCTTCTTTTTTTACTTTTTTAATACCTAACCATGACATGAAAGCCATTAATACAAATAAAATAATATTTGTTTCATCACCTGTTTTAGCAGTTGAAGATTGTTTTTTATCATTTTTAGTAGTAGAAGTAATTACTTGATTATCTTTAGATGAAGTATTTCCTTTTGAAGTATTATCATCTTTAGTAGATGAATCTACTTTTTTAAGAGCATTCATAGTTTTTTCTAGATTAGAAATAGCTTCGTTGATTTCTTCTTTTGTAGCATCTTCTTTAGCAGATACTTCTTTTGCTTGAGTTAATGCTTCTACCAGTTGTTTCCATGAATCTTTTGTATAATCTTTTTCTTGAAGTTGATCAGCTTTACTAATCAAATCAGTTAATCCAGATTTATCATTAAGTGTAACAAGTCCATTATAAGCATCTAATAATTTTTGATACATATCATTGATTTCATCTTTTGTAGCATCAAGATTACTTAAAACATCCTGTGCTTCTTTAAGAACAGTTTGGAATTGTTTCCATGAATCCTTTGTATAATCTTTTTGTTCAAGATTTGATAAATCATCAACGAATGATTTTAATTTTTCATTATCAACAGATAATACAAGTTTTACCATTGCATCTGTTAATTGACGTTTCATAATTTCAATTTCATTAGCGTTAGGATTTTCTGCATTGACTAAACCTTCAGCAGCTTTAATTGTATCCTGTAAATGATTCCATGAAGTAGATAAATATCCAATATCTTCCATAGCTTTAGCTTTATTGATAACATCTTTTAAACCATCAACATCTGCTGGTACATCTGCACGATGTAATTTAATTTCTGCAGCACTTCCGTTATTATTAACAGCTTCTACGTAGTATAAACGAAGATGTTTTGTTTTTACTGTATCAAATTCAATGACTTTTGTAGATGAATCACTTGATAAATTACCTTCTTTAACTGTTTTCCAATTAACACCATCATCACTTATTTCAATACGATATTTTGTAACATTTCCATTTTTACCAGTTTGACGAGGAACATATGTTAAACCATTGACACTCATTTCTTCTTTATTTTCAAAAGCAATCCAATGAGGTGTTGATAAATTCCAATCTGTATGCCACATTGTTGATGGATTATCATCTAATACATTTTTAGGATCTGATCCATCATGTTGATAAGATGAAGCAGTTGCTGTAAGTTTGCTTTTATCAATGTAATTGACATTAACTTGTGATTTTAATTGTAGTTTAGTAAGTGCTTTTGTAAGTTCTACTTCATATTGATCGACTGTATCTTGCATTGATTTAGGTAATTCTCTTTGAATCATATCAATAACAAATTGCAAGTTTTTAACAGAATCTTCTGTATAAATAGATAAATCTTTTGGAATTGAATTTAAATAGTGATCTACTCTTGTATAATTTGCTTTTTTGTAATCAATTCCATTTACTAATTCTTTAATTTCATCTGTAAGAGTTGAAATTGTTTGTTCATTTGGATCATATTCTTTTAAAGCAACTTTTGCTTCTTTTAGTTTTTCTTGTAATTGTTTATTTTGTGATTCTTCTGCAATATGACTTGCACTTGTCACTAAATAATCTAATTCCATTGTTGAAGCAAATGATTTTTCTGAACCTAAACGAATATCATCTACATATCCTTTAAAGGCATGTTCTTTACTTCCAATTCTTTCCATTGGAATCATCATTGTTGCTTTTAATGGTCTACCATTTGCTTGTTCATCATCTCCAAGTGTATCTACAAGTTGACCATTTACATAAAGATCAATAACTTCTTTTCTATTTTTAAATTCTAATTCAACCCATTGATTAACAGGTAATTCATAATTAAATGAATAATCATGATTTTCTCTACTTAATCCAACTTTACCTGTTCCTTTTTGAACAGCTTTAATTGAACCATAGCTACTTTCAAATAAAATTTGTTCTTCTTCACTTGATGATTCACGTTTTACTTTTACACGTAAATCATTATTTAAACCAACTGTATCTAATGAAGTTGTTGCATAACTTGTATCTCCTAATAAGTGCAATGCATCATGACTATCTAATGATGCAAGTTCGATATTTTCATGGCCTTTTAATTGATCAAGATTATCTAAATCATAATGAGCAATCATACCATTTTCATCTTTAGCTGCTTCATAACCAAAATTTGTACCTGGAGCATCCCCTAATGTTGTTCTTAAACTATTAGCTTGATCTAATGTTTTATCTCCTTTACCCCATAATTTAGCACCAAATAATGGAATTGCATTTTGTAAACGATCATAAACATCATATTCACTAATACCATTTTCTAAATAGTCTGTCATATCGTTCCATACAGCAATAGCGCCCCCTAACATTTGTTCATCACCAGCAGGAATTGTGACACCACTAATCGAGTTGATTGCTTGATTATATAAAATGTTGCTATTTAAATAATCATAGTAATATCCAGCATTAGGAACAATATAATATTGTGCATCATTACAGTTAATTAAATCATAACCTTGTTCATACATTTGATCCATATTCGCATAACCAAAGTTCCATAAATTCATTTGAACATCTTTACTTCTAACCGGGGTTTTTCCTGAACATTGAGTTAAACTTCCCCAAATACGTGCTGTTCTTCCTGAATTTTGTACATATTTTAACATATCATCTGAGAATCGACGATAAGCTTCTTTGTCTGCATTATATTCATCTGCACCCACATGAACTGTTGTTTGTTCATCGAAAACAGGATCACTTGTTGTCATATATTCATCAAAAATACTTTGTACAAATTCTAATGATTCATCATATTTATCTCTTAAAGCCAAATGATCGTTTTCACGTCCGTTTGTCCCATGTCTTAAATCAGGTCTTACTTTTGTAAGTGCTAATGAATGGGCTGGTGTATCGATTTCTGGTACAATATCTACCCCATAATCTCTTGAATCCTTAATAAAATCTTTAAATTCTTTTTTTGTATAGAATAAATCTGTACTTGTTAAATCTTGTTGATTTAAACCATTGTTTCCACCTTTTTTAACATCTGATTCTAATCTAAATGCTGAATAACCTGTCATTGGATCAGCTAAACTTTCAATTGGAATTAAGTTATCATTTAAGTGAACTTGGAAATCGTTCATTTTATACCATGACATTTGTTTAACAATTTGTTTTAAATAATCCATTGTAAATGTTTTACGTCCAACATCTAAAATAAAACTTCTTACTTTATAAAGTGGATAATCTCTTGTTGTCCCACAAGGAACATTTCCTGATTGTTTAATACTTTGTAAAATCGTTCTGGTTGCCCAATAAGCTCCTGTTGTTGTTTCAGCTTTAATATTGATTGAATCATCAATATCCATTAAATATCCTTCATCTTGTAACCCTAACGATTTATCTTTTGTAAGAGCTAAAGTAATATCTCCTGTTTTGCTTTCACCTTTTACAACAGTAATACTTTTTCCAGTAATATCTTCATAATCATTAGCAAGTGCTTCTGCAGTTTTTTGAAGTGAACTATCTTTATAAACAATTCTTGCTCCTTTAGAAACTGTATAGTTTCCATGTCCACCATTCCATTCAGCTAATTCTGGTAAAACATTTGGTGCTTTATTCGCTGTTTCATCATTTTTTTGACTACCTGGAACTGTAACAGCAATTTCTTTGAATTTATAATCATTTGTATCATTATCTGTAATCTTGAATGATACTTTAACATCTTTATCACTAATAGGTTGATAAATTGTTAAATCTTCATCAATGATTTGTTCAAAATCAGTACCATTATATTCAACAGTATAACCTTCAACTTCTGGTAAAGTGACTTTTAACTTTTTATCTCCAGTTTTTGGTGTTTCTACTTGAATTTCATTTAAAACATCACTCATTGACATTTTTTCATCAGGATTTCCACCATAAACTTCTAATTCATAAATAGAAATCGTATTCCAAGCAATACCACCATCTGGATCTTCTGAAGTATGTGAATCAACATATAAACGTACATATCTTGCTTTATAGATTTGATCTAAAACAATTTTTTCTGTTAAAGATTTTGGACGATCTTTAAATTCTTTAACTGTTTGCCAATCACTTTCTTGAGGCGTAGATTCAGTATCAGCAATTTGAATCTTATAAGCTGTTGCTTTACGTGTTTCCCAGAATACCTTAACCGTATTGACATTCATTCTTTCACCTAAATCAACATAGATCCAATCTGGTCCATTTCCAACATCACTTCCCCAACGAGAACTACGTGATGATGTATTACCATCTACTGCATTTGCTGCTTTAACACTCGCTGCTTCTTCAGAACTTGCAACTGCAGTTTTCTTTAAAGCGATATTTTCACTTGGATCTTGTACTTTTTCATCCGTATTAAAGATTTTAAATTCTCGACAAGATACATTTGGATAACCTTTAACTGCTGTTACTTCTAATTTAACATATCTTCCACTAACTTTACTTCCTAATAATTCTTCACTGATAACATTTTTATTATCTGTTCTTGAAAGTACTGGTTCTCCCCAATTATTAGGGTCATTTGAAACATAAATATTATAATTTGAAGCATAATTACTTTCATTTTCCCAAATCATTTGGAATTTATTCATTTCAAATTCTTGACCTAAGTCTACATAGGCCCATTGAGTTGGTGCACTTTCAGTTGACCAGCGTGTATCATCATCACCATCTGTTAGGTTTTTTCTCGGCAATGTTCCATATTCAGCTGAAACATAAGCCGTTTTGTTTAACGCTAAGTTTTGTTGCTCTGACTCTGCAAAAACAGGAACCATCGATAATACTGAACCCATCGACATCGATAATGTTAATACAGCTGCAACACTTTTCTTTTTCAATTTCATATTTTTCTTCCCTTTCTCTTTAAAAAGAAAAGACCAAACATAAAAACAACATTCAAAAATGCCGTTAATATATCTGGTCTTGCCTACTTAAAGTAACAACCCTTGTCTATACAATAACAAAAAAATACCTCTATTGTCAAACGCTTACATTTTAAATATGACAATTCTTTTTAATATGTATACATAGATATGTCTGTTCATCTGGAGTTAATAGATAATGATATTTATTTTCTATTCGTTTTTTTATTCGATTAATGCATAAGGATAAGCGTATATTTTCTTTTAGCATATCTCTAATATTTTCTGTCGTATCAATATTATTTTCAACATCATTACGAAAAACTCTTTCAGCTAAAAATTTAAGATGTGTTGATAATCTTGCATAATTAATTGAATCTAATTCTAATTGAACATTCATTGTCTGTTCAATCACTTCAATGACATCTCTTACAAAGTTAACAATTTTAGAAGTATTTTGTGAACTATTCTTAGTAGAAAAATTCACTAAATGTAAAGCTATATATCCCGCTTCAGCTTCTTCTAACTGTATACCTATTTTTTCTTTAATAAGTTTTATTGTCCATAAACCTAATTGATATTCATTTTTATAAATTGCTTTCGTTTCCGATAAAACAACATTAGGTAAATCAATTTTTTCTTTTTTTCGTTTAATAGCAAAAGCAATATGATCACTAATTGCTAGAAAGATTTCCCCATAAAATTGGGTATTCAATTGTTCTGTTGCTTTGCTTACTAATAAACTAGTAATCTCATAATAAATAGGTTCAATATCATTGATTCCTCTACGTATACGCTTTTCAACTTTTTCTTTAAAGATATACGTTTTTTCAATCCGTGATTCATCAACTAAATCACCTATCTTTTTTTGAAAGCCGATTCCTGATCCTGTTAAAATAATATCCCCTAATTCATCAGATAAAGCAGCAATACTATTATTATTAAATATTTTTATAATCTTCAATTTCATTTCTCCTACATTAGTATTTCATTTAATATTTCAGCAATAAATTGAACTTCAGTTCCTATAATGATTTGTATTTCATGCTCACTTGATTCAACAATATGAGAAAAATTCATCTTTGATAGAGTCTGTTTATCTATTAGTGAGATATCTTTAACTTCTACACGTAAACGCGTAATACAATGATCAACACTTATAATATTCTTTTTACCACCTAATGCTTCAAATAATTGAATAGCAATTTCATCAAAATTATTTTCGACTTTCTCTACTTTCTTTACCTCATTCTCTTCTCTTCCAGGTGTCATAATATTATAACGTGTAATCAATACTCTAAAAACAATGTAATAAATCAATCCGCATAGAATTCCTAAAGGAATTAAAAATAAAATATTATTAGCAAATGGTGATTTAAAACTTAAAACATAATCTATAAGTCCTGCAGAAAAACCAAACCCTGCCATCCATTTAAAAGTTGCTGCAATAAAAAGCATCAATCCTGTAAGTAAAGCATGGATAAAATAAAGTGTTGGTGCTACAAACATAAAAGCAAACTCAAGAGGTTCAGTCACACCTGTAAAAAATGAAGCCAAAGCAGCTGAAAATAAGATAGCACCTACTTTTTTCTTATTCTCTTTTCTAGCACAACGATACATAGCTAGAGCAGCTCCAGGAAGACCAAACATCATTACTGGGAAAAATCCCGCTTGATACATTCCTGTTACACCTTTAACACCACCGGAAATTGTTCCCCAGAATTTTCCAATATCATTAATACCAGTAACATCAAACCAAAATACAGAATTGAGGGCATGATGTAAGCCTGTTGGAATCAATAAACGATTTAAAACACCATAGATTCCTGCACTTATAGGTCCAAAATTAGCGATTTCTTTTCCAAACCAAATAAAAAAGTGATAACACATTGGCCAAATATCAATAAATATTAAAGATATCAAAAGTGTAATTCCTATAGAAATAATGGAAGCAAATCTCTTTCCATCAAAAAAAGCTAAAAACTGAGGTAATCTTTTTTGATCAAACTTTTGAAAAGAAATAGCCACAATCAAACCTACCAAAATACCAATAAAAGCACTTTGCGTATTATGAAAAGCTAAATCCACAGCATATTCTGGAATTTGCAAAATTAATGCGATGCATTTAGATGATAGAATTGTTGTCATCATCATATAACAAGCAAGAGCACTTAACACTATTGCTGTATCTCTTTTTTTAGACATTTCCATGGCAACAGCTATCGCAAATAAAATAGGAAGGTTATCTATAATTGCTCCACCAGCAGCAATGAGTAAAGCAGCAATTGGGTTATGTATACCCCATCCAGTAGGATCAATCCAATACCCAATTCCTTTAAGTAGTGCTGCTATAGGCATGATTGAAACAGGTAACATGAGTGATTTACCTAATCTTTGTAAATATTTCATAGCGAGCTCCTTTAGTAAACGCTTACGTATCATACCAAATAATACTTAGCAGACACATACGGTAAAGATTATTATACACTTGTCTAGTCAAAATAGCTAATAAAAAATACTGCAAAAGCAGTATTTTTTACTTGAACCATTTTTCTATTTTTATACCATATACAATACCAATTGTATCCGCTAAAATCCATCCAATAACAATTGCCCACCAAATCATTTCTACACCAAATGAAGGCGCTAATAAGTAGGCTAGAAGAACTCTTGTTCCAAGTGAAACAATTGTTAGAATCAATGACATTTTCATCTTTTCATATTTTTTAGCTTCAAAATACATTGAAAATACCACTTCCCATACATAAACCAATAATAATAGAAGTTAGAAATGTCATTAATGTATAACTTGATCCAACAGCAGCTTATGCATTACTACCAATATATTTTCCTACAATATAAGTATCAACTATATTATAAAATTGTTGTAATAAATTTCCTAAAATCATCGAAACAGAAAATAATAAAATAGATTTTCCTATCTTTCCTTGAGTTAAATCTCTTTCCATAAAATCACCTTCCATTTCTCAATTAATTTTTCAAGTGAATACATGGCATTCGCTGGTGAAGTAGAAGGTAATTGAATAACGGGTAAATTATAATCAAAATATTGATGATAATAACGATTGGCAGCTTTGCCATTAGTAATGATTTTTTCAACAGGACAATTTTTAACAATTAAATCTAAATCATTGACTTTAACATTCGTAATACTCGCATCACTTGATCCTTTAATTTCACAACTTTCAATAACATCCCATAAAGCAAGATGATTTCTAAGTAAAAAAGTTTTCTTCTCTTCAATTGTTTGTGGAACTTCTTCTTGAAATAAAGCAGCTAAAACTTTCCAAAAACGATTTTGAGGATGATGATAAAAAAACTTAGCTTCTCTTGATTTAACAGATGGAAAAGATCCTAGAATAAGAATCCTAGAATCTTGATTATAAACGGGTTCTATATTATGCTTTGTCATCTTTTTTAACAATAACATCTATTAATTGATCAAGAGAATCATAACATCCTACAGTTAAATCAAGAATATCTTTAGAATGATGAATCAAATCAGGAATACAAATAACAGGAATATTTCCTGCATGTGCTGCTAAAATTCCATTTTTACTATCTTCTAAAACAAGGGCATCTTCTTTACTTACCCCTAGTAACTCAACTGCTTTTAAAAAAATATCTGGGGCTGGCTTCCCATGTTGGATTTGGTCACCACCAATAATGGCATCAAAATAATGATCAACTTTAATACTCTTTAAATTAGATAAAACACGTTCATAACGTGTTGAAGAAGCCACTGCCATTTTAATATTTTTCTTTTTTAAATCTTCTAATAAATCATATAAACCTTTTTTTACTTCTAAAGGATGACTATTAAAATATTCTTTTCTTAATTGATCTCGATAATCTTTAATCTTTTGATAAGGATAATCTTCACCAAAAACACTATGATAATAAGCTTTTGATGTCTTTTCATTTGTACCAATCAAATGATAAAACATATCTTCAGTAATTTCATAACCAAACCTTTCATGAGATGTTTTCACTAACATCTTTCCTACAGGTTCTGTATCAATCATCAAACCATCCATATCAAAAATAACAGCATTTAATTCTAACATACTACACTCTCACTTTCTTAGGCATTCTAAAGAAAAGTGTCACTACAAAAGCAATCGTAATTCCTGCAAATAAGAATAAATAGAAACCATTCATTCCTATGGAATCAATAATTCTACCTCCAATTAATTGGAAAAGCATTGCACCTACGCCTTTACCAAGCATAGCTTGAATTCCATAGGCTGTAGAGACATATTCTTCTTTTACTAAAACCATTACTAATCTTACAGTAATCATCGTAAAGAGTACAGTAGAAAAACCTTTAAATACAAAAACATAAATAATCATATTAACAGAAGGTAAAGTTGCATACCATGCAAAATTGATCATTGACATGATAATCGCAAACATCATGATATAACGATAAGGTATCTTTTTAATGATATAGTCTGTTGCTAGAATCATCGGAATTTCAAATAATGTCGCAAAAAGTTGGTAGGTTCCTACTTGTGAAGCTGTTCCACCTTGAGATTTAATAAATAATGATAAATAGTTAAAGTTTGTGGAGCATGCTCCCCAAAAGAAAAAGGAAATCACTAGAAAGAGCATAAATGGTATATTATGAACAAGCTCTTTCATAACAACAACTGTCGATAATTTATTTTCTTCTTTTTCAGGAACTTCTGAAAGCTTTGGATCAGAAACCATATAAATACAAATAATGGTAATTAATGTTCCTAAAATACCAGCTATGAAGTTCGCAAATGGTGAAATATATTGATATAAAAGTCCACTGACTTGTGCCATAATGGCATAACCTACAGAACCCCATAAACGAATCTTACCAAATTGATAAGGTGAAGAAACACCAATACGATCTGTTAAAGGAGTAACAGCATTCATAAAAGATACTGCTAGACCTGATGATAAAAGTAAAATCCAAAAATTACGACTAATTGCAAAAATAAACATGCAAACAATATTTGCAAATGATAATAAAATAGATACTTTTCTTGGTGATTGCCACTTATCTGCCAAGTATCCAAAAAATGGTTGAGTTGCAATAGATAAAAGTGGTGCAAAGGATACAATGTAAGCAATTTGTGAGGCTGACATTCCTATATCTTGACAATACATTGATAAAACAACTGTAAAGGCACCATACCCTAAATAAAAAAAACATGAAATACCTGCATGAAATAAATAATGATCTCTTAATTTACTCATATAAGCCCTCCCTATGTAAAAGACATTATATAGAATATCTTTAAAAGAAAAGAAGTCTTTTCATTTTTTGAAAGACTTCTTTATTTATTTAAAGATTTAACATAGTTACAAATAATATCTTTGATTGTTTCATTCCCTAATTTACAATCTAAACATAAATCATAGTTTGATTTATCACCCCATATTTTATTAGAAATAACTTCATAATAACTTTTTCTAGAATGATCCGATTTATGAATATATCGAAGAGCATCCTCATGACTATCATGATAAATTTCCATTACTTTATTTAGACGATATTCTAAAGGAGCATATAAGAAGATTCTTACTAATTTTTCATCTTCTTTTAAAATATAATCTGCAGCTCTTCCAACAATAACACAATTTCCTTTCTTAGCAATTTCTTTAATAACATTTGATAAAAGAATAATTGAATTTTTATTGATGTCTAATGATAAGAATTGACTATAAATATAATCTTCACTTTCTTTATTACTTACAAATCCATGTTTAAGAGCAAATTCTTTGATTCTTTCTTTATCATAAAATTCAATGTTTAATTCTTTAGCGACTTGTCTCGCAATTTCTTTTCCATTTGTGCCATGTTCTCTTGAAATAGCAATTACTAAATTATTTGTTATACTTTCATTTTTAATAGGACTTATTCTTTCATTATATGATTTTTTCAAGATAATAAGTGAAACAATAACTGTCAACAATTCAGAAATTGGAAATGTCCACCAAACAAGCGTTGTTACATTTTCTGTTAAAGTAAAGAAGTAGGCTATTGGAAATACAAAAATAACCAAGCGAAGTAAAGCAATAATTAAAGGTCTAATGGCATAACCAATAGATTGTAAAACACCTTGAATCGCGACAGAAATACCCATAAAAACAAATCCCAGACTTGCTATATGTAAAGCTGTACTACAAATATCAATCATTTCTTGTGTACTTCCTGATAATCCAAATAATTGTGATAATGGATGAGCAAGAAGTTCAAATAATAAAGTAATCATTAAAGAAACAATGATTGTATCAACAATACCAAACTTAATACATTCATCTATTCTTTTTCTATCTTTCATTCCATAATTAAAAGATAAAATAGAAATAATTGTATTAGACAATCCAAATGCTGAAAATAAAGCAATTTGTTGGATCTTATAGTAAATACCAAAAGAACCAATTAAAATAGCTGGATCAACTTGAGCTAATCCTAATATAGCATTCATTCCTGCCATCATCACTGCAAGTAAACATTGCATTAAAGCAGCTGAAGCACCAATCATATAGATTCCTTTAATTAGAGAAGCATTCGCTTTGATATAACAAATATTTCCATTAATTTCTTTATTTTTATAATAATGAAAATACATTGCTACAAACAAAGAAACAAATTGTCCAATAATTGTTGCTAAAGCGGCTCCCGCAACGCCCATCTTCATAGGATAAATAAAGATATAATCTAAAACAATATTTGTAAGTGCTCCTGATATTTGAGCAATTGTTGAAAAGTGTGTTTTACCTGTTGATTGTAGAAATCTTTCATAGACGGTAAAACCAATAGAACCATAAGAAAAACAACAACAAATTTTAAGATAAGTTGTTCCCATTTCAATAACCTTTTGATTACTTCCAGCAAACAATCTTATAAATTTTTCTGACCCAAATAATCCAAACACTAAGAAAACAACATAAATACAAATACTTAAAAAGATTCCTGTTCCGGCAATCTTATTAACTTTATCTTTATTTTGTTCACCTAAACTTTTAGATAATAAAGCATTAATACCAACACCGGTTCCTACACCAATAGCGATAATTAATAATTGAATAGGAAAAGCTAAAGTTAAGGCTTGATTAGCAATAACTCCATCACTTCCCATGTTTGTTATAAATATACTATCTATAACATTATAGAGAGCTTGTAAAACCATTGATATGATCATTGGTAATCCCATTTTCAAAAATAATTTTTTTAAAGGCACTACGGCCATCTTATTTTTTTCCATCATTTCCTCCTTTTTTGTATAAAAAAATGCGCAAGTACCAATCTCCAAATAGATTGGACTTACGCATTTAGCTACACATCATTTTTACAAAAGCATTATAACAAAAAATCAAAAATGATGTAAGAATTTTTTAATCTAATTCAAATTGTCCTGTATAAAGTTGATAATAACGTCCTTTCTTTTCAAGCAATTCATCATGACTACCACGTTCAATAATTTGTCCATGATCTAAGACCATAATGGCATCAGAATTTCTAACTGTAGATAGACGATGAGCAATCACGAAAACTGTTCTATTTTCCATTAAACGATCCATTCCTTTTTCAATCAACTTTTCAGTACGGGTATCAATCGAACTTGTTGCTTCATCTAAAATCAATACAGGTGGATTACAAATAGCTGCTCTAGCAATCGCTAAGAGTTGTCTTTGCCCTTGTGAAAGATTTGTTCCATCACTAGAAAGCATTGTTTGATAACCATTTGGTAATCTTCTAATAAAGCTATCTGCATTAGCTAGTTTAGCAGCTTCAATAACTTCTTCATCACTTGCATCAAGTTTTCCATAACGAATATTATCCGCAATAGTTCCCGTAAATAAATGAGTGTCCTGTAAAACAATAGAAATCGATTTTCTTAAATCATCTTTTTTAATCAATTTTACATCAATACCATCATAAGTAATTGACCCTTTCGTAATATCATAGAAACGATTAATTAAGTTAATGATCGTTGTTTTCCCAGCCCCTGTACTTCCAACAAAAGCAATTTTTTGTCCCGGTTTTGCAAAAAGATTAATATCTTTTAAAATCGGATGTGTTTCATTGTAACCAAAAACAACATCATGGAAACGAACATCTCCTTTTAATTCAACAAGTTCAATGCCATTGTCTCTTGGATGTCTCCAAGCCCAATATCCTGTATAATGGTCACTTTCTTGCATTGAACCATCTTCTAAGATTTCTACTTGTGTTAATGTCACTTTCCCTTCATCAACTTCTTCACTTTCATTCATTAAATCAAAGATTCTTTCGGCACCTGCCATGGCAGCAAGAATAAAGTTTAATTGTTGTGTAAATTGATTAATAGGCATTGCTGTTTGTCTTACAAAGACAAGATAAGATGATAAACTTCCTAGATCCATAATACCATTAATAGCAAATAAACCACCGATACTTGCGACAAGAGCATAGTTGAAATAAGAAATAGAAACAACAGTTGGTATTGTTCTTCCTGAATAAGTTAATGCTTCTACTGCTGAATCATAAAGTTCTTGGTTTCGATAATCAAATTCAATTGAGTTTTCTTTTTCATGGTTAAAGACTTTAACAACTTTGATACCATCAACCATTTCTTCAATGAAACCATTTAAATAACCCATCGCATTTTGTTGTTTCTTAAAGTATTTTTTACTTCTTTGACTTAAATATTGAATTAAAAAATACATTAAGATCATACAAGCAAATACAATCAAGGATAATTTCCAACTTAATACAAAGATCAAAAAGAGTGTACCTACAATCATAATAAAACTTTGAATCAATGTATCAAAACAGTTATTTAAAGCATCTTGAATCGTATCTAAATCGTTGGTAAAGCGACTCATGATTTCTCCATGAGGGTGTCCATCAAAATAAGAAATAGGTAATTTTTGCATTTTCGCAAATAAATCATTTCTTAATTCTTGGACAATACTTTGAGCAGTATGTACCATTAATTGTTTATAAATAGCTGTAGCAGTAGCTCCTATAAAATAAACAATCGCCATTAAAACAATAAATGAAACGAGTCCATGATAATCATTTTTTAAAACATAACGATTAACGACTGTTTTAATTTGATAAGTCCCCCATAAACTAATCGAAGTCGAAAGAATAACAAGCAATCCAATAAAAACAAAAGCGTATTTATGATTACCAATATATTTCTTAAAAGATGAAAGCGTCTTTTTCATATTTTTTGGTTTCGCATTTGTAAGTTGTCTAGCCATTATAAATCAACTCCTTTCAATTGAGAATCATAGATTTCTTGATAAATTTCATCATTCTTTAATAACTCTTCATGATTTCCAATTGCATGAATATGTCCATTATCTAAGATAATGATTTGATTAGCATGTTGAAGTGAAGAAATACGTTGAGCTATAATAATCTTTGTTGTTCCTTTTAAAGAAGCTAAAGCTTCTTTAATACTTGCTTCTGTCGCTGTATCAACTGCACTTGTTGAATCATCTAAAATAAGAATTTTAGGATGTTTCAATAATGCTCTAGCAATACATAAACGTTGTTTTTGCCCACCAGAAACATTGACACCACCTTGTTCTAGATACGTATCATAACCTTCTGGAAAGTTTTCAATAAATTCATCCACACAAGCTTGTTTACAAGCCCATTTAATTTCTTCATCACTGGCTTCTTTATTTCCCCATAAAAGATTTTCTTTCACTGTTCCAGAAAATAAAGTATTTTTTTGTAAAACCATTCCTACTTGATCTCTTAAATATTCTAAGGAATAATCTTTAACATTATGTCCATCAATCAATATTTCTCCTTCACTTACATCATAAAGACGAGCAATCAATTGAACTAAACTTGTTTTAGCTGAACCTGTTCCTCCTAAGATACCTACTGTAGAACCTGGTTCAATATGTAAATTAATATTACTTAAAACATTTTCTTGAGCACTTTCTTTATATTTAAATGAAACATTTTTAAATTCAATTTCACCTTGATTCATTTCAATTATTGGATCAATTGGATCATGTAAATTATTCACTTCATCTAAAACATCTACAATACGTTTACAACTTGCAAGTGAACGAGTCAACATTAAGAAAACATTTGAAATCATCATTAATGCATTTAGAATTTGTAAGACATAACTTAAAAATCCGGTAAGTTGCCCAACTTTCATTTCACCAGCAAAGATCATTTGACTTCCAAAGAAAAGAATACAAACGATTGTGGTATACATCATATATTGAAATAAAGGCATGTTGAGTACTGAATAACGAAAAGCTTTTTCACTATGAGTTCTAAGTTCTTGATTGATTTTTTCAAACTTTTCGTTTTCATAATCACTTTTAACATAAGCTTTTACTGTACGAATCGCAATTAAGTTTTCTTGAACAACTGTATTGACTTCATCGACATTACTTTGCATAAAGCGAAATAATGGTCCGACTGTTTTAACAATAAAAAATAAACCAATTCCTAAAATAGGTGCAACGACAATAAAAATCAAAGCAAGTTTGGCATTCATCTTAATTGATAAAAATAAAGCCATTGAAAACATAAATGGTGCTCTTACAAGTGGTCTAAAACCATTACAAATAGCATTTTGAATAATCGTCACATCACTTGTAAGTCGTGTAATTAAAGAAGAGGTTGAAAAATGATCTGTATTTGAAAAAGAAAAGTTTTGTACTTTTTCAAATTCAGTTTTTCTTATTTCAAAACCAACCCCTTGACCAGCAACAGCTGCATAACGTGAATAAAGGATTCCTAATACTAAAGCAATTAAAGCGCAAACTGCCATTAAAACACCTTGCATAATAATATAATGTTGATCTTTTTGAGCTACTCCAATATCAATAATATTAGCCATCAATACTGGAATAACTAATTCAAAGATCGTTTCTCCTACAACACATAAAAACGCTAGAATAAACGCTTTTTTATATTTTTTCGCAAATGGTATTAAACGTTTAATCATAAAATAACTCCCCCTATAATTCTTTATTTGTAAGATTTTTATACATACGATTTAAAAAATCTTCAAATTGTTCCTTTTCTTCCTCACTAAAATCTTTCAAAGAAATATTTTCAATTTCAATACAGTGAGCATTCCATTTTTTTAAAGACTCTTTTCCATATTCTGTAATATTTAATTGATAAGCTCTTTTATTTTTAGGATTGATCTTTCTTGTCAACATTTCCTTTTTCTCTAAGTTATCAATCATCTTACTGACAGTAGCACTTTCAATATCGCATTCATCCGCAATATCTTTTAATTTACAGTCTTGATGAGCATTTAAATACCTCAAAACCTTAGGTTGTCCTGGTGATAGATGATACTCATCCATCGTTTCTCGATTCTTTTTACTTTGAGCATGTTGTGTTTTAAACAACATCAAATAAAATGGTGTCTTCATAATACCTCCTATGTTAGCATCCTAACTATTAGCATACTAACAATATTCATATAAAGAAAAAAAGTCAAGAAAAAAGCTTTGGACAATTCCCTCCCAAAAAACTTTGTTTCTAAACTAATCTTATATGTATTATTTAAATATTTTAAATCATCTAATAAAAAAACAATTTAACACCATTTTTAATATTATTTCAAAAATCTTTTAATTCTGTTTATTTTCATCTATATCATAATAAAGAAAATCTCAACTATTTTTTTTCATATTGAAAACTAGCGTTTCCATTCGCATCATACATTGTATAGCCTATTTCCTTTCCCTTTGAATCATAATTATATATATAATAATTTTCTACATTATTATTTGCATCATAAACTGTAGATTTCAATTTTTTTCCTTCTTTATCATATTGAAAAACAGTTTTTTGATATACATTGTTCTTTGAATCAAACATTTTTATTACTGATTTTTTCGTTTCATTTTTTATTCTAATATATTTTATATCAATAATAGGAGTTCCATCAGTGTCATGCAATATTCTATTGATTTTATATCCATTATCATATTTATATTCAAAAAAATGATCTAACTTACCATTATCATAGTATATTATCTTTTTTATTGTTTCATCTTTATTATAAATACGCTTCAAATCGATTTTATAATTTTTGTAAATTTTTTTTGTTTTTATTTTTGTTTTTTTAGAATCATAATATTCTTTTACTTCATAATTTCCTATAATTTTATCATATATTTTTTCACCAAAAAGAAAACTAAATGCTATTAAAAATATAATTATTAATTTAATTAAAATACTACCTTTCCTATGTTTTTTTTGTACTTTTCCTTTATCTTGCAAATTTAAAATATTTTCATTCTTTAAATTGCTTTGTAAACTCATAATAATTTCCTCCTTTTTAATATTTACAACTAAAAATATAATTTTTACTTATCATTTTTAATATTTATCCCTTTACTTTGTCTTTTCTTTTCTTTTCATCAAGTTACACTTGATAGCTATTATTTTTTGATTACTTTTGCGTAATAACTTTTAATGTAAATTCAATTATATATTTATATTGGCAAAAATATTACCAAGCTCAATATGCAAATAATGATAAACCAAAATAAATATGTATTAGAACTTAATCCAAAATGCTCATCAAAGAAATTAAGAATACCTGTTCCCATACAAAACACAATCAATGCCAAAAGACCAGAAAATACAAATCCTATTATAGTCGCAATCGTACCTCTCATTTCCCAACCTACTAAAGCAATAAATAAAAATACCCAAACTGGAATTGTAAAAAACCAAAAAATCATTTTTCATATCCTCCTTTATTCTTTCTAAAATTGATCAATTAATAATATAAAACAATCCTTTTTTCTTAAATACATACTTTTTAGAAAAATAAGTCAAAAAAAGTATCTCTTTCAAGATACTCATTTACATTAATTAAACATTTCTAATTGACGTTCTAATCTACTTATTACATTATTCAATACATTTCCTGTATCACTTAATATTTTAATAGACGTTCCATAACCTAATAAACGTATTACTAATTCTTGACTATCATCCTTATCATAATAAAGTGTCATATGATAATTCTTTTCTAAGTATTTAACACATCGTTTTTTATAGCAAGAAAATTCTGTCAAAATTCTATCTGCTGTATTTTTTTCTTCATTAAATTCTATTACAATTTCTTTTTCATTATTTTCTCGATATTGTTTATAAATTGATTTTACCATTTCTTCGTTATATTTATCATTTAATAAAGAAACATCATTAATTCTTTCTAAAACAAAACATTGTACTTTGTTTTCTTTATTTATAGCTATTACTCTCATTTGATTATCTCGTTTAGAATATTCTATATAAATTGGAGAACATAAATAGTTTTTTTTGATACCATATTGTGATGTATAACTAATAAGTATATTTTGATTATTTTTAATAGACTTTCGTATATCTCTAAAAATTATATGATTTAATTGATTACTTCCTATAGAATTATATTGATCAAATAAATTAACAGCATAAATATCAAATAAATTAAAATGATCTATTTTATTTAATATTTGTTTAATTTCATTATCATCTAAAAAATACTTTGCATAAGGATGTTTTAAAATGTTAGAAATCCACTGTATTTCTAAGAAAGTAAGTGGAAATAAATCTATGATATTATTTATATTTCTATCATTAATTAATGAAAATATCGATTTTGTCATATTATTTTCATGTGGCATCGTAAGTTGAGATATAAAAAATTCAGATTGAGATTGTCTTTTTTTCATAGTTTTATCTTGAATAATTTCAGTAAATAGATTCATATTAAAAGAATTACTATACATTGCCTTTATTTCAAATATTTCCTTTTTTGAATACAACTTCTTTTTTAAAAAGGATAAAAGAATTTCCCCAAAACTATTAAATGTTACACTAAATAATTCATTGAATAATAAACTATGCATATTGGTTTCTTTTTTAAAATTCTTAGGTATATCATCCATTATAAAAATTTTATTTGTTGGAGAGACTTCCTTTAATGTTACATCAGGTAATAATTCTTTATAAAAAGAATTCAACTCCTTAACATCATTTATAAACTCGGTATATTCTCTACCATTTATTTCTACTAATACAACTCTTGAAATATAACTTCTTATCCATTTTAATATTTCTTTAGGATTAGTAACTTCTATTTCTACCTCTATACAATGTCCATAGCTATCCAATATAATGTCTTTAAAAGATTTAAAATTTCTTTCTTCTCTTTGTAATCTTCTTTTTATAAATTCTTCATCATCATTCAAATGAATAACAATTTTCATTTGATAAAATTCTATCGGCTTCTTAACATTTCCATCATAAAATTTTTCAAAAGATACACCCCACGTATGTTTTATTAACTCTTTAGCATTATTTATATCGTTAAAATACTCATTAGAAGGATATTTTCCAACTGCAATACCATCAATAAATTCAATGCGTATTGCTGAAACACTTTGAAATTTTGGATAATAATATATCAAGTATTGTCTACCATCTGTTACACTTTCTCGAATTTCTATAGGATAACAAAATATTTTTTGATATTTTAAATCATTCATTGTTGCATTTCTATATTCTATAATCGTCCACAAATTATTTTTTATAGCATATAATAAATCTATAATATTGTAATCATTTAAAGCGTTTTTAATATAATGATGTTTAAACAAAATATAATCTTTACTTTGTTTTTCTAATCGATTCAATATATATGTTCCTATTTCCCCAAGTGGACTTATTTGTGAAAAGAAAGAAACACAATCAATGAATCGATCTTCATTACCATTATTTATTAAATCATTAATAAAATAAGATGAAAGACAATAATATGTTTTATTATTTGATTTTTTGATAGTTACAATACCCAAGTGCGATAATTCAATCATTTTATTATCAATAGTTTTTGTAGTAATATCAAAATCATAATATTCGATAACATTATGTAAATAATTTCTTTCAATTATATTAGATTTATCATATGTTACTGTAAAGATACCATCTATAAATTCTATCTTTTGTTTATTTAAAAAAATATATTTATAAATATTTGCCAATTCTTTGTCATTTTCTAAATAGCTTTCTAATCGTTCTTTACTCTGTAGAAATCTCTCTATCGCTTTTTTTGCATATTTTTTTTGCTTTTCATTAGAAAAATCATTCCAATTTTTTGGATTATGATGCCTTTCTTTTGATTCTATTTCTTCAGCAAAATACTTAAGAAAACTATTTAGATTTTTAGTTTGATCATCATTTAATGGCTTATAGTCTGTTCTTTCAATTTGTTTTCCAAGTTGAAAATACAAAAGTAAATTATAAACAAACGCAATATTCGTTCCAAAAATTTCTGTACTTCCACTACAAAACTGATATAAAGAAAAAAAAGGATTATTAAAAATTTGTCTCGTATCTATAGTAACACACTCAACTTGTTTATTCTTTTCACCTTTATCCCATTTAACACCAGCAGATTGTTCTAAAGCATATCTGAGTCTTTTAACATCTGCATTAAATATGCTATCTAATATATTTTTATTTAAGTTTCCTTGACTACCTTTTACTTTAAAATCAAGACTTTTTTCTTTAAATTGATAAATATAGAAATCTCTCAAATAGTTTTTAAATTTTAAATTAAAACTTCGTGAACTTACAAATTCTGCATCAATTGCCATACTAATTCCTCCACAAGGTTCTCTTATAACAAAAATTATATCATGTAAAAAAATAATTAAAATATTTATATTGATTTATCTTATTACATATACTAAAATACAGTATTCCAATAAAGAAAGAAGGTGCTACTATGTTGATAGAGACAAAGAAAACAAGAATTCCTTATTCTAAAGAAGAAAAATACGCTTTCTTTGTAGAAGGTAAAATAAAAACACCAACTACTTATAAGAATAAGAAGCAATTTCAAAAAGCAAAAGAACGTAGAAAAAATAAAGTAATTTACTAGGAGGTTATTATGAACAATAGAATAAGAAAAAAGATAGTACACATCTTTGCGTATACAAAAATGGTACTATCTTTTTTAATATTCTCTAAATTGAATAAATTTGAAAATAGAATTTTTGATGATTTGTCCATCATCAAGATGTTCTTCATGGGCAACACGTGCTGAACAAGCGCATAATACAAGAATATCTTTTTCCTTCAATCCTCTTACAATATTATACGTAAACGTCATTTCTCCCTGAACTAAGACCGCTTTAGGATGAAGGAAAGTAATTTGTTCAACATATTGTTTTGCCTGTAATTGGATTTCTTGACTTGTACTATTTGGATCAATTTGGGGAAAAGCAAGATCCTTGATTTCTCCATATTTCTTTGCTTCTAATAATTGTTTTTCACCCCAATTATCAGAAGGATGATTGGTAAAGTTAATAAACATCTCTTGCCCTCCTTTAAAGAATTCTCATCATACCAAATCCTGCCGCATTTTTAGAGCCTAAACCTACATGCATTAAGAGTTTTAAATACCCAGGACTTACTTTTACTTTCATTGTACAATTATAAGCATTATACACCATTCTTTTATATTTAACTTTTGTATTTCGATATTTGATGATTTCTTGTATTTCAAAGAATTGATCATCATCATTATCAAAAAGTGTTAAATATTTTCTTTGCAAATTTTCTTGCAAAGAAACTTCAAAATCTTGGCTTTTTGGATGAAAGAATGTCATGAATTTTTTTTCATCTGTTTTATAACAAACAATCGGTGAAATCGTTGTTAGATAATAGATATGATCTTCATGATAGATAACATCTTTTACTGGTTTGGCTTCAACGATTTTAAATTCTGTTTGTCCTAAGTAAATGAAGCCATCTTCATGTACTTTTTCATAGACTCTATTTAAGAGTTTTGATGAAGCAGAGGAAATGTAAAATGACGCTGTTTCATCAAACATTAAACCACCTTTTACTACATGATAATGTCCTGAAAGTTCACTAAAGACAAACATCTTATAGATTCTTTGTTTACCAAATCCTTCATCATGAAAGAATTTTCCTTGTTCTTCATCTAAAGAGTGATAAATCACTCCTTGGAGATAACCATGGTATTCAAAGGGAATGAATTTATCTTTTGTTTCTATAGTTATTTTTAGGCGCATTTTTTCTACTTACATATCCTTTTTGAATAAGGTCATCATATTCTTTTTCAGCAAAAGGTAAAACTTTCTTTTCTCTTGATTTTTTATTACTTTCAAACCATTCAAATATATCCCCATCTTCTTCATTTCGTGGGTAACTTACATTATTTAATTTTATATAATCAAAATCAAATAATGAAATAAATGCGTAGTATTGGGCATCGTTCATGTCTTTTAATAAATCATCAATACTTGTCATTGTACATTGATAAGGTTTAACTTCATAATGAATACTATTGTCCACATGAATATTTCTACATACAATATTTGTAGTCTTAATTTTAACACTACCAAATCCTAATGGTTTTCCCATTCCTAGTTTATGACAATAATTTGAATTATTGTCTAAGCATAAAGACATATTAAGATGTTCAAGTTGTTCTTGTGTTAAATCATTAAAATAAACTTTAAAGTTATATTTTAGTCCTGTTTTTAATGGTTTAACACTTACATTACGTTTTGTCTTTCTAACTTTTTGATTAAGTTTTGGTTGAAAATGCCAATAGAATTTTCTACCACGAATTTGAACTTCATCATCTTTTAAAAGTTGAGTTATCATTTTTTTACTAAATTTACTTTTAAAATCAACATTCCATAAGAAGTTTGTTGAATAATCAACAAGTTCTCCATTTTCTTTTAAAAGCATATAGAAGTAAGGATTATCTGATTTTGGTGAAGAGAGTTCTTCTAAAGTAATTGGTTTTTCAAACATATAATAAGATGTTTGTTGATTATCTAATAGAGCATCTGTAAAACGAACTAAACTTGGTAAAACAAATTTCTCATTAATAGTTCCAAATACTTGACATGTTTCACAAACATTATTTTCATCTTTACATCCATCAAAGTTTTCTGGATACATTTTTCCAAATTGACGATAGAAATTTGTTTGCCCATTTTGACCTAAAGAAAGATAAACTCTTTCTTGCACTTGTTCATACCAAACAGGACGATAATCTCCATCACATTGGTTAACATGTTTTCTTTCTAGGTTTTCATAATATTTATCACAAGCTTCTTGATAAAGAGCTGTAAGATCAATATCTCCTGTCTCAACTTTTTCACCTGTATTTACAAAAATATGATGGAAAATTTTATTTCCTAAAGGTTCTCCTTTTCGTAAATATCCTTCAAGTTTTCCAGAACCAATACTTTTAACGATTTTTGATTTTTTTCGATTAACTCCATCATTAAAACGAATTAAATCTCCTGCTTTATATTTTTTTAAATCATTGATTACATAAGGATTTTCAACAGAATATTTATCACATTTATAAAGTGAACATTGTCCATTTTTATAAACAAGCAATCCTGGTTGAAACATATTTCCAACATAACGACCACTAAATTTGATTTTAGGATCCGTATTTACTAAACATGATTGTGTTACTGTTTCAAAAACATTTCGAATCATTCCACGAAGTTCACTTCCTGGAATAGCAGGTTGATTTCCAATCATAAAGGTTTTTGGATAAGATACATGAATATCTCCGCCTTCTAGTTTTATTTCTTTGTTAGAAGATGAATCTATCATAATCAATGGTGTTTTTGTTTCTAAGACACATTCAATATATCCTGTATATGTCCCTTTTTGATAAGGAGTTTTACGACAATTATTTCCTAAAGGAATAAAGTTGTAGGGATTGATAAATTTATATTCAGCCATTTATGTTACCTCCTTTGATATCAACTAAACGGTAACCATCAATATAGTTTCCTTCTTTAGAAAAGAGATGATGTACAACTAAAGAAAGATCATGTTTACCATTATTAATTTTTACTTCAAAAGGAACAACAACCCTTCTTCCGTTTTGACTAATAATACTATATCCCTCTTTTACAACACTCGTATTTCCAATAATAAACATATCTTCTTCAAAATAATCATTTTCTGAAACAATTTGTATAAAATTTTCATGTTCCTTTGTACATCTTAATTCCATCTCCTGATTAAAAATATGAATTTCACTCCATAAATCATCCTTATAATCTACTGGTATAAAAACATCGCCATTTTCTATTTTTCCAAGTACAACTTGATCATAAAAATAAATCATTATGTAAGCTTTAGAAATAGAATAGTGTTTACATGCTTCTTTTATTTTTTCTACTAACATACTTCATCCTCCAAACAAACACATTTATCATCAATCATCACTTTTTCAACTTTAAATAAACCTCTACCAATAGATGTTTCTCCTCCTAAAGCAATAAATCCTTGATCTAAATCTTTAATAACTAATAATAAGATTTTTTTAATTATTTCGATTTGTTGAGAATTAAGGGAACGTTTATTAAGTGTGATTTCTAATTCTGTTGTTCCATTATAACAACTTTCTTCTTTATAAAGTCCACCTTTAATTGTGGAATTATCATAACGATTGATTTTATTTCTTACCATTGAAAGAATTTCATAATCATAGATTATACTTTCTTTAAAATAAATATTTGATTTAATTTTATCTTCTGAATCTATATTTGCCCCAAAAATATCTTCTATTTTTATTTCTTGAGGTAATAATTTTAAATAATAATTAAATTGTTTTCTAAATAAACCATTCCAACTTGTTCCTGGAATAACAGGTTTATTCCCTGAATGAATATGTATAAAATCAGCTTCTCCTTTTTTTGTTTGATAAGTTCTAATACTTAAACCACCTTGTTGTTTTAAAGATATTTTCATATTTAAATATTTAGAAGCAAGAGCTTCAAATTCATAGAGATCATAATTATTTAATTGATGGGAATCAAAATTAAAATAATCATTGTAATTATCTTTATTAAAGATTTTAGATCCTACTCTTTCAATTTTAAAAGCACCTAATCCTCTAGATGTTTTATATCCTAAACGAATATCTTGATTATCAATAGATGCCAGTATTTGATCTACAAGTTTTTCATATAATACATTTTCATCTCGATCAAAGACTTCTATTCTAAAGCGAAAATGACATCCTGCTGGAACAATTTCGTAATCGTATTTATTTCCATCTATAGTAATCTTATTTTCATCAAGGGCAATTCCATCTCTTGTTTCATAAGAAATAGATTCTTCTTCTACAAGCGCATCTGAAATAAAGAAAGGACTTTGTTTTGTCATATTTTCATCAACAGTTGGATTAAAAAGTTTTTGATTTTCTTCATTTAACGAATGAAGAAAACATCCAGCAAGAGTTGTTCCAGGAATAAAAAACTTCCCTTCTTTATCTTTAATAACATCAAGATCTGTAAAGGTATTATCTCCATTACCAATATGTAAAGGAGTTGTATTTGTCATTACAATATAATAAAACAGTTTTCTCATAAAATCTTATCTCCTTTCCAATTTAGCTTGAATAAAATACTCTTTACAGGCTTCTAAATAGAATTCTTCTTTTAAAGCATCATTTAATAAAGGATAATGTTCAAAAATATCTAAACAATCATTTTCAATTTCATAAATAAGATGTTGAATTTCTGTTTTCTTATCTTCATCGGCAATACCTTCAACATCATTGTTAAAAGCTTTCCATGTTTGTTTTTTCATCATATTTAAAACTCGACCAATACTTGCAGCAGTAAGAGTTTTATTAATAGATTTTTCTTTATATTTTTTCAATAAATCTAACTTCATATTTCCTTTAATAGATGTAAGAAGGATATTCTTTAAATATTTTGGTTGTTTTGTACGCTTTGTTTCATAAGTATAGACTTTATTGATATCTTGTTTTTTTATTTCTGTAATAGGATCAAGTATAATCATTCCATTTCCTTCTTGAACAAGAGAACCTAACACAAAAGATGCAGGTGTATCTTTAGTAAGTTTTCCTTTTAAACAACTTCCTGCTTTATAAGCCGTATAGGATGGTTTTTGTAACATCCATTTACTGTTATAACCACCAATAACTGTTTGATCTAAATAAGCAGTTACTTCTTGTAATGGTAGCTTACTTTCTAAATCTTTAGTTGTTACAAGACTTTCATTTCTTTCATTAAGTAATACAACCGGTGAAATGAGTGTACACATAACTTCTGTACCTGCAGGGATGATTTCAACTTTTGTTTCTGTTGCTTCTATATGATCAATTTCAACATTTCCATATTGAACATATTTAGAAGCTCCTATTTGCATATATTTTTCTTTATTTTCTAGAACATCTTTTAAATCTTTTCCTTTACCATAAAGATGCACAATAAAACGTTGATGTGAACTCATCACTTCAGTTTGATAGAACATTCCTTGTTCATTTCCATCGTTACTAATAACATGTCCAATAGATTTATCTTCAGGACGACGATGATGATAAATCATTTCTTTACTTACTTCTTTTAAATAACCTTCTTTAGACATATATCTATTTCTTACTTTCGAACGATTTGAATCTAATTCTTCTAATGATTGATCAAAATACTTATTTCCAATCTTTTTTTTATAAATAGATTCTCTCACTGGATAATATTCATGCCAATCTTCATCCGATATATAACCATTAGAAAATCTAACATGTCCTCTTACAAATAAATCATAGAAATGTTGATCCACTTCATGATTTAATAAATAACGTCCCGCAAAATATCCTAAAATCGATGAACCACTGATATAATCTAATGCTTTTTGTCCTCTTGAAGTAGAGATTGATAAAGGAGCTTGGTTTTCTAAATAAAGTTTTACATCATATTCTCTTTCATCTTCTAAAACAATATCATTTACTTCTTCTTTTTCATCATAAGGAATTAAAGAAAGTTCAACTTCACCAAACCCTCTTGTTCTCATTAGTCCCATATGTTTAACATTCTTTAAACATTGTTGAAGAATAGCTTCATCCTCTTCTTCATATTCAACAATACTATAGAAAGTATTTCCTTTATCAATAGCACGTACACTTCTTAAAGAATTATCTTTAGCGATTCCTGTATCTTCAATGGCGGTTTGAAAACGAATATTTGTATAATAATCTAAAACAACATATTTATTTAAATAGTTTGTATATTTTTGATCAAGAGTACGGTATTCTTCTTGAAGATTTTCAATATTTTTTAATAAGGCATTATATAAAACAAAATGATGTCCTTGTGCTTCAGTATCACCAAAAATAAGATGAGATGTTTGTTTTTCTAAAACACCAAATTCTTCTAATTCTAAGGCTGATTCTTTAATCAATCCTTTTATTCTTCTAGCAGGAATATAAGGAAAACCATATTGATCATATACAATATCTGAATCAATAATATTTGCCCAACCTTGTCCTGAACCAGGAACAAGATCACTTATTAATTGAATACAGATTTTTCCTTTCTTTCTACTCATTTACTTCACCCCATCTCATATCCATAACATCAATAGCATCAAATAATATTTGTTTATTATCAAACTGAACTTTTTTACTTAAACGTGTATTCATTTCTAATATTTCTCTATCAACTTGATGTTCACTTACATAAAAGGCTTCTCTTAAGCTTTTAAGCTTATTTCTTGGTAAAGATTCTAATTCTTTTAAAATACTAAATAATTCATCTAATTCATAAATGTCTTCTCTACCTAAAGAATCCCCTACATGATAAGGACGTCCATAAATTGCTTTACCTTTATGACTAACATATAAATGCTCTCTTATATAATCAATATCATTCAATAGTCCTGAATAATTCATTTGAAAATCAATGAAATTAGTATCCTTACTCATGTCTCTATTCATATATTCTCTATTTTTCTTTTTTGCATTATCACATAACTGTTCTGCATACTGATAACCTCTAGAAAAAGGAAAATGAGAATGACAAATAAAAATTCCAGCACATGCGTGATACTTATCCCCTTCTCTTTTTAAAACATCCATAAATGTTTTAACACATAACAAAGCAATTCTTGCATTACATACAAAAGTAATATCATCCCCTGCACTAATAATAGATCTAAACAATGTTCTTTTATTACGCTTTTCATCTAAATCTACTTGTTTACAAAATTGTGGAACTTGTTTTATTACTTCTTTTAAACATTTTCTAACAAACATATTATTGATTTCTTCAGAAATAGTACGTGCAGCTTTCGTAGCATCGCGATATGTAGAAATATCACTCATTTTCTTTTTAATATGTTGCCCCATATTATTTCCATCAATATGCACAATCGCCACCATACTATCACCTTCTTCAGATTTAAAATCATTTATTTTTTCACCTGTATGATGACATTCATTATATTTTCTTCTTTTTACATAAGATTCATAAGTAACCTTTTCTCCTTCATCTATCTTAGAAAAAGGAAACCCTGTTAAAGGATCGTTTAAAGTAATTGGAAAACCAGCAATAGGTAAACTTGTTGGCATATTAGCTTTTACCTTTTCTATTTCATTTTGAAGTGTTTGATAGTCTTCTTTATATGTATTTTCACCATGTATTTCTACATGAGCAACAGCCAACTGTAGAGAATAGGTTTCTTTAGTAAGTTCAATACACATTTTATGACTAATCATTTTCCCTAAAGTTTCATCTTTAAAGAATACTAAAAGATTTCCACCACCATAATACATAATTTCTGCATCAATTTGATTATAATCTGAATCTATTGAAAACTGTAGTGAATCATGAGAAGAAATCTTATCTATATAGATTAATTCTTTTTCATTATTATTTATTCTTCTTTCATTTTCTTCATTCAATTGTTTTATAAATATCTTTTTTATTAGATCTTCAACTAATAAACTCGCACCAATAATTTCCTTCATCTTATTTGTTCTAAATACATAATCTTGTATTCCACGAACATCATACATATATAACCAAGCCATAAAAAAACCTCCTATAAATAGTATAAATTGCTTCTAATGAAAGCGCAAATGTTACCTTAAAATAAAATTATACTTTGAATAAAATAAAAATAATCTCTAATACTAATAAATTTGTTTACTATTTTCATCTTTATAAAAAATAAATTTAATCTTTTAGATATATTTATTAATCATTTATAAAATTCAATATAATCTATTGCAGCAAAATGATAAAAATAGAATCTGATAGTCTCCACGTTGTCAATTTTTATTATATATTTAGTATAATCAGTATTTTTTTCTTTTATTTTTTCAATATCATTATTTTCCCAATCTGAATATAATGTTCTAATATCAGAGGAATTATCTCCATAGTTTAGATCCACTGCAAATTTTAAGGAACTTGCTGCATTAGGCTTCATTCGAAGAATAACCTTTTTAAAATTTTTTTCACAAGATAATTTAAAATCAGTATTTCCATAAGCAATGATTCTATTTTCGCTAATAAACTTAATAGATTTATCATAATTTATCATTGTTAAATCTTTATAACTTATCTTTTTCGAATCAACTTTCATAGCATTTTCCATTGATGGCTCAGATTTGATTTCTTTTGAACTAGTGTATTTAAAACAAGAATATACACCAACGCATAAAAGACAAATAATTAAAATCCATAAAACAGCTTGTTTAAAATCAAAATAATCAAAAAGAAAGCAAATAATACGCCCTACTATACAAAAAACAATTATTGCAACCAAGCAAAAAAATCCAAAACCTATTATGCCTAGGATAGCATCCATAAAATTGTATACTACAGCTGCAATTAACACTAGCAACCAAATTGGAATTTCAAAAAAATATAATAAAAACATTTTTAAATCCTCCTTTATTTTTAATAAATAAAAAATACCTATGCTTGAAAAATAACAAATAAATATTTCTTTTATAAAATATAAAACTGTGATTTTCCTAAGTTAGTACTGATTCTAAATTCAATAGCATCATATTTTTTTCGTGATCTATTTTCCCAATTGAGGCTAAGACACAATCTCCAACTTCATAATTTCCGCGTAAAAAACCTGGTATGCCATTTACATTTGCTATTGCACCATGGTTTGTTAATTTAACAATTCTAGCTTTAATACTATCATATTTTGATAATCCCTTGAGTCGATCATCAAATGTTCTACCATTCATTGATTTTACTGTTAACATAATATCTCCACGGGATTCATACATAACATCTGCCTCAAGCTCACCACCGATTTTTACTTTTTCTTTGATTGGCAATTTTAAATCATTTATTTCATAAGAATGAAGATAACCATATGCATTATAACCATCTAAATCTTTATAATTACACACTGCAAAATTTGAATCAAAATCAATAATTTTAACTTTCATATCTATTTCCTCCCTCTATACAGATAGTATAAATTAGCCTTTTTTCCTAAAATATATATTTAATAGAAATAAAAGTTAAAAATATCTCTTTTTCAAGATATTTTTGAGCAATAAAATAATCTTAAGGATTTCTCAAGATATAAATAAATCAGGAGTATCAACTCCTGATTCTTACTTTTTGTTACAAGTTTTTTGAATATGCTCATTTCGTCATTTTTACAAATTATATATCATATTCTTATGAATCAATAATTCTAATTTTTTTGATTACTTATTAATATTCATCAATAATATAATACAAGAAAATATCCATGTTTTTTATATAGACATCTTTTTTAATAAATTTTAGATCAATAAACTAAATTCCATAATTTTTTCATCTTATTTGTTTTAAATGAATAACATTCATGTTTTATAAATATCATCTGTCAAACTATAAAAAAACTTTATACATCTTACTTTAAAATAATTATTAAATTTAAATATCATTTTACAATTAAAAGACATAAATTATCATCATAAACATGACACTTAATAAAACAATTAAATGTTATGAAAAAAATGAAACATCAATTCCTCATAGGTATGGTACTTAAACTTGCAAAAATTCCAAAAGACACTCCGGGAGAATTTAGAGAAGCGTGTCAATTCCTCATAGGTATGGTACTTAAACGAAATCGTTGATGGTGTTCTATTAGCAGAAGAAAATAGGGTGTCAATTCCTCATAGATATGGTACTTAAACATGCACAAGAACTTATTGGGAAAAATGAAAAAATGGTATTAGTGTCAATTCCTCATAGGTATGGTACTTAAACCAAGATGGAGTAGATGATTGTGGGCGTTATGAAGTTTCGTGTCAATTCCTCATAGGTATGGTACTTAAACAATGGAATTATTTCATAAGCACAATATTGAATCGTGTCAATTCCTCATAGGTATGGTACTTAAACCAGCAATGAACGAAAATTTGTTAAAAAGATTGAGAAGTGTCAATTCCTCATAGGTATGGTACTTAAACCGATGTCACATAAAGCAACAATTAAAAGAAAGAAGTGTCAATTCCTCATAGGTATGGTACTTAAACTGAGATTTTTGGAAATCAAAATAAGCAATAATGTTTTGTGTCAATTCCTCATAGGTATGGTACTTAAACTAATTACTGTTAGCAATCAATATGCAAATGCAAAGAAGGTGTCAATTCCTCATAGGTATGGTACTTAAACTACTAACTTCCTAAATAATTCTAGCATATTTTTAGACTTTATACAAATTTATCTCTATTAATTAATAATCATTATCATTTGATGAAATATTTGCTTTAAAAAGTCGGTCTATCTCTTTTTTACATTGGCTGAAAGTATTGATTTTAAGCCATTTTTATTTTCTATCAATTTTCTTTGAGATAGACCGAGTTTTTTTATGATTTTACCTCTATTTTGCTTTATTTTTGACTGTTTTTATATCTGTAAATCTCCTGAAAGCGTTGATATATATAGGGGTTGAGATAGACCGACTTTTTAATCAATAATATCATCTATTGGAATACATCTTCCTATTTCTTCTTTTTTTACATATTTTAATGAACTTAAATGATAGATACAAATTTTGTCAGTCTGAACATCTATTATAGACTTTAATTGTTTCTTTAATTTTTCTTCTTGAGCTAATGTTATATTACCTTCAAATACAGAATTTTGAACATGATGAAGATATTTAGCACATACTTTTCTTACTTTTGATACACGTCTTTTATTTACATCATAAACTAATATAATATACATTATTGGTATTTATAAAATTTTAATTTTTGATTGTTATTAATATGTTGTTGCAAGACGTATATGTTATTTCTAATAATTGTATAGTAAGTAGAAGATATGCCATTATAATTTATATGTTGATAAAGTTTTTTGTTGATTTGATGTATGAATATACTTTTTCCCGCTTTATTCAAATAAATACCATTTTCTTTTTGTTCAAAATGTTTGTTTGAAATAATTTTTTTTATGAATAATTGTAAAAATTGTACGATCTATAATAATTGGTTTAAAAATATCAGCTAAATCTAAATTTAAAGATTGCTTTCTAGCATTAGAAGCATGTAAATAGCCTATCCTTATATCTAAGGATGTTTTATATATTTCATTAGCAATTAAATTATACAAAATAGTGTTGCCAAAACTTATTAATGCATTGATATTGTCTTGTGGTGGTTGTCTCGTTCTTTTATCAAAGATGAAATCTTCATCTTTGATAAAAAATTGTAATAAATCTGTTTGGCTCTTGCTTCTATTAAAAGTAATTCATCATATGTTTTTGCTTCATTTACAAGTTGTAATTGTTGCGTTATTTTTTCTATCTCTTGTAAGAGTTGTTTATCCTTTGTTTTTTTATGATAATATTTCATATTAGAACGTTCATTATGTATGCTTGCATTAACCATCTTTTTAGCAATTATTAATCGATGGTCTTTATCTTGATAGATATTCGCTTGTTTTAAAGTCGTATAAACTGCTTTTGTTTGATTATTTGGAATAAATTGTCCTATATAGTTTCCTTGTTGATCAAAAAGATTAACAACTAATTTTTTTGATTCATAAGATTAAAAAATGATGAAGTAAAAACAACCTGGGAATGAATATTTATGTGGTCTACTACTTCTATAGGTAGATTGACTTTTTGTTCATCATTTTCAAATAAAATATGATAATCTTTTTTTCTTAATATACCATCATTAATAATATGATATTGGTGATGACTATATCTAAGGGGAGATATATACCAAGAGGAATAATATTGTGGTTTTTCTCTTTTGACTTTTATAATTTCATAATGATTTTTATTTTTTTCAATACGATACCCTAAGTAAATAATATCATGTGAAGGAAAAATACCACTTTTTCCTTTATTGATTTGTAAATCATAGTGTGTTTTTAAGATTTGATTCATATGATTTAAATAGTTATATGCTTGATCTTTTGTTTTAAAAAACATATAAATATTATCTGCAAATCTAACAAAAGAAACATCTTTATTTTCTAAATGTTTATCTAAAGAATTTAAAAAAATATTACTTAACAATGGACTTAAAGAATTACCTTGTATAATACCTTTATTTTTTATAGAAGAAATATAATCATATTCTATTTCACATTTAAGAAAGCAGGTAATCAAATAAATTATATCTTCATCTTTAATATATTTTTTTACTTCTTTTAAAAGCAGTTCATGATCAATTTCATTAAAAAAATCTTGAATGTCAACAAAACAAACAAAATCATTATCTTTGATATATTCCTTTATTTGTTCTACTGCTTTTGTTACTCCATAATTTTTTCTATAAGCATAAGAATAATCCGAGAAAAGTACATCAAACCTTTTAGATAAAATTTGTTCTAATAAGCGTGAAATATAACGATCTATAGAACACATTTTAGCAATAATTCTTCTTTTTCCTTTATAATTTAACATCTCAGATAACATTGTTTTCTTACATACATATTTATGTTCTAAAATACTGCTTATAATTTCTTCTCTATTTAAATCAAAATACTCAAAAACATCACTCAATAATACACCATCATATCCTGCACTATTATGTTTAATATTAAAAGAAGCTTGTGCTTCTTTTAAGTTACTTTTACTGAATAATTGTTCAATCATAATTATTTACCTAATAATTCATCAATTTTTTTCAATTCAACTCGAAGTATATTTTTTATATGTTCAATATTTTGTTTTTTTTCATCACTTTCTTTTCGATCTGCATGATTACTAAGATTTCTCAAGCTTTTTATTTCACCATATTTAATAATAATCTCTATCACTTTATCTTTATCATAGTCAGAATATAAAAAATCATTTAAATACATTCCTTTAAGATAACTACGTTGATGTTCTACATTACCTTTTTCAAAATATGACCTTTCTCTTTTACCTGTTTTACGATTGTTATTTTTTACAAAATCAACATATTGTCCTAATATACCTTTAGTTATTAAAAGCTCATTCCTATCCTCTCCCTTTATTTCTTTTAAATTAAATGCATTTAAAAATTGTTGAATAAACGTATATTCTTTTGAATACGGATAACCATCCATACTTTTATCATTCAAATAATTATAATATTGGTCATAGCCTTTCTTCACTCTTTTACCTGGATATATAATCTTATATTTGTATAAAATATCTGGCATACATTCACTATAAATTGTAAGTGCTTGTTGAATTAAGTTTTTATTTATACAGTAACTCATTATTTCTTTTATTGTAGAATAATCATAAATACTTCCCTGTTCAATAGATTTAAATATTGTCTCATATACTCCCTTAATTTTTGCAACAATAAATGTAAATACTTCTGTTTTATCAGTGGAATCATCATAATCATCAATAGCACTCTTTAACTCTACTGTTTTCTTTAACATTAATAGTGGTCTACATAAAACAAAAGAATTACTCATTTCTGTAATAGCATCTATTACATTTTTCATTTCTTTTGTAAGATTGTCGCTATTATTTTCATTCAGTGATTCATTAAAATATTGCTCTATCATTCTTGATCTACCGTAATTAATAAATTCATCGATTCCAGAATATAAATCGTAAATTTGATAAGCCTCTGTCTTATCAACATATTTTCCAATTTTGTTACCATTATCTACATTAACGCCAATTACTTTTTCAATATGTATTTTATCTCCATCCATTGTTCTTAAAACAGCTGTAACAATACTTAAAAAATCTCTAAATCCACCATTAGCATCTATATACAGATTTATTTTTACCACATTATTTGTTTCTTTTATTTCACGTATCTTTTCAGCAATTTCAACAGATAAATTAACAAGATCCCTACCTGAAGGTTCATCACTCATAGGATTACTAGGATGTAAGAATTTGGGAACAACCATTTTTTCTTCTATACAATATAACTCCATTCTTTCTTTAAAAAAATCAACATCAGTTTTTCCCAGTTCACTAATCTTACTTACTTTTTGTGTTGCTACATAATAAATTGCATCAACAGTTTCGTTTTTTTCCTTTAACAATCTAAAAATATATTTAGTTGCAGCTTCATTAGTCATAATTCCATCAGCAATTTTTTTGTCATTTTCAAAATAAGTATAAAATTTAGGTTGTTGTCCATTGATAATATCGTTTTTAGCATTATAAGACAAACTGCTTAAACAAGTAAGAATTAAATTATATGTCTCCCTTTTTTTCATATGTATCCCCTTTCTTATATATATACCTAATTGTATCATAAATTTTATAAATAAATTCATATAATAAAAAAGCTTTAGAAAATAACTAAAACTTTTATATTCATCTTTTTAGACAAAAAATGATGTAATAATCTAAACATTATTTTCTTATAGGTATGGTACTTAAACGGGACAATACAACTATCTTTCAAAAGCAGTACAACGCAAGACTGCACAAATCGTGTCAATTCCTCATAGGTATGGTACTTAAACAGATGAAAAACTTATTTCAAGAGAAAAATATCAAGCGTGTCAATTCCTCATAGGTATGGTACTCAAACATATCGAGATTGCGGAAGCTCGATTACAAAGTCTTGTGTCAATTCCTCATAGGTATGGTACTTAAACTATTAGAGAATATGGTATTCCAGAAGATCATATCAAATTGTGTCAATTCCTCATAGGTATGGTACTTAAACTACTAACTTCCTAAATAATTCTAGCATATTTTTAAGCCTTATACAAATTTAGTGATATTAATTAATAATCATTACTAATTTATAAAATATTTTCTTTAAAAAGAAAAAGCTTTGGACAATATCCAAAACTTTATCTAATAACTTTTTGAATCATTCGATTCATTGTATATACAATGATAATACCTACAGGTATCATCACACATGATTTTAAAATTCTTACAAATTGTGATGCAAAGAATGGTATTCCATACATTGTTTGTAACCAATATGGTGTTAAAAACATCGTTACTGTTAGTTCAATAGCCACAACTGATAGAATACTTAAATGAAATAAGCGTAAATCTTTTTCTTTGAGTTTATTTTTATAATATCTTATAAAAATAAAGAGAATAGTAAGCATTGCTGCAATGATGACAAAGATTGTAAATTTAATTGGTAATGTTACTTGATATGAAGATCCTGAAATATTAACTTCATTGATTTTAAAAACATAAAGACATCCTAGTAACGAAATAATGACCATTACTATTTTTACAATTCTTTCTAATAATCTTTCATTTTTTTCATTTAAATAAATCTTTAATAAACATGGTATTTCAGTTTGTAAAACCGCATTTAAAGTAAATCCTAAGAAAGGAAATCCTCCAGCATTTGCTAGAACAAGACCTAGAAAATCTGTGGCAATAGAAACTATAAAACAATACCCTGGTTGTAATGTTAAACCAGCAACGATTAAAGGTAATACCTCTAATGTAATTTTTAAACTTGGAAAGCCAAGAAAAGGTACCATCACAGCTAACCTTTTTAAAATAATAGCTAGAATGACAAATAAAGCCCCCAATGTCACTTGTCGCACATCGCTTTTCATTGGATATTTATAAAAAACAAATATCCCAATCGAAACAATAATAACCCCTAAAATAATTTGAATCATCGTTTGATTGCTACTTAAAAAAACCAATTGTTCCTGCTTCGTCCTCTTATAAGTCCACAGGCGTTAATTCCGGTAAGAAACCGTACATATGTTTTTTCCCACTTCGTCCTCTTTCTAGTCCATGGGCGTTAATTCCGATATAAAACCGTACATATGCTTTCCCGCTTCGTCCTCTTGCTAGTCCACGGGCGTTAATTCCGATATAAAACCGTACACAATTGCTACTAAAAGTAGACTCCTCCTTCTTTATTATTTGCTATGAATCTTTTGTAATAAGTATTTCCTTACTTCAGAAATAAAATACAATGATCCCGTAATCAAAAATGTTCCTTCTTGTAAATAAATATCGTCTAAAGCTTTTCTAAAGTCCGGTTCAATTTTTACCGGATAGTCCCCTGCTAATAATTTTGCACTTTGACTACGTGGATGTTTAAATTCACAGACGGTTATATCATACGTCAAATCTAATAATCTTTCAATCATATAGTCCGTATCTTTATCTCTTAATGCTGAAAAGATGATTTTTAAATTATGTAATTTACGTGCAGAACGATAGAGCTCATCAACACCTTCTCGATTATGGGCCCCATCTAAAATAATCAGTGGTTTTTCACTTATGATTTCAAAACGTCCTGCCCACTTAGCTTCAAATAAACCTTCAACAATTGAAGATTCATCTAATTCAATAAAATGATGTTCCTTTAAATATAATAAGGTTTCTAATGCTAAAGCACTATTTTCAATTTGATAAAGAGCTGGTGTATTTAAAACAATATTATAATCCTTATATGTATATTTAACATTTTCACCATCTTGTAAATCATGAATACGATCTAAACGAATCAAATGACTATGACGTTTTTCACAAGTATCTCTAAAAATATCAACACATTCTTGTTTATGTTCTCCGGTAATAAAATCAACATGATCTTTAATAATTCCCGCTTTCGCTCTAGCAATACTTTCATAGCTATCACCTAAATAATCCATATGATCTAAACCAATATTCGTATTAACACAAACCATTGGTAAAATAATATTCGTTGCATCTAATTCTCCACCTAAACCAACTTCATAAATAGCATAGTCGACTCCTTGATAAATAAAATAAAGAATAGAAATAAAAACTTCTATTTCAAATAAAGAAATCTCATACTTTAACCAATTATCCACATATCTATTAGCAACATCAACAATAAATTGTTCCTTGATCCATTCATCATTGATACGTACGACATCTAACCTAGAAATAAGTGCTGGTGAAGTAAAAGTTCCTACAATATACCCCTGTTTTTTTAAAACTTCTTTCATGTAATTAACAGTCGAACCTTTCCCATTTGTTCCACAAACATGGATACATTTTAAAGCATGTTGGATATTATAAAATTCTTGCATATATTTTTTAAAGTTATCTAAACTATAGACACGATCTTTTTGTTGATGAATAAAGTCATAGACTTCTTCATAGTGTTTAAATTGTTTTTTTGTTTTTATTTGTATGATTTTATTTTGATAAACGATATCTTTTAGAGCTATTTTTTTAATGACTGCTATTAATTGTTGTTTAATTTCATCAGTTCCTAAACAAAGTTCTATTTCATTTTTGATAACATCAAAAATAATAACCCCATTGATATTTTGATTTTCATTGATGTAAATAATCTTTTGATTTTGTTTTAAATATTCTTTTGTTATTTCTTCTTGATGGATAAATTGTATTAATTCATCCATTCTTTTTTCATTTAATAATTTGATAGACATAATTTCACCCACAAATATTATAAAGGATTAAAAAAAAAGGACAATGTCCTTTTTCTAAAATTTTTCAAATTGTTCAATATCTAATACAAAAACTGTTGCTCCACCAACAAGTACATCTACCATGATTGGAGTAAAGAATTCTCCCATTTCAGTAGGTGGAACAGTAGGTTCTTTTTCTACACGTTTTTTAGAATTTTCTTTAATAATACCTACAGCATGTTCAACTTTATCATCATTTGTTCCAATAAAGAATGTTGTATTTCCTTTCTTTAAGAATCCACCTGTTGTTGATAATTTTGTAACGAAGTATCCTTCTTCTGTAAGTGCGGCTTGTACTGATGAACTATCATCAGAATTTACGATAGCAATAATTAATTTCATAAGCCATCCCTCCTGTATATTTATATTTTACACCAAATAAAATAATTATTAAAGTTTTTCACCATGAAGAATTGGTAAAAACTTTCTTTCATAATCATTTAAAACATAAGTATCCGTCATCATTGATAAATAATCAGAAACAATCAAAGGATTGGGCATATTTTGATAATTTTCTACCATCTTATTTTTAAACTTAACAATATTCGAATCTTGATCATTATTTTCCAATTCTTCTAAATAAACATCAAAGAGTTCTTTAACCATTCTTGAAAGTTTAGCATTTTCTTTTTCAAGAACAGGATGATGATGGACTTTTTCTCCTAAAAAGGAAAGTAGGGATGATAATGCTTCAAAGACTTCATGAGAAAAACGTAAATATGGTTTTTGATAACTATGAATCATCAAATCACCAATTAATTTATTCATAATTGATTTATTATTATCTCCTAATACTTTTACTACATTTTCAGGAAGATCTTTCTTTTGTAAGATACCTACACTCATAGCATCTTCAATATCTTTTCCAATATAAGAAATCACATCTGAAATACGAACCACACATCCTTCTAAAGTCATTGGTTTTAACTCAAGACTGGCATTTTCTTTATGCCAACAATCATGATACTCTTGTAAGAATTGTTTTTTTGTTTTTTTACGATCTGGTTCATATTTTTTAGAAAGCATTTCACCATTATGACACAAAATAGCATCTAAGACTTGTAAAGAAACATTATAGCCTTTCCCATTTCTTTCTAAATAAAGAATATTTCGTACACTATTAGCATTATGACAAAAATATCCAAAACCTTTTTCTTGTAGTTTTTCATTCAACGCTCTTTCTCCTACATGACCATAAGGAGCATGTCCTAAATCATGTCCTAAAGCAGCCGCTTCAATTAAATCTAAATTTAAATTCAAACCTTTTCCTATTTGTCTGGCAATACGTGAAACCCATTGAACATGGATTGAACGTTTAGAAATATGGGCACTTTGAAAAAATGAAAGAGCCTGTGTTTTATCTGTGTAACGTTGATAAGATTTACAATATAAAATACGATCAATATCTTCTTCAAAAGGCCAACGAATATCAAATTCTTCATGTTCACTTTCTTCTTTTCTTAATTTTTGGCATTCACTTGTTTTACAAGCATAGGGAGAAAGTGTTCGATCATATTCTTTTGTTCTCTTTATAGTATTTTTTATAATTTTTTCTTCTTCTTTCATACTTGTCACCTATTTCATTATATACTTTTTTCAAAAGAGATGCTCCAACAATGTTTTAAAAGCAATTAAAATCAAAACAATGCCCCCAAAAATAAGTGCCTTATTTTGAAACTTATTGTTTAAATAACGTCCAATTTGTAAAGCAAACAAACATAATAGAAAAGTAATAATTCCTATAATCAATAAAGCTTGATAAATAGCTACTTCTAAAAAAGCAAAAGTCATACCAATAGCAAAAGCATCAATACTTGTTGCAAAAGCAAGAATTGTTAAATCTAATAATTTAAAATTATAATTTGTTTCTTCTTCACTAAAAGCATCTTTTAACATATTGATGCCAACAATCATTAAAAAGATAAAAGCGATATAATGATCATAGGCTTGTATCTTTTTTGAAAATACACATCCTAAATGATATCCTAAAAAAGGCATCAATGCCTGAAAAAAGCCAAAATAAAAAGCAATGAAGCTTTGTTTCTTAATATTTCCTTTTGGCATAGAAATACCATACATCATCGAAACAGTAAAAGCATCCATCGCTAATGAAATTGAAATAACAACAAGTTCAAATAATGACACATTATCTCTCTCCTTTGAGTAATACCTCACTACATTTCAAACCATCAATTGCACTTGACATAATACCTCCAGCATATCCAGCACCTTCGCCAATTGGATAAATCCCTTTAATATTACTTTCCATATTTTCATCTCGATAAAAACGGATTGGTGCAGAACTTCTTGATTCAACACCAAGTAATGTGGCATTACTTGTAAATCCATTAATCTTATTATTCATTAAAAGAAGTCCTTCTTTTAAATTTATATTCAAGGTTTCAGGAAGTAATGCATTGAGATTAGCATTTTTAACTCTTTTTAAACTTGTTTCAATATTTTCAATACCTTCTTTATTTTCTAAATAATCTTCTACTTTTTGAACAGGTATTGAATAATCACTTCCACCGAGTTCAAAAGCTTTTTCTTCCAATTTTCTTTGAAAATACATCCCAGCAAGAGGATGTGAACTACCAAAATCATCAGGTGTCACATTGACTAAGATAGCACTATTAGCGTATTTATTATCACGTTTGTAATTAGACATACCGTTAACAACCAGTCTTTTTTCTTCACTGGCTGCATTCATGACATAACCACCAGGACACATACAGAAAGTATAGACTCCTCTTTTTTGACTTGTATGCACCGCCAATTTATAATCAGCCGCTTTTAATGCAGGATGATCATAGAATTTTCCATATTGGCTTTTATTAATAAATTCTTGACTGTGTTCAATACGCATTCCTACTGCAAAAGCTTTTTGAGAAATTTCTAATTGTTTTTGATAAAGCATTTCATATGTTTTTCTCGCACTATGACCAATAGCCAATACCAGTTGATCTACTTTTTCTTTATATGTTCCTTCATTATTTTCTAAAACAACTTCTTTTAATTGATTATCTTCAATAATGATATCTACTAATTTTGTTTCAAAACGAACATCTCCACATTTTTCAATATCTTTTCTAATATTTTTAACCACATTAATTAAAACATCTGTTCCTAAATGTGGTTTATTTAAATAAAGAATATCTTCACTTGCACCATGTTCATAAAAAGTATTCAATACAAATTGTTTACGATAATCCTTAATACCTGTCGTCAACTTTCCATCAGAGAACGTTCCTGCTCCTCCTTCTCCAAATTGAACATTACTTTGAGTATTTAACTTACCTGTTTCTAAATAAGTATCAATGTCTTTTTTTCTTTCATCAACACATTTACCTTGTTCAATCAAGATTACCTTTTGCCCACTACGCGCTAAATTATAGGCACAGAATAATCCTGCTGGCCCACTTCCAACAACCATAATTGTTTGATTATTTGGTGTTAACTTGTCATAATGATATTCTTTAACTTTACTTACTTGTTTACTATGTGTTTTTAATAATTGATCTTCATCGACATATTCAAAAGTAAAGCCCATATTAAAATGTACTTTATTCTTTCTTCTTGCATCGACTGCCTTTTTAGCAATCTTTACATTCTTTACTTGTGATTTTCTTATATTTAATGTATTCGCAATAACTTTAGCATAATCTTTTTCATCTAAAGAAACTGCAATATTACTTACTTTTAACATACATTCTCCTATCTCTTTATTTTCCAATATCCTTTTTTGTTATTTCCAACTCTTTCAATAATTCCTAAATCCTTTAACTTTTTAATATTATTTGAAATACTCTTTCTACTCATTTTCATAATATTTGCAAGTTCGGTAATTGTATATCCAGGATCATCATATAGGGATTCTAGTATCTTATTCATTGTATCGTTCACCCTATCGTTCACCCTATCGTTCACCCTATCGTTCACCCTATTAGTCACCTTTGAAAAGTTATCAATCACCAATCTTTGAGGTGCATCAAATTCAATCATAATATCCGTAGGATTAATATAATATTTTGGCATTGGTAAATCATTTTCTATACATGAATCAAATATTTTTTCTATACCTCTTCCCCATGACTCAATATGTCCTGCTAAATAGAAAACATGTGCAATATTAGGATTATAGGGCTTAGAGCCATGTTTTTGATAAAGAGTTTCTTCTGTCCAATGATCTGGAAGCTTTCCAACATTTGTAATATAGAGTTTATCTTTATAAACACTTATTTGTATTGGTACACCAGATTCATATTGTTTATGAACAATAGCATTTAATATAGCTTCTCTCATACTTGCTTCACTTACAAAGTATTCTTCAACTCTTTGAAGTCCATCATATGAAATCTTAGCTTTCATATATTTAAAAAAAATAAGTTCTATAACTTTGTCAATTTGTTCAAAAAGTGATCCTCTTACTTCATCTTGATAAATTAAATCAGCATCTGTTTCAAAAAATCCTACTTTTATAAAAGCACCTGTAAAATATCTCTCTGGATCTTTTGAAAACAAAAGTAAGGCAGCATTTGTAAGATAACCATTATTTATCAAATGAAGTTTATCTAATAATGTTTCCGTATCTTCTTCTAAAATCGTATCATCTATTCTTTTTTTACGAATTGCAAGTTCTTTAAACTTTTGAATAGCGTTTTGATCTAAATCTTCTATTTTTACTAATGGGTGTGGAACGTTATCCCAAGTTGCTCCTCTTTTACGTAAAATAAAACTTTCTAATTCAATACCTGTCAACTTTTGTGATGTACTCCCACTTCTAAAATAATAGTTTCCTTTACAAGATATAGCTATTGGATAAGACGGAACATCTATTTCTATATATTCCAAATTATTTTCTTTACATAAATTAATATCTACTACGATTCCCATAGCATCTCTTATTTTACTTGGTAAGGATTCTAATAATTTTTTTGAATTTTCCACACCAATAATTTTACCATTATCATCTATACCAATAAAAAATTTACCACCTTGTGCATTGGCAAACGCACATATACCAACTAAATATTCATCTTTCCAAACTGATTTCCATTCTATATTGTGCTTTTCTTGACTTTCCATAGTTAGCTCCTTATTATTTGGTAAATATAGTTTTTCCACTTATATATTCATTATAACATTTCTATTTAAAACACATTTACTACTCTTTTATTTCTTTATCGATTTTGCCACATGTACACCACTTGCAAAAGCAAAATGTAAATTGTAACCTCCACAATCACCATCAACATCCAAAGCTTCTCCACAAACATAAATGCCTGGATATTTCTTAAGTTGTAAATTTTCATCTACTTCTTTTAAAGAAACGCCTCCATGACAAACTTGTGCTTTTTCAATTGACATGGTATCAAGAATCTTTATTTCTATATGTTGAGGATCAATATTTTTTTCTTTAAAAACCTGAACTATTTTTTCATGAAAGAATCCTTCCAAACCATAGTGTTGAAATTCTTCTTTTTCAATATCAGGCAATAAATTTAAAACAAGTTTTGGATTTTTTAAATGCTCTAAATATCTAGATAATTGCATAACACAAATACCTGATAGACCATAATCTGTAAACATGATTTCTCCTGTTTGTTTTTCAATCAATTGATTTTGATCATAAAGCATTGCAATTCCCTTTACTCTTTGTCCTTTTAAAGCTTTAAAAACGGGTTTTGTTTTTACTTGAACAAGACTTGGTGTAAATGGAATCATGGAAATATGCATTTTTTCTAACATTTTTAAATTATTTTGTCCTGATAAATGACTGGCTGGTGATCCTGTCGCAATGACTATTTTATCCGCTTGATAATGACCATTAGTCGTAATAATTTCATATGTTTTAGCTTTTTTTATTGCTAGAACCTCACAATTATCGATATACGATACATTATCCATATTTTTCATTAAAGCATTTTTAACAGATAAACTTGAAAGTGAATATGGATAAACAAGGTTCTTTTCATAACGTAGTTTTAAAGAAAGTTGTTTAAAAAAATTGACGACATCAAATTCTTTAATTAATTTTTCTATTAAAGGGTCTTGATGATTATAGTACTTAATATCCATATTCAAATTTGAAACATTACATCTTCCATTACCGCTAGCAAGTATTTTTCTAGCTGCTTTATTAGATTGTTCCAAGACAATAATATTATATTTATTTGTTTTTACTAATTCATTCATACATGCAAGTCCACTTGCACCTGCTCCAATAATAACAATTGTTTCCATCTTTATCCCTCATTTGCTTTTTCATTATACATGAACAAAACTCGTTTGTCATTTATATTAAACCTTGAAAAACCTCGATGTATTCGCTATAATAACCAAGTATTGAGATTACATACAATTAAGGAGGCTTTTTTATGGGTAGAGCACATGAAGTGCGTAAAGTTGCTATGGCAAAAACTGCTGCAGCAAAAGCAAAATTATATTCTCGTTATGGAAAAGAAATCTATTTAGCTGCTAAAGCTGGTGGTACTGATCCAGATGGTAACTTAGCATTAAGAAGAATTATTGCTAAAGCTAAAAAAGAACAAGTTCCTGCTGACGTTATTAAACGTGCAGTTGATAAAGTAAAAAGTGGAGCTACTGAAGATTATCAAGAAAAAACATTTGAAGGATATGGTCCAAGTGGTTCAACTGTTATTGTTAAATGCTTAACTGATAATATTAATCGTACTATTTCTCAAGTACGTCCTGCATTTACAAAATCTAAAGCTAAATTAGGAAATGAAGGTTCAGTATCTTATTTATATGATACATATTCTATTTTAACTTTTAAAGGATTAGATGAAGAACAAACTTTAGAAGCTTTAATGGAAGGTGAAGCCGATTGTCAAGAAATTGAAACTCATGAAGATGGTTCAATTGAATTGACTGGTGCACCAACTGATTTATATAAAATGAAAGATGCTATTGAAGCAGCTTGTCCTAATGCTGAATTTGATGTAGAAGAAATCGCTACAACACCTCAAGAATATGTATCTCTTGAAGGTGAAGATATGGAATTATTTGAAAGATTAATGAATCTTTTAAATGCTTGTGATGATGTAGATAAAATCTACCATAACGTTGAAAATTATGAAGGAGAATAATTCTCCTTCTTTTTCTTTATAATGAAAAAATGAAAGATGTTTTGTCTCTTTCATTTTTTTATTTACTAACAACTTTTATCCCATGACATTTGCCAAAATGCAAGTTCATATCTTGAACATACTACAAAGATATCAATAAGATGTTGAATTTGTTTTTCTGTATAATCTTTAGTAAGTTGATTCATTGTTTCTATTAAAATAATATTACCACTAGCATATTCATTAGAAGCATAGCCTTTGATCCAATCCCCATAAAATTCATCATTGATTGAATTTGGATTATTTTCAACAATCTTTTTCGCAATAACTTCATAACTATAAGCACAAGATAATATAGCTGCCAAGATTTCTGCTTCTCCTTCTTCATAAGCAACACGTAGCATATAAGAGGTATAAGATAAATTATCAAGTGATGGTTTCATATCATCTATTTCTTCTTGGCTTACATTAAATTTTCCCATATAACCACTATGAACATCTAATTCACCATTCATTACAGCAATATATTTAGCAAAAAGATTTGCTGTTTCTAAAGTTTTTGCTTTAGCAACTCCAATCGCAAAAACTTTAGCGTATTCTTTTAAATAAAGATAATCTTGCATAATATAATATTTAAATTTATCTTTATCTAATGAACCATCTTGTATTCCTTTAACAAAAGGATGTTCATTATAAGATTTCCATAGTTCTTTTGTTGCTTCTAACATCTTATCTGTTGTTTTCATAATCTTCCTCTTTTCATTATTTTAGAGTAATCACATCTCTAGTTAGATTTTTTTATATTGAGATCCTTCTTGTAATTGCTTAGGAGTCATATTATAAATAGCATCAATAATATAATTTCGATAACTTGCATTACCATCTAACGCTGTTAATCTTTCATGTGCGATTTCTCCAGCAAGACCCATGGTACATACTGCAGCAACTGTTGCTTCAAGTAAATAATCAGGATTTGCGGAAACAAACGAAGCCGTAAGTGCTGATAATTGACATCCTGTTCCTGTAATCGAAGACATCATTTCATGTCCATTATAAATAGCATAAGCAATATTTTCATTGCATACTAAGTCAATAGCTCCTGTAATAGCGATAACTGCCCCTGTTTTTTTAGAAAACTCTTGAGCAAAACTGACAACTTCATGGATATTTTCTGCTGTCACTTTATCTGCAAGATTAGCATCAACACCCTTCGTTGTACCACTTCCTAAAGCTAAAGTTTTGATTTCTGAAATATTTCCACGAATAACTGAAAACTGAATTTCTTTTAATAACTTTAAAGCTGTTTGAGTTCTTAACGTAGATGCTCCAACTCCTACAGGATCTAATACAACTGGATGATGAAGTTCATTAGCTTTTTTCCCAGCAATGACCATTGATTCAATCGTTCGCATATTAAGTGTTCCAATATTAATATTAAGTCCTGTACAAATCGAAGTAATTTCAGCAACTTCTTCTTGATCATCTGCCATAATTGGTGATGCTCCACATGCAAGAACTACATTAGCACAATCATTGACTGTAACATAATTTGTAATATTGTGAATGAGTGGACTTTTTTCTCTAACATTTTTTAACATTTCTTCTAACATATTTTCTCTCCTTGTTTTTTACAAGTTATTTCATAAATATGAAGATGACCAAACTTACCCATCATCAAAAACATAAACTTCGTTTATGAAATAACTTTATGGTAGTTCGGTCGATACTTTGTGGTATCCTCTCACGCTGGAACACAGCTTCCCTTCGCTTAATACAAGATTCAAGGCGCTCCCCTTCAATCCGCCACATATGTGGATACTTCTTTTTAAATAAAAAACAGGAGACATGCTCCTGTAAAAAAATCGAAATGTTGACTTCCTACGATGGCATTATCCATATCAGGTTAAAGGGTCGAAGTTTGATGACTTCCTCTCAGCCTGCATACAAGCTCCCCTGTTTCTATTTACATATTTAATGATACTCTTTATTTTTTTAAATACAAGTTTTATTCAATTTCTTCAATTTCATATTTACCTAAATAAATTAAAATATTATTCATAATAATATCAATGGCCCAATAAAAGATAACAAAGACCGCAAGTCCAACAATAAATGCATATCTTAAAATTGTTACCATATATAAAGCCGGTATAAAGGCAATCACAATAGGAATAAATCCTACTCCTGAAGGAAAATGGATTTGATAAATACTATGACATTCTTTACATTCTTGTCTACCCTTATAAGCAAAAGCAGAATCTTTTATTTCATGACTACAATGATAACATCTCATTATAATGTACAAATCATTACTGTCATTGTTCCATCAAAATCAACTTCTTTTTGA
>OLSC01000408.1_pt1 | contig 54137 bp, 65 predicted proteins | sample 1672881 | NCBI WGS metagenome assembly OLSC01 (sample SAMEA3136733, study PRJEB25190) | human gut metagenome | biome: human gut; feature: human-associated habitat; material: faeces | place: Austria | collected 2013 | reverse complement strand
AGCGCATCATTATAAGTACCCGCAGGCGTATAAGCGCCGCCCGAACTGCCACTGGACGAGCCGCTGCCCGAAGTCTTGCCGGAGGACGAGCCGCCGGATCCGGTACCGGACGCGCCGCCATAGGTCCATGTCGAGCCGCCCTTGCTGATCGTGGTCGTGCCGTCGCTGTTCTTGGTCCATGTCGAGCCGTCCGAGCCTTTCATGGTCGAGCCTGCAGCAGCACTCGAAACAAAATTCTTGCCCTTGTCCGAGCCGATGCTGTACGAGCCGTTCTTGCCGCTCGCACTCAGCGATTCGCTCGAACCGGAAGAACCAGACGAACCGCCCGAGAACGAGCCGCCGCTGGCCTTAGCAGCCGCCGAGGCAGCCTTGGCAGCACCGGCCGCAGCCTTAATAAAAGCACCCAGTCCCATTTACTTCACGCCCTTCCCGAGCAGACCTAAACGCTGTAAAATCACCGCAAGCTGTTCGCGCGTCAGCGGACTCTGCGGCTTGGTACCGTCCATAATACCGGCGTCTGTCGCCGCCTGCCAAGCCTCGGCAGCATACGGATGCGGCTTCTGGTTGGCCTTTTCCGCCTGATAGCGTTCTTCATGTGCCGCAAATTCCTTGACTGTCATCTTGGTTTCCTCCTTCTTTGCCGTGGTTTCGGTGTTGTACTTCTGCACTTCTGCCCACGGGAACTTTGCTCCCGGACAATCCGTGCTGTTTACGTCCTTGTGCCGTAACAGCTTTGCGCCGGGGTATTTGCGCATCTCTGTGCGGATAAGGCCCTTAAGTGCGTCCAGCTGCGCCTGCGGCATGGTCTCGGTCATGTAACTGCCCTCGACGCAAATGCCGATTGCACGGCTGTTGTGCCCCTGCGCGTGCGCGCCGACCGCCCATTCCGGGCGGCCTCTGTAAACCTTGCCGTCCTTGCGGATATAGAAATTATATCCGATGCCGGTCCACCCGCGTTCCAGGTGCCAGCGGTTGACCTCCTCGACGCTTGCGTGACTCGCTTCCGCATGATGCAGGATAATCTCATCCGTCTTGTTCCGGCGCTTGAAGCTGCCGTTTGTCGGCAGATTTACGTTGATAATGTCCATTTACTTGCCCTCCCTGTTGGGCTTCGTGTAGCCGAGCGCGGTCTTGCTGTCTCCGATGCCCGCCGTCGTCGGGTCTACAAACACGCTGAGGATCGCAAGGCACATGGTAACAAGCTGCACCGGATTGCCGAGCACGTTCTTCACGCCCTCCCAGACAGCCGCCCATGAGGTAAACGTCTGCGGATCCACGCCGATGGCGGTAATCGCCACACTGCAAACGCCGACCCAGAACCACGGATTGCGAAAGCGTACCGGAATGTTAACTTTCATGTTCTATATCCTCCAAATCGTCAATGCGGTGGTTGGCCACTTTCATTTTCTCATCCAGCACGGCAAAGTCCTGTTCGAGCTTAAACGTGCGCGTGATGAGGTTGTTGTGCTTCTCCACCTTTTCTCAAGCTGTTCGATTCGATAGTTGGTCAGGTTGCTCGACAGCGCAATGCCGCCGAGCGTTCCCACGAGTGTACCAACCAGCGACAGCGCCGCTGTAATCACTTCTGCCGGCATGTCACTCCTCCATCGTGCCGCCACGTGCGGTCATCAGCTCCGGCAAGCCGGTCTGCTTAACCTCGTAGTTCTTGATGTAAATGTTGTCGTACATAGTTTTCTCCTTAGTAGCGTCGTTCGTATCCACATCGAGCTTGCGGATATTAAGCGACTTGATAGGGGTACTGCCGAGACAAAGTTTCAATATAGATCACCTCTTTATTTCAGGCCCAAGAATCAAAGGAATCTTTGAGACAATAAGAAGATTCATTGCAAACAGCTACAAACTTTCCTGCACCATAAGTAACAGGAACTTGTTTTGTCTGAGCTCCGCCTGGATAAGTATCACTTATCCAATTAACACCATCTATCGAGTAAGCAAAAAGCCCTTGGGAAAATGACGTTGCTATAAATTTCCCATTGCCGTAGCAAACAGAACCCCAACCTGAGGATGTTGGCATCTCAGTCAGAGTCCAGGAGATACCATCCTCAGAATAAGCTGCAGTATTGCTATCTTTCGCAACAGCTACAAATTTCCCATTACCGTAGCAAACAGAGGACCAATTTTTATTTTTTGTCAAATTAGCCTTTCTAAAACCATAGTGGGTACTATTGTTACTATAGATAGCGCCATATTCAGGTGAATTATCGCCAACAGCTACCAGCGTACCATTACCATAAGCAAGTGTCCAATTATCAGCATAGAATAGCAAATCATCCGGTTCCCAATTAATGCCGTCTTCGGAATAAGCTGGATCACCATCTCCACCGCCTTGTCCTATTACTTCGAAACCTCTATCGTAATAGCAAACAGAATTCCATTTTCCCATTATAGGTCCAAGACGGTCAAAGGTCCAATTAATACCATCAAGAGAGTAGGCTATTGCACCAGTTCTGCCTACGGCTATGAACTTACCAGCGCCATAACAAACAGAGGACCAGGGTCCATTAGTTTTAATATTAGACGTAGACCAGTTAATACCATCAGTAGAATAAACAGGATTAACATTAGGACCAACAGCAACGAACTTACCCGCTCCATAACAGATAGAAGACCACGATGTGTTAGCTGGCATTGTCCCAATAATCCATTCAGGTTTCTCGATAGGTATTAGAGTGCCTGTAACTTTCTCACCTTTAACATACAGCGTCTTTCCGGATAAGATCTTATCCGCAGTGGCAGTGGCATCGGAGGTATCCACGCCTGTTTGAATAGCAGCAATTCGCTCAGGGAATGTCGAAGCCTTGATAGGATCACTAGATCCTTCTTTAGCGCGAATAGCATCTGCGATAGTCTTGAGATTGTTTTCTTGAATACTCAAAATATCACACCTCCTTCAGGCCCAAGAATCAAAGGAATCTTCAAGATAAGCAGCGATATTAGTGCCATAAGCTACAGCCACAAACTTACCATTGCCATAGCCAACCAGGTGCCAGGGTTTACTAGTCGGCATCGTAGTTTGAGTCCAGTTGATACCGTCGGTAGAATAAGCAGCGACATTAGCGTTATAAGCCACAGCCACAAACTTACCATTGCCATAGCAAACCGAGTGCCAGGGTTTACTAGTCGGCATCGTAGTTTGAGTCCAGTTGATACCATCAGTAGAATAAGCGGCGATATTGTCGCTAGCTACGGTCACAAACTTGCCATTGCCATAGCAAACCGACATCCATTTTGCACTAACCGGCAGTGTGGCCTGAGTCCAGGTGATACCATCCGTAGAATAAGCAGCGACATTACGGCTGTAAGCGACAACTACAAACTTACCGTTGCCATAGCAGACCGAATACCAGTTCGCATTACTCGGCATTGTAGCCTGAGTCCAGGTGATACCATCAGTAGAATAAGCTGCGATACTCGTACCGTTAGCTACGGTCACAAACTTACCATTGCCATAGCAAACCGACATCCAGTATACACTATCCGGCAGTGTAGTCTGAGTCCAGGTGATACCATCAGTAGAATAAGCTGCGATATCCGTACCGCTAGCTACGGTCACAAACTTACCATCGCCATAGCAAACCGAAAACCAGTCCTTACGAGCCGGCAGTGTAGCCTGAATCCAGTTGATGCCATCGGTAGAATATACTGCGATATTGCTACTTTTAGCTACAGCCACAAACTTACCATCGCCATAGCAAACCGAAAACCAGTATCTACTAGCCGGTAGTGTAGTCTGAGTCCATCTCGGTTTCTCAATAGGAATCAATGTACCGATAACTTTCTGGTTGTTTGCATACCCGGTCATTCCAGAGACTACATCGCTAGCTGTTGCAGTGGCATCAGAGGTGTCGATGCCGGTCTCAATGGTGCTGATTTTACTCGCAAATTCCGACGCTTTAATAGTGCCGGTTTCTCCAGTCTTAGCTTTGATGGCGTCGGCGATAGCTTTAAGATTAGTCTCCTGAACGCTCATCAATAGCTCGCCTCCCAAGTGTTTTGAATAGCCGCCTGAATGGCAGAATTGGTATACGCCTTAGCATCCGTCAGAGCCTGTGCGGCAGAACCTTTAGCATCTGCTCCCACCTGAGCCGCCGTTACGCCATGCGGATTGCTCTTGCTTGCAATATGCGTATTCAAACCGGTTTGTGCAGTATCCGCAGCACTCTTTGCCGCACTCGCCTTTGCGTCCGCATACTGGAACACATCCTGTGCCTTGCCCTTTGGGTCATAAACGCTTGCCAGCATGTCGCCCGCGCCCTTGCCGTCCGCGCCCTTCTGCGCGATCAGCAGCCAGTACGCGGTATCGGTCGGCGCATGTCCGGTCGTTGCAGCTGTGCACACATAAGACGAGCCGTTAAAGCTGACCTTGTTTCCGGGTACATACGCCTTGCCTGTGCTGTACTCCTCCCACACGTTGCGTGCTTTCTCGGCGGTCTGACGGGCGGTTTCCGCGGCGGCGCGGCTCTTTTCAGCGTTCACGCGGGCGGTCTCGTTCGTCTGACGGGTGCTTTCCGTATTGGCTCTTGCGGTTTCGGCACTCACGCGCTTTGTCTCGGCTGTTGCTCTTGCGGTCTCCGCATCCGCTCTTTTGCCCTCTGCCGTGGCTCTCGCGCTTTCGGCACTCACGCGCTTTGTCTCCGCGTCGGTTCTGCCGGTCTCTGCGTTCTGACGAGCAGTTTCCGCAGCAGCTCGCTTGCTTTCTGCCGTGGCTCTTGCCTGTTCTGCCGATACTCTCGCGGTCTCCGCGTCTGCGCGTGCCTTTTCGGCATTTGCTCTTGCCGTCTCTGCACCCGCGCGGCTCTGTTCTGCGGTCTGACGGGTTTTTTCCGTGCTTTCTCTCTGCTGTTCCGCACTCGCGCGTGCCTTCTCCGCAGATTTTCTTGCGTTCTCGCCGCTTTCGCGCACAGTCTCCGCAGAAGCGCGGTCTGTCTCAGCAGATTTCCGTGCGTTCTCATTTGCAATGCGGGTATCCTCGGCAGAAACACGGTCTGCCTCGGCATCCGCTCTGCCGGTCTCGGCAGAAACGCGCGCCGCTTCATTCTGTGCACGGACGCTCTCTGCGTTTGCCCTCTGGCTTTCTGCCGTCACGCGGGCAGATTCGGCGTTCACTCTGCCGGTCTCAGCAGAAGCACGGCTTTTCTCCGCGGTGTCGCGCTTGTTCTCCGCATTGGCGCGGGCGGTCTCGGCCGTGTCGCGGGCGCTTTCGGCCTGCTGGCGGGCGGTCTCGGCGCTCACGCGGGCACTCTCGGCCTGCGCACGGTCGTCCTCGGCGCTCACGCGGGCGCTCTCGGCAGAGACGCGGCCCTGCTCGGCCTGCTGGCGTTTTGCCTCCTCGCCTCTCCATTCGGTCGTAGAATCCTCCATATCCGCAAACGTCTCCACAATCTCGTTGAACTGCGGAGCCACGCATTCCCGCACCAGACGGTCAAACACACGTTTGTTCTCGTCTGCCGTGCCGGTCAGCGTGTCTGGAGACGCAATAACGCCCTTTTCCGCAATCTGCGCATCGGTAATTTTGTAATCTCTAATACTCACGCACTTCTCTCCTCTCCCACCTCGATATACTTAACCAGGATCTCATAAATACCAAAACCCTCGTTGAGCGCATCCGATACGAAAATAAACTGGATCATCTTCCACTTTTTCTTCTTCACGCGGAACTGGCGCACACTGTTCGCGCTCGTCTCAAACGTAAAGCGCTCAAAGTTGATATCCTCGAACGAAAGCCTGTCCGCGTAAAACTCGCGGTACAGCCGACCGCTGTCGCGTTCCGTGCGGATATACAGATCGACTTTCGAGCGCGCATAGCGCTTGAGGTGTACCGCCGAGCCTCTCTTTGGCATGGTCTTGAGCATCGCAATATTGCCCATGCTGTCGAGCTTCGACGCCCACTCCGCGTGAATCGGTTTGCCGTCATCGTTGTACGCCCGCATGAGGATCTCATTCTCGGCCGTTACCATATCGTCGTTAAATTTGCAAACCTTGCCGTCTGCGGTGCCGAAATACAGGGTCTGCTGGTCTGCGCGCAGCACCCGCGCCGGAATATTGGTCCAGTAATACCACTCGTAGCCCTGATCCTGCTTGTCCTGATTGCCGTCCGCCACATACGCGCGGCCATCTACGACAAGCACATACCACCCGCGCCAGGTGGCGGCCACCGCATCCGCAAGGCCGTTTTCCTTGGTGAGCTTCGGATTGACACGTCTCGACCGGCAGAATAACTGCCGCACCTGCATGTTGTTGTAGTAGGTCGTTGTCGGGGCATACACGCCGCGTGGACTCAGGTACAGCGGATCGTCGTTGAGGTTTGCCGCCGAGTACCGCGCGACCGCGCCGTAACCCGGCACGCCCTCCTTGAGCGGGAACGCCGCAACATCGTTGCTCACAACGCCCGCGTGGTGCCAGATCGTACCTTCCTGGCGATTATCCTTCTTGATGATAAGCAGCTCGCCCTGCGCTTTCAGATAGCACATGATCGGGAAATCGCTCGAACCCACCACAGAATAGTTAATGTCGGGGAAATATGTCGGGTCTGTCAGTCCCGAGAACCACTCCGTGTTTGCATATTTGCCGTTACCAGAAAAGAATACGCGGTCGCCCGAGCCGTCCATGCCGTAAATGGCAAAGATGGTGCAGCCGAGTATCTTCTTCCGGTCCTCAGTCGTTTTTGCAAATCGGATCTCTATGTTGGACGTGCCCGCGTTCTCCGGCGCCTTGGGTGCGGTCTTTAGTGTCACCGTGCCCTTTGCCGCATCAAAGCTCGCCACCTCGATCGTATCGCCCGTGATATGGTATTTCGCAGTGATGGTCTGCTCCTTGTCAATGCCGGTGACATCCAGCTGAAACGTCTTGCTGCTCCCGTCCCCGACAAAGCGGTTGCGTCTCCACTTGCAGAGCATGTTTACCTTCTCGTAAGCCTCACCGCCGCCCGCAGGCTTGCGCTGATAGCTCGTCAGCGGACAGTACGCCGTATCGTCCCCGACGTGCTTCGCGTCCTTGCCGTCATATACCAGATATTCCGACCCGGTTAAAATGTACAGCTTGCCGTTGAGGTAAAAGCCCTGCGAGCGTCCGCCGCTCCTCAGTCCGGTCAAAAGTGTCTGCTGGCTGTCCGGAATCGGCAGATAGGTGCTCTCGTTCAGCCGTACCTTATACAGCGTATCGCCCGCATGGACGATCATCGTGCGGCCTGTCTCGGTCGTGGCCTCATACGGAAAAATACCCGCAATCGGCTTGTCACTGCCGAGGTCAACGACTGTGCGCCAGCCCCACCGGCGTTCGGGCGCACCGCCCTCGTCCGCGATAACGTTCACCGCACGCGGACTTCTGCCGTCGTCAATCTGCGTCTCATCGGTCGAATAATCGACGCCACGAAACCGCTTGTAACTCTTTCTGCCGATGGTCGGCGTGGAAAAGTCGGGAACCGTCATGGTTTTCATTCTTCGTCACCGTCCCCATATCCGAGCACCGCAGGCGCGGCTTCCTCAAGCGCTTCTACAAAATAGTTGCGCTCGAGCACCATCTGAGCCTGCTTGTCCTCCTCGTCGATCATCAGCGCCGAGGCGAGGCCGTGCGGCAGTGCGCCGCGCGTGATCCGGTCGTCCCAGTCGATAACCGTATCGTCTATTGCATTGATTTCCGGCGCGCTTGCGAGTTCCTCGCGTCCGTCTGCGGCGCGGATAGCGTTCTCATACGGCAGCGCCTCGATCAGCAGCCGCTCAAGCAAAAGCGGCGAATACGTGTCATAGTCCGTATCGCCGCCCTTGCTCGTAAACAGAATGGCGGCTGCCAGATCGAATATTTTCCTAACTGTTGCCATTCTTTCCTCCTAAAAAAATGCAGGGCAGGCGTCAGCCCGCCCTGCGGTAAATCACTTATCGGTAGCCTCAGCAATATCCGAGGTCAGCTTGCCGCCCTTGCCGAACGCAACGACCTTGATGGTCTCGCCCGCCTTGGTGGCAACCGTGCCGCCGGTGGCAACCGTCTTGCGGTTTGCCGAGAAGCGCGGGTCCGAGCCGTCCAGGATGTACCAAATTTCGTCAGCACCTGCCGCCGTAACGGTCGCACTGTGCGAAGCAATCGCTACGGTGCACGCCTGCTTGCTTGCGGTCTTACCGATGATAACAACCGCGTCTGCCTTGCTTGCCAGCACGAACAGGTCATAGGTCTGGCGGCCTTCGATCAGCGCACCGGAAATGCCGGGCGGGTCCTGATGCACCTTGGTGTCATTGATGCGGTACGGGAACGCCGCTGCACTCTCCTGCATGGCGATCATGTAAACATCTGCCGGGAACATGTTAGATGGAACCTTGACCACGGTAAAGCCCGCAATCTGGCCAACCGTGCCGGTCGGCAGCTGCTTGCCTGCCAGATTGTCCAGGCCCTTCCACTCGTCGGACAGGATGATCTTGGGATAGTCCTTTGCGCGGACGAACAGCACGCGGCCGTTCTCCGGCACGAGCTTCTCATCCATGTAGGTAGCCGCATCGTATGCCATGGTAACGATGGTGTCCTTTGCCGGCTCTGCGGTCACGCCGGAAACGTGGCCGTACTTGGCAAGCTGGGAGAAACCGTACTTGTCACCGGTCGGTACGCAGCGCTCTGCGATCTGCTGACGCAGCCACTGGCCGCTCTTGTTGCTGATGGCCTGCTCGGAGGCATCGCCCTTGTCCACAACGCCGTTGAAGCTCTTGTCCTGCGTCATGGTGTACTCAACAACGGTGTCCTGTACGTCCTTCGCCTCGCCGTAACGGCTGGTGCCGCTGCGGGTGTAGTCCACAACCGGAACGGTATTGAGCATGTAAACGCGGCAGGACTTTGCGCCGATCATCTCCACGTTTGCCTTGCAATGGCTTTTCAGGTAGCTGTCATGGGTGTATGCCTTCTCGATCTGCGCGGAATATTTGGTAGTAAGATTGATTGCCATTGATTATGTCACTCCTTTTACAGCCCAAGGAAGCCCTTAAGGAACGGATCGCTCGTGTCGTTTCCGTTTCCTGCCACACTTCCGGGGCTTGTCTGTCTGTTTGTCTGATTCTTCTCTGCGATCCTGACCGCCTGCTGATTCTGTTCAGCCTGATAGCGCCAGTGCGCGGCGACGGGAGTCATGCCCTCGCTGTTCACGAGTTCCATCACACGCGGCGGAATGTCCTCCGGTTTGTGAACGCCTGCGAGTACCTCGTATTCGTCCCAAGCCTTTTCATTGGCCTCCTGCCGTGCCTGTGCAACGGTCTGATCAATTCTCTGCTGCATGGCGTCAAGCTGTGCGCGCTGCTGTTCGGCGGCCTGTGCCGCGGCTGCACGCTGGGAAGCCATGCGGCCCTCGGCGATTGCTTTAAGCGCCGCGTCCGGTGTATCCGGAAACTCCGTGCGGCACTGTTCGATCTCAGCCGAGAGAAGCTGCTCATTGCGTGCGCTCTCCAGCTGTTCGAGGTACTGCTGCCGGTTCATGCCGGCGGCCTCGGCGTACTGATCCAGTACGCGCATTTCTCGCTCGGCCTTGCGGTCATAATTCATGCCCTTCTGGAGCAGTTCGACCGGGTTCGCGCCGAGTGCACCGGTCAGCGCCTGCACTGCGTCTGCCGGCAGCAGGATCTGCTGTCCGTTGTAGACGAGCGGCACGGTCTGTACCGGCTGTTCCACCGTTTCCGGCGGTGCTTCGCCGTCCTCCGACGGCTGATTCTCCGGCTCCTCGGGCTGCTCTTCGGCGCGCTGGTCTTCCGCACCGTCCTGCACGTTTTCCTCGTTTCCCTCGTTCGTGCCGCGCTGGTCTTCCGCGTCACTGCCTTCGAGGGCGGCGAGAAATTCGCTCTCGTCAAAGCCGTCCATGTCCGCGCCGGTGTCGGATGTATTGCCGTCCTCGGCAAAATACTGTAAACCGATACTGTCACGGATCTCGCTTCCGTCCATATGATTGCTGGTTTTCCAATCCATTTAGACAATCCTCCTATATGCAAAAGACTTGCGTCTCATTGCCGTGTGTTTATCGTGTGTTCCTGCACTCCGGCGGACGCACCGCCGTTCCGTAAGCAGTGCACCCACCCGTTTTCCATAACGCTACATCAAAAGAGGTGAACCCGGACGAGGGTGATATGGCAAAAACACCCACGCCCGCCGCAGTGCAGGAAAAGAGATCGTGTCCGAGACTCTGACGGGCAGGCAAGGAAATAATGAACTCAGAAACCTTGCCGCCGCCATACAATAGAAAGGAGAAAATAGGTATGGCCGTTCCGTGCAATGCAGGCTCGGTCGTTGGGCATTACTGCCCGTCACAGTCTCGGACTCAGTTGTATTCCGGCGCTCGGACGGACGCCCAGCCCGATACTGGGTGCCCGCCATCAGAAAGAAATAAGGGGAATCAATGGGGCGGGTGAGGTCAGCTCCCGCCCGTCCGAACGCCGGAACAGAAAAATCAATAATCAGGTTCGAGAATCGGAACGCCGTACTGCACAGCACATTCGCGCTCAATCATGCAGCCGCGTGCGTCCTTCCAACCCTTGGCGAAATAAACGAGATCCGCATCTGCCATAAGCCGGATAGACTCAGCCAGGAACCAAAGTGGCTTTGCGTCGTGCGGTGCATCCTTAAAAAAGGAGTCGATGATTTCGACAGGCTCACCGATATATTCAGTCGCTTCGCGGATAGCACGCTCACGCGCGCGTTCAATCTCATCGTTGGTCTTGTCCTTCATCGGCTGAGAAATAAATAACTTTTTCATGCCGTACCTCCCTCAAAACCGGAACGGTCTGTCCGTTCCCTTCTTGGTAAACTTCGCCTTCTGGGTGTTCAGCTCGTTCTGAAGCGCCTCAAACATGCTTTCAACCTGCTTATCAGTGTACTCATACGAGCTTGCCGCCAGATGGCCGATCAGGCTAATTGCCTTGCACGCGCGGAAAACGCGCGGCTCTGCCAGTCTTACAAAGCGTTCCGCCTTGCTTTCATTGTTATCCATTCATTAAACCTCCCTGTTGTAATGCCTGCTGCATGCTCGCCTGCTGCTGCACGCGCTTTGCAGCCTCGACCAGTCCTTCCTGATCCTTAACCGAGCCTTCCGGCATGCGGCTGAGGAACTCAACCATATTCGGCATAACGCCTGCCGTCTGCAGATTGTTAAGCGTAGATACCTGCAGAATCCTCGACCAGTAGCTTGCCTCACCAATATGAATATTGAGATCCAGCGCCTCCACCGGCAGACTTGAGAAGTCATACATCTCCACAAGCGTCTGCTCCTGCGTCTCGCCGGTCTCGTCCGTCACCTCGTCAGTGATCTTGACCTGACGCATGCCGTAATAGGCGTGCATCATGTCGATGAGCACCCGCTCGTAGTCCTCCACGAACTGAAAATACGCGATCTTGGTCAGCGCCAGCGGCGCGGCGTTCGCGGTCTGTACCGCAACGATCGCACTGCTGTTCTCGGGGTTCTTGACGTTGCCGAGTGCGGCATCATTCGCACCGGCGACATTTTTCATCGCGTCCGTCATGCTGGACGTAATGCCCGTGGCCTCGGTCGGAATCGGCATCGAGCCTGCAACGCCGGTAAGCGCGTCCTTCACGTCGCCGGTCACGCCGATAGAAGTCGCATCCGGGTCCCATCCCTTGGGGAATTTGTTCCGGTTGTAAACCAGTTTGGGCATGGCGTTGTTGCGCAGCATGAGCGCAAGCGCCGTCCACTGCTTGTTGATCTCAATCTGCGTGTTGATGAGCGGTTTGATCTCCATCACGCCGTGATAGCAGTTCTTCCGCGGCTTCCAGCTCATGTACGCGACGGGATAGAGTGTCATTTCCGTCGCCACGTCCTGTTCGATGAGTACGCGCCCGCAGGAGCGGCAGTAATGTACCCTGCCGTCCTCGCTTTTCCAGAACCGCACAAGCTCATTGCCGAGGCTGTCGCTGTTATTCTGCTCGTCATCACCCTTGTACAGGCCGTCGGACTCGCCCTCAATGGTCTCCCATTCCTTGCAGCCGAGCCGTTTTGCGTCCTTGCGGATTTCGGATACCGGTCTGCGGCGCACAATGATAAGGTACGGCTGCTCCTGCACGTTCGCATTAGAAGGATTTCCGAACAGAATATTCGTGTTCATTACCTGTTCGGCGCAGATTTCGCCCTGCACCCCGCCTAAACCGGACTGCTTGCTTGCGTCAAAGTAAAAATACAACGCCGCGTCACCGTCCACGCAGGCGTCACGCAAGACCATGTGGTGCTTACTTTTCAGCTTGGTACGCTCCACCACGCGGTCAATGCTCTGCTCAAGGATTTTCGCCGCATACTCGGCCTGCTCATCCGGAAGGAACGGCTCAACCTCCTGATCCACATCGTTCGAGACGATCTGCGCCACCTTGTAATGCACGATCGGGTCGAGCACGTTCATCGTGATCGGACGCAGGTTCTTGCTCTTGAGTCCTTCCCACTGCTTCCCTTCCACAAAGTTCTCGCACTGCTTGACGTCCTCGTACAGGCCGAGGCCTGTGTTGTACTGCACGCCCTTTTCGTACTCGGCTTGCACCCTGTCAGCCGTGAGCGTGGTTTTCTGCTCATTCATCGCTTAATTCCTCCTGCCCGTGGGCGGTGCCGTCATAGCGGAGCAGATTGTTCACCTCACGCATAATGCGGCCCTCGGCACTCAGCCTGTAAGCCTGTTCCTTGAGGAATTCCTCTTTCCAGTGCTCTGCGGTCTCCCGCTCGGTGATGAGCGCCTCATTCAGCTTGCGGCGCTCCTGCTTGAGATTATCAACCTCGTTGCGGGCGCTCCACATCGCGCTGATTGCCGCGTCGTGTGCATCCTTGGTGGAGTCGAGTTCTTCCTGCAGTTCCTTGAACTTCCTGCGCTCAGTCTGCAGCTCCTGCCGCAGACGGCAGGCCGTGTCCTCACTCTCACGCAGGGCAGTCTCCACCTTGGTAATGCGGTCCGCAAGCTGCGTGCGCGCCGCCTCCTCAGTGTGCATGCGTTCCTCCATCGTCCGCGCAGTCAGCTGAAAGGATTCCGCTTCTACGGTCTTTTGCCGCAAATCCTCGCCCAAGCGCTTGGCGTTTCGGGTCTGCACAGCAGCCAGAAAAGCACACATCGCCGCAACGGCGCTAATAGCTAAATACATTTCCCATTTCCTCCTCAGTTGATAGATAATCCTCGTCTCGTACTCTCGGCAGTTCCGCAGGCAGCGGACAGCCATCGCAGAAATACCGGATCGCGTCCGGTCCGTGCGTCAGCTCGTGCGGCTCGGTTGCCGTATCGTTAGGGTTCTTCTCGTCGTGCTGCAAGCCCGGCAGTGTGCGAATGAGATTCAAGCAGGTATCAAAAATCTGCAATTTCGGTCTGAGTGTACCATCCACATCGGGCACAGGCTGCAGCCGGCGCTTGAGCTCGTACCATCCGGCCACACGGCCGTTGCTCACCTTGGAGAGATACAGACCGTACTCCGCAAACAAGTCGGATACGCTCTTGCCGGTCTCCTGCCGCCTGTTCCACAGGTCTTTTGGCGCGAACCATGCCGTGATATCGTCATTACAGTTTGCGTTCAACAGTCGCTTGGCCGCCTCCGGGATGATAAGGTCGGGCTGGTAAACCTCACGGTAAACCACCGCATAATCGTTCTCATCCACCGCGATCCAGTACGCCGCCAGCATGTCGAGGCCGTAGTCGATCGCAACATACCGTCTCCACCATGCCGGAATCTCAAACGGACGAACAACATGCAAATCCCGCTTGAACTCGGTGAAATACTGCCCAACGTAGTAATCCCAGTTGCCTTCACGCAGCGCAATGTAAATTTCGCGCGGCAGGTTTTTCATACGTTCCTCGTACTGCGGGTCTTTGGTCAGCAGAAACGGGTTGTCTTCCAGCTTTGCCGGAATAAACAGTCGCGTGCCGCCCTCGCAGCGGTGCACCTCCATCGGAACGCCAATGTCGATAAACCGGCTCTTGGCGTTGGTATGTCCCACACTGCCGGGGTTAGCGGTCGATTTGACGTGTCTCGGAAACGGCCGCGTGCCACGCACACGAGAGATCATGTAGGTGTACATGCTCTCGGTGAAATGCGTCATCTCGTCGAACCGGATCACGTCATACTCGGCGGACTGGTACTGCTGCACATCGCCCTCGGTTGCAATGTATCCCATCTCAATGGTTGATTTGCCAACCTTCCAAATGTGTTTGCTTGTGTTGTAGCTTGCCACACTGGCGGGGTACAACTCCATCGTCTGCGGCACCATGGAGCGTTCGAGTTCCTTAAACGTGCGTCTGAGAATTAGTTGCCTACTGCCCTGATACCTCAGCGCGTACACCAGAGCGTCCAGCGCCTGAATAAACGTCTTGCCGCCGCCTGCCGCACCGCCGTAAAGAACCTCGAAAGCATCCGTGTCCATAAACAGCTGCTGCTTGGGCGTAATCTGAAAATCAAGATTCATCTCTTACCGCCTTTGTCGGGTCAACGAGCGTCAGCTGCAGGTTGATTTCCGGAGCAGCTTCTTCCTTCTCGCCGAGGTGCTGCTCCAGCGTTTCCTGTCTTGCCGCAACATCCTTCATGGTTCCGGCCAGCTCGCGCAGGCCGACGCCGGTGTAATCGCTTACAACGTTTCTGAGACTTGCCACCTCGGCTTCACTCAGCCCGATCACGCCGTCCTTGGCAGCCTTTTCGAGCACCGCCAGACCGTCATTGATGGTCCGGGTGTCCTTCGCAGCGGCCTCGGCCTTGCGGTAGAGCGCACGCAGAACCTTGTCACCGATCTTCTCGCACCGGGCGATCTGCTTTCTGCGGATCTCCCGCCGGGCAGCCACGCCGTCCTCGTCGCTCTCGTTCTGGGTATGTACCCAATCCGATAACGTGCTCTTGGGGATTCCGAGCCGCACCGACGCATTGGAGATTTTTACGCCGGACGCAATCAGTGCCAGCGCCTCGTCTTTAATTTTCTGGTCATACTTACTCCCGCGCTGCTGCATCCAATCACCTCCCGCGCGTGTCTTGTTTTGCTGAATACAAGTATAATCGGAAAAATCGGAAAAAACGGAAAACTTTACTCCGGCAGAAAAAAGCGCCCGAGCGCGTCCGTCAGAACGCGCAGGAGCGCATAAAAAGGGCAACCCTCTTGGATTGCCCTTTGTCGATTTGTGTGTTATACTGTTGTTGCGGACGCAGCCATGTTAACGCTATGTGCGGTTATTCCCACCTTACCCAACACGAGGGGAGGTGATGCTATGATGGTTACATTTTCTGATTTATTTCAGTTTTGTCTCCTTCTCATAGCTTTTGCTGAACTGATTCTCAAAATCAGCAAAAGAAAATGACCGCCCTCCTCCAAGATTGCGGTCATTTTCAATGACATAACCAATCGGGAGTAACCGTTCATGGCTGCGTCCCTTTTGTGCCCTTATTTTACACCCAAACCACCATGTTTGTCAACGCCGCCGCAGAGCGGTATTTTTTATTCCTGCTCCCGCACCATGCGGTAAAATGTACTCTTTTTCAGTCCGAGCCGGTCCATCGCCTGCACGGCCGTGATGCTCCCACTTTTCCACAATCCTGTGACTAACTCCCACTCAGCGGGCAGCTCAGTCTTTTTTCGTCCAAGCTGCCGCCCCTGCTTTTTCGCCTCAGCGATGCCCTCGGCCTGCCGCTGGCGTATGGTCAGGCGCTCCTGCTCTGCGATCGTTGCGAGCACCTCGATCATAATGTTGTTTACCATTTCGCAGATCCACTCCTGACCTTTTGGAAAGTCAGCCATCGTGCTCGGCAGGTCGATGATCTTCACGCGCACACCCATCGCCTTGTAATATTCCAGTTCTTGTTTGACCTGCTGCTTGTTGCGCCCGAGCCGATCAAGACTCTTGACGATGAGCGTGTCGCCCAGCCGCAGCAGTGCCTCGCGCAGATACTGGTATCCCGGGCGGTTGAAGTCCTTGCCGCTCTCCTTGTCGGTGATGATGTCGCGCTCATCGGCAATGTACTGCCGCAGCGCTGCAATCTGACGGTCGAGATTCTGTTCGCGCGTGCTGACCCGCGCATATCCGTATACTTTTTCCATATTTGACCTCCTGCCTGCTTAATGCGTCTCAAAATGTCCTGTTGTCTCGCGGAACGTCCGTAAATCAAAAGACAAGCCTTTTCGCACGCCATACCGATAAAAATACCGCCGTCAATCTGCCGTGCGAAAAGGAACACCTTTTGACACGGCTATTTCGACCATAATTTCCCGACCAGCTTCCTCGGTCCGCTCTCATCGGCATACCCCATCCGGCGGGCGCACTCGCTCCAGCTTTTGCCGTCCAGGTACCGCAGCCGCAGGGCGCGCCGGGTCATGGAGTCTGAAACGTTGTCGATCCACTGCCGCACCGTGTCGCGCTCATCCTGGCACTCGGCCTCAATGGCCTGCAGCCGATCCCGTGCCGCGTCCAGCGCATCCCGGCCAAAAAGACAGCCGACGCCGTAAGTCTCCTCGATCCGCTTGTGGTGCCGAGCCTCCCGCGAAAACCGTTCTCTTTCTTCTTCCAGTTCACAGACCAGACTTTCAATCTGCCGCAATCTGTCTTTTGTCACCAGATACACCTCCTGCCGCATCGGCCTTCCGCCTTGCGCTCGTCACCGTTACGCGCTTCCGCGCGCTCCGTCCTTTGAGAGAGTACAAATAGTAATGTGATTACAATCTGTATTCATTCGTCCGAACCTCTCCGATAAACCGCAGGGGAATTGTTAGACCCCCTACAAGGCTGTCAGGCGGACCCGGCCGCCGATATCTTAAACTTTTCTTTGCCGTCTCCTGCGCAGCCGTTCCCACGGATCGGGAGCAGCCTTGCGCCGCTGTATCTGCCACCACGCGCCAAACGCCGCCTGGTTGTAAATGCGGCCGACCATAACCTCATACCGGCCGAACTCGTTCGCATTCTGCACATGCTCGATGATTTTCACGCCGGGCGGCACTTCGGCCTCCTCCTCCTCGCCCAGTCTGAGCCGTACCGGCTCGGCGGGCGGCGTGAGATTGCGGCTGGTGGAGTACCGGCGGGCGCCCTTGCCCTTGTGGCTGTCCTCCTTGAGTAGATAGATGGCGGTATCCTCAAAAAAATCCGCCCCCTCGCGCAGCGTGCGCACATCGGCCAGACCGGAAGCCCAGCACTCGCGCACCACCTCGGCCAGCTGCACGCCGTGCGCGCCGCTGAGGATCAGGTGATGATGCAGCCGCACCGGCTCGCCGTCCATATCGTGCTCCTCTGTCACTGCTATGTACTTATAGACAAGACCGAGCCTCGCATACGCTTTTTTCATCTTCGCATGAAATTTTTCCAAGGCACGCGCTTTGGACGCCTCCGGCGCATAAGTCAGGCAAACAAACAGATCCCGACCGCTCACAAAATTCGCGTTGATCAGCTGCATCAGCCGCCACTTGCGCTGACGCCGGTTGATCTCCTGCTTGGCCTTCTCGGTTGTCCGCCGTCTGCCCGCCCTCTGCCTGGGCGACATGCCCGGCATCGTGCCCATGGAGTATAAACACATCTGATAGAGCGCACCATTGCACTCCTGTTTTTGATATAACATAAATCACCTCTTGCGGCCGACTCCTGCATCTGCGCCGCAACATATATAGTAAGTCGGATGAAGCCAGCCCTTCACGGGCTGGCTTTCTCTTTTCCGTTTTTCATCTTCCAAACCTTCCGTGCCTCAGCCACGAAAACCTTTCGATAATCGCGCTCATACGCGCCGAAGCCGTAAGTAACCACAGCCACCGTCATGCAGTTGATCAGCTCGTCCGCCGTCAAACCATGCTCGGCAGCGTTCCGAATAAACTCACGCATTTCATTATCAGGCGGCCGTCCAAACGACCGACTGTAATGCGAATCAACCAGGTGTGCCGTCTCTGCCGGGCTGCGCTCCATCCTGAACACCACCCTCCACAATATCAAACAGCGTGTTCTCGTCGAGATCGCGCAGTTCGAGCTGACCGTCTACCTTGCGCAGTTTAAGCTGCTCGGCCACTGCGCCGCTGACCTTATCCTTCTGGGTAATGGATGAGGTGCAGCTGTATGCAAAATAAGGCTGATCAACATCATGCAGCATGCCGTCCTCGTCGATAATCTCCTTGCGCGCAAGATCAATACTAACCTTGAGTGTCACCTCACCCTCGCACAGTCCCTGCCGCACCAGCGTAAACAGCACATCCTGCAGTTTGTCATCAAACAGATTGACAGCGCCGTTAAAGATTCCGCCGCGCAGGCTCATCTCGTGTCTCATTCGCCTGTTCCTCCTCTCTGATCCGCTTGAGTGTTTTCTGGATACCGGCGTGCCGCGCCACCTTAAAATCAGTTTCCAGTCCAAACAGCTGGATGATCTGCTCAGTGACATTGACCACATCAGCCAGTTCTCCGGCAAGGTGTTCCAGTCTCGCGGTCAAATCTCGTTTCTTGCCGCCCAACTCGTGATAGCTGAGCAGCATCAACACCTCACTTGCCGCGCTCGTAGCCTCGCCCAATTCTTCCATCAGCTTGCAAACCTGCTTTTCCTCGCCGTAATAATGGGCGATCTGCATCAGCTTTGCCGCTCTCTTTGCATTCATGTATCAGTTCCTCCTAATCAATCTTGAGTTTCCCGTAATAGCGAATATCCATCCGGCTGACGTCCTCTGCCCGCAACCGTTTTCCGCGTCCGTAAAATCTGCCCTGTGTTCGCTGTCCCCGATGCAGCACACACCGCAGAACGGCTCGTACCACTTGCAGGTCATACACCTTCTATCCACGTCTGGCCCTCTCCGCCTTTCCTCTTCGCCCGCTTAAACTCGTCACGAAACTTCCGATACGCTCGGGTGTACTCATACGACTTGCCAAAAATGTTAATAGCCGCCTTGTAAAGCTGCGGTTCGTATTTTTTCACGATCTCTAAATCTTGCTCGAACCGGCTATTAAAAGGACAACCGCAGCAGCCTGTGCGCTTCATGCCGTATACTTCATAGCAGTCCGAGTAGCACAGTCCGTAGTGCTCCTTATATCGCTGCTTGTCCTCGTCACTCCAAAAGTATAGTGGCATATACTTTGCAACGCCCGAACTATGCAACGGCTCAAAGCAAGATGTATGCCGCACGGCGCGCAAGCCTCCTTCTGCACGACGTTCACCTACAATATCCAGCATTGCATTCTGTTCCCTCAAAAACTCGTGTGCTGTGTCTTTCTTTGCACCGTTACAGCACTTATCACTAATCGCAAAGGTCGGGGGAGCGCCCAGTATAAATTCTTTCATTCCTATGTTTCTCGAAATATTGAATTTGCTGTTTTCGCCTTGCTCGCACGACCACCATTTCAGCCCAGCTTTGCAATTTTTGTACTTATCCAGCAATTCAGAAAGCGGTGCGTCTTCCCATTCAAAGCCGTGTTTCTGCAAGTAATAGATTTTTTGCGAAATCTCTTTCGACAAAAACGGCACGCCATATTCCTTGCACCCAACCGGCACAGGTTTTTTCGCTCTCCGCCGTACAATCTCAATGCCGTACTGGGCTTCCAGATCGTTCAGGTGATTCTTTGTAGCTTGATACTCGATACCCGTATCAAAAAACACATACGTAATCTTCCGCCCATTCCGAACTCGTTCCAACAGGTCAAGCATTACATCGCTATCACTGCCGCCGGAAATACTGCAAACCGGGTTCTTGTAGCTGTTCAGCAGCAAATCCGCTTTCTTCATCGTATTTAGAATAAGCTTGTTCTCCGGCGCAGAGTTCAAAACTTTTTCGCTAACCATTTTTACCCTCCACACTGTTCAGCCATAACTTTGGCAATGCCCGGAAACGCCTTGCAAACCGTCTGTGACTCCTCACAGGCTACTAAGACCTTCATTCCTCCGCCTCCAATTCGCACTCTAACCGCGCGTCTTTATATTCCTGATAAACTTCATCCTCATAAAAAACAATATCGCGCTTTGAAATTTCCTCTGCTCTCAGCCGCAGCTTCTCGTATGCATAATCCTGATCCACCTCGTCGATCATTTTCTGCAGTTCATTCGCAGCCGCCTGAAAGGCGTCAAAAAACTTGTCGAGCCGCTTTTCCGAGAAGCCGTACGCCTCGTGCAGCGCAACCGCCGTCAGCCACAAATGCCGCTGCATGGAGATATTCACCTCGTGCAGGATAACTTCATCCTGCACGGCCTGCCGGATCAGGCGCTTGCGCTCCAGTACATCGGCATAATTCATGCCGGCCGGCTTGCCTTTCCGCTTCTTCATGCCAGCTTGTCACCTCTCTGTACTGACCTTCTCCCGACCATTTTCGCGACCTCACGAAAATGATCTAACTGCTTGTCCGTAAAACGCATCAGTACCCCTCCCTCGCAAACTTATTCTGCACGGCATGATTGCTCTTGCCGAGCGCCGCGCCGATCTCCTTGAACAGATAGCCGCGCTTGCGCATGGCGACCGCCTTTTGAAATTCCTCGTACGTCCAGTGAACCGATTTGTGCGGAATCTTTTTCCGGCAGCCCAACTCCTCCAGCACGTTTGTGATCGTCTCATACGCCCGTCCGGTCTCCCTTGAAATAGCGCGAATAGGCATGCCTGCTTGATACATTTTCGCAAGCCGCTGTTTTTCCTCATCCGTCACGCGCGGCTGCCGGCGGCCATCCTGCTTGATTTCCTCCGGCACAAAAATGCCTGTCGGCACCTCGCTGCACAGCCCGCGCGCATCGTCCTGCGGCGTAAATACGCATTCGCGCGTGTAGTAAGTACAGTGATCGAACAGACTGTAATGCTCGGTCTCCTGTATCTCAAACCGGCCCTGCGGGTGTCTCCAAATAACCCGCGTCTTTTCTTTTTCTCGCATATTGTTCCTCCTGCCGCGCCTTGAAAATGGCGCTTTCTATTTCTTTCTTCTTTTCCCATACGTCCGGCAGCTCGGTAAACGGCTGACAGATTGGGTAAGCCTTGCCCTCATCGCCGTAGGTGCCGACAAGGTGATACTCCACCTCGCCAAACAGGGTGCGCTGTACCTCAACGCGCACCCTGTCGATCCGCACCCGCGGCAGCTCGGTCAGCTGAGAATACGGCTTAATTTCCAATCCGCTAAATCTCTGCATGGCCGCCCTCCTGTTTTTTAGCCTCCTGCCGAGCCTGCCACCGTTCGAGCAGCAGCGCCTCGAACTCGGCCGTTCCTTGCGCAGGCTCCGGTCGCGCTGCGGCTCTTTTTGCTTTCTCAGCCTTTCGCTTTGCTTTTTCGACGGCCTTCACGTACCGCATACAGCGTTCCACCCGGTCATGCGGCATCTGGAACTTCTGCCGGTTTTTCTTCCAGTCTGCCATCAGCGGATCTGCCTCATCAGGTCGGCGCGGTACGCAATGTGCGCCGCCTTGTCCATGGAGACGCGGGCCGCCTTGCGGGCCTTGACTTCCTCTGCCGCCCGGCGGCGTTTTGCCGCACAGAGATCCGCATAGCAGATTGCCATGCAAACCAGCATCGCCGTTCCGAGCACCGCCGCCTGCATGCGGCTGCAGGCACCCGCGATCTGCATGTACATCACGCCGCCGAACACCGCCGCCGACAGACTCATCATAAACTTACTTGCCTTCATCTTTCTTCCTCCGTTCCTGATTCATCAGTAATTCCCACGCCGTTTTCTGCAGGCGCTCAATGCGCCGCTTCATTTCATCCGGCGCAACGTCACAGTAGCAGTCGTCGTCAATGTAGACCGTACCGTTCGGATAATGATATTCAGCCACGATTGCCACCGTAACCACCCCTTTCTAAAGCCTATGCTTAAACCGGCTTGTCTGTTGCCGTCCGTGCCGCCTCTGCCTCTAAATTGAACTTTTGTGCTTTCTCAAGCTCAATGCGGGCAGCGATCCGCAGGCTCTCCGGCGCTTCCGGGTCAGCCATGATCTGTTCTGCCGTCATGGCGAGATATTCATTGTAAGGTTTCATGCAGGTTTCACCTCGATCTTTTCCGCAGTATCAATAAATCCCTCTGCAACGTCCAGCGCCTCCTGCCTGCCGTCGCAGAAAAACTGCCGCCATCGGTTCTCACCGACCAGGCGCTTCTCCAAAACCCAAACTTCGTACTTCATGGTGTGCTCCTTGTGTTTCCGTTCCCTTTCCGCTACAATAAGAGCAGAAAAGGAGGTATTTCATGTCTGAAACTGTAATAACTGCGCTGATTACCTTGACTGCTGGTGCTGTCGGCGCTGTTTGCGGTGTAATTGGTGCGGTAAAGTCAGCGCGTATTGCTCAAAAATCGCAAATGAACCAAGCCGTCGTAACCGAGTTCATGCATGCCCGCGTTGATGCGTATTCTCTCTTTTTCGAGCAATGGAGCAACTATATCTGTGCGAATTACAATCCGGCTCTATTGCCGCAGCTGATTGCCGCAATCGAAAAAGCATCAATGCTTACAACACCGTCTACCACTTCAATGCTGGCTGATTTTCGTCAAAAACTGTTTTTGTACGCTTATTCAGAAAAACGCTCATCCGAATTAGTGCAGCAGCTTAATGACGCAACCATGAATCTTCGTTTAGCACTTCAATACGATCTTCTTCGCTATTACGCACCCGATATTGCCGAACTGCCTGAAGATGCTAAATTACCCAACGAAATAGGCAGACCCAGATGTAAATAAACAGTGTCAACACGCTAAGTACACCAGTCATTGTTACAAGTGTATCCCGCAGATTACTCCAAAACCGTCGTCTACGCGCTATATGATCACATTCCCACATATAATTCCATGTCTGTACCCACCGTTCCATAGATGGGTTAGCCGGAATTATATTCAAAGAAGTCCCGTCCCGCGGGGCTTCTTTGTTTTTCTCGGTGTCCATCCCCTCACCCCTTCCCTTCCGCCTGCTCGGCGTCCAGACCTCTGCGAATCATCACACGCAAAATCTCAGAGAATGAGCATTTGCAATATTTTTCACTCTTCCGCAATTCGTAAACTGCATTTTCCAGTTCCGGCGGAAGGCTGATTGTCTTTCTCGGCATCTCAGTCATTTGTACCTCTCCTTTCAAGTGGTGAACCTGTGATTTATGATGCTATTATAGTTCACCACCTCAGAACTGTCAATAGGAATTTTGAAAAAACTTGACACCGGTTCACCACTGCTGTATGATAAGACCAACGGAGGTGACATACAATGCCAACAGATAAACCACGGTTTACAATCACCGTAGACCCTGCTCTAATGCAGGAAATCGAAGATTATCGGTACAACCATCGTATCAAAAACCAAACACAAGCTGTCATATCTCTCATGCAGCGCGGCTTGCAGGAAATCATGGAAACAGAGTTCAGCCAACCGCAGCAACCAGTCGAGCAATATTCCGCCGACGAACAACAGCTCATCGACGACTACCGCTCCCTAAACGAGCAGGGACAGGAATATATCCGTCAGACCATGTATATGGCAAAACAAACGCATAAAAAAATGCCTGACCTTTTCCATCTGGAAAAGCAGGCATGAATAAAAGGGCAACTATATGAAATATCTTACCAAACGGATAGTTTCCGCCGCCAGTTGCCTATTGCTTCTAACATCCGCAGCATTCGCCACTGACCCCGGCGATTACGGTCCGGAGGCTGAAACCGACTTTGAAACAAAACAGGATGCCTATTCAAGCGGTTTTGAATGGGGTGTCGAATATTCCAGCGATCCGAGCAACCGCGACAATGCCTATAACCAAGGTTATGAAGAAGGTTATAAAGAAGGCTATAACTACGGCACAGAGGACGGTCACGACGAAACCTACGACAGCGCCTACCAGGAAGGCTACGAAGAAGGCTATCGCGCAGGTTTGTCCGCCGACCCATCCGCTCCTGATAATGATATAATCGACAGAAGTGAAGTTGCGGGCACATCAAGCTATCCTCAAAAAACAGAAAAGAAGTCCTGGATTAACTCCGATAATGTTGACTTATTAGTCTTTCCTTTGGTTGGTGTTATCGCCCTGTTTCTGTGGCTATTGGACAAACTGATTCAAAAAAGGAGGTAATTCCATGAAAACCTACACCATCATCGCCGGTGTCAACGGCGCAGGCAAGTCCAGCCTCACCGGCGTACTCCGTCAGGAGATGAACGACCTCGGCGTGATCGTCGATGTCGATAAGCTGGCCGCAGCGAACGGCGGCAATAACATACTTGCCGGCCGTCTTGCCATCGAACGCATTCGCTCCTGCCTGAAAAAAGGCGTGTGCTTCACGCAGGAAACCACGCTGTCCGGTTCGCTCACCGCGCATACCGCGCGGCAGGCGCGTGAAAGCGGCTATGCCGTGCGGATGTACTATGTCGGTCTGGACTCTGCTGAGGAGTCGCTTGCGCGTATTGCAAACCGTGTCCGCAAGGGCGGGCATGACATTCCCGCGGACGATGTGCGCCGCCGCTTTGCAGGCCGTGTCAAGTCGCTGGCTGCTGTCCTGCCCTACTGTGACGAAGCGACCTTTTTCGATAATGATAACGGCTTTGTCGCTGTTGCCGAGTACCGCAACGGCGTGATCGTCTGCTACGAGGACGCGCCGCGCTGGGTAATGTCCCTTGCCGACGCCATCAATCAGCCGTAACCCAAAGGAGTGACCGCTATGCCCACCGACTACGCCCTGTACCTCCGCAAATCTCGTGCCGACCTCGAAGCCGAGGCGCACGGCGAAGGCGATACCCTCGCCCGGCACGAGCACATTCTGATGGAGCTTGCCAAGTCCCGTGCCCTGCCCATCGGCGCGATCTACCGTGAGATCGTCTCCGGCGAGCGTATTGCGAACCGTCCCGTCATGCAGCAGCTTCTCTCCGAGGTGGAGGACGGCCGCTGGAAGGGCGTCCTCGTCACCGAGACCTCGCGTCTCGCGCGTGGTGATACAATAGATCAGGGTATCGTTGCCCAAGCGTTTAAGTTTTCAGGCACACTCATCGTAACACCCGCCAAAACCTACGACCCCACGCAGGAGGCGGACGAGGAATGGATGGAGTTCGGCCTGTTCATGTCGCGGCAGGAATATAGAATGATCCGCCGCCGCATGAACGCCGGGACGAAATCCGCAAAAAAAGAGGGCCGCTACGTCGGCAGCCGCGCGCCCTACGGCTACGAGCGCTGTAAGCTGCACGGCCGCGGCTGGTCTATCCGCCCGATCGAGCCGGAGTCCGTCGTGGTAAAGATGATTTACGAGCTGTTCCTCTCCGGCAAAGGCGCCGGAGAGATTGCAACCTATCTGAACCAGATAAACATTCCCTCTCCCACACAAAGAACATGGGTTCGGCAGACTGTCGGTCTCATCTTGCAAAATCCGCATTACGCCGGTCTGATACCGGATGCCGTGCACCCGTATAAAAAAGTCATCAAGGACGGTCAGCTCACCGTAAAGCGCCCGCTCAATAAGCAGTGTGAATTGTACGAGGGCGTGCATGAGGCGATCATCCCGCGCGAAACGTGGGAAGAAACGCAGCGTTTGCTCACAAAAAACCATAAGCCGCGCGTGCCGAGTGCCTTACAGCAGCATAATCCGCTTGCCGGTCTGCTCTACTGTGATAAATGCGGACAGAAAATGCAGCGCCACCCGCAAACCGACCGCAATTTTGAAAAATACTACTGTCCGACCGTCGGCTGTCCTACCGTATCCGCGCCGCTGTCGCAGGTCGAGGCTTTGGTATTGCAGGGCCTAAAAGAATTTCTGTATAATTTGGAAATGCAGCAGCCGGAGCAGCCCGACTTCACCACCGAGCAGAACGCCTTGAAGAATATCGACAGCCGTCTTGTCGAGCAGCGCAAACGCCTGACCAAGACCTTTGAGCTGGTTGAGGACGGCATCTATACGCGCGAAGCCTTCCTGCAGCGCCAGTCCGAAATAAACGCCGAAATATCCCGCCTGCAGACCGCTAGTGAGGAGCTTCAGCGCAAGCTCGACGCACACGCCGCCGAGCTGTCCGCCCGGGAAAATGCCGCTCCGCAGATCCAGCACGTTCTCGACGTGTACGACCGTAAATCCGCCCCCGCAGAGCGCAGCGCCCTTCTCAAACAGGTAATCGACCGCATCGACTACCATAAAACCACCAAGCAGCGCTGGTCCGCCGAGAACGACCTCTCCGTCACCATCCACCCCAAAATTTCCGCCCGCAAATAACACCCAACATCGCAAGCCGCGTGAAGCGGAACTGCTCTGTGTTTCTATTGATGTTGAGCGGATTCAGTTTAATCGAGGTTTCTACAGCGTTGATATCCGCTTTTTCTATCGCATTGAATGTGAAATCAGCTGCGTAATCGGTCGTCCGCGTATCGTGGACGGACTGGCGGTATTTGACAAACGTGTTGTACTGTTCGGCGGCGAAGGCGGCGCGCGCATCTTTTCCTCGCAGTATATCGAGGACGGCCGCGATGTGCAGCTGCGGCCTGACAGCAACAAGCCGACTGCGGTCGTAGAGGTCGTTGATCCGATCATGCTGGACGCGCGTGTGGTTGCACCGGAAACCAGCTGCAACTGCTGCTGCTGCGCGCTGCATGAAGTACCCCGTTCAATCTGCTCGTGCTTCGGCGGTGACGATCTCGTGCTCAGCAACGATGGCTATCAGCTGTTCGTAACCCTCGGTCAGTTCTCGATCATCCGACTTGAGCGCGACATTCAGCTGCTCATGCCCGCTTACGACGTATGTCTGCCGCGGCGCGACTGCTCGAACAGCGGTGTCGGCGGTGAGCAGGACCCGTGCGAGATCTTCTCGAGCTTCGACTTCCCCATCGACGCCTTTTTCCCGCCGCAGAGCGACAAGGCAGGCTGTTTGTTCACCGGCAGTGCCGGCGTAAATGACAATCGCAGCGGCTGCGGCTGCGGCAATAACAATTCCTGCAGCGGCAATAATTCCTGCAGATAATCTATCTACCCGTTTACACGCAGCCGGCTGGGAGTATTTTCTCCCAGCCGGCTGTAAATTCGCCGTTCTGTATGACGGCAAGCCGATGGTTTTCGACTGTCCGTTTAAAATGAAGCCGTCGGCAAATTCGATCTATGACCTGAAGGATGCCACTGCTCCATTCTTCATTCTCGTTAAGAATACAGACGGCGGCTTCCTGATCGGCAGCTTTGCAACCGGTATCCGATCATTGCCGCGCAAACCGTTCGATCTGCTGAAAAAGTTTCTCTATTGGCGCAAAAAAAGTCCCTCATCGACTGATGAGGGACTTTTTGCTTGTGCAGTTTTTTGGTTCTGAGACTTCGCTTAGTACGCGATGCCCCAGACAACCATCTTGTTTGCAGGCTTGCCGCAGACCGGACAGGTATCTGCGATGTGCTCCTGCTCGAACGGCATGCAGCGGCTCGGCATACCGGTCTCTTCCTTGACCTTCTCCTCGCAGGCGAGGTCGCCGCACCACATAGACTTGATAAAGCCGGTGTGCTCAGCAAGGATGGACTTCATCTCGTCAAGAGACTTTGCGGTATAGGTATGCGCCTCGCGGTTTGCGAGCGCCTTCTCATACAACGACTTCTGGATATCCTCCAGCAGTGCCGGAATGGTCTTTTCGAGATCCTCGAACTTAACAACGGTCTTTTCGCGGGTGTCGCGGCGAACCAGTACGCACTGACCCTCAGCGATATCGCGCGGACCAACCTCCAGACGAAGCGGAATGCCCTTCATCTCGTACTCGGCAAACTTCCAGCCCGGGGTATTGTCGCTCAGGTCGATCTTGGCACGGATGCCCGCTGCCTTGACCTGCTCGTACAGCTCGGTTGCCTTCTCCTTAACGCCTTCCTTGTGAGCCGCAACCGGAATGACAACCAGCTGGGTCGGAGCGATGCGCGGCGGCAGAACCAGGCCCTCGTTATCACCGTGCGTCATGATGATTGCGCCGATGATACGGGTGGAAACGCCCCAGGAGGTCTGATACATATACTGCAGGGTGTTGTTCTTATCGGTGTACTGCATGCCGAATGCGCGTGCAAAGCCGTCACCGAAGTAGTGCGAGGTACCGGACTGCAGAGCCTTGCAGTCGTGCATCATGGCCTCGATGGTGTAGGTGTTCTCTGCACCGGCAAAGCGCTCCTTCTCGGTCTTTTCGCCCTTAACGACCGGAATGGCCAGCCATTCCTCGAAGAACTTCGCGTAGATGTTCAGCATGCGCAGAGTCTCTTCCATAGCCTCCTCGGCGGTAGCATGAACGGTATGACCCTCCTGCCACCAGAACTCACGGCTGCGCAGGAACGGACGGGTGGTCTTTTCCCAACGGACAACCGAGCACCACTGGTTGTACAGCTTCGGCAGGTCGCGCCAGGAGCGAACGATCTTTGCGTAATGCTCGCAGAACAGCGTCTCCGAAGTCGGACGAACGCACAGACGCTCCTCCAACTTGTCGTTGCCGCCGTGCGTTACCCATGCACACTCCGGCGCGAAGCCCTCAACGTGGTCGGCTTCCTTCTGCAGCAGGCTTTCCGGAATGAAGATCGGCATTGCTACATTCTCGTGACCGGTCTCCTTGAACATGCCGTCCAGCGTGTGCTGAATGTTCTCCCACAGCGCCTGTGCGTACGGACGCATGATGATACAGCCCTTTACGGACGAATAATCGGCCATTTCAGCCTTTTTAACAATATCTGTGTACCACTGCGCGAAGTCCACGTCCATAGACGTGATCTCGCTGACCAGCTTTTTCTTTTCTGCCACTTGTATCTTTCCTTTCATTCCTGATGCAGCAGTTTATCGATTCTTGTCTGCTCGTTCTGCATTGCATCCGTTCCATATTCATAAAATATATTGTCCGTAGCGCTGCGCACTGTAACACGCCCGCTTTCCAGAACATAGACAAAGTGTCCAGCCCCATGACCGTCCGCCGGAAGCGCCGCCTTAAACCGCACCTTACCATTTGGAGCGGAGACGAGTTCATCTATCTTCGTATCTGCCAGCACAACAAGCGTTGTCACTGTGCCATCACTGTCGATGCGGATAATACGGTCACCCGCCTGATATGCCGCCGCCCATGCGTAATACTCCAGCCGCTCAGACTTATCGCAGGAAACAGCATAATAGGCCCCATCCGCATCCTGCTTTACGCTGATGACCGGAAAGTCTGTCACCTGCACCAGACGGCCGTTTTCTTCGCGGTACAGCCCGGCTGTGCCCCAGAGCAACGCACCGTCGCTGCCAATTATCCGCGGCGCACAATGCTTACGCACCTCAGCATCATCCGACTGATACGCATTGGAGATGGTATAGCTGTCTGTCTTTTGACCGTTCCAGTTATACGCCGTCAGCACGGTTTCGTCCGCCGTACAGTTCTGCGTAACAGTCATGCCGTTATCCGTCAGCCGGCAGATACCCGCTGCCATGTTAAACGGCTCCACGCCTGTTTCCGTGAACTTATAACCGGTCGTCTCGTCCGTGCAGATGATGCAGCCGCGTGCGCTCTGATAAACAGTGCGTGCTGCCTGCTGCTGTGCTTCGGTCAGGGTCAGTTCGGTTTTGACCGTATCGCCGTGCACTGAGCACAGCGAATACGTTTCCGTTTTCCGGTCGTACACCAGCAGATAATCGGTTTCTCCGGCACGGCCGAGATATTTCACAGAGCTTTCCTGCGGCAGCGAGAGCACTTGCGTCAGTTTCATCGTCTTGCTGTCCATGCGGTACAGGATAAAATCCGACTGCTCCATATCGCTCTGCGCATAACGGTCTGTACCGCTGACAGGCTGCACTCCGTCAATCGGACACTGCGCCACTGTCACATCTGCGATCTGGCAGACGAACGGCGAAGCAATCAGGTTCCATTTGCCATCGTACTGGTAATCATTGCTGTAATCACGCGGCAGAACGTCCCATGACGCATTTTTAAACTGTTCCGCCGTGAAAACGCCGTCGTCGATCAGCTTTTCCGCCACACTGCGGTCGCTTTCATCGCCATTTTTCGCGTAGTTCGTACTGAGCAGCCGCGCCGAGAGCGAAACCGCATCTCCGCGGATAAAGCCCTCCTCGTCCGTCTGCCGTACCTCATCGTTATCGACAAAAGCCGTACCCTGATAGCTGTCCGCATCCAAATGTGCCCGGGTCAGAAAAATGCAATACTGGCCGCAGGTGACATTGCGCTGCGAGCCGTACAGTGTCGCGGAAACGCCCTTGGTCAAACCATTCTGATACAGCCAGCCGACGTATTTGTCCGCCCACTGCGGCACATCGGTAAACGGATGCTTCCAGTTTCCTGCCAGCGCGGTCTTTTCTGCGCCAAGCAGACGGGTCAGCATCACCGAGGCCTCTGCGCGGGTCATGGATTTCTCCAGCGCAAAGCCCTTGTCGGTGCCTTTGAACAGCCCGAGATCGTAAAGCATCTGCGCTTGCGCTTCGGTATCGCCGGGATAGTTGTTGTTGATCGTACCGACCTGTGCCGCACCGGCGGCACAAGTCAGCAGACCTGCCATCAGACACGCGGAAACAAATTTTTTCATGCCGAACCCTCCCTGCATACATGACAAAACTCTATGAACCTTTATTCTATTGTGACGGAGAACGGAATATCGCTTCCGCTCTCCGTTTTGCTGCTTACTTCAGCTTATTCTCAACCTCATACGCGAGCTTCTCGATAAACTCGCCGGTCTCCATAGCGGTGGTCTCGCCGGTCTTGCGGGTACGAACCGAGATAACACCCTTTTCCTCGTCCTTGTCGCCAATGACGATCATATACGGAACCTTGTGAACCTGTGCCTCGCGGATCTTATAGCCAATCTTTTCGTTGCGCTCGTCCATGGTTACGCGGAAGCCCTTATCAGTCAGCTGCTGCATGACTTCCTTGGCGCACGGGATGTTGCGGTCGGTCATCGGCATAACGCGAACCTGCTCCGGTGCCAGCCAGGTCGGGAATGCGCCTGCAAAATGCTCGGTGATAACGCCGATGAAGCGCTCAATGGAGCCGAGGACAACGCGGTGGATCATAACCGGACGGTGCTTCTCGCCGTCTGCGCCAGTGTACTCGAGCTCAAAACGCTCCGGCAGCTGCATATCCAGCTGGATGGTGCCGCACTGCCAGGTACGGCCGATGGAGTCTGCCAGATGGAAGTCCAGCTTCGGACCGTAGAACGCGCCGTCGCCCTCGTTGACAACGTAGTCCTTGCCAATCTCGGTGATGGCCTCTGCAAGGGTCTTCTCCGCAAACTGCCAGTCCTTCAGTTCGCCCATGTGATCCTCCGGCATGGTGGACAGCTCGATCTGATAGGTCAGACCAAAGGTGGAGTAAACCTCATCGAACAGACGAACGACGTTCTTGATCTCGTCCTTCATCTGATCCCAGGTCATGAAGATGTGGGCATCATCCTGCGTGAAGCAGCGCACGCGGAACAGACCGTGCAGTGCGCCGGACAGCTCATGACGGTGTACCAGACCCAGCTCACCGACACGCAGCGGCAGCTCCTTGTAGGAGTGCGGCTGAGCCTTGTAGACCAGCATACCGCCCGGGCAGTTCATCGGCTTGATTGCGTAATCCTCGTCATCGATGACGGTGGTGTACATGTTCTGCTTGTAGTGATCCCAGTGACCGGAGCGCTCCCACAGCTTGCGGTTGAGGATCATCGGGGTGGAAACCTCAACGTAGCCGTAGCGCTTGTGTACCTCGCGCCAGTAGTCGATCAGGGTGTTCTTGAGGGTCATGCCGTTCGGCAGGAAGAACGGGAAGCCCGGGCCTTCCTCGGTCAGCATGAACAGGCCGAGCTCCTTGCCCAGCTTGCGGTGATCGCGCTTCTTCGCCTCTTCCAGCATGTTGAGGTACTGGTCGAGTTCGTCCTTCTTCGGGAATGCGGTGCCGTAAATACGCTGCAGCATCTTCTTGGAGGAATCGCCGCGCCAGTAAGCGCCGGTGACGTTCATCAGCTTGATGCCGTTGCCCTTTACGCGGCCGGTGGAGTCCAGATGCGGGCCTGCGCACAGGTCGGTGAACTCGCCCTGCTTGTAGAAGGAAATGGTAGCGTCTTCCGGCAGATCGTTAATCAGCTCTACCTTGTACGGCTCCTCGCGCTCTTCCATGAACTTGATGGCCTCTGCGCGCGGCAGCTCGAAGCGCTCGAGCTTCTCCTTCTCCTTGCAGATCTTACGCATCTCTGCCTCGAGAGCATCGAGGTGCTCCTGCGTGAAGGAGAACGGCGCGTCAAAGTCGTAATAGAAGCCGTTGTCGATGGACGGGCCGATGGCGAGCTTGACCTCCGGATACAGGCGCTTGACCGCCTGCGCGAGAATGTGCGATACCGTGTGACGGTAGGTGTCGCGGTATTCCTTGTTCTCAAACGTGTACTTGTTTTCTTCGGACACTTTTATTCAGACCTTTCTTGTAAAATCATAACGAGTGGAGTAATTGATAATGGGGAATGGAAAATGAAGGTATCCATCCACGGGACGGAATTTTATGACGCGCTTTGCGCATAACCACAATTCTCAACTCTCCATTTTCAATTTTCCATTACTGCAGAGTAACAAAAAAGCGCTCACCCCTGTATCTCTCAGGGGTGAGCGCTTGCCCACGGTTCCACCCTGCTTGCAGCCCTTGCAGGACTGCCGCTCGGAGTTCTTAACGCGAACGACACGGCACAGCATACTACGGTTTTCCGCTGTGCGGCTCGGGAATCGGTACTGTTTTCTCCGCATTGCGTGTGCTTGCAGCCGTGGCGCACGCTCTCTGCCAAATGCTTTTCGGAAAACAGGATTTCCGTCATTGCCTATAACTTAATAAATACAGATTTATTATAACGCTCATATCCGCACTTTGTCAACCGATTTCGCACGAAAAATGAAGAATTGAAAAATGCAGGATACCATCATCCTCTATTTTTCATTCACCATTACTGTGCCTTTGCCTTGGTAATTTTATCTGCAGCAAGCAAAATGCCCAGCTTGCCGGATTCATATGTCAGGCCGCCCTGCATATAGCAGACATACGGCTCACGCATCGGTGCATCGGCGGAAAGCTCAATGGACGCGCCCTGCACGAACGCACCTGCAGCCATGATAACCTGATCGTCGTAACCCGGCATTGCCCACGGCTCCGGCGTTACATAGGAATCGACCGGCGCACCGGCCTGAATGCCCTCACAGAAGCGGCGCAGCGGGTCAGGCGCACCGAACGCGATGGTCTGGATGATGTCGTAACGCGGCTCCTCTGCCTTCGGGCTTACCTCGTAACCGAGCTTTTCCATGACCTTTGCGCAGAACATCGCGGTCTTGACGGCCTGCATGGTGACATGCGGCGCCATGAACAGGCCCTGATACAGCAGGCGGTTCTGACCCATCGTGCAGCCGCACTCGCCGCCGATGCCGGGTGCGGTCAGCTTGTAGGAGGCGTTCTCGACCAGATCGGCACGGCCTGCAATATAGCCGCCGGTCGGGGCCAGACCGCCGCCTGGGTTCTTGATGAGCGAGCCTGCGATGATGTCCGCACCGACCTGCGTCGGCTCGATCTCCTCGGTGAATTCACCGTAGCAGTTATCGACCATGATGGCCGCAGTCGTATTAACCTCACGCACGGCCTTGCAGATTTCGCCGATTTCCTCAACGGAGAGTGTCTTGCGGACGCCATAGCCGCGGCTGCGCTGGATGAATACCAGCTTAATATTCTCATCTGCCGCTGCTGCCTTGATGGCAGGCAGGTCAGGCTCGCCGTCCTTGAGATCAACCTGCCTGTAGCCGATGCCGTAGCTCTTCATGCTGCCGCAGTAATCGCCGGTGATGGTGTTCTGCAGCGTGTCATACGCCGGTCCGGTGACGGACAGCACGGTGTTGCCGGTCTTGACGGCGGAAAACATCGCGCAGGAGAGCGCGTGCGTGCCGTTTACAAAGCCGATACGCACCAGCGCGGCCTCGGTGCCGAAAATATCGGCGTAGATCTTGTCGAGCGTGTCGCGGCCGTAGTCATCATAGCCGTAACCGGTCGTACCGGCAAACAGGTTGTCGGATACACGGTTCTTCGCAAATGCCGCCAGCACCTTCTCGGTGTTGCGGTCACAGATCTCCTCGAGGCGCTCGAAATACGGACGGATCTCGCGTTCAGCCTCACGGCCGAGCGCACGAATCTCCGGTGAAATCTTAATATATTCAGACATTTATGTGTAATCTCCTTCTATCAGCGTGAAGAGTGGAGAGTTAAGAGTGAAGATAGCGAAACGGTTTCGCTGTCTCTCCACTCTGCAATCTCCACTCTCCACTTTTTCTATATAACGCTTTCGCCGTCCGGCAGCGTAAACAATTCACTGTCCGGCGTTTCCGTGCTGAGCTCGCTGACGGTGACTTTGCGCGTCAGCGTATCGCCGTCATAGAACGACGCCTGCGCCAGCAGACCGCTGACCGTTGAAACGGCATATACGCAGCGGTAGCCGTCCTGCTCAAACGTAACGACAATACACGGTTCACCGTTAATATCCTGCCGGCCGGCAGCAGTCAGCTGTACTTCGTCAGCCAGAACATCCTCGTATGTCGGCAGCATAGCAGCTGCGTCATCGGTAAAATCGCCGGCTTTGCCCTGATAAGCAGTGCTGTCCCCTGCATTCCACGCGTACACCTTGCTGTCCGGAACGCGAATCAGCGTAGACTGCACCTGATTGTCACTGCCGAGTGTATCCGTGCGCATCACATTATCCCGCACATAGCGATGGCAGTACAGAGCCGCCGAGCCGCCATCATAGTAGATCGTGTTCTCAATTCTGCTGCTGTATGCCGCCGGACGTGTGAGCGTCGCAATGACGGTCTTGGCGTTATTGACATCAATGGTAATATCATCCACGCTCTGCCCGGTGAGCAGCGCACTGCCTGTGCCAACCGTTGGCGAATCACCCTCACTGCCGGGCAGGATAATGCCGGTGCTGCTGCCGTGCATCCAGCCGGAGGACAGCACAAAGCTGAGCACCACCAGCAGCACGAGCACGGTAGCGCCCGCAGCCGCAATCTTCGGCGTAGTGTCCGGCAGATAATGTTTCGGCGTATGCTTCTCTTTTTTTACGGGTTTCACGGGTTAAACGGAGCCGGACCGTCCTCGCGCAGACCAAAATACTGCTCGATCGCCTGCACGATACGCTGCGAGGTCTTTCCGTCGCCGTACGGATTGACAGCGTGCGCCATTTTTGCGTAAGCGTCCTCATCGTCAAACAGCTCACGCGCGAGCTTAACGATATTGGCCTGCTCCACGCCTGCCAGCTTGACCGTACCGGCCTCGATGGCCTCCGGACGTTCGGTCTCGCGGCGCAGCACCAGAACCGGCTTGCCGAGGCTGGGCGCCTCCTCCTGCAGTCCGCCGGAGTCGGTCATGATGAGATAGCAGCGTGCCATCAGGTTGTGCATCTCGTCCACGGCCAGCGGATGGATGAGGTGGATCCTGTCGTTGCCGCCGAGGAACTTCTCCGCGGTTTCGCGGACATACGGGCTGAGGTGCACCGGATAAACGAAGTGTACATCCGGATATGCTTCGCTCAGCTCGGCAATGGCGCGGCAGATGTTCTCCATCGGCTCGCCGTAGTTCTCGCGGCGGTGCGCGGTAACGAGGACAACGCGGTTGTTCTCAAAATCCAGCGTCTTCAGCTGCTCATCGCGGAACTCAAAATCCGGCTTTACGGTCATGTGGATTGCGTCAACAACCGTGTTGCCCATGACAAACACGCCGTCTGTGATACCTTCCTTCGCAAGATTATCACGGTTGCGCGGAGTCGGCGCAAAGTGCAGCGTTGCAATCTGACCGGTCAGCTTGCGGTTCATCTCCTCCGGGAACGGGCTGTACTTATCGTAGGTACGCAAACCGGCCTCTACATGGCCGACCGGCACCTTGTGGTAGAATGCCGCAAGCGCACCGGCAAAGGTGGTCGAGGTATCACCGTGGACGAGCACGATGTCCGGCTGTGCCTTTTCGAGCACCTCATCCAGACCGTGCAGGCTCTTCTCGGTGATGGTCGCCAGCGTCTGACGCGGCTGCATGATATTCAGGTCGTAATCCGGCTTAATATCGAAAATATCGAGCACCTGATCGAGCATCTCACGGTGCTGCGCAGTAACACACACGATGGATTCGGTGTTTTCATTCTGCTCGAGCGCGTGCACCAGCGGTGCCATCTTAATGGCCTCCGGGCGGGTGCCGAAAACCGTCATTACCTTGATTTTATTCATCGTCTTTATCCTCCTTATTTTCGGGAGCGTGTTTGCTCCAGTGTTCCGCACCGTAAATGATGCATGCACCTACCAGAATTGCAGCCAGCACTGCCAGCAGCAGCACGATCGCCTTAACCTCGCCGGACGAGGTGAGCACCACGGCGGTCAGGCCGAGTGTTGCGCTGATAGCGTACAGGATAGCAACCGCCTGCTTCTGGTTGAAGCCCATGTCGATCAGCTTGTGATGCACATGGCCACGGTCCGGGCTCATCGGACTTCTGCCTGCCGCCACACGGCGGATGATGGCGTTGGCTGTATCGAAAATCGGCAGGCCGAGAATCAGGAACGGCACCGCAAACGAGATGACAGCATAGAATTTGAACAGACCCATGATGGACACGGTCGCCAGCATGTAGCCAAGGAAGGTCGAGCCGGTGTCGCCCATGAAGATCTTAGCCGGATTGAGGTTGTACGGCATAAAGCCGATGCACGCGCCGGCGAGCGCCGCCATCGTGATGGCAATCGGCATGTTGCCGGTCAGCAGTGCAACGGCAAGCATGGTAATCGCCGCGATGGACGAAACACCGACCGCAAGTCCGTCCAGACCGTCAATCAGATTTACCGCATTCGTGATGCCGACAATCCAGATAATCGTGACCGGCACTGCCAGAATGCCGAGATGGACAAACGGCGTATCCGACAGCGGATTCAGATTGGTGAACAGACCAATCTGCAGATCGCCGATGCAGACCGGAATGGCTGCCGCCACAATCTGCACCACGAATTTGAGCTTGGCGCCGAGCGCCAGCACATCATCGAAAATGCCGAGTGCGACAATGATGGCCGCTCCGAGCAGGACGCACAGCATGGTCTCATCAAGCTGCCCGAAAATCAGAATCGAACACAGGAAGCCGCCGTAAATGGCCAGACCGCCCAGCCGCGGGATCGGCTTTTTGTGCATGCGGCGTGCATCCTTCGGCACGTCGATCGCGCCGACCTTGTGTGCAAAGTTCTTGACCGGCGGTGTGAAAAAATAACTCAGCACGGCAGCTACGGCAAACGCTGCAATGATCGTGCCGATAACAATATATTCAGACATGGTTTACTCCCTTTTGGCTCAGCGTGCGACAAAGCCTACCTTTCGATAAACCTTATCCAGCGTTTTGCGCGCCAGATAGGAGGCCTTCTGTGCGCCCTCCTTGTAGACCTGCTCCAGATAATCCTTGTTGTTCAGCAGATCAGTGGTCTTTTCACGAATCGGACGCAGCAGCTCGACAACGGCCTCGCCGACTGCGGGCTTGAACTCACCGTAGCCCTTGCCGTCAAACTCGGCTGCCGCCTGTTCGATGGTCTTGCCGGTCGACAGAGCGTAAATCTGCAGCAGGTTGGAAACACCCGGCTTGTTCTGCGGGTCAAAGATGATGCGGGAATCCGAGTCGGTAACCGCACGCTTGAACTTACGCATAATGTCCTCCGGCTTGTCCATCAGCAGAATATAGCCGTTCGGGTTCGGGTCGGACTTGCTCATTTTGCTGTTCGGATCAACCAGGCTGGTAATCTTGGCACCCTCGCCAACCTTCGGGTAGTAGCCCTCCGGAATGGTAAAGGTGTTCGGATGCAGATTGTTGAAGCGGTTTGCAATGTCGCGGCAGATCTCGATGTGCTGGCTCTGATCCACGCCAACCGGAACAAGGTCGGTCTGGTACAGCAGAATGTCAGCCGCCATCAGAACCGGATAGGTGAACAGACCGACATTGATGTTGTCCGCGTGCTTGGCGGATTTGTCCTTGAACTGGGTCATGCGGGAAGCCTCGCCGAACATGGTGAAGCAGTTGAGCACCCACGCCAGCTCCGCATGCGCGGGCACATGGCTCTGGATGAACAGAATGCTCTTTTCCGGGTCCAGACCACAGGCAATGTACTGCGCGATCAGCTCAAGCGTTGCACGGCGGAGCGCCGCAGGCTCCTGCCGGACCGTGATGGCGTGCTGATCGACCACGCAGTAAATGCAGTTGTACTGCTCCTGCAGGATCGGGAAATTGCGGATAGCACCCAAATAGTTACCCAGCGTCAGCTTGCCGGACGGCTGCACGCCGGAGAAAATCGTTTTTTTCTGGTTATCGCTCATGTATATACTTCCCTTGCTTAGAATTTTTCGGTTCAATTCACCCCGAAAGGTTTCCATACTTAATTGTAATGATACCACACTTTGAGGGAGGTTGCAACCGTTCAAAAAGAGTGAAGAGTGAGGAGTGAAGAGTGGAGAGCTTTTAAGAGAGTGGAGAGTGGAGAGCGTTTGTTGTTTGCGTGTACCTGTTTTCTCCTCGCACTCACAAAAAGAAAGGGCGGACACGCTGGTCCGCCCCTACGGCAAGTGAAGCCTCAGAGAATCTCTTCACTCTCCAATCTCCACTCCTCACTCTATTAAAACTATTCCGGCCGTTCCTTGACCTTCCGCAAAATGGCCCACTCGCTGACCTTGAACGGGAACGCAAAGTGTACGCGCATCTGCGGCACGTTGAACAGCTCGCGCTCAGTGCCCTCGTCATCAGTGACGTTCTCTGCGCGAAACACATACGGCGCCTGACCCGGCTGGATCAGCTCCAGCTCTTCCCCGTCAAAAAAGCGGTTCTTGAGTGCGAACACGGCTTTGCCGCTGTCGTCACACTCGACCGGCATGCCGACAACCTCGTACTCGCGGATATACTGGCTGTCGCCGTAATGCTGTCCGTTTTCCTGATTGCCGAAGTAGAAGCCGGTGTAATACTCGCGGTGGCTGACCTTATTGACCTCATCGCGGCAGAACTGCGGCAGAACGAAGTTTTCCGGGTCCTTTTTATAGGTGTCGATCGCGGCACGGTATGCACCGGTGACACAGGCTGCATAGTACGCAGTTTTGTTGCGGCCCTCAATCTTGAACGAGGTAATACCGGCCTCGATCAGCTCCGGAACGTGCTCGATCATGCACATATCCTTGGAGTTATACAGGTAGGTGCCGCGTCCGTCCTCCTCGACCGGGAAGAACTGCCCCGGACGCTTCTCCTCCATCAGAGAATAATTCCAGCGGCACGGCTGTGCACATGCGCCATGGTTGGCGTCGCGGCCGGTCATGTACTGCGAGATCAGGCAGCGGCCGGAGTACGAAATGCACATGGCACCATGAACGAAGGCCTCAATCTCGAGTTCCTTCGGGGTTTTGGCACGGATTTCGGCGATCTCCTCAAGGGAAAGCTCACGCGCCAGCACGATACGCTCGGCGCCTTCATCCGCCCAGTAGTTTGCCGCCTCGTGGTTAAGGATGCTGGTCTGGGTCGAGATGTGCACCGGAACCTTGGGCGCGTATCTGCGCGCCATGCGCAGCACGCCTACATCCGCGATGATGAGTGCGTCCGCGCCTGCGTCCTGCAGCAGCTCCAGATAGGCCGGAAGCGCCGGAAGGTCGCGGTTGGACGGCATAATATTGACTGTAATGTAGCACTTGACGCCGTGCGCGTGCGCGTAGGCAATGCCCTCGCGCAGCGCGTTATCGTCAAAGTTGGTTGCAGCGGCACGCATGCCGAAGCGCGTTCCGGCCATATAGACCGCATCCGCGCCGTAGGCAATGCCAAACCGCATTTTGTCCAGATCGCCTGCGGGCGACAGTAATTCAGGTGTGTTATTCACCGGTTGCCTCCGTTGTTGTCGTGTTTGCCGAAGCGCTTGCAGCCTGCGCCTGTGCCTGATTGGAAGCCTCGATGTTGCGCTCGTGCTCCTCATAGCTGCTTGCAAACAGGTGCGAGCCGTCCGGCATAGCAACGTAATAGTAGTAATTGTTGTCCTCCGGATGGCTTGCTGCGTACAGCGAAGCATAACCCGGGTTGCAGATCGGTCCGGGCGGCAGACCCTCGTGGTTGTAAAGGTTGTACTCGGAATCCGACTTAAGATCCTCGTCACTCAGCTTGCCGCCGGTGCGTCCCAGACCATACAGAACGGATGCATCCACCTGCAGATACGGGAACTCGGAGGAATTGTTCAGACGGTTGTAGATAACGCCCGCAATGCGTGCGCGCTCATCGTCACGCTGTGCCTCACGCTCAATGAGAGAGGCGATCGTGACAATATCGTGCATCGAGCGGCCGAGATTCTCCGCGCCGGACTTGATGTCCGCGTCATACTTGTTGCCGAAGTTGTTGAGCATCTTGTTGATGGTATCGACAACCGCAGCATTGCCCTTGTATACCTCATAGGTATCCGGGAACAGATAGCCTTCCAGCCAGCCTTCCGCGGCCGGTTTTTCATCCTCAAGGAAATCGTGCTTGAAGGAATAGTCATTCAGCACCTCATCCAGCGCATCCTCGGTGCAGATATGGTTGTCCAGCAGCACCTGACGGATCTGCGAGATGGAATAACCCTCCGGAATGGTAATCTGCACGGTCTCCGTGCTTGCGGTGTTGGCCAGCGCATCTACGATCTGACCGTAGTCCATCGACGGGTTCAGCTGATAGGCGCCTGCCAGAACCGAGGTATCGGTCTGGTGCTTGAGCGTCAGATACAGCTTGAACACCGAATGATAATTGATAACGCCCTGGTCGTCCAGCTCCTTGGCGAGCGAGGATACCGAGGTGTTCTCCGAAACCGTGATCTCCTTGACCGCATCCGCCTTGACAAAGGCAAAAATGTCGTTTGCCATGAACAGCGCTGCAATCGACAGCACCAGCGAAACGCCGACTACTGCGATCATGTACACCATCGAGCCTGCACAGCCTGCGTTCATCTGTCGGCGGCTGCGGCGGCGTCTGGGCTGCTTCTGCGGCTGCTCCGGCTCCCGATCGTCATCGAAATGCTCCGGCGTGAACTGCTCGGGCACCGGCGATTCCGAACCCGGCAGCGGTACGCGCCGCGTTTCATCGTTGTTAAAATGATTATCCATAATTCACCTCTCTGCGGATCAGCCTCAGCCAATCCAGTAATTCAGAATGATTTTACCGGCAAATGCCAGCGCGAACACAATAAATCCGGGCTCTTTCACCAGCAGCCACAGGTCGTACCAGCCGGCGCTGACCTCAAAGTGCGGAATGGAACCGCGCGCCAGCATTTTTCCCAGTGTGTCCAGCGTTAAGAACACAAACAGCAGGAAAAAGAGCACAGTCAGCGGCAGCAGGATGTTCCAAATGCCAAACGGTGCATAGGTATCTGCTATCCACTGCATCACCACGGTGACAAATGCCGCCGCAGCATGGGAAAGTACCGCCGCCCATACGGTATCAAACACATAGGTCAGATAGGTAAACGCCAGTCCGGCGCAGAAGCCTGCCGCCAGATCAAGCGGGCTGCCGTGCAGCAGTGCAAACACGATGCCGCCGAACAGCAGGCACGCCGAGGTGCCGACTTCTTCACCGTACACGCTGAACAGTGCACCGCGTAAATAGATCTCCTCGACCAGAGCTGCTATCACAACGCCGATCAGCAGCCGCCATGCAAACGACATACCGCCGAGCGGCATCGGCAGGGATGCAATCGTCAGCCGGAGACCGGTATGCGCCAGCAGACGATATTCCAGCATGTTCAGGCTGAGGGCGGCAAATGCGGTCGCCGCGCCCATAAACAAAATGAGCAGCCAGCCGCCCTTACGCGGCATTTTGAATGCAAGCCGCTGCTTAAAGCGCTCCCGATCCATACCGGGCAGCGCCATTGCAAGCGCCAGACCGAAGCACACGATCTCACCGAGCGCCATCAGCGACGGCGGCAGATTAAAGTGCGTGATCAGCTTTTCCATGCCTGTCAGCAGGCAGAAGCACACAAACAGGCTGAGACCCGGCAGCAGTGTGCGTTTATCTTGATTCATCGGTGCGCAGCACCTCTCTTTCGGTGATAATGTAATGACAGCAGCTGTCGAACGCCTCGTGCGGCAGGGCTGCGCTCATGCGCTGCGATGCACACAACGCCGCACAGACCGCGTTTGTCCGGCCGAGAAACCGATCATAATAGCCGCCACCGTAGCCGAGACGGTACCCTTTTCTGTCGCACGAGAGCGCAGGCGCAAGAATCAGGTCGATGTTCTCCGGTGCAATCTCGGGCGCCGTGTCGGACGGCTCCAGGATACCATAGTGACCGGTCTGCAGCTCGGAGAGCGCGGTGATTTTCCGCGCGGTCATGCTGCCGCCCTTGCCGCACAGCGGCACGCAGACCGTCCTGCCGGACGCAAGCGCGTTTTCGAGCACCGTACGGGTATCAATCTCCTCAGCAGTCGAAACATAGCAGAAAATGCAGTCTGCCTGCTGATAGAACTCACTTTGCAGAATGTTCTGTGCAATGCCGCGATCAATCGCCTGCTTTTCCTCAGCGGACAGGCTTGCCCGTTCCGCAAGATAGCGCCCCCGCAGCGTTTTCTTATCCGTACACATGATGTACGACCGACTCTGCGATCTCGTCTGCCTTGGCTTTGCCGCACAGCGCGGTGATGAGCGCGCACGCGAAATCCAGTGCGCCGCCTACACCGCAGCCGGTGATGATCTTCCCGTCGGTGACGGCGTTCGCCTTGACCGGGGTCGCGCCCGTCATGCCGTCCTCCATGCCCGGATAGCAAGTGGCTTTCTTGCCCTCGAGCAGACCCATGCCGCCCAGAATGATGGACGGAGCCGCGCAGATGGCCGCAACGTACTTGCCTGCATCTGCCATCGTGCGAACCGCATCGGTAACGCGCTTGTCCGCGTACAGATTGGTCGTGCCCGGCATGCCGCCCGGCAGAATGAGCATATCGGCCTTTGCAAGGTCAACCTCGTCCATGGACAGGTCGGTTACGACATTGATGCCGCGTGCACCGCACACGGTTTCACCGGTCACACCGACCAGCCTGGTCTCCACGCCTGCGCGGCGCAGAAGATCGACCGGAGTCAACGCCTCGACTTCCTCGAAGCCCTCTGCCAGTAATACATATACCATGTTTGTCACACCTTTCAGTTGAGCATTAAATTCATATATCCAGCGGTTTCATCCGCTTTCTCATGCCATTTGCATACACCGAGTGCTATTTCGCTGCCGGTTTCCGTCACGGTGAGCGTGCCGCGGTCGAGCGTTTGCAGCAAGCCCTGCATCTGCGCGTCATCTGCGCCGAGCAGCTCCTGCGCATTGTCCTCCCAGCAGAACGCATAGCCGGTGAGCGTTTCGTCCTTGAACCAGCCGTATACGCCCGCGCCGAGCGTGTCGAACAGCGCAAGCTGCGCGTTCCAGTACGCCGTGTCCCGCTCGATGCGGCATTTCGGCACCAGCTTGTCATACAGCGCCGCCAGTGCAGGCACATCCGCCGAGGTCAGCCGCCGAGGTGCTTCGCGCTTCCCTGCCGTGCAGGTAATCTCCCGGCGGGAAATATGGAAGAACGGCTCGTAGCCGAACGGTTTGTAAAAATCAAACAGCCACTTTTCTGCCGGAATGAGCACGGACGCAATGCGCCCCGCTTCCCTGTCCAGCTCGAACGAGCGCTCGAGCAGCCGCGCCATATACCCCTTGCGGCGGTGCGCCGGGTCGGTACACGCGCCGTAGATATACGTCACCTCGCGGGAGAGGCCACCCACCGTCATGTGGTACGGGAGCATCTGCGCCATCGCCACGAGCGTTTCACCCTCGAGATACAGCAGCGTATATTTCTCTTTATAGAAGTGCGCGAAGAAGTAGTCGTTGAAGCCGCCCTCATCCGGAAAACAGGTTTCCCAGAGGGCGCGAACAGCAGGAAAATCTCCTTTTTCGGCAAATCGCATCATTTCAATCAACCTTTCGGTGTTGCCACATATTTCACGCCGCGCATCACCGGATAATAGGACTTCTTCGCCTTGCGCAGACCCTCGAGTCCCAGATCCTCCTCGCGGTTGACGTATTCCACATCATTGCAGTTGCGCTGTACGAACTGCTGGTTGATCATCTGGTACGCGCCCTGAATCGTGTGGTCGGCCTTTTCAATCTGTACCACGAACATATCCGGCGTAGCCTTGCAGCCGAACGTGAACGCGATAACCTCGCCGTCCAAGCGAAGCAGTCCACCGCGCAGATTCAGGTAGTCGAAGTTGTGGAGCGCCTGCACGATCGCGCAGGTCTCGCCCTCAAAGTCGCGCTCGCGTGCACAGCCGTTCAGGTTGCACCAGTGGATGTGGAACGCGAATGCGTCCTTGATGTTATCCTTGGTCATGTCCTCGTAGCTCCAGCGGCCCTCATAGGTGGTCTTGAAGCGGTTGACGAGGTTGCGCTTGCTCTGCAGCTTTTTGCCGGACAGCGTGCGCAGCTTTTCCGCGAGGTAGATATAATCGTCACCGTCCTCGCTGTCATGCGAGAACGTGAACTTGCCCGGACGAACGGCTTCGATACGCTCGATCATCGGCTCAGCGACCGAGACGATGACGAACGGAAGACCGCGTTCAGCGGCATCCTGCTCGAGCGCATCCAGCGCAGCGCCGAGGTCGCCCTGACCGACAGGCGCAAGATAGCAGTCGTGTCCGCCGTCCAGCGGAGACATTTTCACCAGCATAAAGCCGTCCTTGAAGCAGATCTGCGTATTGTAGTGGCTGCGCCACATGAAAAGATCGACAAAGCAGCGCTCACACAGATGATAGTTGTAATGCGAGCCGCAGTGCTCGACCATTGGTTTATCTTCTAAGGTAATTTCTCTAAACGGTAACATATAATTCCTTTCGCAAGATTGATTGAGGGTTACTTGCCCTCGCGCAGCGTCTGATAGTGCGCGCGCACCTCTGCAGCCTTGCCGCAGGACATTTTGCCCTCTGTGCAGACACCGTCCACGCAGGCCGGTCCGCAGTGACCAAACAGCGTCGGCGCAACAGCGTATACCTGCTTGTACATCTCCTCGGCAAGCGCACGGATTTCCCACTGAGCGCGATTGCAGCAGCGCAGGCGGAAAAAGTTCTTCAGGCTGCGGGCGTTCGCCGTCATGACAATGCGGGTCGCGCAGGCGTTCGGCAGAACGTAGCGTGCGTCTTCAATGGCGTGCTTTTCAGCCTTGCTGCGGGCAGCCTTCTCCGGAACGCCCTGCTCGAGCAGCTCCTTGAGGTAGCCTTCCATCAGCACGGCCGTCAGTTCCTCGTAGGTGCGCTGGTCGTCCTCCATCGCCTGAATGAATTTTGCCCGGGCAGCCGGAATTTTATCAATCTCCGGCGGAACAACATACTCAAAGCCCTTCTCACGCACATAGCGCTGGCTCTGTACCGAGAACGATGCAATGCGGTGGCGCGTGATCTGCGCCAGCAGAGAACGCGATACACCCTCGATTGCAAAGGTGAACGACACATGCTCAATCGGGCTTTCGTGGCCGATCTCGGAAAGCATGTTGACAAAGCTCTCGGTCTTTTCCTCGGTCAGACCATCCAGCACGCTGTCCACGTCCGTGGAGGAATAGCAGTTCTTTGCTGCAGCCGCGACCAGCTTTTCCGGGTCCGGCGTGTAAGCAAGCAGTTTGACTTTCATTCTTATCACTTTCCCTTCCTGCCGAAAAGCCGCTCCTTGATAACGATGAGCAGAAATTTCGGCAGCTTCATCATACGGCCGATACGGCTGGGCTGCTTGAGCAGACGGTAAAACCACTCCAGCCCCAGCTTGATGAAAATATCCGGCGCTCGCTTGGCAACGCCTGCGAACACATCCAGCGAGCCGCCGAGACCGCAGAACAGTGTGCTGTGGATATCGTCCATGTTGTCCGCAATGAATTTCTCCTGCTTGGGCGCACCCAGACAGACGAACACAACATCCGCACCGCCTGCGGCGTTGATGCTGTCAACAACCTCCTGCGGATCGGAGAAATAGCCGTCATGCGTGCCGGCGAGCACCAGTCCCGGATACTTTGCACACAGGTTTGCACCTGCCTTTTCGGCAACACCGGGCTTCGCGCCCAGCAGATACAGGCGCATGTTCTCCTTGGCCATCGCGGCAACAAGGCTCTCGGCAAATTCAATGCCGGCTACCTTGCCGTGCAGCTTTTCACCGAGGATCTTCGCAGCATAGATGATGCCGATGCCGTCCGGCAGGACAAGCGTCGCATGGTTGACAACGCCCATGAATTTTTCGTCATGGCGGCAGAGATCGACGATCTCCGGATTCGGGGTAACAACGTAGCCCTTCTGCCGGGAACGGATCTTGCTCATTGCAAGCTCAACAGCCTGCTGCTTGGTAACGGCGTGAAATTGCACGCCCAGAATAGAAGCAGTATTCATCTTCGTATCTCCCATATTTTCCAGCCTTTTATTTGGCGGTAAACATTCCTAATCTATTGTATTATACAGCAGCAAACTAAAATCTGCAAGTCCAGCTTGCAGAGAGTGAGGAGTAGATAGCGATAAACGTATCATGCAGGGTGGGCTGACCCCGGCCCGCCGCCTGTAAGTATGTGCAGATCGTTGCGAACGGCGGCATGAGGTCATGCCGCCCTGCGATATGCCTTGGCAAACATCGTTCTCTTTCCGCATAGGCTGTTAAGGGGAGGTGAACCCATGGAAGAACTGACGCAGTATATCAAGGCGGATTTCGCGGTTCTGGTGGCGGTTTTATACTGCATCGGACGCGGACTCAAGGCAATACAGCGTTTTCCCAATCAATTTATCCCTCTGGCACTCACGTTCTGCGGGATTGGACTGGCCTGTCTGTCGGTCGTATCGCGCTATGCCAGCTACGGCAACTGGGCAGCCGCTCTGTTTGAAGGTGTGGTGCAGGGTGTCCTGTGTGCGGGCATGTCGGTCTATCTGAACGAAGTCATAGCGCACTGCAGCTCAAATAAAGGAAACGACCCGCCGAAATAACACGCGAAAACAAAAGAAGAACGAAGTGTTCCAACAATCTCAACGGCTTCGGATTTCCGAAGCCGTTTTCATTTATCCTTACTTGCAGCGGCAGGCAATTTGCGATACAATACCCATATAAACTCTGTCCCCTGCTTTGGGACACCAAGGAGAGAGACACGCCTTGTACGATTTACAAACTCTGATTTTTTACGCCAAGGAGAAAAACACCTCCGATGTGCATTTAACCGTTGGTCTTCCGCCGATGCTGCGTATCGACGGTGAGCTGCGCACCCACGGTGACGTACCTCTGACCGAGCAGGATGTGCAGGATGCGGCGCAGCAGCTTGCGGATGAGCATCAGCTGCACGAGCTGAAAACCATCGGCGAGTCCGACTTTGCAGTGACGTTTGCCGATTCCGTGCGCATGCGCTGCAATCTGTTTCGCCAGCAACACCACACAGCGCTGGCGCTGCGTCTGCTGCCGATGGAAATCCCGACTGCGGAGCAGCTTCGCCTGCCGGATATCATTATACAGCAGGCCGAAAAGCCGCGCGGACTGGTTATCGTGACCGGTCCCACCGGCTCCGGCAAAAGTTCCACACTGGCGGCACTGATCGACCACATCAACCGCACCGCGGCACGCCATATCATCACGCTCGAAAACCCGATCGAGTATGTACACCCGTGCATTCGCTCAATGATCAACCAGCGCGAAATCGGCGCGGACACGGACAGCTTCGCAAGCGGTCTGCGGGCGGCTCTGCGGCAGGACCCGGACGTTATTCTCGTCGGTGAGATGCGCGATCTGGAGACCATTTCGACCGCTATCACGGCTGCCGAGACCGGTCACCTTGTATTCGGCACACTGCACACCAAGGGTGCTGCCGGTACGATCGACCGTATCGTAGACGTATTCCCGCCGGAGCAGCAAGAGCAGATTCGCATTCAGCTTGCCGAGGTGCTCGAGTGCATTGTCTGTCAGACGCTCGTACCGCGCACCATGGGCGGCCGCATAGCCGCATTTGAGATTCTGACCGGCACCCCTGCCGTGCGCAACCTGATCCGTCAGAACAAGTCGTATCAGTTGATCAGCACCATGCAGACCAGCCGCAATCAGGGCATGATGCTGATGGACGATTCGCTCAGTGAACTCGTCCGCAGCGGCGAGGTCCGCCTCGACGATGCCGCCGCAAAGGCAGCCGATCCGGAAGCGTTTCCGCAGTCTGTCTTCCGATAAGACAGCAAATCCCGCGTTGAATTTCACGCGGGATTTTTATGGCAATGCTGCATAAAAGAACCGCGGCTTTCGCCTTATGCTTGCAGTGCGCCTGCTTTGGGAGCAGGATGCCGCAGGTTCGCTCTTACGTTAATTCTCCATTCTCAATTTTCCGCAACTCTACGGAGCGTTCATTGTATTCTCCTCCGTTTTCCGTATAATAGAACGCAAGGGAGGTGATCCGCATGGATCAGGTAAAAACCGGCAGACTAATCCGTACAATGCGGACAAAACTGGGACTGACACAGCTTGCGCTGGCTGAACAGCTTGGCGTCAGCGACAAGGCGGTATCCAAATGGGAGCGCGGCGGCGGTGCTCCCGATATCTCGCTCCTCCCGTTGTTATCACAGGCCCTCGGCGTGGACACCGAAGCCCTGCTGAGAGGCGATCTGGAGGAAAACGATATGACTAACGGCAATATGAAGAAAATGCGGTTTTACCGCTGTCCGGCCTGCGGCAACCTGCTGTTCTCGACCGATGACGCAGATGTGACCTGCTGCGGTGCAAAATTGACCAACCTCGTTATGCACAAACCGGACGAGGAAAATGCACTGCAAATTGAGCACAGCGACGGCGAATGGTATATCACCGCACCGCATGAAATGCACCGCGAGCACTATATCTCGTTCGTTGCATTTCTCACCGGAGACACGATGATCGTCAAAAAACAGTACCCGGAATGGGGATTAGACGTGCGTCTGCCCTATATTCGGCACGGCATGCTGCTGTGGTACTGCACGAGGGACGGACTGTTCTATCAGAACATCTGAGCAAAGGCAGGGCAGCCTGCCTTTTTTATTTTTGCAGGAGGCTTTTTACAATCCTTCATTTTTGGTTATATTTTTCGTAAAATCGACTTGCTTTTTTAGGAGGGCAATGGTATAGTCAAAGAGAACTTTATACTACTAAAGCTTGGAGGTAGTTCAAATGTACAAAGAAATGATGGATTCCATCGGTATGATCCAGTCGATCGACCCCGAGCTGGGCAGTGCGATGAACGAGGAGCTGCACCGTCAGCGCCAGAATATCGAGCTGATCGCCAGCGAAAATATCGTTTCTCCCGGCGTTATGGCTGCTATGGGCAGCGTGCTGACCAATAAGTACGCTGAGGGTCTTCCCGGCAAGCGCTACTACGGCGGCTGTGAATTTGTTGACAAGGTAGAGCGCATCGCAATCAAGCGCGCATGTGAGTTGTTCGGTGCAAAGTATGCGAATGTTCAGCCGCACTCCGGTGCACAGGCCAACCTTGCGGTTTACTTCGCTCTGCTCGATCTGGGCGACACTGTTATGGGTATGGATCTGTCTCAGGGCGGTCACCTGAGCCACGGCTCTCCGGTCAACCAGTCCGGCAAGAACTACCACTTTGTTTCCTACGGCGTAAACGAGGATGGCTTCATCGACTACGCTGAGCTTGAGAAGGCTGTCAAGAAGCATCGCCCGAAGCTGATCGTTGCAGGTGCATCCGCGTATCCGCGTGCTATCGACTTCGAGAAAATGGCCGAGATCGCACATGGCTACGGCGCTTACCTGATGGTCGATATGGCGCACATTGCCGGTCTGGTTGCCGGCGGTCAGCACCAGAACCCGATGCCGTATGCTGACGTTGTTACCACCACCACCCACAAGACGCTTCGCGGTCCGCGCGGCGGCCTGATCCTGACCAACAACGCGGTGCTGGCAAAGCGCATTAACTCCGCTGTATTCCCGGGCACCCAGGGCGGCCCGCTCGAGCATGTTATCGCGTCCAAGGCGGTTTGCTTCGGTGAGGCACTGCAGCCGGAGTTCAAGGAGTACGCACGCAAGATCGTTGAGAATGCCAAGGCTATGGCTGCACAGCTGCAGGCACGCGGTGTCAAGCTGGTTTCCGGCGGCACCGACAATCACCTGCTCCTCGTTGATCTGACCGACGAGGAGTGCACCGGCAAGGATCTGGAGGCGCGTCTGGATTCGGTTCACATCACCGCCAACAAGAACACCGTTCCGGGCGAGAAGCGCAGCCCGTTCATCACCTCCGGCGTTCGTCTGGGCACCCCGGCCGCTACGACCCGCGGCATGGGCGTGGAAGAGATGAAGGTCATCGCGGACTGCATTGCAGACTGCATCTATCACTACGATGAGAAGAAGGACGAGATTTCCGCACGCGTTCTGGCACTCACCGAGAAGTTCCCGCTGTACGAATAATCTCCGGCTGCCGCGGAACTGCTTCATCCGGATTTCTGAGCAATACAACATGAAGCTCCGGCGCACGCAAATCCGATGATACTCATACAAAACAGAGCGTTTCACTGCTGTGAAGCGCTCTGTTTTCATTTCCGGGTAAGTCTCAAGCCTCTTGAAGTAATCCATTAAGCACATTTGCATCTGTAATTTTTCGACAACGGAAAAAGGCCGACGCCTGCATTTTGCAGGCGTCGGCCTCATACATATCTGGCGTTTTTTCACTGATAATTATCGTAAGTTTATGGTAAGTTTGCCTTTTAACCCTTGAAATCCCCAGTGTTTTCAGCGTTTTTCAGTACTGCTTAGTACATACCGCCCATATCCGGTGCAGCCGGAGCCGGAGCAACAGGCTCCTTCTTATCAGCAACCAGGCTCTCGGTGGTCAGGACCATCGAAGCAACGGATGCTGCATTCTGCAGTGCGGAACGGTTTACCTTGGTCGGGTCAACGATGCCGTTTGCAATCATGTCGCCGTAGGTCTCGGTTGCAGCGTCAAAGCCGTAGCCAACCTTGTCAGCGTGCTTTACCTTATCAACAACGATTGCGCCCTCGATGCCTGCGTTGGCAGCGATCTGCTTCATCGGTGCTTCCAGACCGCGTGCAACGATCTGCATACCGGTCTTCTCATCGCCGGTTGCCTCTGCTGCCAGAGCCTCAACCGCTGCGATAGCGTTTACATAAGCTACGCCGCCGCCTGCTACGATGCCTTCCTCAACAGCTGCGCGGGTTGCGTTCAGTGCATCCTCGATGCGGAGCTTCTGCTCCTTCATCTCGGTCTCGGTTGCAGCGCCAACCTTGATAACTGCTACGCCGCCGGCCAGCTTAGCCAGACGCTCCTGCAGCTTCTCACGGTCGAAGTCAGAGGTGGTGCGCTCGATTGCGCCGCGGATCTCAGCAACGCGGTTTGCGATAGCCTGCTTGTCGCCAGCACCGTCAACGATGGTGGTGTTCTCCTTGGTTACCTTGATCTGACGGGCAGAACCCAGCATATCCATGGTAGCGTCCTTCAGCTCGATACCAACCTCCTCGGAGATTACGGTACCGCCGGTCAGGATTGCGATGTCGCGGAGCATATCCTTGCGGCGATCGCCAAAGCCCGGAGCCTTAACAGCTACGCAGGTGAAGGTGCCGCGCAGACGGTTTACGATCAGGGTGGACAGAGCCTCGCCCTCAACGTCCTCAGCGATGAGCAGCAGCTTCTTGCCGGCCTTAACGACCTGCTCGAGGATCGGCAGCAGCTCCTGAATGTTGGACAGCTTCTTATCGGTGATCAGCACCAGAGCGTCATCCAGATTTGCTTCCATCTTCTCGGTGTCGGTGCACATATACGGGGTGATATAACCGCGGTCGAACTGCATGCCCTCAACAACCTCAGAGTAGGTCTCAGCGGTCTTGGACTCCTCAACGGTGATAACGCCGTCGGTGGAAACCTTCTCCATAGCCTCTGCGATCAGGGTGCCGATCTCGTCGGAGCCGGAGGAGATAGCGCCTACACGGGCGATGTCGTTCGTGCCGTCAACCTTCTTGGAGTTCTCAGCAATCGCTGCAACAGCAGCCTTGACTGCCTTGGAGATACCGCGGCGCATTACCATCGGGTTTGCACCTGCTGCTACGTTCTTCAGACCCTCACGAACGAAAGCCTGCGCCAGAACGGTAGCGGTGGTGGTGCCGTCGCCTGCGATGTCGTTGGTCTTGGTGGCAACTTCCTTAACAAGCTGTGCGCCCATGTTCTCGAAAGCGTCGTCCAGCTCGATCTCCTTAGCGATGGTAACACCGTCGTTGGTGATCAGCGGACCGCCGTACTTCTTATCCAGTACAACGTTGCGGCCCTTCGGACCGATGGTTACCTTAACGGTATCAGCGAGCTGATCAATACCGCGCTGCAGAGCCTTGCGCGCGTCCTCGCCGTAAATAAGCTGCTTAGCCATGATGAATTACCTCCTGAAAATTACTCTACGATTGCCAGAATGTCGCTCTGACGAACGATGATATACTTCTCGCCGTCCAGCTTAACCTCGGTGCCGGTGTACTTGCCGGTGATGACCTTCTGGCCCTTCTGAACTTCCATCTTGATTTCCTTGCCGTCAACAACGCCGCCCGGGCCTACTTCGATGATTTCAGCAACCTGGGGCTTCTCCTGTGCGGATGCGGTAAGAATAATGCCGCTTGCGGTGGTCTCCTCCGCCTCGACCATCTTGATAACTACACGGTCGCAAAGGGGCTTGAGCTTCATAATGGATTCCTCCTATGAAAAATAAGATTTTACAATGTTGGGGGTTAGCACTCAAATTACCCGAGTGCTAACTTCGAGTATTATCTTACACCAAGGAGCCGCAATATGCAAGGGGGTAATCCGGAATTTTCACAAAAATTTTCTGAACAAATTATGAACAGTGCCCTATAGCGCTCAGCGTTTTGCCGGTCGTTTAGCAGACGGTCGATCGGAGTGCTTATTCTCTCCCCTGTTCGATGCAGACGGGTCTTTAAAATACATATGCAGCTCGCACTTGATCATGCCGTTGTACAGCTTGCGGCGCTTATCCGCCTTGCGGCCGTAGCAGCGCTCGAACAGCGGGTCCGAACTAAGCAGATACTGCTTCATCGGACTGTTTTTTGTCGCTCGGCCGAGGTCGGCGTACAATTTTTCCGCCTGCTGCAAGTCCAGCAGACGCTCACCGTACGGCGGATTGGCAAACAGTACGCCCGCATTGCTGTAATCGCGCTTGGTCGCGTCCGCGCGCTCGAAAAACACCGTGTTGGCTACACCGGCCTTGCGCGCGTTCTCAATGGACAGCTGCACGCAGTCCGGGTCGATGTCGCTGCCGACGATATCGAATTTTGCGTCTGGCTGGGCAAGGTCGAGCGCACTCTCGCGCGCCTGCTGCCAGACCGACCTGTCAAAGCAGCTCCATTTCTCGGCATCAAAGCGGCGCAGCAGACCGGGCGCACGGCGCTGCGCGATCATGGCCGCCTCAATCGCAATCGTGCCCGAGCCGCAGAACAGGTCGAGGAACGGGTCGCGTCCGCGCCAGCGTGCCAGCTTGACCATCGCCGCCGCAAGGGTTTCGCGGAGCGGCGCGGCGTTGCTGTTGGCGCGGTAGCCGCGCTTGTGCAGACCGGCGCCCGAGGTATCGAGGTACAGTTCAGCTACGTCGTGCATGATAGCGAACTGAATCTGATATTTTTCACCGATCTCGTCAAACCAGGTTTGACCGTACTTTGCGCCCAGACGCGATACAACTGCCTTTTTGATGATCTTCTGGCAGTCCGGAATCGAGTGCAGAGCTGAGTCCAGACTGTGACCCTTGACCGGAAATGCGCCGTCCGCCGGAATGAACTGCTCCCACGGGAGTGCTTTTACGCCCTCGAACAGCTGATCGAACGTTTTGGCTTTGAATGTGCCGATGCGGATGAGCACGCGCTCGGCGCACCGCAGGTTCAGGTTCGCCCATGCGAGCGTGTTCTCGTCACCGGTGAACAGAACGCGGCCATTTTCCGCGTGTACATCGGTCAGCCTGCCGCCGAAGCGCAGTTCGTCCGCGACGATGCCCTCCAGCCCGAACAGGGTCGGGCAGCATAATGTGAGTTTCATATGGTTTTCCTCCAAAAAGGCTCCCGCCGTCAGAGCAGGAGCCAAAATTCCTTTTTAACCTTTATATTGTATCGGGTTTTGCGGATTTTGTCAAGATTTGCGACGAGATGGGCTATCTAAAATTTGGTGTGGATAGAGGGTAAAACGCATATCCCATGTCTTCTTTGTAGCTTGTCAGGCGGATCTCATTGAGTTTATAGTATTCCAGTGTATCCGTATCATACAGCTTTCCATCATCGCTCTCCTGCAGCACCTGAATGCCCA
>OLSC01000402.1_pt1 | contig 54461 bp, 43 predicted proteins | sample 1672881 | NCBI WGS metagenome assembly OLSC01 (sample SAMEA3136733, study PRJEB25190) | human gut metagenome | biome: human gut; feature: human-associated habitat; material: faeces | place: Austria | collected 2013 | reverse complement strand
CGACCGCAGTTTAAGCCACTCGATACTAAGAGGCAGACTTGGCAGTGGAATAGATGATATGGAAGGAGGAAGATACCGTTGGGGAGAGCAAAGAAAAAAAGAGTAGCAAAAAGAAGAAAGCGTATGTTTAACAGAAACTCTATAAGAGCAAAAATGGGGAAACCTGTATTTTTCACTTTGACTCACTGCAATAAAAAGATGAGTGGTATCTCGAATAAATACAATTATAAAGCGAATATGCATAAGCTTTGCTTTGTAAGTGCACGTTTTTATAATGTAAAGTATCAGGCCTCTATTATGACTGATTGTAATTATCGAGATGCAAATATCATTGGAGTGGATTATTTCAATTGCAACATGCGTGAAACATCATTTAAAAATGCACGATTAAAGAATGTAGTATTTTTTAATTGTAATCTCAAAGGCGTGGATTTTGCAGGAACTCAATTTGATGATGTTACATTTATTAGTACAAATCTGCAGGAGCCAAAAAACCTTAATCTTGATAATCCGGGAATCAGAATTTTACGTACTTATAGGACGATTAATATTGATAGATTAGTTGAGGACAGATTATTAGTATTGGCGAAGAATAAGTCGATATTTAATGCTAAGGTACTTCATGTGAATAAGAATAAATTAAATCAATGGACGATTGGATTAATTTATGACAAGTATGGTATCGATGGAATAGACACACTTAGTCGGATTCTATGCAAGAAAGAAAAGTGGAATAATATGTACACTGTCTTTTCGTATATGTTGCTAATTGAAAATTGGAATAAAAAATGATATAATAATTAAGTCCTGCTCCGGAACCAGTGATGGTGTATGCTAACTTGTATAAATGAGGACACATAACATTAGCAAGTATTCGAGGAGGGATGTCTATGATTAGTAATATCTTAACGGTTTTATCTTTTGTTGTATTATTGTTGAGCTCTATAATTGATTGTAACTTCCTATCCCGATTACTCGGGGTTTCGAGCAAATAATAAGTATTTTCACCCTCTTAGGCAGTTTTGTCTCGGAGGGATTTTTTTTACAAATAATTCACAAAAAAGTATTGCTTTGCCATCAGGGCAATGTTTTATAATGGATTGTGTCAGGAGGTGGTGTAGTGGGATACAAAGTTAAATGGGTAGAAGACCATCTTGGAATTTCGCGTAAGGCATTACGTAACTATGAAAGACTTGGTTTAATGCCACCAAATAAAGGTGGAAAATATCGAGATTATTCGGATGAAGATATTGACCGTATATGGAGTATAAAACTTCTTCAAGGTGTAGGGTACTCGTTAGCAGAAATTCGCGAGCTCATGGATAATCCAGAAGCAGATTTTTATAAATCAATCTCAGAGAAAGTTGTTGAGCTTGAAAGAAAACGAGATGACATTACAAATTTCATAGAATTTGCGAAAACCATCAAGCTTACAGGTCGAGTTCCAACCACTAAAGAAGTGGGTAGCATTAGGTATTCCGAGTTCATGGAGTATTCAAGGGAAAATTGGAACTTTTATATTGAACCAAAAGCGGCTTCCTATTTAGATGCAATGGAATTAACACAGAATGCTAATGAACAGGAACTTTCTGAAATTGATATTGACAGATTAGAGTCTCTTGCAAATTTGATGAGGGATTATAAGGAAATGCAATACACATATACGATAAATGCCTACTATCAAATATTATCAAGAATGAAGTCACTTGACTTTAACAGTGAAGCAGTACAGACTGTGGTTGAACAGTTGTTCTGTTTTCTTTCAGAGTGTGATACAGCTAAGGAAATTGGAGAAAAATACACACCTGTTTTCTTTTCAAAATTTACAGCACCATTTTTCTTAGAGGGAAGTGATATTGGAGAAATAAACATTGCTACATATGGAAGAGAAGGGGCTGAATTTATTGCAAGGGCTATAGCTTTCTTTGGAGGCTTTGATTCTCTAGATGATTTATACGAACTGTAAGGAATGGAGGAAAAGAAATGCTTGTTTTAGGAATTAACAAAATTTTGAATTGGTGTCAAATTATTTCCGGAGGCAGAACATATACTTGTCCGACGAAGCTGATTGACGGAAAGTTGGTTTTTCATTTCAAGAAAGAATGGCATAGTGTGGCAGAGTTTGTTTCTGACCATGCGGAGGAACTTGTTTCAGAAGGCGGTAAGATTTTCTCTCGCCCATTCAAAAAGTAGGAGGTAATTGTTATGAGATGTGCAAATTGTGGAAATGAAGATGAGAATACTCTATGGGACGAGGGAGGTACAATTTATTGTTCTCGCTGTACTCATAGAACGAGAACCTCTGATGGAGAAGAGGACTTGGTTGAATGCCCTCATTGTCATGAGATGAGAGATAGCAAGGCATATTATTGCAGACATTGTAATATGCCGTTCTAACAGAGGAAGGTGAAAAAATGACCAGAGATGAACTTAAAGAACAGATTGATGAGTTGATGAGAGAGTATGCTGATGAAGAAATTGATGGTGCTACATACTCACAAAGAATGAAGGAGTTAACCACAACAGCTCAGAATGAAAACGATGATTGATAGAAGGGAGAAAGTGTATTATGACAAAAAGTGAAGCAGAAATTTTTATTGATGAAATGGAATCAATAGGTGATGTTTGGACAGTGGAGCAGGTTATGGATGTGTATGGGAATGTCACATTAGAAATGGCTTTAAAAGATCGTAAGGCATCAGTGGGAACATTTATGAATATTATAAGTGCTGTAATTCAGAAATAACTCTTGATGTTATTATTTCTGTTGGCTATCGTGTAAAATCAAAACGAGGAATACAGTTCAGAATCTGGGTAATCGGGATTCTAAAAGAATACATGAGAAAAGGTTTTGTCTTAGATGACGATCGTTTGAAAAATCTGGGTGGTGGTGGATATTTCAAGGAATTATTGGAGAGAATCCGTGATATTCGTGATATTCGTGCATCCGAGAAAGTGTTTTATCGTCAGATACTGGAAAGTTATGCAACGAGCATAGATTATGATCCGAAAGCGGAAATATCCATTGTATTTTTCAAAATGTAGTTGCCAAGAATTATGGAGCGATCTGCTTGATCAGTATGCCAAATATCATAAAACACTGCACTTTGATCAAATCAATTAAGTCCCCTGAAACATACCATGTTCCTTATACAGAAGTCGTAAGCTGTAAATTCCAAAACGATGCAAATTTGGGTGGGCACTGCAATGTTTTCTGACATATGCAGGATAGTAGATTGACTGGGAGAAAAAGAAAATTGCTTAACAGCTTTTCAGATCAGGTGATGCTGCATAAATCCTCAAATACTCCTTGCAATAAAAAAATACAGCAATTATAATATAAATACAAAAGCCGGATGCGGAGGCTGACTTCTGAAAACAAAGAAAGGAAGTATAAAATGGCGAAAATTTTAATCAGTCCGTCCAAATATTTACAGGGTGCGGGAGAAATGAAGAATCTTGGAACTTATGCTGCAAAGAGCGGAAAAAAAGCGTTGGTTCTGATCAGTAAAGGCGGATATAAAAGAATCGGTAAAACGATCGAAGAGAGCTTTGCTGAGAGTACCTGTGAGGTGGTTTTTGATTATTTTAACGGAGAATGCTGTAACAGTGAGATTGATCGTCTGATAAAGATCGTAAAAGATGAGCAGTGTGATCTTACCATTGGTATTGGTGGAGGAAAGATCTTTGATACAGCGAAGGCAGTTGCATACTATGCGGGAACACCGGTATTTATCTGTCCGACGATCGCATCTACAGATGCCCCTTGCAGTGCTTTGTCTGTTATTTATACAGAAGAAGGAGTTTTTGAAAAATATCTGTTTCTTCCGGCGAATCCGAATCTTGTTCTGATGGATACAGATATCATCACCAAATCGCCGGTTCGTCTTACTGTGGCTGGTATGGGAGATGCACTGGCAACATATTTTGAGGCAAGGGCATGCAAGAGAAGCGGAGCAACTTCCTGTGCAGGAGGTAAGACAACAGAGGCTGCCATGGCACTGGCTGAACTTTGCTTTAATACCTTGATGGATGAGGGCGTAAAAGCTAAGATAGCTCTGGAAGCAGGCGTATGCACACCGGCAGTTGAGAAAGTGATTGAGGCTAATACACTTCTTTCTGGAATTGGTTTTGAAAGTGCAGGACTTGCAGGTGCACATGCGATCCATAACGGATTTACTGTACTGGAAGAATGCCATCATATGTATCATGGAGAAAAAGTTGCATTCGGAACCATCACACAGCTGGTACTGGAGAATATTCCCCAGGAAGATCTGGAAGAGATCATCTTATGGTGCATTGAAGTAGGACTTCCTGTTACTCTGGCAGAGCTTGGAGCTGGGAAGGTAACGGATGAGCAGCTTATGGAAGTTGCCACAACTGCATGTGCGGAGAATGATACACTTCACAACATGCCATTTGAAGTTACACCGGAAACTGTATTTGCAGCAATCAAAGCGGCAGATGCATATGGAAGATATTACCTGGATGAGGAATAAACAGATAAAAAGTAAATAGCTGATATAAAAATTGCAATCTGCAGAAACAAGAGTTATCAAGTATTGTTATCCTGCAGGTTGCTTTTTTTTATGTATGGCTGTAATATAACAGAAAGATCAGTAAATATTGGAACAGAAAACATACGGAGGAATATTTGTGGCAAAAAAACGAAAACCCAAAATGGAGCTTCGATATTATAAGATGCCGGAGGGGAGCCCCATCCTTGCATTGCTTGGACAGAAGTGGGTTCAGAATTATGGGAACGATATCGATTATCTCCATTTTCATAATTATCTGGAAATCGGATTCTGCTATGAAGGACAGGGATTTATGATACTTGGAGAGGATAAGGTACAGTTTCATGACCGGGATTTTACGGTGATCCCATCCAATTATCCACATACCACAAACAGTGATATTGGAACTATCAGCCGCTGGGAGTATCTTTTTATTGATGTAGAAGGATTCCTGGATAAATTTATTAATAATTCGGTAAAAAAAGAAAAAATCGTTCAGCGGATCAACTCCAGATCACTTTTTCTGAATGAAAAAGAAAACCGATCCATGGCAGGTAAGATCCTTAAGATCCTGGATATCATGCGGGATGGAGAGGAATTTTATCTGGAAGAAGCTAAGGGAGTTTTGGCATCGCTTCTTGTGGAAATCGCAAGGATAAACCGGGATTCAGGCGAAGAACGTTGCAGCGAAGGCAGAGGAAAAGTCATGGATATGATCTCCAGGTTCCAGGAATATATTTCTGATCATTATATGGAGGATCTTCGTATTGACGAACTGGCAGAATACTGTCATATCAGTGAAACTCATTTGCGCCGGATATTTACGACTTATATGAAGATGAGCCCGCTGGAATACATCAATACGATCCGTATCCAGGCGGCCTGTGATTATCTGAAAAAAACAGATCAGCCAATTGCAGATATAGCACATAAGTGTGGTTTTACCACCAATTCCACATTTAACCGGAATTTTCGTCAGGTTACGGGAATGACACCTCTGGAGTGGAGAAAACGTCCGGAGAACTATGAACAGCAGCTTCTTAAGTTTGACATCCATTCAGAGGAAGGCTGGTAAAACAACAAAACCAGATCTGTGGATCTGTCACGACAGAATAGAAATATCAGACTGTATGTGGATCAGGCGGATAGAAAGAGGTAAGAAATGTACGATTACAGGATTGTGGAGCAGGTCTCCAGAAAAAAGAAACATATGTCAGGAACTCTCAGAAAAGTAATGGTGATCTTTGCGGTGATTTTTGTACTGATGGGTATCACGATCTCTCAGGCATTTATGCTTCCGGGATTTCTTCTGGCGCTGCTATATTTTGTTTATGACATATTCAGCCAGAGAGACTATGAATATACCATGGAAAACGGACAACTGACCATAGATGTGATCTATGGAAAAAAATATCGTAAAACAGCTCACGTGCTGAATCTTGAGGAGATGGAAGTGACAGCACCTCACTATCATGAAAAAGTGGCAAAATATAAAAAGAATACCGGAACGGAGAAACTGAAAAAATACGATTATACCTCTTATGAAGATGATGTGCCTTACTATACCATGATCATTCAGGAAGATGGACGTAAAATAAAACTTCTTCTGGATCTGACAGAGGAAATGCTGCATACGATGAAAACACAGTTCCCTGAAAGGGTTTATTTTGCATAATATGTAGAAATGCTTGTGAAACATGTATAAAAAACAATATGAAATTTTATGAAATAGAAACAAAAGTCTTCTTTTTTGACGAAAAATGTTTGCATAATGTCGAAAAAGGAGGCTTTTTTTGAAATTTTGACGAACGTAAAAAGAGAAAATCCTCAAAGTGCATATTTTTTGTAAAAATATAGCTGGATAATAGTGCACAATCAATAAAATGGTTGAAATTGCACATTATATGAACAATTCTGCAAACTATAGAGGAAATACGGATGCTATAATTTATTCATAAGCAAACGGGAAATGCTTAATAAAGGAGGAAAAGTAAATGAAGAAAAAATTACTCGCAGTATTAATGACAGGTATCATGGCAATGTCTTTTGCTGCAACTACTACAGCAGTATATGCAAAAGGTGATGACGATAACACCCTGACTGTATGGGCATGGGATCAGAACTTCAACATCAAGGCTATGAATATTGCAGGTGAGCAGTATGCAAAGGATCACGAAGGATTCAAGGTTGATGTAGTTGAGACATCTTCCGACGACTGCCAGACCAAACTTACAACAGCAGCAAACGCCGGAGATTACAGCACACTTCCGGACATCGTTCTGATGCAGGACAACAGCTATCAGAAATATCTGAAGAGTTATCCGGATGCTTTTACAGATCTGAAGGATATGGATATCAACTGGGATGATTTCGGAAAACTGAAACAGTCCTACTCCATGGTAGATGACACACATTACGGAGTTCCGTTTGATAACGGTGCAACAATTGCCTGCTATCGTACAGATATCCTGGAAGAAGCAGGATATACCATTGATGATCTTACAGATATCACATGGAGCAAATTCATGGAGATCGGAAAAGACGTTCACGAAAAAACAGGTAAATATCTCCTTACAAGTGAAGCAACAGGTGGCGATACTCTGATGATGATGATCCAGTCCTGTGGAGCAAACTTCGTAAATGATGACGGAGAGGCTTATATCGTTGGCAACGATGCAGCAGAGAAATGCGTAGATCTTTATGTGGATCTTGTAAAGAACAATGTTGTTAAATTAGTAAATAACTGGGATGAGTACATCTCCACAATCACAGGCGGAGAGGCTGCCGGTATCGTTAACGGTAACTGGATCACAGCTACACTGATGGGAACAGAGGATCAGAAGGGTCTGTGGCAGATCACAACAATGCCGAAGGTTGACGGCGTTGATACAGCTACAAACTATGCAAACAATGGCGGATCTTCCTGGTACATTACATCCAACTGCAAGAATGTAGAGCTTGCTGAGGACTTCCTTGCAAGCACATTTGGTTCCAGCACAGACTTCTATGATGCAATCCTTCCGGAAACAGGTGCAATTTCCTGCTACCTGCCGGCTGGTGAGTCTGAGGTTTACAATGAGCCAAGCGAGTTCTTCAATAACCAGCCGATCTTCTCAACAATTGTAGAGTACTCTTCACACATTCCGGAATTTACAAAAACTCCGTACCACTATGAGGCAAGAGAGTGCATCAACACAGCTGTTGTTAATATCGTAAATGGCACAGACAAAGAATCTGCACTTCAGGAAGCACAGGATACACTGGCATTCAAGATGACAGAGTAAAGCTGAAATATTAAAGAAATACAAAGCAGGGGACTGCATGCAGTCCCTTGTCTTATGTAAAGGTTTAGATGTTTGAAAGGAGGAGTTCCTGTGAATTCCAAAAAAAGTGGCATGTCTCTGGTAGCGAAACAGAGAGCGGCAGGCTGGATCTTTCTGGCACCGGCAACGATCATGATCGCTGTCATGAGTTTTTATCCGATGATCCGTGCATTTATCATTTCTTTACAGACAGGTGCCGGAGCAAACATGAGGTTTGCGGATCCGATCTTCAGTAACTATAAACGTATCATGATGGATAAGGTATTCCAGCAGTCCATCGTCAATACTTTCCTGTATCTTATTATTCAGGTACCGATCATGCTGGTCCTTGCGATCCTGCTTGCACAGCTTCTGAATAACAAGGATCTGAAATTTAAAGGCTTTTTCCGTACATGTGTATTTCTTCCATGTGCAACATCTCTTGTATCTTATTCTCTGATCTTCCGTTCTATGTTTGCAACAGACGGTCTGATCAACAGCATCCTGATCAAACTTGGAATTTTAACAACTGGCTATAACTTCCTGGGTAACTCCACAAGTGCAAAGATCGTGATCATCATCGCACTGATCTGGAGATGGACAGGATATAACATGGTGTTCTATCTGGCAGGTCTTCAGAATATTGAATATTCTGTATACGAGGCAGCAAAGATCGATGGTGCCAATGGCTGGAAGACCTTCTGGAAAATTACCGTACCACTTCTGAAACCGACAATTATCATGACATTTATTATGTCGATCAATGGTACACTGCAGTTGTTTGATGAGTCTGTCAACCTGACAAAAGGTGGCCCGGCGAACTCAACCATCACAATGTCCCATTATGTTTATAATACATGCTTCATCAACGTGCCAAACTTCGGATATGCGGCAGCAATGTCATTTATCATATTTATCATGGTAGCGATCCTGGCCTTTATCAATTTGAAAGTAGGTGATACACGTGACTGAGAAAAAGAATAAATCCGCAATTCAGAGAAGATTGATCCCTACATATATTTTTCTGATCATCGTATCATTTATCTCTGTATTTCCACTGTATTGGATGATCTCTGCGGCAACCAATACATCCACAGATGTATCCAGAGGCCGTATCCTTCCGGGTACATATTTTATGCAGAACTTTAAAAACCTGACTGCACAGCAGCCGCTGTGGAGAGCTCTTGGAAACTCTCTGTTTTATGCAGTTCTTACTACAGTGATCTGCCTTCTGATCTGTTCTATCGCAGGTTATGGCTTTGAGGTATATCATGACAGATGGAAAGACAGACTGTTTTCCACCCTGCTTCTTGCAATGATGGTTCCGCAGGTTGCAACGATGGTTCCTTTATTTAAGATGTTTTCAAAAGCCGGACTCTTAAATACAGCGGTAGGTTTTATCCTTCCGATCATTTCCACACCATTTATGATCATGATGTTCCGTCAGAATGCCAGAGCATTTCCTATCGATATCATTGAGGCAGCACGGATTGACGGATTAAGCGAGGTAAGGATCTTTTTCCAGATGTTTATCCCGACTATGAAATCTACTTATGCGGCGGCAGCAGTTATCACATTTATGAATGCATGGAATTCCTATCTGTGGCCGAAGGTAATCATGACAGATAATAAGGCGATGACCATGCCGATGTTGATCGCCAATCTGATCACAGGATATGTAACGGATTACGGCATGCTGATGTGCGGCGTATTATTCTGTTCCATTCCGACCATGATCGTATTCTTCGTATTACAGAAACAGTTCGCAGAGGGTATTACTGGAGCTGTAAAATAATTTTAAAACAAAAAGGATGCTGCTGAAATCTTTAGGTATATTGTATAATATGCTTTAACTGAATTATGCAGGATCCTTTTCTTGACCAGAGCAGTTGTCTGGTATAAAGCTTCGTAGCAAAGCGGATGCTTTTGTCCGCTTGATGCGAATCAAATCATAAGGAGATAAAAAAATGGCAGAGCAGATCAGATATGACCATTATCTGCACGGCGGCGATTACAACCCTGAGCAGTGGCTGGACAGACCGGATATTCTGAAAAAAGATATCGAATATTTCAAAAAAGCCCATATCAATACCGTTTCCATGGGAATGTTTTCCTGGGCAGTGCTGGAGCCGGAAGAGGGAAGATATAACTTTGACTGGCTGGAAGAAGTGATCGATAATCTGTATAAAGAAGGAATTTATACGATACTTTCCACACCATCCGGAGCAAGACCGAAATGGATGGCAGATAAATATGAAGAAGTTCTTCGCATGGATCCGGATCGCACAAGAAGATTTTTCGGTGGAAGACATAATCACTGTTATACTTCTCCAGTATACAGGGAAAAAGTCTACAATATTAATAAGAAGCTTTCTGAACGTTTCGGAAAACATCCCGCAGTGCTTTTGTGGCATATTTCCAATGAATATGGCGGAGAATGTCACTGTCCTCTGTGCCGGGAAAAATTCCGGGAATGGCTGAAAGAAAAATACGGGACCATCGAAAATTTAAATTCCAGCTGGTGCACAACGTTTTGGAGCCATACCTATAACAGCTTTGATCAGATCGAAAGTCCTTCGCCAAAGGGGGAAAATGCTCTTCATGCACTTACCTTGGACTGGAAACGTTTTGTTACAGACAGGACTGTGGATTTTATGAAGCATGAGATTTCTGCGATCCGTGCAGGTGGTTCCGAGCTTCCGGCAACTGCCAATCTGATGTATGACTACAACGGACTGGACTATAAAAAATTTAAGGATGTTATGGATATTGCATCCTGGGATAATTATCCAAGCTGGCATAAAAAAGACAATTATACCACAGCGTTGGACGGAGCCATGCAGCATGATCTTATGCGAAGCATCAAGAAAGCACCGTTTCTTCTGATGGAATCCTGTCCCTCTGCGACCAACTGGAAGCCTATCAACAAGCTGAAAAAACCAGGAATACATCTGGCTGCCTCTCTGCAGGCAGTTGCTCATGGTTCAGACAGTGTTCTGTATTTCCAGCTTCGTCAGAGCCAGGGAGCCTCTGAGAAATTCCATGGTGCGGTGATCGATCACTACGGTGGGGATGATACTCGTATTTTCCGCGAAGTGACAGAGGTAGGAGAAGCGTTGGGGCAGATCCGGGAAACTGCTGGAAGCGTGACGAAGTCTCCGGTGGCTGTTCTCTATGACCGGGAAAATGACTGGGCGCTGAAGGATGCGCAGGGACCTCGAAACGAGGATATGCATTATCAGGAAACTGTACTGAAACAGTATCGTGCTCTCCGAAGAAAAGGCTATAATACAGATATCATCAATATGGAACATGAGCTGTCCCGGTACCGTTTGGTAACGGCACCGATGGCCTACATGTTTTATCATGGATATGCCGAAAAGCTTCGCACTTTTGCAAAAAACGGTGGTACTTTGGTAATTTCCTACTGGTCCGGACTTGTAGATGAAACAGATAAATGCTATCTGGAGGGAACCCCTCACGGACTGATGGAAGCAGCTGGTATCCGTACGGAAGAGATCGATGCACTTTATGACTGGGAAGAAAACGTAGGTATCCCGGAAACAGGAAATCATCTCAGAATTACAGAAAGCTATACCTGCAAAAATCTCTGTGAGCTTGCAAAGGTTTCCGATGCGGAAGTACTGCTGCGTTATGGAAGGGATTTCTATCAGGGGTATCCGGTACTGACTCACAAGAAATACGGAAAGGGCCATGTTTATTATGTGGCGGCAGATATGGAAGCAGCCTTTTATGAGGATTTTCTGGGAAGGGCAGCAGAGGAAGCAGGCGTGAAGATGCCGCTTACATTTATACCGGAAGGTATTTCTGTGACAACCAGAGAAAATAAGGATACGGAATATCTATTTATCCAGAACTTCGGAGAAAAGACAGAAACAGTTTCTGTCCCGGGGGATTACGAAGTTCTCTACGGATCAACAGATGAAAATATTGCTCCGCTTGCCACCAGGATCTTAAAGCGGAAAAAATAATCAAAGTAAAAAAATCACAGCAAAAGTATAAAGTATATTTGTTTTCGGACGGTATGCTTTTTACTGCTGTCTGGGAAAGAGAAGGTAAAATGGCAGGTACACCAAAAGAAGAGATAAAAAGAATAGCGGATCAGTTTGCATTTACCGGAGAACTGGTTTCCTGCGGCCCCTGCGGAAGCGGGCATATCAACGAAACCTATATGCTTAGATATCGGATCGGAGAGATGGGGTCCATTAAGGTGATCCTTCAGAAGATCAATCGGGAGATCTTTCAGAAACCGGAAGAACTGATGGAGAACATTGCCGGAGTCACCGGGCATCTGAAAAAGAAAGTTCTTCAGAAGGGAGGAGATCCGGAACGGGAGGTTCTGAACCTGATTCCGACAAAGGACGGGAAGGCATTCCTGACAGATGAAAACGGAGAATGCTGGAGAGCTTATATTTTTATTACCGATGCAGTAAGCTATGATCTGGCGGAAAAACCGGAGGATTTTTATGAAAGTGCAGTTGCATTTGGAAAATTCCAGGAAATGCTGGCGGATTACCCGGCAGAGACTCTGCATGAAACGATAAAGGATTTCCATGATACAAAGAAACGTTTTCAGACTTTGAAAAATGCCATAGAGAAGGACAGCTGCCATCGTGCCGCATCCGTAAAAGAAGAGATCGCATTTGCGTTTCAGCATGAGTATCTGGCAAATGTATTCGGTGAGCTTCTGGCAAAAGGTGAGGTGCCCCTTCGGGTAACACACAACGATACGAAGCTGAATAACGTTATGATCGACCTGGAAACAGGAAGGGGAATCTGTGTAGTGGACCTGGACACGGTTATGCCGGGACTTGCCATGAATGATTTTGGAGATTCCATTCGTTTCGGGGCCAGCACTGCATTGGAGGATGAGAAAGATTTAAGCAAAGTTTCCTGTGATATGGAGCTCTATGAAATCTATGTAACAGGCTTTCTGGAAAGCTGTGGAGATAAGCTCAGTGCAAAAGAGATCGAGATGCTTCCCATGGGAGCTAAGGTGATGACTTATGAATGCGGCATTCGCTTTCTTACCGATTATCTGGAAGGAGATCATTATTTTAAGATCGACCGGGAAGAACATAATCTGGACCGCTGCCGCACACAGTTTAAGCTGGTGGCAGATATGGAACAGAAATGGGATACTATGCAGACGATCGTGAAAAAATATCAGAAATAAAAAACAGGGGTTTTTACAATGGAGGTAAAGCGATGAGCGAAACAAAAGGAAGAGTGACTATTCCGACAGATCTGGATGTGATTCCGGAGACACTGAAAATGCTGGACGAGTGGGGTGCAGATGCCATCCGTGACTGTGACGGAACGGAATTTCCGGCAGAGTTGAAGAAAACCGGCGCAAAGATTTATGCAACTTATTATACCACCAGAAAGGATAATGCCTGGGCAAAGGCCCATCCGGAAGAAATCCAGCAGATGTATATCATGACATCCTTTCACACGGCAGTGTCGGATACTCTGGAAATCCATCTGATGGATCATCTGTATCCGGATATGCTGGCGGTGAATACAAGAGATGATATCAGAAGATGGTGGGAAGTCATTGACCGGACTACAGGGGAAGCTGTCAGTACAGAGGAATGGTCATACGATGAAAAAAACGGAAATGTTGTGATCAGGCCGGCGAAAGAGTTTCATGAGTATACGGTAAGTTTTCTTGCATATATCATGTGGGATCCGGTACATATGTACAATGCAGTTGTCAATGACTGGAAGGATGTAGAGCCTCAGATCACTTTTGATGTGCGTCAGCCCGCAACACGTGCACATTCCATGGATCGCCTCCGCAGATTTCTGGATTCCCATGATTATGTGAATGTAGTACGATTTACTACCTTTTTTCACCAGTTCACACTGATCTTTGATGAGATGGCACGGGAAAAATATGTAGACTGGTTCGGATATTCCGCTTCGGTGAGTCCCTATATCCTGGAACAGTTTGAGCAGGAAGTGGGATATAAGTTCCGCCCGGAGTTTATCATTGATCAGGGATATATGAACAACACTTATCGGATCCCGTCGAAAGAATTTAAAGATTTCCAGGCTTTCCAGAGACGGGAAGTGGCGAAGCTTGCAAAGGAAATGGTAGACATTGTCCATGAATACGGAAAAGAGGCCATGATGTTCATGGGCGATCACTGGATCGGTATGGAGCCCTTTATGGATGAGTTTGCTTCCATCGGGCTGGATGCGGTAGTGGGAAGCGTCGGAAACGGAGCGACCTTACGTTTGTTCAGTGATATTAAACATGTAAAATATACAGAGGGAAGATTTCTGCCGTACTTTTTCCCGGACACCTTCCATGAGGGCGGAGATCCTGTAAAAGAGGCAAAAGTAAACTGGGTGACTGCAAGAAGAGCTATCCTTCGAAGTCCGATCCAGAGAATTGGATACGGCGGTTATCTGAAGCTGGCTCTGGAATTTCCGGATTTTGTACAGTATATCAAGGAAGTCTGCCAGGAATTCCGTGTGCTCTACGACAATATCCAGGGAACCACACCGTACTGCGTAAAACGTGTGGCTGTTTTAAATTGCTGGGGAAAAATGCGCTCCTGGGGAAACCATATGGTACATCATGCCATCTATTACAAGCAGAATTATTCCTATTTCGGAATCATCGAGGCATTAAGTGGTGCGCCTTTTGATGTGTCCTTTATCAGCTTTGATGACATCCGTCAGGATAAAGATCTGCTGAATGATTTTGATGTGATCATCAATGTAGGTGATGCGGACACTGCGCAGTCCGGTGGCGAGAACTGGGCAGATCCGAAGATTCTTACAGCTGTGCGGAAATTTGTCTATAATGGAGGCGGATTCATTGGAGTGGGCGAGCCAGCGGCTCATCAGTGGCAGGGAAAATTCTTCCAGCTGGATGATATTCTTGGTGTAGAGGAAGAAAGAGGATTTAATCTTAATACAGATAAATACAACTGGGAAGAGCATAAAGAGCATTTTATCCTGGAGGATACAGACGAAACCGTAGATTTCGGTGAGGGGAAAAAGAATATCTTCGCACTTCCGGATACGAAGATCCTTATCCAGAAAGATCAGGAAGTCCAGATGGCAGTAAAAACCTTCGGAAAAGGCCGGGGCGTTTATATCAGCGGACTTCCATACAGCTTTTGCAACAGCCGTATTCTTTACAGAGCCGTACTCTGGTCAGCGGCAGCGGAAGGTGAGCTTCACCGTTGGTTTTCTTCCAATTATAATGTGGAAGTACATGCTTATGTGAAAAATAAGAAATACTGTGTGGTAAACAACACCTATGAGCCACAGGATACCACCGTTTACACAGGGGACGGACGGAGCTTTGACCTTCATCTGGAAGCTAATGAGATCCGCTGGTATCAGATCTGAGAAAGCAGGATACAGGTTTACTGATAAAGAAAAGCTGTGAAATTGTCTGAGGGCGTTGACAGAGAAAAAAACTTATAATATAATAAATCCATTCCAAAAGTAGGAAAACAAAGCTGTTACAATAGAGAAAATCTATTATAACAGCTTTTTATTATTGTTGACAAACAATTTTGCTTATAAAGAGGAGAGCTTTATGAACAAAAAGATCAAAACCCTGTTTTGCAGAAAAAGAGTGCTTTTTCTCCGAAAAATAAAAGCAGAAAAAGCAGTATTGTGATAAAATAGAAGAAAAATATTTCAAAGACAAACTAAAATGATCAGAAGAAAAGAGGTAGATAGATTATGATAAAAGCAGAAAAAAAGACACTGAAGCTTTCAGTAGAGAAGCCTCAGTATATTACAGTAAATGATATTACTTACGCACAGGTGGATTCCTGGTTCGGACATTGCAGGCGGGATCTGAAACTGGATATAATCTACCCGGAAACAAAAGATGGAAAAATCTATCCCTGCATCCTCTGGATCTGCGGAGGCGCATGGCTGATGATGGATAAATCCGCACATAATCTTTATCTGAGCAGACTGGCATCCAGTGGCTTTGTAGTGGCAAGTGTGGAGTATCGTACTTCCAATCAGGGCCCGTATCCCATGCCGCTGCAGGATGTAAAGGCAGCTATCCGTTATCTGAAAGCCCATGCAGACCGGTTCCGCATCAACAAAGAGCAGATAGGAGTTATGGGAGAGTCTGCCGGAGGATATCTTACCTGTATGGCTGCGCTGGACAATGATCCGGCTCTGGATGTGGGAGAGTATCTGGAAGAATCCAGTAAGGTACAGGCTGCCTGCCCATGGTATCCGCCTACGGATCTTTCCGCATTTCCATGTGAATCTGCAGAAAAATGTGCTTCTTCCGCAGAATCCCTTCTGCTTGGATTTAATTCCATGTTAAATAAAGAAAAGGCATACCAGAGCAGTCCGGTTTCCAAGGTTACGAAGGATGCACCGCCATTTCTGATCATCCATGGCAACTGCGATCAGGTCGTTCCTTATGTTCAGTCGGAAACTTTATACGGACTTCTGGAGAAAAAAGACTGTGATGTCACTTTGCTGACACTGGATGGTGCAGACCATGCAGATATCCAGTTTTTCCAGGATGAGGTGTGGAACCGGATCGCAGAGTTTTTCCATGAAAAACTGAAATAAATAAAAGACAGGAGCACAGATCGTCCAGCAGTTGTTGTAAATATGTGATCCTGAAAAGACCAAAATAGAAAAGAGAAACACAAATGATAACATTAAACGATTATCTGTATTCCGGAGATACTCTTCTCCGGATACTGAAGAAATACATTCGGGATCTTAGGACAGAGGCGAAGGAAAAACACAATGAGATCGATCTGGTACACTGTAATTTTTTGATCCAGATCCAGGAGCTTCTGGAGCATAATGATTTCCTCACTGCCCAGTCTCAGAGGATCCGGGAATTTTATAAATATATGGCAGGGGAATATCCGTTTCTGGCGTTTACCTTCAAGGGAAGAATCAAATCCCTGATCCGTGCGGAGGAAAAATTTAACGGATATGTAGTAGAATTTATTTATGACTACTATAAAGAATATGGGGAATATCCTTCCGTATCCCAGATCAAGGAACGGTTAAGCTGTTTCCGCGATTTTATTGCTTACAGGATCGTTATCGCCATGCCCAGATGTCATCTGAAAAATGGTGAGAATGTCAGAGAAGAAGAGCTTCGTTATCTTTATGAGATTGCCAATATACTTCCGGGATTTCTGGAAGAAAGAGGATTTACCGCAGAGCCGGCCAGAGGAGTGCAGGAAAGTACATCGCCACTGCTCAGCAAGGAAGCAAAGCCTTACTATAGGGATTACATCTGTAACAACAGTGAGGATGATTATCAGTCTCTGCACATTACATTTTATGATAACAGTTCCCGAAGCTATATGGAAGTACAGCTGCGGACTAAAGATATGGATGATGTTGCGGAGATTGGTTCTGCCAACCATTTAAGCTATGAGAAAAAACAGGAAAGTGAACGCAGGAGAAGGGACGCGATTCCCCAGGGGGAATGTATCTATTTTGATGAGGCTTATGAGCGGGGTATGCGACTTCTTGGACTGGATCTTGCTGCGCTGGACGTTAATATGTTTGGTGCGGTAAACAACAGCCTGATCAATGATGGCTGCGGACTGTTCCGCGGAAGGATGATCCTTCCTTATGAGCATCTTTCTCGTTTTCAGAATGATATCGTTGACTGAGGGAGGATGACATGAAAGACTTGACAAAAGGGAAGCCTTCCACATTGATCCTGTCCTTTGCGCTTCCTGTATTTCTGGGAAATCTCTTGCAGCTGACGTACAGCCTGGCAGATACCCGGATCGTGGGAAGCTTTCTTAAAGAAGATGCGCTGGCGGCAGTAGGGGCCACCAGTCCTTTAAGCGGGCTGATCATCGGTTTTCTGATGGGCCTTGCAAATGGATTTGCCATTGTCACCGCACAGAAATTCGGTGCCGGAAACCGGGAAGAAGTACGAAAATCTTTTGCGCTGTCTCTTGTAATGGGCAGCGTGATTTCTCTGATCCTGACTGTTTTGGGACTTTTGTTTCTGCATCCGATCCTGAGGTTCCTGAATGTTCCGGATCATTTGACGGGAACTGCCAGGCAGTATATCTTTATTATTATCGCAGGTATGCTGGCAACGTTTCTTTATGATACCTGCGCGGCATCTCTGCGCGCACTTGGGGATACGGTGACGCCTCTTGTGATCCTGGCGGTGTCTGTAACTTTAAATATCGCAGGAGATCTGTTTTTTATTCTGGTAGTAAAAGCAGGAGTTCAGGGAGCGGCCGTTGCCACGGTACTTTCACAGACGCTGGCATTTCTGATATGCTGGTTTTACATGATCCGCAGGTATGAGATCCTACGGCTGAAAAAAGAGGATTTTTTCGGTCTCGAAAGAAATATGATGAAAAATATGCTGAGTGCCGGACTTTCTATGGGACTTGTAAGCTCTCTTGTAAATCTTGGTACACTGGCACTTCAGACCTCCATCAATCGGCTGGGAAGAGATATCATTGTGGCACATACAGCAGCTCGTAAGATCACAGAGATGTTTATGATCATGTTTGGCGTGTTCGGCCAGACCATGGCGATCTTCTGCGGCCAGAACGCAGGTGCAGGGAGGATGGACCGGGTACGCCATGGAATCGGTCTTGCAGTTCTGTATACCTGTATCTGGTCCATGATGACTGTGATCTTCAGTTTTACCATTGGAAAACAGCTGATCTATCTGGTCGCAGGAAGCCATAATGAAACGGTGATCCGCAATGCCGCCAATTATCTTAAATTTGATACGATCTTTTATTTCGTAACGGCTGTGATCAGTGTCCTCAGAAATGCTATGCAGGGCCTTGGAGAAACGGTGATCCCTCTGGTTTCCAGTGCGCTGGAGATGATCGGAAAAGTAGTGATCGCGGTGACTCTGGTGCCACTTCTCGGATATACCGGCGTGATCGTAGCAGAACCGATAGTCTGGGTCATTATGGTGATCCCGCTGATCGTGAAGATACTTAAGATGCCTGAATTAAAGAAAACAGTCTGAGAGATTCGAAGATCCGATGAGAAAGATTCGCGTGAAAAATAAAAAGCACATTGTATGGAATGAGCCGCCACCGGAAAGTATGACTTTTGGGGTGGTTCAACCATAGCAATGTGCTTTTTTTAATTTTACATAGTTGCTGTCGCTTCTTTTACGTTTTCCTTTTCAGGAAAGATATGCCTGAAAATAAAACGTACGATCGGACCTGCATAGATCAGTTGCCAGAAGAATGCCATCGGGAAGTTGAATGCGGTTGTCTGAAGCCATACAGCTACGAACTGATTTCCTGCATCCTTAAAGAGAATGGTTGCGGCAAGACTCATTAACGGGCACATGAAAGCAACGGAAGGAACGGAGATCGCAAGGATCTTGCTGAAGGGATGGCAGTTTTTGAAATCTACCATGCGCATTGCACAACCAAAGGCAAGCTTGGATACAAGGAAGAAGTCAAGGATAAATGCGATCGGTCCCATGATCACCAGTTCATGAAAAGCGTCAAGGAACACACGGTTTGTCATACTCCCTGTGTTCAGGGAAATGTTGTAGCAGATCATGGCGTAAACCATAAAAAATACCATGATAAGGGTAAAGATAACTTCCTGAAATTTGTTTTTTGGCATAAAAAATCCTCCTTTAAAATGATTAAGTGATAATGTAAAACCTCAGAGCATGTGTTGTTCGTTAATCATTCAGGAGAATGTGCGTTTCCAATATATGACAGGATTTTGTCATAAACCATATTCGGTTTTTTGACCAAATCAAACTGCGAAGCAGTTATTTGGCTGTAAGCAGGCAGCAGAGCGGTTTACGAATATCCGCTTGATACCGGCGGTTATGATATCATAAGTAGTAAAGCCTTGTCAATAAGTAAAATTCGCAACATCCTGCGGAATGTTCTGAAAAAACATGGAAATATCAGAAGAGTAATTGAGAAAAAAATGGCAATAACTCCTCTTGACCGTTAAAGTTAGATATAGTAAACTTGTAAACAGTTAGCGGATTCTAACTAACGCGTAAAATTTGTGGCGGGCCGTATCCCCTGACAAAATGCGGCCTGAACAGGAGTTACGGACAGGGCGAAAAGACCAGACAGGAGGATAAATATCAAATGGATTATTTAGAGATTGAGAAGGTCATTGGAAGAGAGATCATTGATTCAAGAGGAAATCCGACCGTAGAGGCAGAGGTTTATCTGGCAGATGGAACGGTCGGAAGAGGAGCAGCACCAAGCGGAGCGTCCACAGGAGAATTCGAAGCACTTGAGCTGAGAGATCAGGATAAAAGCCGTTTTGGAGGAAAAGGTGTTTCGAAGGCCATTGAAAATATCAATACAGTAATTAATGATGCGCTGGCAGGAATGGATGCATCTGATATTTATGCAGTGGATGCTGCCATGCTCAAAGCAGATGGAACAAAGGACAAATCAAAACTGGGCGCAAATGCCATTCTTGCGGTTTCTATTGCGTGCGCACGTGCGGCTGCGATTTCTCTTGACATCCCCCTTTACAGATTTCTTGGTGGGGTGAACGGAAACAGACTTCCGGTTCCGATGATGAATATCCTAAACGGTGGTGCACATGCTGCGAATACCGTTGATGTTCAGGAATTCATGATCATGCCGGCAGGAGCACCAAGCTTTAAAGAGGGACTTCGCTGGTGTACGGAGGTATTCCACGCTCTTGCTGCACTTCTGAAAGAAAAAGGCCTTGCAACAAGCGTTGGAGATGAAGGTGGTTTTGCACCAGACCTTGGAAGCGATGAGGAAGCCATTGAGTACATCCTTGAAGCAGTGAAAAAAGCAGGATATGAGCCTGGAAAGGATTTTGTACTTGCCATGGATGCGGCATCCAGTGAGTGGAAAGGAAACAAAAAGGGGGAGTATGTTCTTCCGAAATGCGGAAAGAAATTTACATCTGCGGAGCTTGTTGATCACTGGAAAAATCTGATCGAAAAATATCCGATCTACTCTATTGAGGATGGCCTTGATGAGGAAGACTGGGAAGGCTGGCAGATCATGACAAAAGAACTTGGAGGAAAAGTACAGCTTGTAGGTGATGACCTGTTTGTTACAAATACAGAGCGTCTTGAGAAAGGTATCAGCCTTGGCTGCGGAAATTCTATTCTGATCAAACTGAATCAGATCGGTTCTGTATCTGAGACTCTGGAAGCCATCAAAATGGCACATAAAGCTGGCTATACAGCGATTTCTTCCCATCGTTCCGGAGAGACAGAGGATACAACCATTGCAGATCTTGCAGTGGCATTGAATACCTGCCAGATCAAGACAGGAGCTCCTTCCAGAAGCGAACGTGTGGCAAAATATAATCAGCTTCTCCGTATTGAGGAAGAGCTTGGTGATGCAGCAGTATATCCGGGATTCCGGGCATTCAATATCAAGAGATAAGATCATAACTAACACATTTCTCAAAAAGGTACGCTTTGGCGTGCCTTTTTTTGGCGAAAATAAGGTTGCCAGATTTCTCAAAATAGTATATTATGATTTACAGCCGTGTGAAAAAATAAAATTGAATATTGGAGATGCTATGAAAGAATACGTAAATACTTTTATGCGTTACAGGTTTCTTCTGGGAGAGCTTGTAAAAAAAGGAATCAAACTGAAGTACAGACGTTCCTATCTTGGTATCATCTGGTCTCTTCTTGAGCCGTTGCTTACCATGATCGTACTGACGATCGTATTCGGTACCCTGTTTGGAAACAAGGATCGGACATTTCCTGTATATATCCTGACAGGACGTCTTTTGTACACATTCTATTCCAGTGCCACAAAAGCGGCATTGAAATCAGTAAGAGCGAATTCGGCAATGATCAAGAAAGTTTATGTGCCAAAATATCTCTATCCGCTGTCAAGTGTACTTTTTAACTATGTGATCTTCCTGATCTCACTGATCGTGCTGGTTCCGGTAGGAGCAGTACTTGGTGTGGAGCCGACACTTTATATGCTCCAGATCCCGATCGCGCTGATCCTGGTATTTCTGTTGTCTTATGGTTGTGGAATGATCCTTGCTACGATTGGCGTTTTTTTCAGAGATATGGAATATCTGTGGTCAGTAGCGCTGATGCTGATCATGTATACCTGTGCGATCTTTTATTATCCGTCCAGACTGCTGAAAAGTGGTTTTTCATGGATCCTGAAATATAATCCGCTGTACTGTACCATCGATGTTTTTCGTTCGGGAATGTTCGGAGAGCCGATGAATCTTCATTATGCGGCATACGCACTGGTATTCAGCCTTGTGACGATTGCCATCGGAATGTTCTGTTTCAAGAAGAAACAGGATGAATTTATCCTTTATATTTAACAGGAGAAAAATATGGAAAAACCTGCAGTAGTTGTAGATAACGTAAGTATGAAGTTTAATCTCAGTAAAGAAAAGGTAGACAGCCTGAAGGATTACGTGATTAAATTCTTAAAAAAAGAAATTAAATATAATGAATTCTGGGCTCTTCAGAATGTTGATTTTGAGGTGAAAAAAGGTGACCGTGTAGGAATCCTGGGACTTAACGGAGCAGGAAAAAGTACTCTGCTCAAAGTAATTGCCGGTGTATTCAAGCCTACCGAAGGCAAGGTGGTCCGAAACGGACGTCTGGTCCCTCTTCTGGAACTGGGAGCCGGTTTTGATTCGCAGTATACAGGACGTGAGAATATTTTTCTGTATGGTGCGATGCTCGGATATTCCAAGAAGTTTCTGGAATCGAAATTTGATGAGATCGTTGAGTTTTCTGAACTGAAGGAATTTATCGATGTCCCTATTAAGAATTATTCTTCCGGTATGAAGGCAAGACTTGGATTCTCCATTGCCACACTGGTATCACCGGATATCTTGATCCTGGATGAAGTCCTTTCTGTAGGAGATGCCAAATTCCGGAAAAAGAGTGAAAAGAAAGTCTTAAGTATGTTTGATAAGGGAGTTACGGTGCTGTTTGTATCCCATTCTCTGGAACAGGTACAGCGCTTGTGCAATAAAGCAATGATACTTGAAAAAGGAAAACTGATCGCATATGGAGATATTGATGAGATCTCGGCCAAATATGCGGAGATGATCAGATAAAGAACAGAAGGCGGCCCAGGCAGTCGCATAAATAAAAAGAACCGGACAGTGAACGGTTTGAATAGCAGATAGCCAGACGATTTGCGGAAATGATGCAAATGTCTGGCTATTGTGTTATTATATTACGAAGAAAACAGGGAGGCAAAAAGATGACTTTACAGCAGATCCTTGAAAAGGTAAAAAAAGGCCAGCTCTCTGTGGAACATGCAGAGGACCTTCTGAAAAAAGAGGGATATGAAGAAATGGATTATGCGAAGCTGGATACTACCCGAAAAGCGAGGACCGGTTTTGCGGAGGTAGTTTACTGTGCGAGAAAAGCAGACGAACATCTTTTGAATATCTATCAGAAGCTTTATGAGGAAGATGGAGAAGTCTTTGGAACAAGGGCGTCAGAACATCAGTATGAACTGGTAAAAAAGGTTCTTCCTGATGTGGTTTATGATTCGGTTTCCGGAATTTTGAAGATTGAAAAAGAGAAGGAGCATATCGGAAAGGTGGCAGTGTGTACAGCCGGAACAGCAGATATTTCTGTTGCGGAGGAAGCTGCCCAGACAGCAGAGTATTTCGGCACACATGTGGAGAGGATCTATGATGTGGGAGTCAGTGGTATGCACAGACTTTTTTCCAGGCTGGATACCATCCAGGAGGCTAACTGTGTGGTTGCGGTAGCAGGAATGGAGGGTGCGCTGGCAAGTGTTATGGGTGGTCTTGTGAAACGTCCGGTGATCGCGGTACCTACTTCTGTGGGATATGGCGCCAGCTTTCATGGATTGTCAGCGCTTCTGACAATGATCAATTCCTGTGCCAACGGAATTGCAGTAGTGAATATTGACAACGGATTTGGGGCAGGATATCTGGCAACCCAGATCAATCGCCTTGCGGAGGGAAAATAAATGAGAAACAAATTATATCTGGAGTGTACCTCCGGGATCAGCGGGGATATGACAGTTGCGGCTCTTCTGGATCTGGGTGCAGATCAGAAAAAACTGGTGAGAACTCTTAAAAGTCTGCCGGTAAAAGGTTTCGACATAAAGATCAGCCGTGTGATGAAATCAGGGATCGATGCCTGTGATTTTGATGTACTACTGGATCATGATCATGAGAATCATGATCATGATATGAAATATCTGTATGGGCATGATGGAGATTCTCACAGCCAGGATCATGAGGAACATCATTATCAACATAGTCATGAAGCCCTGGAAGCCCATGAGCATCCCCATTCTCATGAACATCATGTACAGGAAACCCATGGAAACAGTCATATATATACAGAAACGATGCATTCCCACCACGGACACCATCACCATGAACACCGTGGCCTTAACGAGATCATGGAGATTATCGACCATGCAGATATGACAGATCGTGCAAAATCCTATGGAAAAAGAATTTTTAAGATTCTTGCCGAGGCAGAAGCAAAAGCCCATAATGTACCGGTGGATCAGGTCCATTTCCATGAAGTGGGTGCAGTGGATTCCATTGTGGATATTCTTTCTGTTGCAATCTGTATGGATGATCTGGATGTGGAGGAAGTGATCGTTCCAAGACTTTGTGAGGGTAGCGGAACGATTCGTTGTCAGCACGGAATCCTTCCGGTGCCGGTACCGGCGGTAAGTAATATTGTAAGTGCTCATCAGCTGAAGCTGCATATCACATCGGTGCAGGGTGAACTGATAACGCCTACAGGAGCAGCCATTGTGGCGGCATTCCTTACATCAGAAAAACTGCCTGAAGATTTTACGGTGGAGAAGATCGGTATCGGAGCAGGCAAGCGCCAGTATGAGTGCCCGGGAATTCTCCGTGCCATGCTGATCCGGGAATCCGGGGAGGAGGCTTCAGGCAATGATGCTTGTACGGAAATAGACACCATTATAAAGCTGGAATCTAACATTGATGACTGTACAGGAGAAACGCTTGGCTATGTTATGGAGCTTCTGTATGAGGCAGGAGCCAGAGAGGCCAATTACATGCCTGTATTTATGAAGAAAAACCGTCCGGCATGGCTACTTACCGTTCTATGTAAAAAAGAACAGGTTTCAGCGATGGAGCAGATCATTTTCAGAGAAACGACAACCATTGGGATCCGTCGCCAGGAGATGGAGAGAACCATTCTGAAAAGAGAGAAAAGAACGGTTACAACCCCGCTGGGAAATGTAGAAGTGAAGGTCTGCACTTTTGACGGACAGGAATATTATTATCCGGAATACGAAAGCGTAAAAAAACTTTGTGAAAAAACAGGGATTTCTTATAAAGAAGTATATCATATGGCTGTGCGGGGATAAGATCGGGTTGGTTGCCTTGTATAATGCACTTACATATTGACACCTTTTCGAAAAAACTATATAAATGTATATAGAAAGATTATTGCCGAACAGAACAGCTGGCAATGATACAGTAAGGCAGAGGCAGGAGAAGGATTTATGGCGGTAACAATACAGCAGATTGCAGAACAGGCAGGGGTTTCCAGGGGAACCGTGGACAGAGCGTTGAACCACAGAGGACGGATCAATCCGGAGGTGGCAGAGAGGATCTGCCGTCTGGCGGACGAGATGGGATATGTACAGAAAGAACGGAAGCATTCCAGAACAGCTAAAGATGAAAGACTGAAGATCGGAGTGGTGACACAGCTTGCTAGATCTTCTTTTATGCAGGAAGTAAACCGTGGTATTGAGAAGGCAGCCGTGGAACTGAAAGAAAAAGGGATCCAGCTGATTCTGAAAGAGGGTCTTTCCGTTGATGAAGAGGAACAGCTGCAGGCCATTGAGGAACTGGAACAGGAAGGAATCCGGGGACTTGCGATCATGCCGGTAGACAGTGAGACTGTCCGGGAGAAACTGAATGCTTTGATCGAAGAGAAGAATATCCCAGTAGTAACCTTTAACTCTGATATTGTAGGAACGAGAAGAATCTGTTTTGTGGGAATGGATAACCGTAAAAGTGGACGTACTGCGGCTGGACTCCTTGGAATGCTGACAAGAGGAAATGGAAAGATCCTGATCATCACCGGATATTTTAGCAATCATGTTGACAATCAGCGAGTGGATGGCTTTGTGGAGGAAGCCAAGCGGGCTTTTCCACATCTGGAGATCGCCGGTGTTCACGGAAGCTTTGATGAAGCAGCTGAGGTGGAGCACATTATAGAAAATGCCATGATGAGTACTTCAGGGATCAGCGGGATCCTGGTGGTATCCGGAGGCCAGGCAGGAGTGGGTAAGGCATTTGAAAAGCTGAGACTTGACCGCAGGCCCTACGTTGTGATCTACGATCAGACTCCGAAGAATGAACGGGCACTGAAGAATGATCATGTGGATTTTCTGATCGACCAGAATGGATATGTCCAGGGGTATGAACCGCCAAGGATCCTGGCGGATATCCTGACAAAAGGACAGGAGCCGGAGAGAGAATATCTCTTTACAGATATCAAGATCAAAACAAAATATAACCTTTGAACATGTATTGGGCAAAGTATCATATAAAATAGTCTGCAGGATGAAAACTGCAGGCTTTTTTATATTACAGGAAATCTGTAAGATACTACGATATGAAATATAGATTCCAAGAAAACAACTGTCTTGACACATTTGATTGCGTGCTAATAGCGTGCTAAAAATATAAACACGCAAATGCACATATAGATAATAGATACTTTGAACAAAACAAAACTACAAAAATTGTATAGAATAACTGAAAAAAAGAAAAATGAAAAGAAGTACTTGCCCAAATTGTAAAACGGTGCTATATTAACATCATAAGAAACACGCAAGAAAGCACGCTAAATAAAAGAAAAAGCACGCAAAGTAAAAAAGCACATAAAAAAGAAGTGAAAAATAAACCATCAAACAAACGGAGGTAAGATCATGAAGTATATCGAATTTGATGAATCCAGACCAATGGACCTGGTACTCCTTGGAAGAGTTGCCATTGATTTCAACCCTGCTTACAACGATCAGGTGAAAGAAGAGTTCAAACCCCTGAAGAAAGTACATATGTTTGAGAAATTTGTAGGAGGATCTCCTGCAAACATCGCTGTAGGTGTTACCAAACATGGCCTGAAAGCAGGATTCATCGGAAAGGTTTCTGACGATCAGTTCGGTGAGTATGTAGTGGATTATTTCAATGAGAGAGGAATCGATACCTCACAGATCACAAAGTGCACAAACGGAGAGAAACTGGGACTTACCTTTACCGAGATGCTTTCTCCGAAGGAAAGCAGCATCCTCATGTATCGTAACCGCATCGCAGACCTGCAGCTTCATGTAGATGATATCCATGAGGACTACATCAAAAACGCAAAAGCGATCCTCATTTCAGGAACAGCTCTTGCAGAGAGTCCGTCCAGGGAAGCAGCCATCAAAGCAGTTATGCTTGCAAAGAAAGTAAATACAAAGATCATCTTTGATATCGATTACAGAGAATACAACTGGAAGAACGCAGATGAGATTTCCATCTACTATTCCATCGTAGCCAAGGAAGCCGACATCATTATGGGCTCCAGAGAAGAGTTCGATCTTACAGAGAAGCTGATCAAAGAAGGCATGACCGATGAGGAGAGTGCAGCTTACTGGCAGTCAAAGAATGCAAAGATCGTTGTGATCAAACATGGTATGAAAGGTTCCACAGCATACACCATCGACGGACAGAAATTCAGCATCAAGCCATTCCCGGTTGAGGCAAGAAAAGGCTTCGGCGGCGGTGACGGATACGGCTCCGGATTCCTGTATGGACTGTATCAGGGATGGGAGATCATCGACTGTCTGGAGTTCGGTTCCGCAGAGGCATCCATGATGGTTAAGAGCAACAACTGCTCCGACTCCCTTCCGGGACCGGATGAAGTTCACGCATTCATTAAAGATGAAAAAGAAAAATTCGGCGAAATGATCGCAAGAGTATAAAGAAAAGGAGTGGAAAAAATGGCAAACACAGTAAGAATGACAACTGCACAGGCAATTGTAAAATTTCTGGATAATCAGTATGTTTCCATGGACGGAGTGGAGACAAAATTCGTAGAAGGATTTTTCACGATCTTCGGACACGGTATTGCTGTAGGACTTGGTGAGGCACTGGATACAAATCCGGGACAGCTGAAGGTTCTTCAGGGAAGAAATGAGCAGGGTATGTGTCACGTTGCTACCGCTTTTGCAAAACAGAGCAACCGCAAAAAAATCATTGCATGCGCTTCCTCCATCGGACCTGGAGCTGCAAACATGGTAACAGCATGTGCAACAGCAACTGTAAATAATATTCCGCTTCTTGTATTCCCGGCAGATACTTTTGCATCTCGCCAGCCTGACCCGGTTCTCCAGCAGCTGGAGCAGAGCAGCAGCCTTGCCATCAGTACGAACGATGCATTCAAGCCAGTCTGCAAATACTGGGATAGGATCACAAGACCGGAGATGGTCATGACCGCTCTGATCAATGCAATGAGAGTTCTTACAGATCCGGCTGAAACAGGTGCATGCTGCATCGCACTTTGCCAGGATGTTGAGGGTGAGTCCTTTGACTTCCCGGAGTACTTCTTCAAGAAGAGAGTGCACAGGATCACAAGACCGGTTGCAGTAGAGGAAGAGCTTGAGGATGTGGCAGAGGTCATTGCAGGAGCGAAGAAACCGCTTATCGTTGTTGGTGGTGGTGTCCGTTACTCAGAAGCCGGAGAAGCTGTTGAGAAATTCTGCGAGGAATTCAAGATCCCATTCGGCGAGACACAGGCCGGAAAGAGTGCCTGCCAGTCCGGCAATCCGTACTGTCTTGGCGGTATCGGTGTAACAGGAACCTACGCTTCCAACATCATCGGTAAAGACGCAGACGTGGTAATTTCTATCGGTTCCAGAATGTCTGACTTTACAACAAGCTCCAAGCATCTGTTCCAGAATGAGGATGTTCAGTTTGTAAGTATCAACAACTGCAGATTCCACGCATACAAGATGGATGCAGTAAAAGCAGTGGGTGATGCAAAAGCTACCGTAGAAGCACTAGCAGAAAAGCTTCGTGCAAGAGGATATAAATCTGCATACACAGATGAGATCGAGAAAGCAAAAGCTGCATGGGATAAAGAGATGGAGCGCCTTGGAAGCATTGAGTACACAGGAGATGATTTTGAGCCGCTGATCAAGGCAAGAGATCCTCGTACGATTCCGGAATATGTAAAGCTTACAAATGGAAAGATCACACAGACAGCAGCACTTGCAGCCATCAACAGAACTATCGACAAAGATGCAACCATCATCACAGCAGGCGGTTCTCTTCCAAGCTGTATGCAGCGTATGTGGAGAACAGACAAACGCGGCGGATATCACGCAGAGTACGGATATTCCTGTATGGGATATGAGGTTGCCGCTACCCTTGGCGTGAAATTTGCTGAGCCGGATAATGAAGTATATTGCGTAGTTGGAGATTCCAGCTTCCAGATGCTCCACAGTGAGATCATGACTATCATGCAGGAGAGACAGAAAGTCAATATCATGGTATTCGATAACTGCGGATTTGGCTGCATCAACAACCTTGAGATGAACCACGGAATCGGAAGCCTTGCAACAGAGTTCCGTTATACAGACGGCAAGAAACCGACCGGAGATCTGATCCCTGTAGATTATGCAAAGATCGGCGAAGGCTATGGCCTGAAGACCTATACCTGCCGCACAATCCAGGAGCTGGTAGATGCTCTGGAAGATGCCAAAAAGCAGGAGATCGCATGCCTCTTTGATCTGAAGGTTATCCCGAAGACTATGACAGACGGATATGAGTCCTGGTGGGATGTAGGAATCGCAACAACATCTGAGAAAGAAAGCGTAAGAAAGGCCTGCGAGGGAGTTATGAAAGGCCGTGAAGAGGCAAGACTGTACTAATCTGGGAGGTAAGAAAATGAGTAAAGTATTTGGTTATCCGGAATATGACGAAAAAGGCGAAAAGATTCTTACAACATACGATAATGAGTACAAGGCCATGATGATGGACATCCGTGTTTACCGTATGAAATCAGGAGAGACAAGAACATTTTTAAGAGAGGGTGAGGAGACAGCAGTTCTCCTCCTCTCCGGAAACATTACCTATAAATGGAACGGAAACGAAGCTGCAGCAACCAGAAAAGACGTGTTCACAGAGGGACCATGGTGTGTTCACGGATGCACAGGAACTGAGATTACAGTTGTAGCAAATGCAGAGTCACAGATCCTTGTTCAGTGCACAAAGAACGAGAAAGATTTCGGTGCAAAACTCTACAAACCGGAAGATGCTCCGTGGGGATATTCCTGCGTAGGCAAGTTCGGAAATGTTGCGAAGAGAAGAGTAAACACCATCTTCGATCATGACATTTCACCGGAGTCCAATATGGTACTTGGTGAGGTTCTCAATGACAGAGGAAACTGGTCCGGATACCTGCCGCACAGACATCCGCAGCCTGAGACATACTTTTTCAAATTTGATCATCCGGAAGGATTTGGAGCAAGCTTTGTCGGTGATCAGGTATTTAAGAGTACAGACGAGAGCTTTTCCGCAATTCCAGGAGGAGAGCTTCATCCGCAGGCAGTTGCACCTGGATATCAGATGTATACATGCTGGATGATCCGCCACATTGACGGAAATCCGTGGCTGCAGACAGACCGCTGCGAGGATGAGAGATATACCTGGCTTCATGACGCCGAGTTTTAAGGATTCGGAGATACTGATACTGGATCGTAAATAACAGGCAGCAGGAAGAGGAAAATGCTGTTGTTCGTGAGGAGCGGACAGCAGTAGACCTGCTGCTATTATGAAAAAAATTGTACTGACTGAAGGGAGATTTTGACAATGGCAAGAGAATTTATTGTACCTGGAGAAATTATTTCCGGTTCCGGAGCACTGGACATGGCAGAAGGAGCACTGAAACTCCTTGGTAAAAAAGCTCTGATCGTAACCGATAAAGTAATGATCGACCTGGGAAACTGTGCAAAAGTTGAGAAGGCGCTGACAAATCAAGGCATTGAATACAGCATTTATTCTGACATCTGTGGTGAGCCAACAGATACCATGATCGAAAAAGGCTTACAGATCTATAAAGATGAGAACTGTGACTTCCTGGTAGCTCTGGGAGGCGGAAGCCCCATTGACTCCATGAAAGCCATCGGCTCACTGGTAGTAAACGGTGGAAGCATTTCCGACTACATGGGAAAAGTGATCGATGTAAAGATGCCGCCAATGGCGGCGATCCCTACCACAGCAGGAACGGGATCTGAGGCAACACAGTTCACGATTATCACGGATACCAAAAAAGACATCAAGATGCTTCTTAAAGGCAAAGTTCTCATGCCGGATCTTGCCATTATCGACCCACAGTTTACTATGACTGCACCTCCAAAGATCACAGCAGCAACAGGTCTTGATGCACTTTGCCACTGTGTGGAAGCTTATACATCCAGAAAAGCACAGACACTTTCCGATACTTTTGCAGTATCTGCAGTAAAGAGGATCTTTAAATATCTTCCGGTTGCATATAAAGACGGAAAGAATGAAGAAGCTCGTGTACAGATGTCTGTCGCTGCTCTTGAGGCAGGAATCGCATTTAACAATGCATCTGTTACCATTATCCATGGAATGAGCCGTCCGATCGGAGCACTGTTCCATGTAGCACACGGACTTTCCAATGCCATGCTTCTGAAGGAGTGCCTTACCTTTGCGCTTCCCGGAGCATACGACAGATTCGGAGCGTTGGGACGTGATATTGGTGTGGCGGATGCAACTGATTCTGATCAGGAAGCAGCTGAGAAATTCCTGAAAGCAGTAGAGTCACTTGTAAATGAACTGGATACTCCGACTCTGGAGCAGTTCGGTATCAATAAAGAAGAGTTCTTCAACGTCATCGACAAAATGGCACATGATGCCATGGACAGTGGAAGTCCTCAGAATACCATGCGTGATGTAACAGAAGAGAAAGTAAAAGAAATCTACAGAAAACTCTGGTAAAATGTAAATGTAAACCCTGCATTGCCAGATAGGAAAAGACTCCGGACCGGAGAAAAAGGCTCCGGAGTCTTTTTTCCCGTGGCAAATATAGCTGCAAAAGAAAAGGAGGCATATCCCTCATGAGAAAAAAGTATATCTGTATTCTGGTGGCAGTCATAGGAGTTTGCAGCCTTTCCGGATGCGGGTCTTCTGCAAAGAAAACAGAAGAAGAGCAGGTAACGATCGGTGTTGTTACAAAATCTAAAAGCAGTGAATATTGGTTGTCTGTCTGCGACGGAATGAAAGATGCGGCAGAAAAATATCATGCAGATGTGGTGATTCTGTCCCCGGATTCCGAAACAGAAGAAGAGGTTCAGAAAAATATGATCCGGGATCTTCTGAAAACCGATATCCAGGCGATGGCAGTTTCTCCTATAGATTCCTATGAATGCGAAGATTATTTAAATTTCGCAAGAGAAAAGGGGATTTCTGTATATGCTTGTGATACTCCCATAGAGGATTCAGAAATTCCTTATATTGGAATTGACAATGAAAAACTAGGCTATGAGCTGGGCGAGCAGCTTGCAAAGGCTCTGGATCATAAAGGAAAGATTGGCGTGATCGCCGGTGATTTTAAGCAGGCTGGACACCGGATGCGTGTTGCCGGATTTGAAAAATATATGGAAAAAGAGCCTGGGATCACCATTGAAATGGTTCGGAACGGATACAGCAATATGCGGGTTTCCCAGAAGGATGTGGATGAGATCCTGGTGAAGTATCCGGATCTTAACGGAATCATGGCCACAAGTGCAGTGACGGCCCTGGGGCTTTCAGAGGCAACTGAAGGACGGGAGATTTCTATTGTTTCCGTAGATGCTCAGGAAGATGCCTTGAAAGCGGTTCAGGATGGGCGTATTGTGGCACTTGGCGCGCAGTCCGGTTATCAGATCGGTTATGAAACCATCCGGTATATTGTGAAGGATCTGGAGGGAGAGGGAACAGGAGAAGATGAGATTCTGGATTCCCAGGTGCTTACCGAAGAAAATATTGATACATATATGAAGGATGACGGACATTCTCATCCCTGATACAAGCAGGTTTCCATCCAAAAATAAAACACAAAACATAAAAATAGGACAAAAGAAGGATGTAGAGATATCAGAATCAGAAAAACTTTGGTACAGATTTAACAGTCAGGTAAAAATAATACCGAAAAAACTAAAATTTCTCATACTATGATAATCCCGTATTTTCGATAAAATAGAATCATCAAAAGGAAAGCGAAAATAAAAAAACGAAAAGAAATGAAAGGGCGGGATAATAAGATGGAGAAGAAAAAACTTTCGGTATCAACAGGGCTGTGTTATGCTGGAGGAGATGTAGGATGTAATATCGTGTTCGGAATGATCGGAACACTGCTGACGCTGTTTTACACAGATTATGTAGGGATAAGCGCAGCAACAGTAGGACTGGTAATGTTACTTTCCAGATGCTTTGATGGATTTTCCGATCTGGTCATGGGTGTCATTGTAGAGAGGACCAATTCCAAATGGGGAAAATCAAGACCTTGGCTTCTGTGGATGAGCATTCCGTTTGCGCTGTCAGCAGTACTGCTTTTCACAGTGCCGCGTACAACAGGGATGCTTCAGTTTCTGTATCTCTTTGTAACCTATAACTTCTGTACGACCATATGCTATACAGCGATCAATCTTCCATATGGAAGCCTTTCTTCAATGATGATCCGCGAATCATCAGAGAGAGATAAACTCAGTGTATTGAGAATGGGACTGTCACCTATCGGAAAGATCGTTGCAGCAACTTGTACACTGCCGCTTGTAAAGCTTCTTGGAAATGATCAGGCTGCATGGATCAAGGTTATGAGTGTATGGGCAGTGCTTGCACTTGCACTTCTGCTTCTCTGCTTCTTCAAATGTGAGGAAAAGGTTCAGATCGAAGCAAGAAAGAAAGATGAGAAGCTTCCGATTCCGACAATGCTGAAGGCACTTTTTGCAAATCAGTATTTCTGGGCAGTAATGCTTCTGTGGACAGTACAGAGTGTATCCTTTACGATCACAGGAACCATTCTTCCGTACTACTGCAAATATATTTTCAACAATGATACATGGATGTACAGCGCACTGTTCCTTACAGAAACCCTGGTTCTGGTAGTGGGAATCTTCATCTGCTCACCGTTGATCAAGAAATTCGGAAAAAGAAATATCGCATTTGTCGGCGGATTTGTTGCACTTGGCGGCCAGATTCTGTTTTTCCTGAATCCATACAGCTTCGGCTTCATGGTTATGAGCTGTGTCACACGTGCCATCGGACTTGCTCCACTGAACGCAGTTGTATTCAGTATGGTTGGTGATGTAGTAGAGTTCGGACAGTGGAAAAACCATATCCGTCAGGAAAGTCTGATCTTTGCAGGCGGTTCCATCGGAACAAAAGTTGGCGCAGGTCTTGCCTCCGCAGTGATCACAGGTCTTTTAAGCAGTTCCGGATATGTAAGCTCATCTGCAGGAATAACTGCACAGCCGGAAACAGCACTGGAGATGATCGTTTCTCTTTATAAATTTGGACCGATCCTCATTGCAGCAGTGATTATTGTAACGCTTTTCGGATATAAGCTTGACAAAATGTATCCGGCGATCATGCAGGAGCTTACCGAGCGCGAGGCACACGGACAGTTATAAACATTTTATTGTAAAACATATATTCAACCGCAAACAGGAAATCAGGCAGGGGTAGGATACTCCTGCTGTTTCCTGCGTTTATGGGCATATAGCATAGAGAGGCGTATATCCGCTTTACGGAAGGGAGGAGTTCTATGTTAAAAAGTATCCGGGCAAAGATATTACTGGCGATCCTGACAGTAACCATGTTTACTGCCTGTTCTCTTACGGGGGTATTTTATTTTCGGGCAGCAGGGATGATCGAAGAAAATTATTCCGGGATCCTGTATGGACGGATGCAGCAGACTATAAAAGATCTGGACGAATCCCTGAAAGAGATTTATTATGTGAATACGAGAACTGCCTGGGATACAGATATACGGAATAATGCGAAGGACTACAGCTGTACAGGAAATGAAAACAGCTTGGAAAATATGGCCGGGCTTCTCCGGGAACACAGTCGGGAATATAAAGACATCAACTCCCTTTACTTTGTCTTTCCAGACAAAAAAATGGCTGTGACTTCTGAGGAATTTCCGGTAAACAAGCAGGGGATTTCAGGAGAACATATCGAGGAATTGGAAAAAATACAGGAACTGGATTCCTTTCCGGTTCTTGTGGAATCTCCGATCCATGAAGGCAGCAGCTTTCTTTCTGTGATCCAGAAGGTAGAGGATGATAACGGAGAGATTCTGGGGTATGTTGTCGCAGATATCAGGGAACGGGCAATTTATTACGAATATCTGGAAGCTGTCAATGATGAAAAGATCACCAGAATAGTTCTGGTAGACAGAAATGATGAAATCGTGACATCCGGAGACTACAGTGATATTGGAAAAACATTTTCGGAGATTACAGAGCAGAATGTTCCCAAAATGGAAGGCTATGCAGAAAAAAACGGTGTGATCTCTTTTTTCAGCAGAGGTAGCTTTTCAGACTGCGGCTTATATCTGGAGGTACCGAAAAAAGAAGTTTTAAGCGGACTTTCCCGGATGCGGCTCTTTCTGATCGGAATATTTGGTGCAGTTTTTGTGGCAGCTGTGCTGCTGGCACTGTGGCTCTCCAGAGTAGTCTGCGGACCGCTCAGATCCATGACTGGCACGGTTGAGAAGGTTGGTGAGGGAGATCTGAGCCTCCGTACAGAAGTGACTACTGCTGATGAGATCGGAACCCTCGGAAAAGAATTCAACCACATGCTGGATTATATCGAAGCTCTGATCGCCCAGGTGATCGAAGAGGAACAGCAGAAAAAAGATGCAGAGCTGGAAGCACTGCAGTATCAGATCACACCGCATTTTATGTATAATACATTGAACTCCATCAAATTTGCGGCATTTCTGAAAGGGGAAAAAGAGCTGGCAGGGCTTATTGGAGATTTCGTGGAGCTTCTGCAGGCCAGTATCAACAAAAAGGGAAGCTTCCTTTCTGTTGCCGATGAGATCCATATACTGAAAAATTATATCCATCTGCAGGATTTTCGCTATCAGGGAAGCTTTCAGGTGAAATATGAGATCTCTGAGGAAGCATACCGGTGCTATATTCCAAGACTGATCCTTCAGCCGCTTGTAGAGAATGCTCTTCTTCACGGAATCGACATCAAGCGGCAAACAGGAAAAATCTGGATCAGCGGAAACGTAAGTGAAGGAAAGCTGATCCTCATAGTAAAGGATAACGGCAGAGGAATGACAAAAGAGCAGATCCGAGATCTTTTTAACAGTCATGCAAAAAAAACAAACGGACTTTCCGCAGTGGGGATTCCTAATGTAAAAGAACGCCTGGAGCTTTATTACGGGACACAGGGAGGAATGGAATACGTAAGCAGTGGAAACGGTACAGAGGTCACGGTATTTCTGCCTGCGATCTATGATATGCCTGAAGAAGGGAGAAAAAATTAATGTACAGAACACTGGTGGCAGATGATGATTTTCTTGTAAGGAGCTATCTCAAAACCTTGGATTCCTGGGAAAAAGCAGGATATGAGATCGTGGATGATGCAGAAGACGGGGAGGAAGCTTATGGATTCCTCCAGAAAGAAAAAATCGATGTTCTTGTGACGGATCTTACCATGCCTGTGATGGATGGAATTGAGCTGATCAGAAAGATCCGTGAGGAAAACAGGGATATCTATATTATCGTGCTCAGCTGTCATGATGATTTTGAATATGTAAAAGAGGCCATGCGTCTTGGGGCGGATGAATATGTATTAAAGAACAGTCTGGACGAGGATAGTCTTTATGATACTCTGGAAAAATCAGCCCGGCTGATCGAGAAGCGCAGAGAAAAAAGTCAGGAACAGGCACGGACGAGAAAGCTGATTCATCTGGGAAGTCACGCTCTGAAGTATTATTTTTTTAACGGACTGATCTCGGGGATGCTGAAAAATCAGGCACGTGAGGAAAAGCGTGTGGAAGCCGGAATCGCCGGGAAATATTTTAACAGTGCTGTGATCTGTATGTTTATGGAGAACTGGGCAGAGAGGGAAAGACAATGGACGCCGCTGGAAGTGGAACAGTATTCCCATCATTTCCGTCACAGACTGCTGGAACGTACGGAGGAGCTTCTTGGGACAGAAAGTGAATTTACGGAAGTGGTCTATCTTGGCGCAGGGATTTTTTGCTGTTTTCTTGATCTTTCCGGAGACTGCAGGACATCGGCTATGCAGCAGAGACTGACTGAGGCAGCAGCGATCTGCTACCGGCACTGTCAGGAGGAGCTTTGTGATTTTGGTATCAGTGTCAGCAGTGTCTGCATGGGAGAGGATGGGATCCGCCAGGCTTATCAGCAGGCCAGAGAAATGATGAAGCTGCATTTTTATGAGAAAAAAGAGATCCTTTATTTTGAAGGACGGAAGAAAGCGGACAGTGTTTTACCGGAAAGTGCTGAGAAGCTGGAAGGGCAGATTTCCAGGCTGAAGGCAGGGAAAGACCGAAAGAAAGCGGAGGAGCTTTGGACACAGGTTCTCGCTGACTGTCAGGATCGTTATACCGACGGAAGACTTCTGGTACAGTGGCTTAAGAAATTGAATCAGACAGCCGGAATTGAGAAAGAGCCCATCTGGTATGGAGATATCGAAAGCTTTGAGAAATTCAGGGAAAAGGGCAGTGCCTGTATTTCACAGCTTTTTGTAGGGGAAGAGGATGCTGTTTCGGAGGGGACCTCTGCTGCTGTGAAAAAAGCTCTGGAGTTTATCCGGGAACATTATGAAGCGCCGATCAGCCTTCAGGATGCAGCAGATGCGGCGGAGGTGAATCCTGCTTATCTCAGTTATCTTTTCAAACAGGAGATGAAGATCGGTTTTTCCAATTATGTGCAGGAGCTTCGGATCGACTGTGCAAAGAAGCTTCTTTCAGAGACGAACTGTAAAGTTAAGGATGTGGCGTTGCGTTCCGGGTTTGGAGATTATCATTATTTTTCCAAGATATTTAAGAAGTTTACGGGCTTAAGTCCTGCGGAATACAGAAAAGAATCCGGATTATCATAGAAAGAGGTGCTGAGTATGGGAGTTACTATAAGGCAGATCGCGGAAGCTGCCGGTGTTTCCAGAGGTACAGTTGACAGAGCGTTAAATAACAGGGGCAGGATCCGTCCGGAGGTTGCTGAGAGGATCCGTGCCATCGCTGAGGAGATGGGGTATAAGCCGAATCAACTGGGCCGTGCTCTATCCATGAGCAGAAATAATATTAAGATCGGCGTGATCCTGCAGGGTGCGGAAACACCTTTTATGAAAGAAGTTCTGAAGGGAATCCAGGAGGCGTGCGCTGAGGTGGATAATCTTGGTGGTACAGTCCTGGTCCATAAGATCGAGCATCAGAATGCGGAGGATGTTATTCTCGCCATGGAGAAGATGCGGATGGAAGCGGTTAGTGGTATTGCCATGGTTCCTTTGGATGAGGAACGTGTGAAAAGGGAAATTGACCGGTTTGTGGAGGAATTTCGGATCCCGGTGGTGACGTTTACTTCGGATGTGGAGGATACGAAACGGCTTTGCTTTGTAGGGCAGAACGGTGTGCAGTGTGGCCGTGCGGCTGCGGGGCTTATGGGGGAGCTGACCGGTGGAAAAGGAAAGGTTGCTGTGATTTCCGGCTATAGTACCAATACTTCTCTGAGCAGCAGGGTGGTTGGATTCCGTGAGGAAATTGCGCGGAAGTATCCTGGGATTGAGATCATTGGGCCGGAGTATTGCTTTGAGGAGAATGGCAGGGCCAGGGAGATTACGGAAGGGATATTTAAGGAGGTTCCGGATCTTGACGGGATATATCTTACTTCTCATGGTGAGGAGGGGGTGTGTGAGGCAATCGCCGGAGCGGGGGAAGCTGGTCGGGTGAAGATGGTTGCCAATGATTTTATGGGGCGGAATTATGAGCTGATGAGGGAAGGGTTTATTCATTTCCTGATCGGACAGGATGCCAGGATACAGGGGTATGAGCCGGTGATGATTTTGTTCCGGCTGCTGTTTAATGGGGAAGCGCCGGAGAGGGCGAAGATTTTTACGGAAATATATATAAGGAATGAGTATACGATTCCGGAGGGGAGACACTGAAGTGGGGTGTCTCCTTTTTTGTGCGGAGGGACGCCGCGGAAGGGGATGCTGTCTGGTCTGCGGCTTCGTCGGGGGCTGGCTTCTAGGACGCCGGAAATCTGCTAAAAGCGTTTTTCAAAAGTCCGAACTCGCGGCCTGCTGCCGCTCAGACAGCGGACTTTTGAAAAACAACGCAGATTCCCGCCGTCCAAGAATCAGCTCCCCTCCTGCAGAAGCAGAGCCATCCAGCATCCCCTTCCCCGGCTGGTGCTTCCGGTGAGAAATAGTGACGTTTGACGGTTGGTTGTGGGTCGTCAGCGCTGCGCTGGACGACTGCAATGGCTGAGTTTGTGTTTTGTTTGGGGGACGGCTGAGGCGCTGCGCTGTCAGCCTGGATTGCGGATGTGCCTAGAATTGCGGATGTGATGGGAGAATAGCCTTTGATGCCAGCGCAGATGGACTGTGTGGCTGTGCTAGGATTGTGGATGTGATGGGAATATGACAATTGTAATATTGTATAGAAATAAGTGGATTTTTGGTAAAATTCGTGTAATAATGATGTTACTATCAGAAATGAGAGTGACGATGGCTTTGGAATATCGTAAAATTGTAAATAAGAATGAATTTTCAGAAAGGGGTTGGATTTATGGGTCTTATCAGAGCGGCTGTGGGTGCAGCGGGTGGTACGTTGGCGGATCAGTGGAAGGAGTTTTTTTACTGTGAGGCTATGGATAAAGAAGTGATGGTTGTGAAGGGGACGAAGAGGTCTTCTTCCAGGTCTTCCAATAAGCATGGGAGTGATAATATCATTTCCAGCGGCAGCGGGATCGCTGTGGCGGATGGTCAGTGTATGATGATCGTGGAGCAGGGAAAGGTTGTTGAGGTTTGTGCGGATCCGGGAGAGTATACGTATGATGCTTCTACGGAGCCGAGTATTTTTTCAGGCAGTCTGGGTGACGGAATCAGGAAGACCTTTGATACGATCGGGAAGAGGTTTGCTTTTGGCGGTGATACGGGTAAGGATCAGAGGGTGTATTATTTTAATACCAAAGAGCTTGTGGATAACAAGTTTGGTACTGCTAATCCGATCCCGTTCCGGGTTGTGGATTCCAGGATCGGGCTGGATGTGGATGTGGCTGTGAGGTGTCATGGTGTTTATTCCTACAGGATCGCGGATCCCCTTCTTTTTTATACGAATGTGTGTGGAAATGTGGAGCGGGAGTATACCAGAGAGGAGCTGGACGGACAGCTGAAGGCGGAGTTTATCAGTGCGCTGCAGCCTGCTTTCGGAAGGCTTTCGGAGCTGGAGATGCGTCCGAATCAGATCGTGACTCATAATACGGAGCTGGAGAATGCCATGAATGAGGTGCTTTCTGCCAAGTGGGAGGAGCTTCGTGGGCTTAAGGTGGTCAGTGTGGCACTTGGTTCTGTGACATTGCCGGATGAGGATGCCGAGATGATCAAGCAGGCTCAGCGTACGGCTATGATGCGTGATCCTGCTATGGCTGCGGCTACTCTGACCGGGGCCCAGGCGGATGCTATGAAGGCTGCGGCTTCTAATTCAGCAGGGGCTATGACTGGTTTTATGGGCATGGGTATGGCTGCTAATGCAGGTGGTCTGAATGCGCAGCAGTTGTTTGAGATGGGCCAGAAGCAGCAGGCGCAGCAGCAGAGTGTACAGCAGCAGGCAGCGCAGCCGGTTTCGCCGGCAGGGAACGGAGTAGGGGCTGCGGCTGGTTCCTGGACCTGTAGCTGTGGTGCGGTTTCTTCGGGGAAATTCTGTCCGGAGTGTGGTGCATCGCGTCCGGTGGAGGACAGCTGGACCTGTTCCTGCGGTACGGTGAATAAAGGAAAGTTCTGTATGAACTGCGGAGCGAAGAAGCCGGAGAAGAAGATGCAGTATCGCTGCAGCAGGTGCGGATGGGAACCGGCAGATCCGGAGAATCCACCGAAATTCTGCCCGGAGTGCGGTGATCCGTTCGGACCGGAGGATGCAGTATAGATCAGAAAGAGAGATGGTCAGGAGCAAAATGCAGGGTAACTCCTGCCGGTTGTTGGATACAGAATGATGAAGTGAGGTGAATATATGGCGAAGATGCAGGAGTTTAAGTGTCCGTGCTGTGGTGGCTCCATAGAGTTTGACAGTTCTGTGCAGAAGATGAAGTGTCCGTTTTGTGATACGGAGTTTGATGTTGGTACGTTATCGGAATATGCCCAGACTGTGGAGGAAGAGCAGCCTGAGGATATGAGCTGGTCGGATGAGGCCGGCAGTGAGTGGCAGGACGGGGAGAGTGAGGGGCTGCGTACCTATGTGTGCAAGTCCTGTGGCGGTGAGATCGTGGGAGATGCCAATACGGCAGCAACGGCCTGCCCGTTTTGCGGAAGTCCGGTGGTAATGACCGGGCAGCTGTCCGGTGCACTGAAGCCGGATTATGTGATCCCGTTTAAGCTGGACAAGAAAGCGGCAAAGGAGAGGCTGAAAAAGCATCTTACCGGTAAGAGACTTTTGCCGAAAGCATTTAAGTCAGAGAATCATATCAGCGAGGTTAAGGGCATCTACGTTCCGTTTTGGCTGTATGACACAGACGCAGACGCAGATATCCGTTACCGTGCAACAAAGACCCGGTTCTGGAGCGATAGTGATTATGATTATACGGAGACCAGCTATTATGCAGTACACAGAAGTGGTTCTCTTGGTTTTGATCATGTACCGGTGGATGGCTCTGCCAGCATGGAAAATGATCTGATGGAGTCTATAGAGCCTTTTGATTTCAAAGAAGCGGTGGATTTTCAGACTGCGTATCTGGCTGGATATTTTGCAGATAAATATGATGTGACAGCGAGCGAGTGTGAGGAACGTGCCAATGAGCGTATCCGTCGTAGCACAGAGGCTGCATTCCGGGATACAGTGAGAGGATACGCCAGTGTGGTACCGGAGAATACCAGTATCCGGCTTCATAACGGGACAACGAAATATGCGCTATATCCCGTATGGATCCTGCAGACGAAGTGGAAGGGTGATAATTACATATTTGCCATGAATGGTCAGACAGGGAAATTTGTGGGAAATCTGCCTACAGACAAGAACGCTTTTGCACGATGGTTTCTGGGAACAACGGGGGTCGTGGGTGTGATCGCTTATATTATCCTGTATCTGATCTGGGTTTTGTAGGGAGGTGGATGCCATGAAAAAAAGAATATCTGTATTTTTGATATCGATCCTTTTGTGTCTGGCATGTGCTTTTCCAGTATGGGCAGGCACCGTAAGCCGTCTGGATGACCAGGCGGGACTTCTGGATGCAGAGCAGCAGGAGAGCCTGAGCAGTACTCTGGATGAGATCAGTGAGCGGGATCAGGTAGATGTTGTGGTCGTTACCGTTAACAGTCTTGAGGGAAAAACAGCCCAGGCGTATGCGGAGGATTATTTTATTGACCATGGATATGGGCAGGGGGAAAATGGTGACGGTATTTTATTCCTGTTGGATATGGGAGACCGTAACTGGGCCATTGCAACACACGGATATGCGATAGAAGTGTTTACGGATGCCGGACAGTCCTACATCATGGATCAGGTGAAGCCTTATTTAAGTGACGGTGATTATAACGAAGCGTTTCATAAGTTTGCCACGGAATGCGATGATTTTATCACGCAGGCAGATGAGGCAGAGCCATACGATGTGGAAAACCTTCCGGATGAGCCTTTTGCGGTTGGGATAAACCTGCTGATTGCTCTTGCTGTGGGGCTTGTGGCAGGATTACTGGTGACCGGAAATATGAGAAGAAAGTTGAAAACTGTGCGAAAACAGGATCGGGCGGCTTCTTATGTGCGGCAGGGCAGTATGAATGTGACCAGAAGTAATGATTTTTACCTCTACAGTACGGTATCAAAATCCGCAAAACCGAAAAATGAGGATAATAACGGTGGTTCCAGCACCCATACCTCATCTTCCGGTGATACCTTCGGTGGTTCCAGCGGGAAATTCTGAGAAGATCATCAGGAAAAACAGAATATGATAAAAAAAGAAAGACTGCTGTACCGGAATGGTAGGGCAGTTTTTCTTTTTTCTGTGTGCGAAAGTATGTCTCTGTGGCGGCAGAAACAGGGAATTGCTGTTTATTTTTTGCATTCCGGAAATAACTTTATCTATTTAATAGGTTGAAATCCGTCGAAAAGTGCGTTATGATAATAACAATTATCCACACCAGTGCGTTAAAATTTTACAGCACAGGGGAAATCGGAGGAGTGAATAAAATGGAGTACAAGATTGCCCTGATTCCGGGAGACGGAATCGGTCCGGAGATTGTTGCCGAGGCCAAAAAAGTTTTAGACAGAGTATGTGAGAAATACAGTCATAAATTTTCATACACAGAGGTTCTTTTAGGAGGGGCATCCATTGATGCTCACGGAGTACCTCTTACAGAGGAAGCCATTGCCCAGGCAAAAGCTTCTGATGCAGTACTGATGGGTTCCATTGGCGGTGATGCCAAGACATCCCCGTGGTACAAGCTGGAGCCGTCCAAACGTCCGGAGGCAGGTCTTCTTGCAATCCGTAAGGCGCTGAACCTGTTTGCAAATCTTCGTCCGGCTTATCTTTACAATGAGCTTCGTGATGCATGCCCGCTCCGTGATGAGATCATCGGAGATGGTTTTGACATGATCATCGTAAGAGAGCTTACAGGAGGTCTTTATTTCGGAGCAAGAAAGACTACTGAGGAGAACGGAGTCCGCACAGCGGTAGATACTCTTTCTTATAATGAGAATGAGATCCGCCGTATTGCCATTAAAGCATTTGAAATCGCACGTAAGAGAAGAAATAAGGTTACAAGTGTAGATAAAGCCAATGTTCTTGATTCTTCCAGACTCTGGAGAAGTGTAGTGGAGGATGTGGCAAAGGATTATCCGGATGTAACACTGGAGCATATGCTGGTTGATAACTGTGCAATGCAGCTGGTACGTGATCCGAAGCAGTTTGATGTTATCCTTACAGAAAACATGTTCGGAGATATCCTCTCTGATGAGGCAAGTATGGTGACCGGTTCCATTGGAATGCTTTCCTCCGCAAGCTTAAATGAGACAAAGCTTGGTCTCTATGAGCCGAGCCACGGTTCAGCACCGGATATCGCAGGACAGAACAAGGCAAACCCCATCGCAACCATTCTTTCCGCTGCTATGATGCTGAGATATTCTCTGGATCTTGATAAAGAAGCAGATGCTGTGGAAGCAGCAGTACAGAAGGTTCTTACAGAGGGTTACAGAACAGGAGATATCATGTCCGACGGATGCAAGCTTGTCGGAACCAGAGAGATGGGCGATCTGATCGCAGATGCCATTGCATAAATAAAGCGGGACAGAGAGAAGAAAACGAAACAGAACAGAAAAAACCGGTACCTGGAAGAGGAAGTCTATAAACAGATACCGGATCCTATCGTAAAGAATAAAAAGGAGAGACCTTAAAAATGAAAAGTGATACCGTAAGAAAAGGCACACAGCAGGCACCACATCGTTCCCTGTTCAATGCCCTTGGAATGACAAAGGAAGAAATGGACAAACCACTGGTAGGAATCGTAAGTTCTTATAACGAGATCGTACCGGGACATATGAACCTTGACAAAATTGTAAATGCTGTAAAGCTCGGCGTCGCAATGGCTGGCGGCACACCGGTTGTATTTCCGGCGATCGCAGTATGTGACGGAATCGCAATGGGACACGTTGGAATGAAATATTCCCTTGTAACACGTGACCTGATCGCAGATTCCACAGAGGCCATGGCACTGGCTCATCAGTTCGATGCTCTGGTCATGGTTCCCAACTGTGACAAAAACGTACCTGGCCTTCTGATGGCAGCGGCAAGGATCAACGTTCCTACTGTATTCGTAAGCGGCGGTCCGATGCTTGCCGGCCATGTAAAAGGACACAAAACCAGTCTTTCCAGTATGTTTGAGGCAGTAGGCTCCTATGCAGCAGGAACCATCACAGCAGATGATTTGGAAGAATTCGAAAACAAAACCTGCCCGACCTGTGGATCATGTTCCGGTATGTACACTGCGAACAGCATGAACTGCCTGACAGAGGTTCTCGGTATGGGACTGAAAGGAAACGGTACCATCCCGGCAGTATACTCTGAACGTATTCGTCTTGCAAAGCATGCAGGAATGCAGGTAATGGAAATGTACAAAAGGAACATCCGCCCAAGAGACATTATGACAAAAGAGGCAGTTTTAAATGCACTTACAGTAGATATGGCACTTGGATGCTCCACAAACAGTATGCTTCATCTTCCGGCTATCGCACATGAGATCGGAATGGACTTTGATATCAGCTTTGCAAATGAGATCAGTGAGAAGACCCCGAACCTTTGCCACCTTGCACCGGCAGGCCCGACCTACATGGAAGATCTTAATGAGGCCGGTGGTGTCTATGCGGTCATGAATGAGCTGAACAAGCTGGGACTTCTCCATACAGAGTGTATGACAGTAACTGGAAAAACAGTAGGTGAGAATATCAAAAACTGTGTAAACCTGAATCCGGATGTTATCCGTCCTATCGACAATCCGTATACAAAGACAGGCGGACTTGCTGTACTGAAAGGAAACCTTGCACCGGATGGTGGTGTTGTAAAACGTTCTGCAGTTGTACCGGAGATGCTGGTACATGAAGGTCCTGCACGTGTATTTGACAGCGAGGATGACGCAATTGTTGCCATCAAGAGCGGTAAGATCGTAGAGGGAGATGTTGTGGTTATCCGCTACGAGGGACCAAAGGGTGGCCCTGGAATGAGAGAGATGCTGAACCCTACATCTGCTATCGTGGGAATGGGACTTGGTTCTTCCGTAGCCCTGATCACCGACGGACGTTTCAGTGGTGCATCCAGAGGAGCCGCTATCGGACACGTATCACCGGAGGCAGCAGTAGGCGGCCCGATCGCACTGGTTGAGGAAGGCGATATCATCAGCATCAATATTCCGGAGCTGAAACTGGAGATCAAGGTTTCAGATGAAGAGATGCAGGCTAGAAGAGAAAAATGGCAGCCAAGAGAGCCGAAGGTGACAACCGGATATCTGGCAAGATACGCTTCCATGGTAACATCCGGAAACCGTGGTGCGATCCTGGAAGTACCGAAAGCAAAATAAGGAGGAACGAAAGATATGCAGCTTACAGGTGCAGAGATCATCGTAGAATGTCTGAAGGAGCAGGGCGTTGATACCGTATTTGGATATCCGGGCGGCGCGATCCTGAATGTTTACGATGCCTTATATGAATACAAAGATGAGATCACACATGTACTGACCTCCCACGAGCAGGGTGCATCCCATGCTGCTGACGGTTATGCAAGAGCGACCGGAAAGGTAGGTGTCTGCCTGGCAACATCCGGTCCGGGAGCAACTAACCTGGTAACAGGAATTGCGACTGCATACATGGATTCCGTACCGATGGTAGCCATTACTGCAAACGTAGGAAGACCACTCCTGGGAAGAGATTCTTTTCAGGAGGTTGATATCGCAGGTATCGTAATGCCTGTAACAAAATACAGTTTCATCGTAAAGAATATCGAAGATCTTGCAGATACGTTAAGAAGAGCATTTTATATTGCAAAAAGCGGAAGACCCGGCCCGGTGCTTGTGGATGTCCCGAAGGATATCACAGGAATGAAATATGAATATGAGCCATGCCGTCCGGCTACGGTTAACCGTGAGATCAAAAGTATCCGTAAAGAAGATATTGATCAGGCACTGGAAATGATCAGAGAGGCAGAGAAACCGTTTATTTTTGTTGGCGGCGGATGTGTGATCTCCGGTGCTGACCAGGAAGTACGTGAGCTGGCTCGCAGGATCCAGGCTCCTGTCTGCGATACTCTGATGGGCAAGGGTACCTTCCCGGGAGAAGATCCTCTCTATACAGGTATGGTAGGTATGCACGGAACCAAGACTTCCGATCTTGGCGTAACAGAGTGCGATCTTCTTATTGTTCTCGGGGCACGCTTCAGTGACCGTGTAACAGGAAATACCAAAACTTTTGCACATAATGCAAAAATCCTTCAGATCGATGTGGATGCTGCGGAGATCAATAAAAATATCAAAGTGGATGCCAGTGTGATCGGTGATGTGAAGGAAGTGCTGAAACGCCTTCTGGAGGAAATTCCGAAGAAAGAACATCCGGAGTGGATTGCACATATCCAGGAATTGAAATCAAAATATCCGCTGAATTATGATCACACACAGCTTACAGGTCCGTATATTATAGAGAAGCTTTATGAGTTGACCAACGGTGATGCGATCATCTCCACAGATGTTGGACAGCATCAGATGTGGGCGGCGCAGTATTATAAATACAAAGAGCCGAGAACTCTTCTTACTTCCGGCGGCCTTGGAACCATGGGCTATGGCCTTGGCGCTGCAATTGGCGCGAAGATGGGCAGACCGGAAAAAACAGTTGTAAATATAGCAGGTGACGGATGCTTCCGTATGAATATGAATGAGCTGGCAACAGCTGCACGCTGTGGCAGACAGCTGATCCAGATTGTTATGAACAATCATGTACTGGGAATGGTGCGTCAGTGGCAGACGCTTTTCTATGGAAAGAGGTACTCTTCCACAGTACTGGATGACGCCGTTGATTTTGTGAAATTATCAGAGGCGCTGGGTGCAAAAGCCATTCGTGTGACAAAGATGGAGGATGTGGAGCCTGCACTTAAGATGGCACTGGCAGCAGAGGGACCTGTCGTTCTGGATTGCTGGATCGATCAGGATCTGAGTGTGTTCCCGATGGTACCGGCTGGTGCGAACCTTGATGATGTATTTGACGAGGAGGATATGAAGAAACATGAGTAGAGTGTATAATTTTTCTGCCGGACCGGCAGTGCTTCCAGAGGAAGTACTCAAAGAAGTAGCGGATGAGATGATGGATTATAACGGCACAGGAATGTCTGTTATGGAAATGAGCCACAGAAGTGCAGCTTTTCAGGAGATCATTGATACTGCAGAGAAAGATCTTCGCGAGCTTATGAACATTCCGGATAACTACAAGGTACTTTTCCTTCAGGGAGGAGCATCCCAGCAGTTTGCCATGATCCCGATGAACCTTATGAAAAACAAGGTCGCAGATTATATCGTAACAGGACAGTGGGCAAAAAAAGCTTATCAGGAAGCTCAGAAATACGGAAAAGCAAACAAGATCGCCTCTTCTGAAGATAAAACCTTCAGCTATATCCCGGACTGCAGTGATCTGCCGATCAGCCCGGATGCAGACTACGTATACATCTGTGAGAACAACACCATTTACGGCACAAAATTCAAAAAACTTCCAAACACAAAAGGTAAGACTCTGGTAGCAGATGTATCCTCCTGTTTCCTGTCTGAGCCGGTGGATGTAAGCAAATATGGTATTATCTATGGCGGTGTTCAGAAGAACATCGGACCGGCAGGCATGGTTATCGTGATCATCCGTGAGGACCTGATCACAGAGGATGTTCTTCCGGGAACCCCAACCATGCTTACTTATAAGACACATGCAGACGCAGGCTCTCTTTACAATACGCCGAATGCTTACTGCATCTATGTATGCGGAAAAGTATTTAAATGGCTGAAGAAGATGGGCGGTCTGGAAGTGATGAAACAGCGCAATGAGGAAAAAGCAAAAATCCTTTATGATTACCTGGATTCCAGCAAGCTGTTCAAAGGAACTGTAGTTCCGGAAGACAGATCTCTTATGAATGTACCGTTCGTAACCGGTGACAAGGAAATGGATGCCAAGTTTGTCAAAGAGGCAACTGAAGCAGGACTTGTAAACCTGAAAGGACACCGTACTGTTGGCGGAATGCGTGCCAGCATCTACAATGCCATGCCAAAGGCCGGCGTAGAGGCACTGGTTGCATTCATGAAAAAATTCGAGGAGGAGAATGCATAATGTTCCAGTATCATTGCCTGAATCCTATCGCTGAAAAAGGTCTGAAACTTTTTGGCGATAATTATAAAAAAACAGAGACCGCTGACCAGTGTGATGCAATCCTTGTAAGAAGTGCAAAAATGCACGACATGGAGCTGCCGAAGAGCGTTTGCGCAGTTGCACGTGCAGGTGCAGGCGTCAATAATATTCCGGTTAAGGAGTATGCAGAGAAGGGTGTTGTTGTATTCAACACGCCTGGAGCTAACGCAAACGGCGTAAAAGAGCTGGTACTTGCAGGTATGCTCCTTGCATCCAGAGATATCGTAGGAGGTATCGAGTGGGTTGCGCAGGAGAAAGATAAAGAGCACATCGGCAAGCTTGCCGAGAAGCAGAAAAAACAGTTCGCAGGATGCGAGATCAGCGGCAAAAAGCTTGGTATCATCGGTCTTGGAGCCATTGGAGCCATGGTGGCAAACGCAGCATGCGGTCTTGGCATGGAAGTATATGGCTATGACCCATATCTTTCTATTGATGCGGCATGGAACCTGTCCAGAACCATCAAGCACAGCAAGAGCCTGGATGAGATCTACAGCCAGTGCGATTATATCACCATTCATGTGCCGCTTCTTGACAGCACTAAGAAGATGATCAACAAAGAAGCTTTCGATAAGATGAAGGACGGCGTAGTTCTTCTGAATTTTGCAAGAGATCTTCTTGTTGATGAGGATGCTCTGATCGAGGCTGTTGAGAGTGGCAAGGTTAAGAAGTATGTAACTGATTTTGCAAATGAGACAGTTGCAGGACGCGAGGGTATTCTGGTAACTCCGCATCTTGGTGCGTCTACAGAGGAATCTGAAGAAAACTGTGCAGAGATGGCTGTAAAGGAGATCCGCGATTACCTTGAGAATGGTAATATCAAAAATTCAGTTAATTATCCGAACTGTGATATGGGTACCTGTGTGGCTGTTGGAAGAATCTCTCTTGCGCACAGCAACACACCGAATATGATCAGTCAGGTTACCAAGATCCTTGGATCCGAGGGATTGAATATTGCGGATATGACGAATAAGAGTAAAGGGGAGTTTGCTTATACTCTTATTGATCTTGAGAGTGCGGCGTCTGCTAAGGCGTTAGATGAACTCAAGGAGATTGAGGGAATGTACAGGGTGCGTGTTGTTAAGTAAAGGAACAAGAGGTTAGAAATACTTTTTTTTAAATACTGTGTGGCGTTTGCTTTTTTGGCGAATGACGCACAGTATTTTTTTTGAGGAAAAAAGGAAAACCGCAAAGGGGCCGCAAAGCCGCGGCCCCTCTGCACACCCCTCGGGCTTTTTTTAGGAGTGCTTGGTTGTGGAGGACGGGAGTTTTGTTGACTTGTGTCTGTATGCGACGGTGCTGGGAACGAAAGGTTGAGCCGAGAGTGAGGGGGGAGGGGTTTGGTAGGTCTCGATGTGCGGGGCACATCTGCGGATTTTTTGGAATATTATAGAAGTGAATTTGAATGGTAAATATATCAAATGGGAATATATCAAATGGGAATATATCAAATGGGAATATATCAAATGGGAATATATTAAATGGGAATATATCAAATGGGAATATATCAAATGGGAATATATCAAATGCGAATATATTAAATGCAAATATATCAAATACAAACATAATGTGTAAATATAATATACGTAATGGTATTGGATATAAATTTTTATACGATAAGACATTAATAAAAATATATGATATAACAGGGAAAATACGTAGAAACTTCAACAATTGGCGGACAGGCGCGAAGCGCCGCCTCCGCGGTACGTGCCCGGAAAGAGGGGGTGCAGGGGGAGAAAAGCGGGCTTCGTAACTCCGAGTGCTTTCTCCCCCTGCGGTTTTCCTCAGCTTATCAAAGCTAATAAATAAGAACTATAAGAAAAAATAAAAACTAATTACTTGCGAGATGCGATGAAGTCAAGAACTTCATCCCTTGTAGGCATCACGCGAAGCGCGCCCTTCTTTGTTGTGATAAGAGAAGCTGCCGCATTTGCAAAAGTAAGCAGTTCTGCAAGGTTCTCGTCTGTGAGATCATCAAGCCCGTGCTCAAGTACATAGTTCAATGTGCTTGCGCAGAAGGTGTCACCGGCGCCGGTGGTTTCGATGGTGTGTTCCTGAAGGAAAGGAGCAGCCTCGACCTTCCGTCCGCGATAATAAGCGCGGCTTCCGTCTTTTCCCATTGTGATCAGCACAAGCGGGATATGATATTTTTCTTCGATAAGGGCAGCACCCTTGTCATAATCTGTTGTGTCAAAAAGAAATTCTACTTCATTATCAGAAATCTTCAGTACATCACAGCGTTCCATGCCGTATTCGATCTCTTTGCGGGCATCGTTCAGATCCTTCCAGAGTGGAGGGCGTAAGTTCGGGTCAAAGGTGATGATGCATCCGGCTTCTTTTGCCACGTCAAGAGCATAGCGGGTTGCTTCACGGACACCCTCATGTGTGGAAGAAAGTGTGCCGAAATGGAAGATCCTGGAATTGCGGATCAGATCGGCATCTACCTCATCCTTTGTCAGCATCATATCTGCACCTGGATTACGGTAGAAAGAAAAATCACGGTCTCCGTCCGGGTAAGTATGTACAAAAGCAAGGGTAGTGTGAATTTCATCGTCCATGACAAGATTTCTGGTATCAATGCCGCATTCTTCTACGGCAGCCTTCAGCTGCTTGCCGAACATGTCGTTTCCGACCTTTCCGATAAATGCAGTTTTTTTGCCAAGACGGTTCAGCATGGCAAGAACGTTACAGGGAGCTCCGCCCGGGTTTGCCTCGAAAGTAGGGTTTCCTTGGGAACTGTCACCGTTTTCTGTGAAGTCGATCAGAAGCTCGCCGAGAGCTGTTACATCATACTGTCTGTTTTCCATTGATGATTCCTCCTGATAAGTTATTTGTTTCATATTCTGCTTCATATTATAATCGTTACACATGATTTTGGGAAGGACCAAATCGAATTATTTTCTGTTCTGTTACCGGTTACTTGTGGTATTTTTTGCGAAGATTAGAACTGTTATCTTTATTTTTCTGTAAAATGGTGGTAAACTTAGTCTATAAAACAACAAATATGATGGAGGAGACGATTATGGCTGATAAAGCGTATGAATATATGGATTGGCCCAGGATCGAGGCGATCGTTTATGGGGAGGAGGCATCACCTCGTGATGTGATGCAGCCAAGGGTAACAGAGGATGGCGTTCTGATCCAGGGATTTTTTCCGGGAGCGGATGCTGCAGAGGTTGTTGTAGGGGAAAAGAGTTATCCGATGATCCTGGAAGATGAGGCTGGTTATTATGCTGTAATGCTTCCGCTGAAAAGGATTCCGGAATATCGTTTCCGTGTGATAAGAGGAAGCAGGAAAGAGACTTTTTACGATGCGTATGAATGTCCATGCCAGATCACGGAAGAGGAGGAACGAGCTTTTTGTGCCGGTGTCTATTACAAGGCATATGAGAAGCTGGGAGCGCATCCGGGGACCTGTGGCGAGGTAGAAGGAACATATTTTGCTGTCTGGGCACCCAATGCAATCCGTGTCAGTGTGGTCGGTGATTTTGACAGGTGGGATGGAAGGCGTCTTCCGATGCATCGGATGCCAATGTCCGGAATTTTTGAGATTTTTGTTCCAGGTGTACAGGCAGGGGCCTCTTACCAGTATGAGATCAAGATCAAAGGCGGCAATGTACAGCGGAAGTCTGATCCTTACGGAAATGGAACCCAGGGAGCACCGTCTGTGATTTCTGTTGTAACAGAGCTGGGGGATTTTTTATGGCAGGATGAAGCGTGGATGAAGGAACGTGAAAGGTTTGCCAGCCGTGAAGTTCCGGTTTCCATTTATGAAACGGATGTAACAGAGTGGAAAAACAGTGGTGAACTGGTGGAGTTTCTGAAGGAAACCGGTTATACGCATGTAGAATTTCATCCGGTGATGGAGTATCTTGACCGAAGTTCAGGAGGATATTCTACGTCTGCGTATTATGCTGTGACTACCCGTTTTGGGACTGCGGCAGATTTCCGGACACTGGTGGAGGATCTTCATCAGGCAGGGATTGGCGTGATCCTGGACTGGACACCGGCTCAGTTTCCGCGGTTTGATGCAGGGCTTGAGAAATTTGACGGAACTCCTCTTTATGAAGTACAGGATCCGGCTATGGCCGTTCATCCGATGTGGGGCACCATGCTTTATAATTACGGAAGTCCTATGGTCAAAGATTTTCTTATTTCCAATGCGTTTTTCTGGCTGGATGAATTTCATGTGGACGGACTTCGGATGGATGATGTAGATGCGATGCTGTATCTGGATTTTGGAAGAGAGGCGGGACAGTGGACGGCTAATCTTTATAGTTCCAATGAGAACCTTCAGGCAATGGAGTTTCTGAAGCATCTGAATTCTATTGTGAAGAAGCAGTATCCGGGGATTCTTCTGATCGCACAGGAGGATGGTTTATGGCCGCAGCTTACAGACAGTGTGGAGAATGATCATCTGGGGTTTGACTATAAATGGAGTGGTGGCTGGACAAAGGATCTTCTTTCTTACCTGGAAGCAGAGCCTTTGGACAGACGAAATTATTATGATCAGCTGACGCTTTCCATGATGTATGCATATAGTGAGCATTATGTACTGACTCTGGGGAAGAGAGATGTGGGTACGTTAAAAGAGTTTCTGGAGAAGCTTCCGGGATCTTCAAGGCAGAAGGATGCTCAGCTGCGTGCTGCGTATGGCTATCTGATGCTTCATCCGGGTGTGAAGATGACTGCGCCGGATGGGGATGTGGGGCCGGAAATGAGGGCGTATCTGCATGATCTGAATGAACTTTACAGGAATCATCCGGCGTTGTATGCAATGGATGGTAATTCGGATGGGTTTGAGTGGATCCAGTTTACCAGCTATGATGAGAATGTGGTTGCGTTTCTTCGTAAGACGGAAAAGCCGGAAGAAACGATTCTTGCGGTGTGTAATTTTTCACCGGTATCTTATGACAGTTACCGGGTTGGTGTGCCTTTTGCGGGGAAATATAAGGAAATTTTCAACAGTGACAGTGAAAAGTTTGGCGGACAGGGTGTGGTGAACGCACGGGCGAAAGCGGCTATTCATATGGAGTGTGATAACAGGGAATTTTCTTTGAAGCTGAAGCTTCCGGCTTATGGTGTGGCGGTATTTGGGTGTACACCGGAGAAGGGGGATGTGAAGAAAAACTCTGTGAAGAAAGGAAATGTGAAAAAGACTGTGGGGAAAAGCAGGGGGAAGCGTATGGATAAGGCGAAAATGACGGTGGTTGAAAAATCTGTGGCTGTAAAGGATGCGGTAAAGGTTGTGAAACGGGTGGCTTCTCGCAGGAAGGGGGCTTCCGGGGATGAGTGATGGTTTGTGAATTAAATGGGAATATGGTTGGGGGTGATTGGGGTGGTGAGGATTTGAGTGGATTGTAGGAAAAAGTGCTTGCATTTTTTGTAAAATACGGTATAATATCAGTTGTGTTTAGCACAAGCTGGAATAGCTCAGTCGGTAGAGCACTTCACTCGTAATGAAGGGGTCGTGAG
>OLSC01000395.1_pt1 | contig 54851 bp, 84 predicted proteins | sample 1672881 | NCBI WGS metagenome assembly OLSC01 (sample SAMEA3136733, study PRJEB25190) | human gut metagenome | biome: human gut; feature: human-associated habitat; material: faeces | place: Austria | collected 2013 | reverse complement strand
TAAAGGAACACTTAAATCGGCAGCACCGGATGGAGCTAAAGTAGAAAACACTGTGTTTGAGCAAATAACATCGTTTTTAAGCAATGTTATTGTAGTTTCTAACCCAACTATTTGGACTGTTCGTAATTTTGGATATTCTACATCAATGGATGGTAGAGAGGATATATTTGGTCCATGCCAAATTCAGAGCATCCGCTTTGATAAAACACCGAACGGTCATTTTAATGGGTTAGCAATCGCTCCTAATCTTCCAAGCACATTTACGCTTGAAATTACTATGCGTGAAATACTTACTCTTAATAGAGGGAACGTTTATATCGGAGGTATTGAATAATGTTTACTCTCGAAGAATTTAAGAGTCAAGCGGCTGACATCGATTTCCAGAGAACTAATATGTTCTCTGTTGTATTCGCTACTGTACCCTCTAGTAAAACCCAGGCTCTTCTAAACGACTTTGGCGGAGAGCTGTATAATAATATGGGTTTAGATGGAAATTGGCTTGGATTGACACCAGGTGAATTCAATCAGGGTATAACAACCATAGTAACACAAGGAACTCGACAGGTTGTTCGCAAATCAGGTGTGAATACATTTATGATTGGCGCAATGACACAGCGTGTTGTACAGTCGTTGTTAGGTGAATTCACAGTAGGTACTTATCTGCTTGATTTCTTTAACATGGCATTTCCGACAGCAGGCTTGATGGTGTATTCTGCTAAAATACCAGAGAATAGACTGTCATATGAAATGGATAAGTTCCATAACGCTCCTAACATAAAAATCACTGGAAGAGATATGGAGCCGTTGGTTCTTTCATTTAGGATGGACCCAGAAGCAAGCAACTATAGAGCAATGCAAGATTGGGTAAATGCAGTTGAAGACCCGGTGACTGGTCTGCGAGGATTGCCACAAGACGTAGAATGTGATATCCAAGTTAACCTTCATGCTAGAAATGGATTACCACATACTGTATGCCTGTTCTCAGGGGCTATGCCTGTAGCATGTGGAGCTCCCGAATTTACTTACGATGGAGAAAACACAATAGCTGTGTTTGATGTCACGTTTGCTTACCGTAGCATGCAAACAGGTTCAGTTGGAAAACAAGCCGCAATGGATTGGTTAGAAGATAAAACTATTCAGAAAATTGAGACGATTAATCCAAATCAGGGCTTGAGTGCGTCTGCTTCAAGATTGTCTCGTTTAGGCGGGGCAGGTGGTGGAATTTCTAATATCACTACTTCAACAAGCAGAATAATTTAGGGGCCTTACGGCCCCTTTGTTTTATGCAATGCAGCCAATAAACCCTGGCTCAGTACGAAGAAGTTTCATTTCTTCAGTAGTCCAAACTACTTTAACAGGAATAATACCTTCTGCTTTACCGTTTAGAACCGCTTCAACAAACGATGGTTCAGTTGGCTTACGGAAGATATCTTGAATAAGAACCGTCGGAGTACCTTCGTTAAACCCTTCAAGCATGATAAGCACTTCTTCGTTAAACTTCTCTGCATCTTTAACATCAGCAGACCATTCAATACCGTTAAAGCGGAATACGTGTTTCATATCAATTTCCTCATTGGTTTGTGTAAGTCTATAGTACCACATCCTTGTGATAAGTAAACAACTTTATGCAAGTTTTTCTGGGATACCATCCAGGTTGATAGCACCAGCCAGTAGCTCCATGGTACGTGTGTAGCTAACCTTATCTGTAGAACGGTCCGGTGAAAAGTAAATCTCATTTAAAAAGCCTTTGAACTTGCTTTCTTCAAGAGGTTCCACTTTGCCCTGTTCCATCAAGATGTCACCATCATAGAGATGAACGGATTCATCGATTTGCTCTGGAGGAACTACCGTCATTTCTACCATGAATGTCTTGTTATTCGCTACACCAACTCCATTTCTAAAAGGAGTTCCCCATACCTTGTTAACTTTCATTGCCAACCCGCGAGGAAGAATAACTTCAGCCTCATCGCTAAAGCTTGACAAGACACCCGGGATAACTACCTTAACTTTATCGGCCCCATGAATAACGAATCCAAACTTAAACTCATCACCATAGGCAACTTCCTCGACTCTATCAACTCTTTCCAAGTTGTCTGTTCCAATAACGGAAGATACTGCATCAATAGCTGTTTCTTTGTTTTCTAAATCAGAACTAGGTGCGTCTGGCATTAATGAATCACCAGCATTTGAATAAGCACCAAAGATAATTGGACTTAACGAAGTAGAAACATAGTTCTGGAAATAAAACATTTTAGACTCAATGTTATCTTTAAAGTCTTCATATTTTCCTCGCTGACCACGATACAAAAGAGTGCCTGGTTCAAGACGCAAACCTTTTTCAAAGGCAGAATCGAGCGGACGAATTTTCTTGTCAATAATCGGATCGCCTAAGCTTTCCATACCAATAAGATAGTTATTAACAAATGAATAACCAGAACCACAGTAATGATGTATTGCATCTCTTTCTTCTTCGCTTAAACGAGATTGCATTTCACGGTTATATTCAATTGCTTTGGATATAGAATCGCCAACAATTGACACATAAGCGGATATCATATAATTGACAAGATTTTGGTATTGACGCAAAGCTCCGAAATCGTCAGCTGGAGGCATATCAAATCCACGAGTAGCTACTTCAACGATTTTACGCATTGTTTCCATAGATGCAGGATTTTTAGCTTGAGCAATAACGTCAGCAACGTCTGAAATTCGTTGTTCAGCGATTTTCATTTTGTCTGAACCTGAAGGAATGAAAACCTTCCAGTCGTCATGCATTCTCGACATTTGGCCTACAAATAATCGCTCAACTGCATCACCAAAATTACTTCCATATCCGCCACGAACACGATAGTGCTTGATATCATCAACATAAAAAGGAATTGATTTTTCTAATCCGGCTTTGATATCTTTTTGAAGGTCTACCGTATCGCCTTCTGCGTTTAGTACTGGAGTGTTAGTAGTTAATTCGTACCAACGTTCGCGTTTATTTTCTGGCCAATCTTCATCAACATATGAAACAAATTTGCCGTACTGTGCTCGGATTAAATCTTTTCGAGACACTTTCATTTTACTCATTACAGCGAGTTCAGATTTCTTGTCTTCTTTTTCGCCAATGGAATTAGCCAATGCTTCGGCTTTGGTAACGCTTTCGCCGGTTTCTTTAGACACATAAACTTCGCCTACTTTGGATTCAACCTTTGTGTATAACTCATCTGAAATTTCAGGAATTCCTTCAATCTCTTCAAGTTTCTTGCCCTTGCGAACCATAATGGAATAAGCATACTTACCTTTATAGTAAGCCATGTCTTTCATTAGATTGAAACGACCACCGGTGCGAGTAGTAATCAACCGAGCAAGAATGCGTTGAATAGCTTTATCCTGTCCTTGCATTTTCTTTGGATTAAAGCGGAACATTACTGCATCGGCTTTAATTTGTTTAACTACTTTGTTGACAGTTTCAAAGATGGTATTGATAGCACCAATCGGGTCTTGGCCTAAACCGCCTTTAAGCGCACCGATGTTACCTTTTTCGGATACAGAGAACACGTAGACCTGGATGAATTTATCACCCATCTTGATGTTCTTAACTGCATCGCCTTGACCTGACCCGTGTACTAAGCGAATCATTAAATTGTTATTACCCGGCACCTTAATCAAAAAGACCTGTGGCACCTTAAGTTTTGGTTTAACGTTCTCGACAGGATAGATTTTGCTATTCTCTTCATCGAAAACTTCATTTAAAAGTTCCATGACATATCCTCGTTAGTTTATTCTATTTATACGAAAAAAGGCCCGAAGGCCTTAATTAATTATTGTTACTGTGCGCCAAACCTGTAATCCATTTACTGATTCATACGCTTCGATGTTTTCTTTGAAATTTCTTAATGTATTAATGTTATTAAACTCAAGAACTTCGGTGTGAACAGAAATACCTCCACGCCCATCATCAGTTTTAGCAATTACTTCGTATAATACTTTCATTTTATTCCTGTTGCCTCAGTAAAGTTAACACCAAACGCGGCTTCGAATGTATTAGCCACTTCTTTATCATATCTACGCTGTTTAATGATAGGTAAGAATAATCCTACTGTACCATCATCACGGCCTTCAGCAGTTACCCAACCATTGCATTCAAGTTCCCAGATAGTTCCTGGAAGAGAATCTCTAATTTTCCATAGATGAGTACGGTCAAGCTCATGCAGTTCTTCGGGCTTATCTTTAAGACCTGACCCAGCGTTAACACGAATACGACCACATTCTGATACGAACATTAAGCCGCCCATTTTACCAGGTTGTTTCCTATGCTCGTATGAACCGACACATTTCAAATCTACGGTGATAACCTCTTTAAATTTAACGAGGTTCTTAGAACGCTTATCTTCCCAATAAGCACCGATATTCTTAAGGATAATACCTTCGAGACCTTGGTCTACGTATGTCTTATAGATAGCCCGAGCTTCATGGATGTTATGTACGACATGGTTTTCAATTAGAATAACCTTGTCATAGCCTTTGCTCATCATTTCCAGTGCACGGAAGCGTACATCATAAGCAAATCCAGGAACTTTACCTTCGGAATATACTACATCAAGCGGAACATAATCCCAAACTTGGAATCTCATACCTTCTGCTTCTTCGGCAGAGATTGTTCCTTTAATGGCCTTATTAGCCAAGCCGTTTGATTCTGTACGAGCCGTCTGTTGGAATTCCTTAGCTTTACTTAGCTCAGGAAGCTCAGGCTCTTTAAACATATCAAACAGGTCGTTTTCTTCTTCTTTCACTTCGACATGATATACCAGCTCGCCGTCAATCATCACACCGTTAGGATGGCGTTCGCGGGCTTCTTTGGTCATCTCGATAAGTTGACGCTTAAGTTTATCTAGACCCAGGTATTCATTACCGGAACGAGTAAGAAGAGTTACATCATCTAAATCATCTCCGCGGATTTCAGCGAAGCATCGAGCTCCATCGGCTTTAAGCTGAGCAAACGCAGGGAACTTAATATACGATAGCGCTTTCTCAGAATAAGCTGATGCTAACATCTGTGGCATCTCAGGAATTAACTTCTTCCATACCTTATTAGCAATAGAACCTGAAGCGCCGCAACGCATATCTTTAAGAAGAACCCGTACCAGTACACTAGCATCACCCTCATTCATCTTAGAGAGCAAATCTACTAGCCCCTGGATTGCCATATTACCAGTAAGTACTCGTGCTGCCAGAATGTCTTGGAGGTAATCTAGACCATCAGAAAACGTCTTTGAAGGAACATTTGGATATTTAACGGGAGTATATTCTGGAACTTTCTTAATAAAGAATTTAAATCGCCCGGAATACGCCAGCAGATAAGCTCGTTTTAAATCAACGTTATCTTTATTGTCAATAAGAATTTGGGTTTTAGCTTTAGAACCCTTAGCATCTTCAATTGCTTTGATGATATCAAAAATCATTATTCACCTAATTCTTCTGAAAGTTCGCTTACGCTACGATGATAAGTTAATCCATCGATATAAACAAACCCGTTATTGATGCATTCATTCCAAATCGGGCACGATTTTGCTTCACGCCAAATTGGATTCCAACGATAAAACTGATTAACATGGCCATAATCACATGATAACCAACGTTTACCCACCTTAGTATGAACTACAAACATATTTCCTCCTAGGGTATGGCTATTATACCATACCCAGATTGTTAGCAATTAATTTGGTGGTTATCACATGTAATACGACCGTTATTCCACCAGTCGTTTCCAGGAGGAACATGCGGACCAGGACTAAACGGAATGATAGGTTGTTTCCACCAATCTCCTGGAACTTGTCGTGGAGGCCAATTAAAAGGATGTTGCTCTTTACGAATTTGGTCTTTGATAGCTTCTTCCCACAATCCAGAAAGAGACTTCTGCGGTTTCTTAACGGATTTCAGAGATTCCAGGCAAGTTACAATTTGATGCCAATCTTCAACCATAATTCCAGGAGCAGTCACTGAACCTTCTCGCTCACCACGAGGCATATAAAACACACGAGTTTCAGTGTCTTCAAATACTTTGCTGGCCGCAGCAATATGTTTAGGCAAATCATCTACATAGCAGACGATGCGATCGCCGTATTTTACTTTAGCCTTTTCCAGTAAAGCATCTTTAGATTCATCATAATCGCAGACCATGATTTCTGTAAATGCATCAGGGAACAAAGCATTTAGATTGAAACGACGATTAAGGTTAGCATCTACTGAGTTACCAAGAGCCGTGATAGCGACAAAATCGTATTTTTCTTTGAGCTTATTAACTGTAGCTAAAGCATCAGCATACGGAGCAAGATAACGAATAAAATCGCTGTTGTTGTACTTCAGAAGCAGCTTAACAGCCAGTTCTTCTTCACAATCAAACAGCTCAGCGGGTTTAATGAATTTTTCAGTAGTCATCATATCAAGGATATGCTCTACCGGAAGATTATATTTTTGGGCAAAATAAGGCAGACCACTTTGCCACTTAACGATGATTCCATCAACATCGGTTGCGATTACTGGCTTTGACATTCGGGGAAATTCCTCAATGCTTGTTTAAATTTGGCAACGCTATTTGCGGCACCGGTGAAATTGAACCAGATTAACCCTGGAGTGTCCGAGGGTTCTATATCAATTAATTCTATATTATAATACTCAGCAGTCTTTAGCATTTCCCTGGTGATACGTCGGGCAACCATATGACCGAAATGAGGATTAATAGACATCGTCGTTAGCAGCCCTTAACTGAGTAATTGGATAAAGCTCGGATTCTGCATGGATTGAACGATTGCCATCAACCCAATTAACTTCATACCACGGTTCAACTGAGTAGGCTTTAATGGCTGGAGCCGTATCACACACAACTCCAGGAATTCCATTTGCTAATCTTACTGTACTGAAGATATGATATTTCATGCATCAAGCCTCACTGCCCATTCAGGCAATTCAAAGAAATCCGGAGCATCAATTTCATACTCAACGGTGTGTTGTTTAACATCAGCTGACATGATATCAACCATTGGGTGGTTTTTCAAGCCGCAAGAAAAAATACCAGCTTTAGATTTAGGCACGGATACAATCATGTTAATTTCCTCAAAATTTAGTTATGAATTTTTCTTTCGGCATTTTGGCATTTGAGCCATCACCGTCAGAATACCCAATTGGCATAGTTGCATTAATGAATTCAATCTTAGCATTTATAACATTAATGCTCAGAGAATCTACGCCATCAACCATACGAAATTCAGGAGGGCAATACTTATCAATGTATGCTTTCACGCCATTTTTATTAGCAGGTGTACCATCGCGGGTATCGCTGATAATGGTTTCAACTTTTTTCTTTCGTGAATCATAGAAAGCTGATACAATCATTTCAATTTCCTCTTAAAACGGGCGAATATTAACGTGAACCACAGGGACAGCAAAAGGTTGCATGATTACAACTTTTGTGTCTTTAGTTGCATTCAGGCGTTGTACTTTTGCAAGATTAACAGCTTCTTCCTTTGTCAATCCACCTTTGTAGGTATCATTTCCTTTATTTGAGGTCCAAACACCCCAATCATTGCTTCCATCGTCGGTCTTCGGTTCAAGTTCTTTGTAGATGGTTTCTTCAAAATAATGCTGAAATTCTTGATTAGTAATAATACACCACATGTGAGAAAAGCGAACTTCATCTACACTAACGCGTTTGCATTCTCCATCTGGCTTAATGATTTCAAATTCAACTAATCCGGTATTTTCCGCATATTTAAAGGTTCTGGTAATTTTAATCGGATTATTACCGATTTGCTCAAAAACACCCTTGATAAGAGCTCCTGGAGACAAGCTTGGAGTCTTTTTAAGCTTATAGAATTTACCTTTTTCCATTATCATTTCCTCAATAGTGGGGCCGAAGCCCCGAGTTAGTTAAAACTTGATTTCGTTTGAAACGATATCCCAGATTGCTTCACGTTGTTCTTCGGTTGTTTTACGACCGAGGATGTGGCGCAGATAAATTTTAACAAGCAGCTGACGATTTGTGTTCCAAGACGGATGTGAAGATAAATCACGTTTACGAACTTCATCATGGAATCCAACTTTGATTTCAGAACCGTTGAACTGAATATCCAGAGTAGGACCATTTTCAAAGCTGAAGAATACGTAGTTATCTTCCCAGTACATATCGATTTGAGCTACTGTGCCGTTGTTGTGTTCCCACAGCAAAGTAGTAGAAACGTCCCAAGCATTGTTCTGTACATATTTGCGGTTGAAGTTAGTGAAGTTCATTTTTATTCTCCGTAGTTTGTTTATCTGTTTGGGTGGTACAGGTCTATAGTAACCCAGACCACCCAAGAAGTAAACAACTTTTATTCAAAAACTTCAGACATTTTTCACCTCTACAGTTTTTACAGTTTTTACTTCTGCAAATCCGATGCTTTTAAACAGTTCATACTTGGTAGTTTCTGGAACGATATCGGTTAGCTCAAGGATGATTTCTTTTGCTTCTTCCAGAGTAAAGATGCTTCTTCCGTCCTTAACGACCGGTGCTGGTTTAATAGCAGCTGATACTTCAAAAACCACGTAGCGGTCAGTAGTACTTTGATTTTCAAACGCTCCTATTTGCACAACCCGTCCTTCTTCTAACTCGTGAGAAGAAAATAAGCATGACAGAGACCGGTCATATTCATCTCCTATGGTTTTTGCCGAAATGATTTTACCAGTTTCGGTTTTAATCTTAACAACCCGGCCCAGCGAATCAAGTTCTAATGGCGTCCAGCCTTGAACTCCAACAACGGTGGCAATGAGATAGTTAATTGTGTTCTTAGCGTCTTTCCATCTACGGTAAGTTTCTGGGGAAATGCAATATACTCGGTTTTTGCTGTAATTCATTTTGATATCCTCAAAGATGGGGCCGAAGCCCCAGTCAAGATTACTGTTTAGTCCAATTATCCATGTTTAATTTACCAACCTTTTTCATTTGTTCAATTAAAGCATCGGCACGATTACGACCATTTTCATACCAGGTTACATCTTCTGAGTAACCGTCTTCTTCATCTGTGTAGGTTTCAGAACGAATACGACCAACAACTGGAGTGTTCAGAACATATACAGAACCTGTGAACCAGTTTGTTAAAGTGATATGCCAGCAGAAATCATCTGATGGACCGTCCGGTGTCATGCATGGAACGATATCACCTTGAACTTTAGACAAAATCCACATTTTCTCATGGACAGTTTGAGCTTTGTAACCGTCATGGTCTTTAGTCTTGATAGTTGCGTTCAGGTTGATGGTATTCATTTTATTCTCCGTTGTCCGTTTGGGTGGTACAGGTCTATAGTAACCTTGTTGAACTTAGAAGTAAACAACTTTTTTCATTCTGCGGAAAATAAAAAAGGGACTCCCGAAGGAGTCCCTGAACTTATGCTTTCGGCTTACCAAAACGAGAAGCATCATCGCGAAGAACCGCACGAGCCCGACGCATGATTTTCTCAACCGTCTGATTGATACGCTTGTTCGACCCACGCTTGTAGCCAGCGCGTTTAGAGGTACCAACAACTTCTTTTACTGCAGTTTTTGCTTTAGCTTGTTTAGCCATTTTATCATCTTCCATTTTGGAGAAATACATGGGAGCACGTTCTTCCGAGGTTCAACTTCTTTCGACAGTTCTTTCGGTTGTAGCTCCCGCAAGCCCTCAAGGGGGTACGTTTAAACTCTTATCTGTTGCACACCGTTAGCTTAAAGGTTCCGGGTCCGATTTATCGGGGATAAGATATACACCGATGGATGTATAGGCCTTGAGGCGTACTCCCGATTGGCCATCGCCTCGGGGTAGCATGCACTTGCCGTTTATTTTCTAGCTGCACTTTGGTAGCAAATCACCGTTGGTTTCGGGTGTTTTACGTGGGGATAACCAACAACGTCCACATCATACGTTACCCATGCGTACACATGGTGGGCGTACAAATTACTTCAGCGTTACCACAAAGTGGCGAACAGCTTTGCGAGCAGCAGAACCAAGATGCTTAGCATACTTCAGTTCGTCCATCGCTTCTAAAGTATCACGAAATTCAGCTTGTGCTGGGTTCAGGTGTTTAAACCCTTTCAGAACTTCCAGTGTTTCTGCATAGATATCGATTGAAGCACCGTAGTTTTCGTGACCGGAATTCCATGCATTACGTTGGAGTTCCAGAGCTTTAGTAAGTTGTTTGTTCATTGAATCGTTCCTCAAATGAGGTTAAAATTTGGTGGACGGTAACCGAGGTTTAGCTCGGGCATCCACCGCGTAGAATTGCTCGGGTAACTAATTGTCCGACGCCCAATTCATATTATTATTTATATACGCATGCAAGGGACTTATAATGACAAGTCACAAACTTCTGCCGAATTTCTTTGGGTTTCTTCACACCTGCTGCTACTAACGGATGAGGTACGTTTCTGATATTACCAACAGGCAGTGGAGTCAAATCACCGACTTCAACAAATCCTTTCGGTACATCATCACCGATAGAATAGATTTCACACATATCCGGCAGTTGTCCTTGTTCTTCTTTTCCAAGAATAATACCGGAAGGAGAAACAATTTCATCACCTTGCTGTGCAGGTTCAGATACGAGAATTACATACTCGCCTAGAGCTTTAATTGGAAGTTCCATGTGTTACCTTTATTGTTTGACCATGTAGTTATATTAACATGGTCAGTTTAAAGCAAATTACTTACCGATCATCTGCTGCAGATGCTCAACTTTCATACCATTTACCGAGATCAGTTTATCAAAGGTAAATGAGCGCCAACCTTCTTTCTCAGTATCATATACAGGAAGTGAAGTAGTGCTTTCTGCTCGAGCAGATTTAGTAGTGCTTTCTACCAAATCAGATGGAATAATGTCTTTATCACGAGTACAGCGCAGAGTACGAATAGTGCCATCAGCTTTTTCAAACACAATCTGGGATTCGCCCATGCTCAGCACAGCCTTCAGAGTTTCACGAATATGGATGTTTTGTTCAGTAGTCAGTTTCATTTTGATGTCTCTTTAATAGTTTTGATAATTACAGATTTGCGCTTGGATAATTCTTTTAATAATCGAACTGCTTGATCTTCAAATTTAAATGTTGCTAATGGTTTCCATTTAAACCAATACCGGCGTTCTACTGAGTATGATATAACAACATCACCACTTAGGTTAAGTTTATTAATTTCAACAATTCTAAGTTTCATTATTCAATTCCACAGAATTCTTTAATGTTATACCAATTCAACTTATCCAAATTACGTTTTGGAACATTGAACACCTCGATTCCAGCAGAACGAAGAATATCGTCCCAACCGGGTTCGTTCTTGTCGTATGTTTCGCAGTATACTAATTTTTTAATACCAGACTGAGCGATGGCTTTTGCACAATCTGGACATGGAGACAGTGTGACATACATTGTTGCTCCATCAATACTACTGCCGTTCCGGGCAGCAAAAAGAATAGCATTAAGCTCAGCATGGATTTCATTGACTTTAGACCATGCAGAGTGGGCTGCTCGATGTTCTTTGAGCAATCCGACTTTTTTGACTTGGAATCCGTCTTGACGCAATCCCGTAGATTTGTAAGGAATTTCACCAATCCAACCTTGTTCTGCTGCATGGTCACAACAGTTCACACCACCAGAAGGTGAACCGTTATAGCCAGTAGAAATAATTCGTCCGTTCTTTTCAATTACTGCGCCGACTTTCCACGAGCAGCATTTTGACTCTTGAGATACGAGATACGCAATTTGTAGTACCGTCGACGCTTTCATTTAAATCACCAGATAAGTTGTGTTATTTGTTTTAACCAATTTTAACTCGTCAGTAGGAGAAGCAAAACTCTCTACTCGAGAAGTACGAACACCAGTACCATCAGGAAATGGATGATTTCCTCGTTCAAGAACATCGGAAAAGACATAACCATAAAGAGGTTGGCCTTCCTTAACATCAACGTTACTGTACAAAATAGCATCATATTCTTCGCGTGGAATTGACCAAACACCTTGGTCAGAACCAATAACAGCACTGATCAGCCGAATACCATTTGGGCTGATTTCTGCTTTAATGCCACGAGCATGTTCAATTAAAAGAGCTTCTACCGCTTCACGTAAAGTCATTAGATATGTCCTAAAATGTTAGTCATTTCAACTTGGCCTGTTCCGGTTAAAGCCAATTGAGTGTGTTGATTGCTCTTTCCATTATTAACTGTAATGATATAAGCATCAGCATAGTTAAAGGATGACTCTTCGACGAGAGTCACTTTACTTCCAGGAACCCGGTTTGCTACTTCCTGTGCGAAGATTTTAACCTTCGAAATAAATTCATCATGCGAAAATTTAGCGTCAGACAACATAAGTCTCAACCTGTTGGGTTTCAAAATTAGCAATAATTCCAACGATAAACCAGTCGTGTTCACCTTCGCCACAAGAAATTTTAATTTCAGACGAACCGCCTGACCGGTCAATAGAAAATTTAATAACTTCGCCGTTTGGAATAAGTGCATTCATGGCAGATAAAAACTCTGCATGCATTTTGGCTACTTCAGATGGAGTAAACTCATCTGTTAAATGATTAGCAACAACTTGCGTAAATGATACTTTTACTACTTCGGAATACTTTGGAAACATTATACTTTCCTCTAAAAATCACCGTGGGCTACTTGCCAGCATTCAACACCGATACGACGCCACATTTCAACTACCTGCGCCCTGTCATCTACTGCAAGTTTTACATTATAACGATCAGCAATTCGATCCCAGAAGATTTCTTCTTTTACCACATCGTCTTTGCGTGAATCGCCTTGCTTACGTTGGAAGTGTTCGCCTGTTTCGCCAACATGGTCCAACAACCATTTCTTCGTAATGCGTTGATAAACCGTAGGGTCTTCTTTAGTACCAGACTCTCTACCAGAAACGGTAAGAATTTTATATCCTTTGTTACGAAGCATTTTAAGAAATTCAATTACCATTTCCTTTGGATGGTCTTTACCACATTTGGCCAAGTCATAAGGAGAACGATGATTGTTATCTGCTAACGTGCCGTCAAGGTCAAAGATAACTGCTTTTGGCAATGATTCATCTGGAATGTACAAATCATATGGATGCATCTTGGAGTAGAAGCTACGAAGCACTTCAATAGGAACTGCATTCGCGCCACGATAGAGGTTACGCTTAATCAATTCAGTCCAAGGAACGTCAAAGCGTTTAATTTCCCACATTACATCGTCGAATTCACATGACAACTCTTGCCACTTCTTGATAGTCGTTGGATTAAGGTTAGTATCGGCAATGATTACACCTTTAGTTGTTTCCATCTCGAGTAAAGTCTTTGCCATAGAAAACTGGCATACAGATACAGACTTCTCACGAAGCTTAGAATATTTGTAATCATTACGTTTGTCAAGACCAAAGATGCCTTCACGCAAATCATCGCGAGACAAAACATACCAGCCTGGATTAGCTGCTACATATTCATTGGCCCAGGTTGTTTTGCCAGAGCCTGGAGCTCCTTGTGTCAAAACCAATTTTTTCATTATACATCCTTAAGAGTGTCAATAAAATCATGAAGAGCCTTAGACTTTTCACCCCAATTTGCACGATATTTTTCTTTAATTGCTCGCAATGGCTTATTCATTGACAGTATATCATTTTTGTCATAATTTTCAGCTGCGCGTCCAAACACGATGCACGCCAATTCATTTTCAGCAATTAATCCTTTAAGTGTTTCATACTGTTCTTGATTCACTACATCACCATTTTAGAAAGATTGCGATGCGCCAATGAGCGACGCTTTCCATGTTTCTTCAAAAAATTGTTAACTTCATCTTGCTCTACACCGCCACTTTCTACAAATTGGAGTGCCTTACCGAATTCAATTGAGGCATCTTCCAATTCAGAAATTGCTTCCTTCAATGCCTCTTTACGCTGAACAAACTTCAAGAAATCAGGATACATGAATTCTACCATGAATAGTTTAAACCACACATCAAACGAAATTCGTGTTTGGTCATTAAGCTCAAACACTCTTTCTTTTAAAGCGCCAGGTACACTAACACGGACTGTATAAACATATCCATTAGAAATATTTTCTGGTATAACAGTAGCTTTCTTATCAAGAGGAGTTAACTGGCACGATCCAACAGCTAGCATATTTCTGAGCTGTGTATTTTTAATCGATAAAAGATGCGATGCGTCTTTTACAAAGTAAGAATAAAAATGTGACGGTTCCATAATATTTTTCTCTTATTTAATTTACTTAACGCAACGAGGTTCCTTAAGGTCAGAACGATAATAACATATCATTCCATTAGCATCTTTAGTATAACGTAAAATGTCATTCATCCAGATGCGATACTCTTGCGACTCTTCAAATGGCATACCTACCCAGGCTTTGCCATCAATTACTTTTACTTCCCAATGTCCTTCCCATTTTTGTATTGGGTCTGGCCATTCAGGATGTAAAACCGGGACATCCGGTGCACTAGAAGAGCATCCAACAAGTAAGCTGATAATACCCATGGCTAATAGACTTCGTTTCATCTGGTAGCCTCCTGGATATCTTCTGCAAACTTATTGAAGCTTGCATTAATCTGTTTTTCAACCAATCCAGGTTTAGCTGCAACTACATTTCCACGCTTAGAATCTTTATTCATCTTAGCATTAGAAGTATCACGCGCTGCTCGATTTTCCTGATAGCCTTTATATGTTGTCTGCAGATTTTTTATAGAAACACCAATATTTTCTATTTCTTTTGCTTGGCGATCAGATTCGTCTTGGACGACTTTGAGGTCAGCTTTAAGATTTTCTACCCGCCACGAAAGATATTTCAATCCGCCGGCGGATAATGCTAACACTCCAATCATCAACCAAGTTGTGTTTATTTTGAGCATAGTTTAAGGATAACCTCTACGATATCATCACGGGATAATCCCGAAATGAGGATGTGACGATCAGAACTTTCCGAAGGAGAACACTTGAAGCAAGCTTCTACATATTCTGCCATCTCGGAATAATTCAGCTCGCGATGCATAATGCCAAGACGATGTTTGCCATAAATCGGGTCAACGATTACATAGCATTTGCATCCGTTGGCATGAACGTTTGGTTGAGTGATGTTCTTGAACACCTCTGCACCATACTTCGCGAGATGATTATCTAGGAAATCAATCATTTCATCTACGGCTTCAGGCAAGGCTTCAGCACGCTGCTCGTTCACACGATTGGTGTACTCTTTTTGCTTCTTACGAGCAGCTTCCTTACGCGCCATATGCGTTCGTAGGTCAGTGACGAATCCCACTTTCTTGGTGCCATTCCACACAAAAATCCCGTCGGAATGAGTACCATATTTGTTAACAACCATATCTAAAGTAATTGCTTGCATATCCATTTCATTATCCTCATCAGTTGGTGTAAGTCTATAGTATCACACCTTGATGAGGATGTAAACAGCTATTCTTCAGAAATTTCAATTTCTTTTTCGTACTCTTTTGGAACATATCCAGCCCAGTACTTCAAGAACACTTTTTCAAGGTCTTTAAGCAGTTTATCTACATCTACTGTTCCTTCATACATGTTCATGATAACACCAAAAAGATGACGCTGATTAACCGTTGCTTTCTGTGCAGCAATGGCATAGTCTTTACGAGCACGACCTCTGTATTCATCATAGAATGACTGACACAGCTCAAGTGACTTTCCAAGGTAATCTAGATAAGCTTGCTCAAATGCAGAAATTTTCTTAATTGCATATTCGTCTCCAGCAAAAAGAGAACGCAAGTCATCAGAGTTTGCAGATACGACAGACGCAAACAGTCTTTCATTTGACGTTATTGAGTCTTTGGTGTGATGAAGAGCTGAGTACCATTCTGTTTTAACCTTAAATCTCTGCCCAGTGTTTAGAACTGCAATGTATCCTTCTACGCCTTCAAGTGCACGAACACCTTCAACCCAAGTACTAGGGTCAGAAATTCCATAAGCATTAATTAAATAAGGACGAATTTTAGCATTAGCGTACAAATCGTCATATTTAACATACTCGCCGGTTGCGTTATCACGGACGTTTAACACAAACAATTGTGGCTCCTGATATGCAAGAACAACACGATTATCAGGTGAAACAAATTCCATGTTTACCGTATAACCATCTAGCGTTAACTCAAGAACGACTTGATGAAGCGAAGAATACTCTTCACTATTAAGCAGGGCAGAAGACCTTCTCGCCTGGTCACTATAAAGAGAGGTTTTTGATTTAAGATATAGATACCCATCATCAACATAAGATGACACTAGAGAGCCATCAGCCTTATCCATAATGTATTCTACATCACTAATATCAATTCCCATTGTCATCGGGTTTTCATTCAAGTTAAAGAATTTTTCCATTGGACGAGAAGCAATACGAATTGGAGTATCACCATCCATTTCAAACATGATGCCACGGCACTCAAGAGCATCTGGTTTTAACCACTCGCTATAACTTGCGTAGTGATATGAAAACACTCTGAACTTACCATCCATAGGACCAGTAAAATCTTTATAAAAGAATTTTGCAACTTCTGAGCTTTCACACAGATTCATTAAATTTTTATATAGCTCTAACATTTCTTTACCTTATGTTGTGTGTTCCATGGAGGATTGAACTTTTTAATAAACATCGGTTCTTCCAAGTCCATAGTGGATATTGACATCTCGCCAAGTTCATTATTAATCAAAAGATTAAAACACTGACGAGCATAGAACTCTACTTTTTTACCAGCCATTAGTGCTTCAAAAATCTTGGCAGATTTAGCCGAATCAGAGGTTTGGTCTTTCCGATTAATAGCAGTTCTATAATAATTTATACGTTTACGAAGATTTTTAGTCTTACCAATGTAAACTAGTTCATCATCAACTGCGATGGCATAAACTACGTTCAACTTGTTTGCTACCAAAACAGGTTTAATACTGAAATCTGGTTCTAACTCAAGTTGAACATATTTTATAAAAGAAAACTCGTTAGCAATATCATTCATAATAAAGAGGGGCCGAAGCCCCTTTCCTTATAAGTACTTTTTAAATCCAATTAAAACATCATCAGTGACATCATTGTCAATCTGAGCTACCAGATAAGAACTTATCTCAACTTCCTGAGGAGCAGATTGGACTGCATCAGAGTTAAGATATTCGCGAATCCAAGGAATAGGATGTCGAGTTGGTGCATCAGTAATCGGACAAGGAAGACCACAACTACGCATGCGAGACACAGTCAGATAGTCAATGAAGTCATGAAGAATTTTAACATTCAGACCCGGAAGACCACCGTTACGGAAAAGATGAATAGCCCAATCTTTTTCTTGGCGGTTAACTTCCATGAAGATTTTAATTGCTTCTTGTTCACACTCTTTAGCAATCTCAACCCATTCTTCGCCATCAGTGCCAGTTTGAAGTTGACGCAGAATGTACTGTGTGCCCTTCAAATGAAGTTGTTCATCACGAGCAATGAACTTCATGATTTTAGCATTACCTTCCATGATTTCCATATTTTTATGGAAGTTGAAGGTACATGCAAAACTAACATAGAAACGAATAGCTTCTAGCGCGTTAATAACATGTAAGCAAAGATAAAGAGATTTCATTAAATCACGTTTAGCTTCTTTAATTTCGATATTATCTTGATTAAAGCAGCGATTTTTGGCATTTTCCCATGCGCGAGTCTTCGCTATAACATCATCATAGTAAACACCAATTGACTCAGCGCGTTTCATGATTGCTTCGTCAAGAACGATTTCATCAAAGATTTTAGCTGGGTCTACATATAGGTTACGCATGATATGCGTGTACGAACGGCTGTGAATAGTTTCACTGAACGTCCAAGTCTGGTTCCAAGTATCTAGGCTTGGGTCAGAAATAAGTGCAGATAAAACTGCTGCAGGAGCACGTCCTTGAATTGAATCAAGAAGAGATTGATACTTCAAGTTATCAGTAAAGATATTCCGCTGGTGCTCTGGGAGTTTTTCAAACTGACCACGGTCCATCATAACGTTAACTTCTTCAGGACGCCAAAAGAAACTCAATTGCTTCTCAATGAGTTCCTCGAATACTTTATGACGCTGAATATCATAGCGTGCAATTCCTAGGCCAGAACCAAAGAACATCGGTTCGGTCATGATATCTACTTGCTTGGTATTAAAAACTGTACTCATTCTATTTCCTATTCTGTGGTGTTAACCATCCGTGGTCTAATTATAATTCCCTTTTATTAAAGCTTACAGGCCGCGCAGTCAGCAGAGTCTTGAATCATATCATCGTTACCGGAACCATCACGGGTGTTATGATAGTAAAGAGTCTTACCACCAAAGTACCAGAAATAAAGCAAGTCGTCCATCATTACCGACATTTCAACTTTTCCTTTAGGGAAATTAGCCGGGTCGTAATAAGTATTAGCAGAGATGCTTTGGTCTACAAATTTCTGCATAATCAGAACCTGGTTCAGATAAGGCTTATTACCCTGTTTCGCGAGCTGCCAGGCATAATCATAAAGGGAAGCATTGTGTTCAACATTTGGAACGACTTGGTTGAAGCTTCCTTCTTTTGATTCTTTAACTGACACTGGTCCACGTGGTGGTTCAATACCGTTGGTAGAGTTTGATACCTGGCTTGACGATTCGCATGGCATAAGCGCAGATAGCGTTGAATTTCGGATACCGTATCGCTTGAGGTCTTCTCGCAGGAGTTCCCAGTCACAGACATAGTTTGGAGCTGCGAGTTGGTCAATCCTTTCATTGTACCAGTCAATAGGCAGTTCACCACGTCCGTATCGAGTTTCTTTGTAAAGCGCGCACGGACCTTTTTCGCTAGCAAGTTTAACTGAGGCTTTGATGAGTGCATATTGAATACGTTCCATCATTTCGTGAGTAATATCATTAGCATCTGTGTATGAAGCAAAGTTGCTTGCTAACCAAGCTGCATAGTTAGTAATGCCAACACCTAATGCTCGACGGTCTTTAGCTTTTAATGCTTTGTCTACAGGATAGTCTTGGTAATCCAAAAGGTTATCCAAAGCCCTTACCATTACTTCTGCGATTTCGTTAACTTCTTCTTGGTCTTGCCAGTTGAAGTTGTCGAGCACGAATGCTGCGAGTGTACACAGCGCGATTTCGCCATCTTCTTGGCCAACATCCGAAGTTGGTAACGCAATTTCGAGGCAGAGGTTTGATTGCTTAACCGTAGCCACATCACGAATAAAAGGACCATATTCACCAACGTTATCTACCATGTACGGGTAAATTCGAGCAGTACCAGCACGTTCAGTAAGGAACAACTCAAACAGTTCACGAGCTTTAATACGTTTCTTTCTTATATCTGGATTCTTTTCCAGTTCTTCATATAATGTACGGAACGCTTGTGCATCACGGAAGTATTCTGTGTACAGCGTGCCAAGACACACATCTGGACTAAACAGAGTGATGTAATCATTCTTAATCAAACGTTCAATCATCAGGTTATTAATCTGAACACCATAATCTAAATGACGAATACGGTTTTCATCTACACCTTTGTTGTTCTTAAGTACGAGGAGGTTTTCAACTTCCAAGTGCCAGATTGGATAGTACAGTGTCGCCGCACCGCCACGAACTCCACCTTGGGAGCAGGATTTAACTGCTGTCTGGAAGTGTTTCCAGAAAGGAATAACTCCAGTATGTTTGACTTCACCAAATCCAATTTTTGAACCCTCTGCGCGAATCATGCCTGCATTAATACCAATACCTGCACGCTTACTGATGTATTTCGTAATTGACGCAGCAGCTTCGTTAATTGAATTAAGACTGTCACCACCTTCAATAACCACGCATGAACTGAACTGGCGTGTCGGAGTACGAACACCAGACATAATTGGTGTTGGCAATGAAATCTTTTTAGTAGAAACTGCATCATAGAAACGAATAACGTTTGCTAAACGATTTTCGCCATCATCTTGGTGCAAGCACATACCGATCAGCATAAAGGCAAACTGTGGAGTTTCATACAATTCACCAGTATGACGGTCTTTTACGAGATACTTCTCGATAAGCTGCATTGTTCCAGCATAAGTCATAGTGAAATCACGCTCATGCTTAATATAAGAATCAAGCAAAGTAATTTCTTCTGCAGACCACTTACTTAGAATTTCTTTATCGTACTTATTTGCGTTAACACAACGTGAAATGTGGTCAATAAATGCAGGCGGTTCAAACTGTCCATAAACACGTTTACGGATTTCAAACATTGCTGCATTGGATGCTACATATTGATAATCTGGCTCATCAATAGAAATGCTATTCGCCGCTACCTTAACGATAGTCTTCTGGATATCTGCAGTGCTCATGCCATCACGCAGATGAGATTTAATAATTTCATACAACTCGTATGGGTCTACTTTAGTTCCTTCGCACGCCCATTCGAGGACTTTAATGATTTTCTGCATGTCAAATTCTTGACTAACACCTGAGCTCTTAATTACTTGCATAAGTCCTCTATAGTAAGTTACCCCATATAAATATAATTTTATATAGGAGAATATAATGGAATCTGGAATATATGTTATTATAAACACTAAAACTAATAAGCACTATGTAGGAAGTGCTGTTAATTTTGAAGAACGCTGGAAAAGACATTTTAAAGAATTAGAAGGTGGAAATCATCATTCTATAAAGCTGCAACGTTCTTATAATAAGCATGGGAAAGATGCTTTCGTATGTAAAATCGTTGAAGAACTTCCATACGAAAAATCTATCATTGTTGAGCGTGAAAATTATTGGATGAATGAATATAACTCAAAGGAAAACGGGTATAACATAGCAGATGCATCGTTCGGAGATACTTTATCTCATCATCCAAGAAAGCAAGAAATTTTTGATAAAATTTCAAATACAATTAAAAATAATAATTCAAAATTATCACCAGAAGAACTTAAACAAAAACATGGTAGACCTAGAGATATCAAAGGTAAAACTATAGAAGAACACTACGGTTTAAACCGGGCCATAGAAATAAGTAAAAAGTTTCAAGAAAGAAATTCAGTAATGAACATGAAAGGAAGCAATAATCCATATTATGGACAGAAACATACCGATGATGTAAGAAAAAGAATTTCTGACTCTCAACGTGGTAAAAAGAAACCCCATCTAAAAGTAAGTATAGATGGGGTTGAATATTCAACAATAGCAGAAGCTGTGCGTCAAACAGGAATAAGCAGAAAACTTATAACTAAAAGATGCGCTCTGGATTGTTGGGAAACATATTTATACTGCTAAACTGCCATCTTTCCTTTAATTGCTGGGTGAGATTCATATCCTTTAAGAACAAAGTCAGATGGTTTCATCATTCCTGTAACCCAGGCTAATTGTTCTTCTGTTGCTAATTCATGAAATTCTTTATCTTTTACTGGAGGCCAATAATTAATTTCAAGTTCACACAGCTCTTTTGGCTCTCGACGCAAGATTTCTTTACACTGTTCAATATGGTTCAGATAAATGTGAGTGTTACCACCAGTGAATACCAAATGCCCAGGTTTAAGATTGGTCATTTTAGCAATGATATGAACCAATGCTGCATATGACGCAATATTGAAGGGGAGGCCAAGGAATACATCTACAGAACGCTGATACCATTGGAGGTCAAGATGCCCCTGACGAACGTTAAATTGATACAGCAAATGACATGGTGGCAATGCCATCTTATCCAAATCAACCGGGTTCCAAGCAGTCACAATCTGACGACGGTCATATGGAAGTTGCTTGATACGATCAATGATCAATTTCAGTTGGTCAACACCCATGAAATCACGCCATTGCTTACCATACACAGGACCTAGCTCACCACCGGAATACCCCATGTCTTTTGCCTGGTTTTCATAGTTGTCGTCCCAGACAGTTTTACCTTCTAGTAATGAGTCATGCTGAATAAGACGTAATTCATGCACATTAGTAGACCCACGCATGAACCAAATCAGCTCCGCAATGCACGCTTTCCACGCAAGACGCTTGGTAGTTACTGCCGGAAATCCTTCTTGTAAATCAAACCGGTGTAGAGTACCAAACTTTGCAATAGTACCGGTACCAGTACGGTCATCCGTCTCATAGCCGTTTTCAAAAATGTCTTTAATTAATTCTTGGTATTCACGCATTAAATTTTTCCTGAAGAGGTGTAAAGAAAAGCTGATCACCACGCTTTTCAAATCGCCCAATAATAGACACTACATCATCATTAACCGTCACATTACCGTGTGACATTCCGATGAACATCTTCTTATAATCACGTTCAATTTCAATAGGTATATTTCCATTTCGGTTATATACTGTAGTTGAACCGTTATAAGTGCTAAGACCATTATAACTGAAAACTAGAAGATGAATACCATGCTTAAATGGAAATCTTTTCCACCTCTTTTGGACTTTGTCTTCTGATAGCTGAGTGATATCATAGTTTGCGCTCATAGACCACCTCTGAAATGTTAGTCACTTCATCAATATGATACCAGTGATTTTCTTTAGTAATGAATCCTGATTCTGGCCAAGTAGGAGCTGTTACAAATTCAGCAGGTAGAGTGACATCAGAATTCACTCTATGACTTTTTCTAATGATTGTTTGGATAACCCTATCCGCGTATGGATATGCCTTCTGGATGATTCCGGCACCACCTATGATAGAATAATTAAGGTCTCTATTAAAAGTGATAGTACTGTTGTAAGAAGTATGAGCGGCCATAATGTCACCACCCAAGAAACCGATAAATTCTAATTCACTTACATAAGCATCTGCAAAGAAGCCATTTTTAGCAGTTGCCAACGCACGACTCATGTCTTGGACAACGATTGTCTTACGCCCAGGAAGAGGTTCAGGAAAACTCATAAAAGTCTTTGCTCCGCAAATCAAGATAGTATCTCGAGTACGATTAGCAAAGTTTTTCATGTCCTGGGAAATATGTTTCCATGGAAGACCATCGCCTAAACCGAAAGCATTTTCATTTTTGCCGTCTACAGTTTTTGTAGGAGCAAAGGCATAAACTATTTGAATCATTTAAACCTCAATAAAATTCAACCCGTTCAACATTACCGTCTTCCCACTTCTGTTGAAGCTCTTGGAGACGTTTGATAGCGCTATCGATATTGGACATTGCGCAGATAGTTACCCATTCACGGCCGTCCCACCAAATCAAATCATCGTAATCATCTACTGCGAAATTTTCCATTAACCTTGCCTCATTCCACACTTAAAACACCGGCCACCTAATTGCCATAAGCTACCGCCACAGTACTTACAATCCCAGTCAGTTAAAATCCACATGACTTGTACTCACTAGCTTTAATCATGCTCTGAAGAGTTTTAAACCCTTCTTTTATGGCTTCTGAAATTTCCTCAAATACTTCCCTTTTCAGAATATACAACGAACCTGCTTGTTCACCAGAAATAGCTGAAACCACAACTTGGTCATTAATTAAAAATTCGCCATACGCTGAATCAATTTTACCTGAAACCTGATTGCATCGCGAATGAGGGTCAAATACGAGCTCAATATGAGTTACTCCAGGAATTTCATCAAACTGGCAGCGAATATTAACGCGAGGATATCCCGTTACACTAAATTTAGACATATAAAAATAATCCTAATATAACGCCGCTAATAAAAGCGACAGTAACAGAAATTAACAAAACTACTAATTCAGCCTCAATCATTTCTTGGCCTTAGCAAGTTTAAATGCTTTTTTGAATTCTTCAACATCTTCAACGGGAATCCAGAAGCCTGAGCCATACCCATCTTCATAGCATGGGCAGTTATCACAGTAATCATTCCAATAGACAGTTTCACCACCCATAGTGAATGGAGCTTCCATTTGGCACAGTACTTCTTCAACACGCTCTAATTCTTCTGGGTTTTTGTCGCAAATGCAGAAATTCCATTTACCACGATATTCAGAACCAAGTTTGATGCTTTGACGTTGAAGTTTCATTTTTATTCTCCAGTAGATTACGGAGCTATACTATCACAAGCATAGCTCCGTGTAAACTACTTTTTGAAAACTTTTTTGATCAAGTCAATCATTTCTTCTGCATTTTCTGGGGTAACGATCAAGTCCAAGCGAGTAGGACCAGGTTGGATTGCACTACCAATTTCATATACTGGTTCGAAGTATTTGAATTCATAATCAGATATTTCAAAGTATGCATCTCCAAATCCTTCAGCGTCAGCAGTTGTTCCATCTTTAAATTTTACTTCTGTGATGAAACTATTATCTTCGTCGAGCATTTTAGTAGGAAAGAACGAACCACCATGTTCTTCAATCATCAAGCGCATCCGGCGATTTCCGCTAGATGAAAGGTCCCACTCGGCAGCAAGACTTGGGATAATGCGATATTCTGTGTTCAGTTTCATAATTTACCCGCTAAAAGTCGTTAATGTATCTTCACGGCATTCATCATCCATGCCAGGAAAATATTCTTGTTCAAGCCATAACCATAGGGTAGGAGTATCACCTTCTACAGTGATTTCGTTTCCTCCCCATGGTGCAGACTTGTTACTAACTTCAATCAAACCGTATTTTTCAATGGTTTCAATGAAGTGTTCATAATCATATATTTCTACAGTAACCTGTGCCATTATCATTTCCTCAAAGTGGGGACCGAAGCCCCCCCCCCCAAAGGTAATTACTCTTTCCAGTCTTCCATCATTTGGTCAATATCTTCCCAATCGTTTGCTTCTAACCAAGCACGAACTGCTTCTTTAGAACCACGGAGGTCAATATTTGGCCAACCACCACCAGGGCCTTCTTTAATAACTAAATCAAAATCAATACCATGGTCAGTGTCATAAAAACGTGAACCATCTTCAAAAATCAAATCAGTACAAAATCCTGATTTATTGATGTAAGGTTCTGCCACGATATCAATGTTTAATTTACCCATGATGTTTTCCTCTACTCGTTTTGTTTCGATGTAGATATAGTATCACTCATCAACTGGCTTGTAAACAATTTTGTGAAAATATTTTTTTGGAGGGATAAAGAAAAAGGGACCCGAAGGTCCCTTTATATTAGAGGTCGTTCAGAATATCATTCAGATCGTCATCGCCAACACTGTCACCAGCATCGCCCATGATATCGTCTGCGGAACGAGAAGAGGTCGGTTTGGATTCAAAATCAGACAGGTCTTTGTCAAAGGAATCCAGGTCATCACCAATTTTATCGGCTTGAGCTGCTGCTTTTGCCGCGGCACCACCAAGAGCTGCTGTACCCATAATCTGTTTAAATTTGGCTTCGTTAACTTCAAACGATTTAAACTGAGATGGAGCAACAATTTCGCTGAGGTCAGCCATATTTTCGGTCAGGAATTTCTGAGTTTCTTCATCATTGATGTTTGCAATCTCGGACTGACCAAGGAATTTACATTCATCATAGTTCTGGAAACCACCGACTTTCTTAACTTTCATGACGAAGTTTGCACCTTCATACACACAAGTTACATCAACCGGAGTTTCACCCATATCAACATCGACTTCAACCATCGCGTTGATTTTGTCCATAATTTTCTGACCGAAACGGAATTTGAATACTTTACCTTCGTTTTCTGGGTTAGCCGGGTCTTTAATAACCAGGATGTTAGACCAGAAAGAAGTTTTACGTTTCAGCAGTTTATATTCAGCTGGGTTGCTGTTATAAGAATCGTTTTTACTCAGATGAGCACAAACCGGGCAAGAATCAAAATCGCCGTGGGTAGAAGTACAATTTTCGATGTACCATTTACCGCCGTGTTTGAAACCGTGATTGATCAGTTTTACAAACGGCAGAGAGTTTTCATCTTTACCAGGCAGGAAGCGAATTACTGCTTGACCATTACCAGCATTATCGGTCTTCAGTTTCCATTCGTTTTTATCTTCATTAGAGAAAGAAGAACCACCTTTCAGACCAGCCAGTTGTTGTTGAAGTTGAGCAGGATTTTTACGCTTGAACATATGATTACCTTTTTAATTTAACAGTTGTTGTTGCAACATGGGTCCTTGCAACTGGACGATAGATTAATTATATACTAATTTCTTTACAAGATTTGATTATGCTAATAAAGAGTTTCTTAGCTTCAGCACCGTCAACGTTTAAAAGTTTTTTATAAGCTTTTAATTTAGTGGAGTAATTACTCCAAACTAAGTTATCCGTTGCAGTATCATGTGTATTTATTATATCTAAAAACGAGTCAAGCATGATGAATGTCTCGAAAGATATAACGTTTGACTGAAGAAGTTTGAACACATAAGATGTTCCGACTTTCTCATTATATTCAAAAATATCATGAAGCTTATCTACATTAACTTTCTTAGCAAAGTAGTAAATATTCTTTACATCTTCAGAGAATGTAGTTTTGATTTGCTTCAACTTACCGATGTATTCACGATAGAATATCAACGCATCAGCGTCACTGATATCACCAATCCAAGCATCTTGATTAGCTACAAGATTGCTCATGAATATCAGAGTCAATTCCTTTAGCGTATACTTCTCGGCAAGTTTCTCAAAGAAGTATTTGTCTCTGCGCTTTTGATAAGCTTTATCAGAGACACGCATGACCCAATTATACTTAACAACATCATAACGACCGGCAAAGTGTTGTTTGAGCATTAAATATAAAAGATAAACGCTCTTACCGTTAACGTATCTATTATTGTTTTGGGGCATGCGTAGACGAATCATAATAAAAAATCCAGACTATTCGTTTTATGTGTTTGACTAAATGATGGTCGAAGCATATTTTCTTCTAATGCTTCTGACATAATTTTTTCTATGATTGCAGGTGGAATATATCTACTGAAGTTTCCCTCAGGAATAGAATTTTCTTCTAGCCATTGTGTCGTTGCCTCGAGATACCCCATTCCAAGTTCTGTTACCATAGATTCGATAGCAAATCCATTAGCTTGCTTATCTAGCAGCTGGTTAATGGATTCGGAGGGGGATGTGTCCCCCTCATCTTTAAGCGAAAATAGAGTCATAAGCTTCTACCACTTCATCTTTTTCAGTTTCAAAACGATCGCGTGTACCTTTATGGAACAGGGCAAGCAGCTGATTAAATAATTTGCCTTCTACGCCAAGTTCTTTCTTGGCGCGGTCTTTAATGTCTTTGTTAAGCTCAAGATAGCTTTCTGCTTTTAGCTTATTACCTGAGGCTTCCTTAATCATATCTCGCAGAGCCTGTCCGTGTACTGCTTCATCAAATACTACTTGCTCTTTTTCTTTCTTAGCCATTATATTCACCTTAAAAGTTGTTTATTTCTTTCATTAATTTAGACAGACCGGATTTAACAAAGTAGCTATAAATTTTACCACGACCCGGTAGTTGATAATTATTATAACAATCTAAAATGTTAGCAACAATGTCTTCACGGATATAATCAAAATCGATTAACACTCGGTTTTCTAAGAAACGCTTATACTGTTCTTCGGTAAGCAAATCTTTGATGTTTTCGCCAGCATCAAGACACTCTTCAACAAACGTCATTTTCGTTGAAGGAGTACGCTCGCCATCAACATGGGTGTACCAAAAATCTGAACGAACTTTAATAGAAGCTACGTTATCTTTCTTATCACCCTTAATAATTTTAACCATGCAATCTAAAGCAGGAGAGCCGGTTTTAGATTTCACTAATTTCTTCTGCATTGGTGACCATTGCTTAACATTAGGATACTTATGCAATTGAGTAAAGTCACCATCCGAAGAAACAATCATGACTGGATGGCCTTCGAGACTGAACTTTTTGGTCAGTACAGCAATACTATCATCAGCTTCTGCTTTATCAATATCAATGACGTAATAAGGCATATACTGCTTAAATTCATCAATTACAGTACGAAGACCTTCAAAGTAACCTTCCCAATCCCAATTTGATTCTTCGCGGGCTTTAGCACGGTTCTTTTTATAGTAGTACGCTACATCTCGGCGCCAATATCCATTAACTGCGTTATCAACACAAATGACAATTTTAGTGTACCCATCTTTCTTCCACTTAAAAGCATTAAATTTTAAAGTAGAAAGAATAAGATGACGAACCATAGGAGTGGTTAGTTTATCTCCTTCTTTATACGTATGAAGAATTGTCGCCATTGCGATTTGCGACAAGTCAATCAGAATGACACCTTCTTTTACTTGGTCTTCTTCGGCGAATAAGCAATTTAAATCAGACATTTGAACCTCGTTCAATTAGTTAGTACAGCCATTATAAATACTTCTATAATGAAGCATAACCCCATAGGAGACTCTATGAGCGATTTACTGAAACAACATTTCCGTGCAACTAACGGTTTGGATGCCGGCGGAAATAAAGTTATAAATGTGGCACTCGCTGACCGCAACGTTAAAACCGACGGCGTCTCTGTCGAGTACGTTATTCAAGAAAATACTATCCAAAAATATGACCCGACGCGTGGGTATCTCACCGATTTTGCTGTGACTTATGGACGACGCATTTGGATTGCAAACAAAGATATTCCAAAACCAGCCGGAGAATTTAATCAGGCCAATTGGACTTCTTTACGTGTTGACCCGAACTGGATTTATACCGTCCGTAAAGGAGAGTTTGAAATTCAATCTGGTCAGTTCATCAACGTTGACTCGAACGCTGCCGGTAATGCTACACTACTTCTTCCGTTAGCACCAGACGAAGGCGATACCATTGTAGTTCGTGATATTGGAGGTCGTCCTGGCTATAACGGAATCTTAATTAAAGCACAAGATACTGGTGCGTCTATCGTATTTGGTGAATCGCGTCTGCGTGAGGTAAGACTTACTCGTCCGTATTCACAAATTATGCTTACGTTTAGTAATGGTGCATGGCGTGCTAGTTTAACCGATTTTGGCGATACTGCTAAAATGGTAGTTCCGAACGGGATTGTTCCAACCCAGGTACAGTCAGGTGATAACGTAGTTCGTCGTTATACTTCCAACTCAGAGATTTTTATTACTCTGCCGTTGTTCGCTAATTCAAACGATATCATTAATTTTACTGACCTTGATGGTACATCGCCGATTAACCATATGACTGTGCGTACGTTTGACCCAACTATCTCAATTGGGACTCCTGGACAAACGGAAATTCAAGTACGTACTTCAGGTAGTGGATTTTTGGTGTATGACGCTATTGACAAAATATGGCGCATCTTTGAAAATGATTTACGTACACGTGTAAGAATAATTACTTCTGACGTTACTTTAATGCCTAATGAGCATATTTCTGTATTTGGCGCAGATAATAGTACAGTTAAAACAATTAACATTACTTTACCTACTGACGTAGCTGTTGGGGATACTGTCAAAATCGCAATGAATTATATGCGTAAAGGACAGACAGTAGTAATTAAAGCTTCTGATGGTGATACCATCGCTAGTAATTTGAATTTACTGCAGTTTCCAAAACGCTCAGAGTATCCACCTGATGCAGCATGGGTTCAATCAAGCTCGATTACCTTTAATGGAACTACGTCATATGTTCCTGTTCTTGAGCTTGCATATATTGAAGATAAAGCATCCGGAAAAAGCTATTGGATTGTAACTGAATCTGACCCTACTGTAGAACGTGTTGATGCTAAAGACAATACTACCAGAACACGATTAGGTGTTATTGCTCTTGCTACGCAAGCTCAAGCCAACGCGGAGTCAAATCCAGAAAAAGAATTAGCAATTACTCCAGAAACTTTAAATGGACGTCGTTCTACTGAAACTCAGACTGGTATAGCAAGAATTGCAACTTCCGGCGAAGTTAATCAGGCAACAACTGCTTCTTACTTGGATAACGTAATCGTTACTCCTAAAAAGCTTAACGAAAGATCTGCTACTGAAACTCGTAGAGGTTTAGCTGAAATTGCGTCTAATGCTAAAATGGATGCAGGAACAGACGATTTTACAATTGTTACTCCTAAGAAGTTGCTTTATCGTACTACGTCGGATTCACGGTTAGGTGTTATTCAGTTAGTAAAAACTGGTGGTGCTCCTAACACAACTGCTGATCGTTCTTCTGCTGGCACCGGTATATTCGATCATTCTGATTACAAAAATGCAGTTACTCCAAAAACTCTTCGTGAGTATAAAGCTACTGTAAATCAGTCAGGAATAGTTTGGTTAGCAAGTGATAGCGAAGTTAGAAACGGAACTCCTGCTTCTTCAAATATTCCTACGGTTGTTACACCAGAATCTTTGCATAAAAAAGTTGCTACTGATGGAGCAATTGGTTTAATCCAAATAGCTACACAGACAGAAGTTAATGCTGGTGGCGTGACTAATAAAGCAGTTACACCTAAAACATTAAATGACCGTACAGCAACTAACGATCGTACTGGTATTGCTCGCTTCGCGACACCTGGTGCCCAGGGTGAATTTGAAGCTGGTACTTCAAGTACAGTAATGGTAAACCCTAAATTACTGTTCGATAAATTTGCTAATACTAGTCGTATCCAAGTTAATACTAGTTCTGGCTTAACTATTACTGGGAACCTCTGGGACCATTATACCATCAACATACAGGAAGCAAGTACTTCTCAAAGAGGTACAACTACTCTTGCAACTGCTGCTGAGGTCAGAACCGGCACCGACGCCAAGAAAATAGTTACTGCTGCCACGTTGCACGCGAAAACAGCAACCGAAGGAGCTATCGGTCTTGCTCAGTATGCTACACAGGCGCAAGTTGATGCAGGCACATTAAGTGATAGAATTGTTCCTCCTGCTTACTTGAAACAAACTATTCAGGTAACAGAGTCATGGCAAGCTACAGACAGCGTTAGAGGGACCGTCAGGCTATCTACAGGCGATGGAACGTGGAAAGGTAATGATACCAATGGCTCAACTCTTCCGGATAACGGGTATGCCTCTAAGGGCGTCGCAGTGTCTCCGTATGAATTGAACCTCACGTTGAAACATTACTTGCCTCGTCTTGGTAAAGCGTATGACACCGGAATGCTAGGTGGTCAAACCCCAGACAAATATGCTCGTCGCGATATAGCGCAGACAATTTCTGGAGCTTGGACATTTAGCCAGGATACTGTGTTTAATAACAACATTTCTGTCCAGAATATTTTATACGCTAATGGTGGCGAAGTAAAAATTTCTCCAACTGCTGACACTGGAAATGCGCATGTTCGTTTTCAAAATAGAGATGGAACTGAACGCGGTATAATTTATGCAGAAACCCAAACAGCTTCAGCTGGAAATTTAAAAGTTCGTGTCAAAAACGGAACAGGAACTACTGCTGCAAGCCAGACCTACACATTTGGTGGAAACGGCACGCTGGATGTTCCTAATGAAGTATCAACTAAAACTCTGAGGTCTTCTGGAAATACAATAGTTGGCGGAACTGTTATGGTAAAAGATACGGTTCTATTAACTATTGAAACCCAAAATGCTATTATTGGTGCTAGGTCTCACTCTGCGTTTATTGATACTCGTGACGCTGATACGCAAATTTTTGCTCGAGATAATACTAACTCGTATCCGATTTTAACTACCAAAAACTACGCAAGATTAGCTGATGGTCGTTATGTCAAGAAAGCTGGTGATACCATGACCGGCAATCTTAACATAAATAGTTCGGCTATCGTCATTACAGGTTCTGAATCGTGGTATGTGCCGACTAATGATACTGTATTGCGACAAGGTTCTTGGACTGCTGAAATTAAAGACGCTACTAAATTGAAAGGTCTTCGTGGTTATATGGTTCCAATCAGAACACCGATTGACCCTGCTAACCCAAGCACTTTAGTAGTGACCGGATATGAAGAAAAAACTGCTGCTGGCGGTGTTTTAACTCAGGTTGGTGTAACTACAAACAACACTTATCAGCTTTGGACACCTTATCCTCCAACAACCGAAACTGCTGATAAGCGTTTCGCGCATACTGTGTGGATGAGGATTTATAATCCAAACCTTAATAAGTTTGATGATTGGATGCGAGTATTTACATCTGCTACTCCTCCAACTGCAGCTGATATCGGAGCTCCAAGTTCAGTATCAACTCAGGTTAAAACCCTTGAAGTTTTGGAATGGATTAAGCTTGGTCCAGTTAAAATCTGGCCAGACCGTCCAAATCAAACTCTCAAATTTGAATGGGTAGGTGATTAATGGCTGAACCAATTTTAATGGCAGCCTTCGGCGAGGATTTCGTGGAAACACGAATCCTCTCTGAGGCAAATTCTGTGAAGTATTGGCTAAAAGCTTATGCTACGCATTCTAATGCTGTTCCTAATAAGCCAGAATTGAATATTAATGGTGCCTTTGATATGACCTCCTCCTTACGGAGGGGGATTAATGTCGTTCAGGTTAACGGCAATAGTTTTATTAACTTTAAAACATTTGACGTTACCACTGATGATAACAATGCTAATAACAAAGCGTTTGTAGAATATGCAAATGGATTAACTTCAGGATTGTATATTATAATGACGCATGAACGATTTCAGTCTAGTCCGTTGATAGATAGATGGTTTAAAAACAAGTGGTCTGCTTCTTGGCCAGGTTCTGATTTTTCCAAATCATTTCCAAACTCTGCCTATGTAGGAGTGCTCGGAGCAGCAAAAGGACGCATATTAATTGAGTCATTTTACGGAAATGATGGTGTAGTCAAAGAAGATTCCAGAGCTAAAGTCGATACGGTGTATGATAACGTTGGCGATGTAGGATATACAGGCTGCCCTTATCGTTCCATTGAAGACACTAATGAGTACTCGGATTCTACTGGATATGAATATAAGCGATATCCAGTTCAAAATGAATCTATAAGCAAAATCGCTGATTATGGATTATCTCCCGGGGATTCGGTGTTTTTAGTGTGTGATATGTATGCATCTAAAAGCCTTCTTGATGCAGGTTCTACTACTAGGGCTAACTTGCGATGGTTCAAAGGTACATCTTTATTATCTTCAAGCGTATCATTAGAAATTCCAAAAAATGGAGCTGATAGATGGTTAAGATTTGAAAGATTTACCGCTGTTCCTACAGACGCTGATGGATTTACTATTGTGGTATCAAGATATCCAAAAACATCTGTTGGTGACTCTAAAATCAAAAATCTTGTATTTGTTCAAACCTCACATAGCGAAAAACTGAATAGTGTTGTTCAGGAGTTTGGCGTGAATGGTATAAGAATGAATAAAGGTGTTGAAGGAGGAACCACTATGATTATGGAACTTCCTAACTCGAAAGTTGACCCGAGTGCTGTTATTCCAGTTCAATCATTCAGAGAAACATCAGATTAAGGAAGCCTTCGGGCTTCCTTTTTTCGTATAAATAGAAAATATATAAGAGGATAAACTATGGCCGATTTAAAAGCAGGTTCAACAGTTGGCGGAAATCCTATTTGGCACGCGGGTACTTTTCCTCTTGTGCCGGCAGGAAACTCCCTAACTTATAGAGGTAAGAAGGTTTATACTGAAATAGATAAACCTCAAGCGGCAGATAACGATTTCGTATCTAAAGCTAATGGTGGCACATACACAGGCGAAGTAAAAATAGCATATGGAGCTGCTGGTAAACTGAGCATGGGGCCATTAGCAAACGTCGGTATTAGAGCTGGTGGTAGTAATGGTGAAGTTCTTATCATCGGAGGGAATTCGACAATTCAACTGCGCGGCGGCGGAACGGAAGATTCCAGCGGCATAGTTGAAATTACTAAAAATGGTAACTTAACTGCGCAAACTGGTAGAATTACTGCTAACGTATTTACTTCTAGGCAACAACCGTCTGGTGTAGACGATTTAACTCGCAAAGATTATGTTGATGGGCTAATAAATACTGTTAGCAGCGTAGCTAACGCCGCAGTTAAGAAAGCTGGCGACACCATGACTGGTGTACTTAGAGCCAACGCTGGCGTAGTTATAGTAAATAAAGCAACATCCGGTGAATATGCTCCTAGATTAGATCAGGTTATTTCACGCGGGGTAACAATAGATTTTGGCACATACTAAGAGGTAGCCATGGCCGATCAAAACTTAAAACAAATACAATTTAAAAGAACTAGCACAGAGAATAAAGCACCTGGTGCAGATATCGTAGCCCGTGGCGAAATCGCGTTGAATACACATGGGCGTACTCTTGCCATTTACACTAAAGATGAAGCTGATAACGTTGTTCAGCTTGCAGGTAAAGGGGTTCCTTTCTTAGATACCTCTGGCACTCTTAGCGTTGATGGAACTACTACATTAAAAGACAACGTTACTATTTCTCCGAATAAAGCGATAAATTTTGAAACTACTGATTTAAGCGGTGAAATAACTCGTCATATCGTTGGCAAATGTGCTACTAATGATGGCTGGTACATTGGTGCCGGTGGTACAAGCAACAGTGGTATTCTTGAAATCGGTACTATTGATGATGGCGCTGAAACTATTCAATTCGTACAACGCGGCGCGGGCAACGTTGAAGCCCGAAAATTGGTCTTGCTTGACGGCTCGGGTAATACGACTCTTCCTGGCGATTTAAGATTATCCACCAATAAGACTGTTAAAATTAACAGTGGAAGCACTCTTGTTCTTGAAATGGGTGTAGGCTCTAACGACGTCTATATTAAAAACCAAAGAGGCACCGGTGTTCTTCAATTAACTAATGACAGTAATTTAACGTTCAGAAATTCACAGGTGTATTACGCTATGAGCGGAAGAGGCCCTGGTAAATCTGGTACTCTTCTGACGAATGTAGAAAACAATCGTCAGGCTTGGCAATACACTATTTCTGCCTCAACTGCTACAACTTCGCGCTGGGTTAAAGTAGCTACAATGAAGCACCCGGGAATGGCTTCTTCACAGCTGGATTTAATGATTAGCGGTGGTATTGATTCAGGCCACGGCAAGCACTACGTTGATTTTATCACGTTATCTGGGCGAAATTTAACATCTTGGAGCACTAACAATTTAGATAACTGGGTCGAATGGCGTCGAGTTGGTTCTCCTTCTAAAACAAACGTTCCAGAGTATTACGTTGTTAAAAACGATTCTGCCACGGATGCGGATGCTTCATTTGATTTTTACGCTAAGGTTCCTCGATACTCCAATGACCTTTATGTCACAGTACTAAACACTTCTGGGTATAATGGACAAAGTTCTGGTAGTGTAATTATCTATGAAACTGGTCAAGACACCGGTGCTACTGGACCGTCTGGAAGTATTCTTGTTTCGATGAAACAAATTTTTGACAGTTACGCAAAACCAGATTTCGGTGATACTACCGGTACTCTTCCGGTTAACCGTGGTGGTACAGGTGCTACTAACGTAGGAGATGCCCGAAACAACCTGGGCCTTAGAACTGCGGCTGTTCGTGATGTTGGTGAATCTAGCGGAAACGTGATGGAAGTTGGTGCCTTTGGTATTGGTGGTAACGGAAAATCACTAGTAGATATTACTTCTGACGTTGATTTAATGACTCGCCTTAAGGCTCTTGGTGGTACAGTGTTCAGAGCCAACACAGCGAGTGGTTATACCGGGGCTCCTTATTACTCCCATGGCACCGGGTTTTACGGAAGAGCTTCTGACACAATGGCTGCACTTAATATAGATTATGCAACTGGTAACGTCAGAGTATTTGCTATAAACGATAGTGGTTTAGCAAGTGGAAGAGTAAATTCTAATGTTCTCTACGGCACAGCAAATAAGCCATCTAAGGCTGATGTCGGACTTGGTAATCTGACAAACGATACTCAAGTTAAGAAAGCCGGCGATACCATGACTGGTGATTTAACTGTTCCTAATTTACATGCTTCCGGCACTGGTACTGCATCAGTATATGTTAACGCAGGAAGTGGAAACGCTCATGTATGGTTTAGAACAAACGGTAACGAACGTGGTGTAATTTGGGCAACTCCGAATACTGCTGACTTAGGTCAGATTAATATTCGTGCAAAAACTACTGGAGGCACTTCTGCTGGTGATTTTAGCTTCCGTTCTGATGGGCGCCTTGATGTTCCTGTAGCAGTTAAAGTTGGTGGTGCAGCAATGCTAACTAAAGACGGGAATATTACCTCTGGTTCGATGTTTGGTGGTAACCTTAACAACTATTTGACTTCTATTAAAAACGATATCGTTGCTGGCGATAATAAACAAGTAAGCAAGACTGGTGACACAATGACCGGTAACTTGACTATTAACGCTAACCTAAAAGTCGAAAATCCTAATGGGACATTTGTTGATTTGGGTTCAGAGAACTCTGATAAGTATAGCAGATTAACCCTTGCTCGTAAAGTTGGCGATGGCGCTGCTGTAGCAATGCTTAAAATTACTCCTGAAGGATACGTGCAATTTGGTTATCAAACTGCAGTTACTACTCCATCTCCTACTAAGTACATCCGAGTTAAACCCGATGGCCTTGATGTAGAAGGGGATTTGTTTTTTAATCAGACATACTGCGGTACTGAAGAGGCAGTTGATATTTCTGATAAGACCATTGACCTTAATAATCTTGTCATTAAAAGAACCGATCCAGGTACTCGTCAGCTGTATAAATGTGTATCATCTGGTGGCGGTTCTAAGATAGCAAACAAACCCACATCTGATGGTAACTTTGTTCTCGAAGTTCTGTCTTTACGTAAAGTTTCTGATAACGATTGGACATGTAAGCAGACCTTTACTACAAAGAATAACACCACTGTTGGCACATATGTTCGCTATGCCCAAAATGGCTCATGGACTGCATGGGAAGAAGTTGTATCTGGTGTTCAGCCAATTAATTTAGGTGGTACTGGAGCAACTTCTGTAGCTGCTGCTCGTAACAACCTCGGTGTTGGTGAAGGCCAAACTGTAACATTCGGTAATTTAGTTACAACCGATTTAACCGCAAACGGAAACGCTAGATTAGTCGGAAGACTGAACCTTGGTTCTGCTTCTGCGACTGGCGTATTACGAGCTAATGAAACGGGTGCTGTTGTTTTAGGGTCTGCAAGTGGTCAAAATATCCATGTTAGAGCAGGAAGTGCCGATACTTCTGCGGGTGAAACTCGCTTTGAACCAAATGGAAACGTCACAGTTGGTGGTGCTATTACAGCTTCCGGAAGCCTGCAAGTAAATGGCGAAGCCGCGATGAGCAGGAGCTTGATCGTTTCTCAAAACATAAAGAATACTAACGACAACAGTTTTATTCTGATGGGAAAAGATTCTGATTTAGGCTTCGTTAAAAAATCTAACTCAGGAGCTAAACTAGTATTTGCTTCAGGAAAATCGTTTATTGTCGCTAAATCGTCAGCAACTACTATAAGTAATCCGGCTTCGGAAACTTACACCGACGTGTTTAAAGTTGATGCTGATGGAAACCAAACAGTTTATGGAAACTCAGCTGTTTCTAGGGCTTTGACTGTATCAAGCTCAGCGACAGTTAATGGCGTTATTAATGCCAACGGCGGTATTATTGTTCCTACTACTAAGTATGTGCAAATTGCCGATGCTCCTACACAGAATAACCAAGCCACCAACAAGAAATATGTTGATGACAAGGTTGCTTCTGCTATTAGTAATGCCGGTGATACATATCTTCCATTAGCAGGTGGTACTGTAACTGGTACATTAATAGTTACAGGTAATCAACTGAAAACTACTTCTCTATGGACTACCGGAGATGCTGCTGTTAATGGTGTTTTAACTGTTGATGGAAAGGCTAGGTTTAATCAAGAGTTCAGTGTATCCACTTCTGTTAACGTTCAGAACACCGGTAATAGCCATGTGTTCTTCCGTAAAGCAGATGGTACAGAAAAAGGTCTTCTTTGGGCTGATGAGCCTGGTAATGTTAGTATAAGAGCCGGCGGTGCTTCTGGACCAGTATGGAATTTCTGGACCAGTGGTTCATGTCAATTCCCAGGAGCCATTTCTAACTATAACGGAATTAGCAGCACTACTAATTATCCTGCAGGACAACCCAATGGCACATATAACAATACCGCTGGGTTAGTAAGCAGATTTAGTAATGGTGCTTATGCCTCTCTGTATTTCCAAGAATATGTTGGTAACTTCCACCAAGCTATCATTAATGTTAATGGATTCGGTCGAGATGACAGTTTCTATTTCAGAGCTGGCGGTGACTTCATCTGTACTCGCAATGGTTCATTTGATAACGTTGAGATTCGTTCTGACCGTAGAGCTAAATCTGATATTAAAGTTATTGAAAACGCTTTGGAAAAAGTAGAGACCTTAAGCGGTAATACTTATGAGCTTCATAATACTTCTGGCGGTACTACTCGTTCTGCTGGGTTGATTGCTCAAGAAGTTCAAGAAGTTCTTCCGGAAGCAGTTACTCAAGATATTGAAGCGGACGGCGGATTATTGCGTCTGAATTACAACTCAGTAATTGCACTTCTTGTTGAATCTGTTAAAGAGCTTTCTGCTGAGGTTAAAGGCCTTAAAGCGGAAATTGAAGAACTTAAATCTAAATAATGCATGGGGCTTCGGCCCCATCTTTAAGGAGATATCATGGCAGTAACAGGACCGTGGGTTGGCAGCTCAGCAAAAGCAACCACCGGCGAGAGATGGATGAAGGAAGCTGGAGCTAAATTAAGGTTAGGAACACCATTTTGGATGTCTAATATGATTGGACGAAATGTCTGGAACGCTAGTATAACTATTTCAGGTAATAACCCTGCGACAGGACCTAGGGTTCGTGGTGCTTGGAAAGATAAGAACAGTGCTTCATGGAACGTATTGCTCGATGCGCGTGGGTCTTTATCAGGAATTTGGGAAACTGGGTTTAATTTAGTTGCCTTTGGATTATCAGAGCCAAGCAAAACGACTGGTTATAATGACGCAATTGTTCTAGAAGGCAGTGGAAACTTTAACGTTAACTGGCGAGTTGATACTGAAGACGGCAATCAATTCCATTTTAATAGCTCCCGAGATTACCGAGGAAGACGCTGTTATAACTGTACAGACAACAATGCTTTTTGGAACTGGCTTTATGCTAATGATGGACGAACATTCCAGCTGTCGTTTACTGCATACTAAACCCAGTAAGGAGAGCAATAAATAGCTTCTGTAAGGAGAGCAATATGGCAAGCAAACAATCAATACCATTTTTTGATATGTTTCTTGGGTTGCTCGAGCTATTGTTCAAAGATGGAGCCACGGGAAGAGTTCTCTTTTCCCGTGTTTTTGTTGTCATACTTTTAGCATTGTTGGCGTTTGCTGGTTATAAGTCAGATAGTCTTATTACTGCTTACGTCGATAGTACATATGACAAGTATGATAAACTGGTTCAAAAGGATAGGGATACCCGATTTGATAATACAGCACTCGAACAACTCCAGATAGTACATATCTCAAGTGGTGCAGATTTTTCTGCGGTCTTTACGTTCAGACCTAAAAACTTGAACTACTTCGTAGACTTAATTGCTTATGAGGGGACTTTACCTAGCACGGTAGATTCTAAAAACCTGGGAGGATATCCAATCGACAAAACGTCTGCTGAATATAGCACGCATTTATCGGGTAGATATTTTTGGACGGATAAGGAATTTGTTTTCTTACCAACAAAAAGAAAACCGCCTGAAATATCGTACATGTTTAGCTGTCCGTATTTCAATTTAGACAATGTTTATGCTGGAACTGTTGAAATGTACTGGTACAATTCCAAACCTGCATTATCTAACGAAAGACTAACATCGATATGTGGTCAGGCGGTTAGAGCTCTTGGAAGAGCTAAGTGATTACTTATTACTATGCATAGCCATTGTTCGATAGATAGACTCAAATCCTTCGTTGTATTCTTCAACGAGAATTCTCTTCTCTTCGTCAGTTAACTCAGAAACCATTTTACGGAAGTTGCTCTGATTTAACTGACGCCCCTGCTCGTTCTTGATTCCAATTTCGTTCAAGAACGCAATAAATTCATCTCGCTTCTCCATGATATGTTCAGCATTGAACTTAGTCAGAATAGAAGCAACGGTAACAATTTCTTGGACAATTTCAAACTTAGTCATTATTTTTCCTACAACATAATGGATTATGTGATTATAGTATCATCTTGATACCACGTTGTAAACCAGTTTATGCCAATTCCCAACGAGAATTCAAATCTTCCTTGGTAGTGATATACTCAGCACCAGAGGACATCCAGAGCCCGTAGCGACCATCTTTTACTTTAGCCGTTAAATACCATTCCTTTCCAATTGGACGAACCCTACGATTCATCCAGTGACATACGTCCATTGCCTCCTGAAAGGACAAGTCGATTAGACTTCCAAGCGCGATTTTATTCATTAACGCTTCGAGATATCTTTGTGATTCAATGACAGATTCTAAGTTATGACTCATGCTAAAACAACCTCTCCGCGATTACCTAAAATGCTTTCGATATACTCAACTCCACTTATAATGTCACCTCTATCCTTTGCTTTAATAGTAATAATTCCATACGTGTGGAAATCTGCTGATAGACTAAACGGTTTAGAAGCTTCCTGAGTAAACGTAAACATTACTGCTTGTTCTAAATGTTTTACTTCTAAGTCATTAGCCCAAGAGTTAAGAACTTTAAGCCTAACTTGTAAAGTGTATTCTACTTTAATTGCTGAAAGTAATTCAACACGTTTATGATATGCCTTGGCTTCATCTTCTCTGCGTAAAGTTTCAGTATTCATAGATAATCTCCAATATCATAAGCATCAACGCATTTCTGAAATTGTTCAAGAACTTCTTCAGGTTCAACGTTAGCAATAATAGCTACAGTAAAGGTACCATTATTCCAATCATGTACCATCCAGTCCCCATATCCAGCATTCTGGAGGTCTTCCATTAGTTCAGAATGGATATCTGCTACTAATCCAGAATGGTCCCCTAATTTTTTATGGAGAGCTTCTAGGTCATCACAAATAATGGTTAAAGTAGTACATTTAGAATTATTCAGAATGCGCATTGTCTTTACCTTTATGTTTTTGCTTACGTTTTGATTCTTTAGCAGCACGCTTTTTATCTTTATGCGCGCCTCCTTTGTTAAAGTCATTCTTCGCTACTGGGTTGTACATGTGCAATTACCTCATTTAAACAGTTGCGTGTAATATCAAAACGCTTAGCAATACCACATTCTTGGATATGTGCTTTTAAATCTCCGGCATGCACATATCCCAATTCCAAGATAAACCGTTTAATTTGAGCCTTTTCTGAACGATTTAAGCTATTGAAGTAATCTGCCTTGGCGCTTATTGCTCTCACACTTTATCTTCCTTGCATTCAAGTTCCTTGATGTAATAGTCAATATCTTTAATCATTTCTTCTGTCATTACTTTGTACATTTCAGCAAGAAACGGTTTAGCGCCGCCATTAAATGGATGACTAAACGGACAGATGTATTCCTTATCCATGAGAGTTTTCATGAATTTGCTATCTGCCATTTTAAACCCGGCTTCATTTGTATATGTACCCCAATTATCGTCCATCATTTCTAACGAACGCTGGAGCGATTTACGTTGAATTTTTAAAAGCGTAATGTTATTCTTTAATGTACTAATCATTAGTATAAATCCTCTGAGAATAATTCATTGGCGGGTCCTGATTTAGGACGAACTGTATTAACTTGACCTGCATGTGTAGCGATGATTAATGCTTCTTCGCGTGTGAAGTACTCACCCCACTGGTCGACAAATCCTTGATTGTCTCCATGGACATGGTCAGAAACCAGTTTGTCACGGAACATATCTAGAACGTTCGCCATATCAACAGAATAGTGGCGAGTGCCTGGAACTACAATTGTTCCACCAGTTTTCAATTCAAAACGATTTGCTGCACAAACGATACGACGTTGAAGTAATCGTCCATCCCACCAATCAGCTACTTTAAAGCAGATTTCTGGAATACTAACTTCTTCTGGCTCATTAATTAGAGTACCGTGACGAGAAGCATCAACAAATTTATTCATTTGTTCGGAAAACTTGCTCATTTAAAGAATCCTTTAATTTTCTGCCACAAACTTTTCTTTTCACGAATACCAATCTGACGAATAACAGGTTCACCCTGCATTTTCTCTAACCATTCCATTGAGTTAACAGCTTCCGCCATTGGAACAAATTTAGCAAGGGCCTTTTGGTAATTATCTACATCCATGATATGTTTACCATCTGCATTGTAGATAGCATAGCATTTTGTGAATTTCTTATCAATGTATCCGATAAAGTGTCCACGGAACCATACATCCCAACAATCAGTTGGGATATTAGCATTCAAGTTAACCTTTTCAACACAACGCTGAAGCTCATTCAATACTTTAAACTTGTTCATTATTCCACCAAAAACATTGCGAGTTTAATTAAGTAACGCGATTCATTGATATAAGTTTGTTGCTGTAACTGTTCAAACAATTCAATCGCGTGATATTTGTCCAGGGCCTCAATGAAGATGCTGCCTCTGATATTCACATCATCTTCATATATAATTTCCCAAAGTTCCATTACAGTTCCTTAATAGAGCGGATAATTTTCTCGATGTTTTCAGCGTTACGAGTAATATCCAAGTAAGTATTGCCTGTTGCAGCTACACGGCAAGACATTCCGAGGTCAGTGAAGTGTTTCTGATGCTCTTCAGAAATCTTGTAACCGAAGATACGGAAAGTACCTTTGTTATTAACTTCAAGACTACGAATACCGAAGGTGCGTTTTTCCAGAACTGCAATGTAGTTGCTGCGGTAAACAGTCAGTTCTTTCAGAGGTAAGATATCTTCCATCTCACCAAGAAGTTTCATCATCAGGTCTTTGTGCTCATTCATATCTTCAGTCAGAGGACGAGCTTTACGAGTATTGCGTTTCTTCAGAAGTTCAGGCTTGTTCTCTTCTGCATAGATAACTGCAGCTTTAGAGATGATGTCCTGTGCTTCACCAGTGATGATTAAACCGTCACCAGATTTCTCGATGAGACCTTTCTTAATCAGAACACCGATGTTTGAGTTAACAGAACTTGCATTCATGGCGTCTTCAAGGATTTCACGCAGTTCAGCAGAAGTGATGAAATCCTTTTTAGCTACCTGAACCAGGATAGCAGCAGTTTTCTCGTTCAGAGCATCTTCGGAAGCTTTGATGATGTAAGTTACTTTAGACATTGTGATTCTCCATGATGTTTTATTCAGTTTGTTTGGTATGAGACTATAATATCATCTGCTAACCAGCTTGTAAACCATTTTATTCTGCTCTCTGAAAAATTTTCTTCAAAGAGCAGTAAAAATGCTATACGTTAAAGATCAAGAACTTATCTCCATTCTCAAGTTTAAGCACCCAGAAATCATCATATACACAAAGAACGACTTGGTACTCTTCACCGTCTTCATAGTTACTTGCTTGAATTACCTGACGCATAGGATACTCGTGATTAACTTCGAACTCATCGAGCACCACAATGTTACCTTTGACATAGTGGCTCAGTCGAGTGCCATCAGCTTGAGTAGAAATATAAAGAATGTTTTTGATATCAGATTTTAATGATGTGATCATTTTGTTTTACTCCGTGTTGTTTTGATATGGCTATAATACCACAGCTATGTAAGCATGTAAACAACTTTGTGAAAATAATTTGGGGCATTCTAAGGAAGGATTTTGGAGGGATATAGATTTATATGGAAGGACCTGGAGATGACCTCCAGGTTCCCTAGATTAACTGAGGAGCAATAAAACTAGACCTAATACGGCAATTACAGAACCTATAATTAAATAAAATTCTATCATAATTCTTCCAGGTCTTTCAGATACTCGGCTTCGGGCGTTGTCTTTTCCCAGTACTTAACTTCTTGCGCCAGACGTTTTGCTTCCTGAGCAAGTTTCTTCGCTTCATCATCAGTGATGTGATAGATATTCATTGAAACGAGTTTTTCAGAATGGTCTTTGAATAGTTCATTTTGTTCAATTTCTTTAGTCAGTTGCTTGCGAGTTTTACCTTGGATAACGATGTTACCTGCGATAACCTCTTTGATAAATTGAGCTTTTGCCTGAGCAAGATTAAACGCCTGCTTAGTTTCAGCGATTTTATGCTCGATTCGTTTGGCAGTGAATGTCTTACGGACTTCTACGAAATGACGAATTAACTCACCTGAAGTTTTGAACTTATCGTTCAGTTTACCGTTCTCGTCGATGACTACTATGTACTGGCTCATTTTCTCAATGAGTTTAAAATCCTTCATGATTTTAGCATGACGCTGCTCAGGGTCATCGCTTAAAGCATAGTCTTTACGGAATTTAACCTTAAAGCCAAAGCCAGTCTTAGAACAGTCATCATCATATGTGATGTATCCTGCATCTTCCAGAGGATCAAGTACTTTCTCTACATAAGAAGCACGTTCAAACTTATATGGAATTTCGCTGATATAGATCGAGTTCCGTGAAGTTTCTTTATACACGCCATGCAGTTCAACAGAGCCATCTTCTGTCTGAACGATTTTTCCGTTAAATTTAGGGAACTGAACCTCAGGTTCCATCATTTCACCACGAAGAGCCGCTTTAGTGCATTCCAAAACAGATTCAAAACTATGCGGAAGAATAGAAGTTGAATAACCTGTTGCAATACCGCGAACGCCATTCAGAAGAACAGTCGGAATTACCGGCAGATAATATGCGGGCGGAACGTGTTCTTTGTCTTTATGCACCGGAGCGATTTCTGTGTCTTTGTAGATTTTACGGAAGTTGTCAGAAATCCGACAGAAAATATAACGACTTGCCGCAGCAGATTGAACCAAACGAGAACCGAAGTTACCTTGTCCATCTAATAGAGGATAGTTGTTATTCCATGTGTTTGCCATCAATGCACCAGCATCTTGAGCAGAGGTTTCGCCATGATGATATCCTAAATCAGCTACACCACCGGCGACAGACGCAAGCTTATGGAATTTTTCTTTATTACCACGAGCTAAATCAAGAGCCCGAGCAATAACAAAACGCTGTACAGGTTTAAACCCATCAATCAAGTTCGGAATAGCACGGTTTTCTACAGTGTAAATCGCATACTCTTTTGCTTCATTATCAATGATAGATTTCAAATCGCGATGACGAAGATTTGATGCCTTAGCCAAATCATCGATAGAACCTGCTTGTTTTAATAGAGTGTCAAAAATATCCATTGTACCTACCAAATTAGTGAGCCGATTTGTACTATAACATCGGAAATGAAAAGCACAATATAAATCATCCCGTAAATCATTCCATAGTACAAAATTAAAAGCAAAGCGGCTACTAAAGCCGCTCCAATCAAAATTTTCTTAATCATTGGAAAAGGCTGCTATAATAAGAATAATTGATAAAGTTCCTTGCGCTAACGCCTGCGAAATAACAGAAGTTTCACCGGTAGTCAATGTCGATACGCATAGAGCAGCCCAAATTCCGCCAGCAATTCCTTTAATCATTTGTAAACTCCTACAATTTTACAAATGCGCTCAAACATAATAAATGCTGCAGTGAACGCAATGCTTCCGATTACTTTAGTGGTAGGCACGAGGCCATACCACATGAATGTTCCTGAGCAAATCATTAGGGCCATCAGAAACACATAGCCCATCACGAAGAAGGTTCTCATTAGTATTTCTGCAAAGTAAAGATGAAGTTATCATTCAGAATACGATTCAGCTCAGAGTAGGTCTGCGCGGCGCTTGAATGCTGACGAGTAAACGCCAGTGCAAGTTGACCTTTGCCATAACCGGTGGTGAGCGGTTTCATTTTATTGGCAGGAATCCAGAACACACCGTAGGTCATGCAATTCGAGCGCAGAGTACGACCCAACTGAGAACGTCCAGAACGGATATGAGAAAGAACACTTTCAAATCCTGCCTTTGAACGCTGTTTAGCTACAAAGAAACGAGCAGATGCACCAATATAACCTGCTTTGCCATCATTGAACATCAAAAAATAAAATCCTTCGCGCTCAGTAATTTCACGAGATGGAGCACCTGCTGCCCAATCACCGTTACGAATAGAACCGATCAGTTCTGCACCAGCATTATCGAGATCAGCAAAAGTCATAATATTACGCATGTTAATTTCCTCAGTTGATTAAAGTTTATTCTCCGATAAGGGGCCGAAGCCCCTCTTATTACCAAAATACTACTACCACTGTCACGATACCAACCCAAAATGCAAGAAGACCCGAAGCCAACAGACGATATACAATGTGTCGTTTCATTTTTGACCTTCCCATACGGTTTCTACTAAAGATTTAAGGCCATCGGTCTGAATAATATCCACCGCTTGAATAGCAAAATAAATTCCGAACCCGAATATAGCAACAATTCCCAGCGCTACCGCAACGATAAAGGACAGAACAACAGTTCTCATTAAGTTAAAGCGACGATCAAAACTACTACGAATCATTATATTTTCCTCAGATGAAAGCATTAATCCAAACGTTAACTAAATCCCATGTGAAAACACCAATGAAAGTAACGATAAGGCAGAATACTACAAAGGTGTTCTTCAAAATCGTGAGTAACTTTTTCATTTTTGTTCTCCAGTTTAGCTAACAAGATTATAGTATCACCGAAGAAAAGGAAAGTAAACTACTTTTTAAAATTTGTGATGAATACTTCTACTGTACTGCCTTTGCCCTTTATCTGGTATGAGTTGAATGTGTATTTTTTGTCCAAAAAATGAACATTATACTTAGATGCCCATTTCTTTAACATAGTATTAGTTTTTCCTTGATGCTCGAACACATTGCTCATTCCAAACTTTAGGCCTTTGGCGTGGCAGTCATCAAGAAAGTCATATAACTTCTGCTCTTCTTCTTCAGACCAGAATTTATTGTAATCTGCTACAGTAATCAAATACGGAGGGTCAGCATAGACAAAATCTCCGTCCTTTAATTCAACATCAGTAAAGTGTTTACTGCTGAACTCAATTTTATCTGAGTTTTCTATGAAATGCAAAAACTTCTTTTTACTATTTTTATTGACTTCGCGGCGGCCAAATGGAGCAGTAAATCTTCCGTTAGATATACGTATCATATTGCTAAAGCTGTAGTATTGTAATACTAACAGCAATAGTGGGTCATGCGTTGAATTGTATTCATCACGCAATTTATAGTATGCTTGCTCATGTTCCGGGTGTTTACCTAGATTTCTTTCGGTAATGATATTCATAACGTCATCCCAAGAACAGGATTTCATTTTAACATACATGTCAATTATTTCAGACTGAATATCATTACTTAGCACAGGTCCAGGAACATTCAGCGATACTGACAGACCACCACAAAATAAATCAACAAATCGTGTATACTCTGGAAACAGCTGAAGCAAATCTTTAATTAACTTCTGCTTATTTCCAGTGTATGAAATTGCTCCTAACATAAGGTCTTAAGTACCTCTTTAAAGTATAAGTTTAATGATTCATCAGGTTCAGATATTAATAATACTAAAATATTATGATTAATAGCAAAATCATTAAATCGTGATACAACCTTTGAATTTTCGGTAAATTTTTCTTTTTTCTTCCAATTATCGTTGTATTCAATATTTGGAAGAAAATCTGCCACGATTAAAGAAAACGGGTCGGTGTTATTTGTAACTTCAACCAAATGCGGCTTGTCTTCTAAATGTATTGCAACCGAATCTATTGCAGTTCCTCCAGCTATTTGATGCTTAATCTCTATAACGTGGATTTTTCCTGTTTCGGTATTTTCTATAGCAATATCGTATTTGCGTTTTCTACTGCTTACTTTAAATGCAGAACAAATCAAACGAGAAGATTGAGGTTTTACTTCAATAACAGTCTCAAACTGATAATGAACTACATATTTTGAATCAGCAAAGAACTTTTTGGCTTCTTCTAAAATATATTCTTCTGCTAACTTACCTAAATCATAATTGCGACGGGCAAGTTTAGCAGATACTAATTTTTCTACGATATTGCTCATGATATACTCCTCAAATTTATAGGAGTATAGTATCACTGAAGAACAGTAAAGTAAACCGTTAAATGCACAAGTTACGAATTTTTTCTTCTAAGGCTTTAACTTTATCTTTATGCTCATCACGGGCAGCAGCGGCTCCATTGGGATACAATCCACCGTAAGTTGAATCGCCATTATCACAAGCAATGATAGCATAATGCCAATTCATAGATTCGAGAATTCTATACTCTTTCAAAAGCTCAGCTTTAATAGAAGCATTTCCGCGTTTGGCTCGAAGTGATTTTAGCTCTAAGTAACTCATGTTTTACTCCCGTTCAATTTGTATGGCCATAGTATCATGGCCAATCCCGGAAGTAAACAACTTTTTAAAATTTGTGCATGATATACCCGCCAGCTCCAACACGTGAAGGTTTTACTACTTCCATGAGCTGTTCGATACCGCCAGCAAACATTGGTGCGTACTGTATGACATTCTGGGACACTTCTTCTGCAACGAATATAATTATACAGTCTGCGACTTTATGTTTAAACATGGGCCCTAGATTTATTCCACTTCCATCTGGGAATGGACCATCTTTACCTGTCGTAACATTAATCCATGGCTTATGATTTGCTCGGTCATGAACAAAGTGTGTTTTAACTTCAACTCTAACACCTTGGTAGTAGGGATGAGCTAGTACGTCCCAGGCCCATTCATACGGATCGTTGTTATTATGGTCAACAACTTGATCGTTTACGTATCCATCAAGAAAATCCGCTACCACATACTCTGCCGGTATAGCAATTCTACATCTTTTAAGAACATCAATTCTGTCTTGAGATGGATCGATATCTAAGCTATATCTGGCAGTATCAATGATTTTTACTTTTGCTTCACCCCTTAGCTTATTCAAATCTAGGGTAAATGTCCGGAGTTGGTTCAATCTCTGCAGGGCTTTGTTCATCAATGCCATAAATTCCTCTGATATGTAATTCACCAAAATAAACACGATCGTCGTGGTTACAAGTGTCTGGTTCCACAACAAAATCATCACCAAGTTCTACAAGTTCATCACAGTGCAACCAAGCATAGTGAACATCACCTTCATGTTTAACCACATGATGACAAAATACCGTAGCAGCATGATGAGTACCACGAAGATTAACAACTTTAGAATGAGATACGTTAAATGGATTAATCATGTTTCACCCATAATAAAAGAGGAGCCCGAAGGCTCCTTATAATTAGCGAAGTTCTGAACCCCAACGATCGGTTACATCTTCAAGTACTACATAACCACATGTACGCATTTTAGCATCGTTGTAATCAACCGGGATAGATACTACATCACGTGGATGAACTTTAACTGAAACGATACGATCGGAACCACTACCGAAGTGACCGATGTAAGATTTAGAGCAGACATGCAGACCTGCGGAACAAGTACGCTGATCATCTTCATCTACCTGGTTACGCGGCATTGTAACAGTTTTACCCGGAGAGTTATCAAAGGTGTTTGAAGCACAATCGAAGTAATTGGAACGAACTACTTTCCAACCAATGAAGTGGCCATCATCAGTGATGTCGATATCGTTTGCGTTCAGGAAATCAAACAGACGATAAACTGCACGACGAGATGGGTTCAGCATCAGGTTTTCCAGGAAAGGCAGATAACGTTTAAAGTCTTCGCCATCTTCCATAGCTCGAACGATACGCTCAGTCAGACCAGATTTCAGCTCGATATCTTTATAGAACAAAGTACCATCTTCAATTCGGACGTTACCCTGAACGAATTTCTTGATGCCTTGTTCCAGGTTAATGTGGTCAATAGCACCAGCGATATCACCATCTACAAGTTTCTGCAGTGCAGATTTAAACCCGGGATGTTGACTATCAGCGTTATAAGTAGTACGGCCTTCAGTAATTGAAATGAATTTGGAACTTGCTGCCCATTTAAATTCACGCTCAACTGGAGCTTCTACTTTAGCAGGAACAGCTGCCGCGGCAGCTCGAGCTTCACGCTCTTTAAACACACGCCGAATGGTGTCACGGGAAACACCATAATTCTCGGCGAGTTCTTTCTTAGTGTACAGACCGTTTTTGAAGTTTTTAACGATTGCATCTTTTTGGATTTCAGACAGACAGGTAACAGCCATTTATTCACCTTTATTTTCAGAATTTTGAGTAGAAGCTCCATCAAGGAGCTCCATGATTTTTACGATATCATCGACGAGTTTGCTGTCAGTCCGCCAAGTATCCAAGACACTTGCGATGACAGGATAATCATCTTTAAACTGTTCAATCTTTTTATAGAAGATTGTCTCAGCATCACTAGACAGTTTATTATAAATTTTATTACATAAAGCTAAATCATCGTTTTCATCTTTGATTTTACTTGTACGACAAACCTTAGCGATTTTGTTTAGTTTTGTCAGGAACGGATTTTTCATTCCAGACGCAGTAAACTTACTCGACAAGAAATTCAATTTATCGTAATGCGCAATATTTCCACAGATACGGTTTCCAGTAGCATTTGATGGCATGTACTGGTCGTAATCTACCTTATCAATACACTTGATGTATTGGTCAATAATAAACCGGTCAAATGAAAGCAATCCATCAGCTTTTGTCGCGGCTTTCATAGCACTCGGACGAATTGCATAGAATTTCTTAATTCCACATGCTTCTGCCAAAGAACGCATATCTGTGATGCTCATATTCCACCACCAAACATTATCTGGGAAAGTGTGGATTTCATCACGATTGCGACCGATAGCATAGCCTTCAAGCTCAGTAATTTCAGATGATACTAAAGTCTGACGGTCTTCTTCCCAGTACCCGTCTTTATCAATCCAATGCAGAGAAACATTTGGTGATTTAGGACGTTTCTCTTTTGGACCAGTGTCGTAATCAGGAAGAGCTTTTCTCTGGGCTTCAAGTTCAGACACACGGAATACTACAACTTCATCAGTATCCATGATTTTCTTCAGCTCATCAATGACATGTAATTCATCTTCATTGTCTTTGATTACGGTAATGTGTGCCCAGATTGGAACTAACCCAGATTTACACAGAGCACGAACCGTAGCAATACGCTTACCCGCTTTATCGTCAATAAGAACAAACGCTTTAGTTCTATCAACCCCGCAAATATCAGAAATGTTTACTTGGTTATGACGATGCCAAGAACTGCTTGACACTTTACGACGAGCAGGTTCATCGCATGAAACATAAACTGATACTTCGTTATCTACATAATATGAACGAATTTTATCAAGATTATACTTCGCAACTACTTGTTTAATATCGCGGTTCCCAATGGTAATACCGCGGCTCTGAAGAATAGAGCGTTCCTTAGAACTCAGCTTATTGAACTCACGCAGGAATTCACGGTCAGATTCATACGCTTCAAACGCTTTAATATCTGCGGTAATTACCTCTTCTTCAAGAGCATTCACACGCTTCTGGATATTAGCAATTGTTTCTTCGTCAAGAGAAAGCTCTTCACGAGATGGAGTGATATCCAATTCACCCAGTGGGAAATGAACATAAACCTTACCATAGCGATTAAGCAGCCAATCTGCCTTAACATCTACACCGCTGATAGGATATACGATTTTTCCATAAACCGCGTACAGACCATAACTTTCGTAAGAGCTATTAACGCTGAACCAATCAGTTTTATCTACTGGGAAATATTCAATTTCACGGCGAAGAGAATCTACCTTTGGAGGTACAGCACCAAATGTACGCAAAATATATGCGATTTCATAATGCCAAGTATCAATATCTTCTACTTTAACCGGAACTGTAATTTCAAGACCAGTTTCTTCGTCTTCTTTCATATCATCGACAAACATCGGACGAATAGTAGGTTCACCACGGTTTTTCATGACAGTATAACCGGTGGCTTTACCATTATGATATGATACTACGTTAAATGTACTTGTATAGCTTAAAGGCGATTTAGAACCAAGACCAAGAGCACCGATGAAATCATTACTGTTATTCTTTGTGGATTCAAAGAACGTTTTATACATCGTCATCATGTCATTATGATTAAGACCTGGACCATAATCACGAATTACAAATCGTGGGTCAAGACGAGTTGGTGCTTTGATGTAAAATGGACGATTTTCATTACCGTTCAGTTTATGAGCATCATCACAGTTAGTAGAAAGTTCACGAACAACGGCACGAACTTTATACTTATAAAGTTTATTCGACAAAATGTCAAAAGCTTTACCTGAAGCTTTAATGGTAAACGTTGAATCCTCAGCGTCAGAAGAACCAATAATTACTTCATCATCACATTTAATTTTCATTTTATTCCTATCAATTGTGTCGTTTAATGATTTCTGCTACTTCAAGGAGCTCTTCAGCAGTAGCGGTGTTAGTTGTAAAAATTTTATCACTGATTTGTTTAAAGCGGTCTTTGAATTCCTCTGCTGCTTGGATATCAAAGAAACGTTGGATGATACGATACTCTCGGTATATAGCATCATCAAATAATTCTTTATTTGGAACATAACTTTTCTTTAGCATTTTACTGCTCCTGACGATTTAATCACTTTGACCATGTCAGCAATTTTAATATCAGGACGTAAAAAGCGTATCACTTTCATAGCAAAAAGGCTGTGATTAATAGGGACACTCTGGTTACTTTCCAAACGGTCAGCTATAGAATTTAATAACCGTTTGATTAAAAGTTCTTGGTATTCATTGGAGGGGTCGACTGAGTATTTTAGTGCCTCAGTGCGGAGTATTGAAATGATAGTTGACTTCATAATAATTTCCTCAGAAAAGAGGGGCCGAAGCCCCTCGGGATTAATGCACTCTGCTAACGCGGCCATACACCTCATGTTTAGAACCATCCGAGTTTTCCACCCAGATAGTAACCCAAGTACCAGGGAGAGGTTTCTTTTCGGCAAACATGTATCCGTAATCGCCTGAGACCAAAGTAATCCAATAACGTTGCATAGTAATTCCTTCTATAGCAGGGCAATATTACCCGTACTATTTATTCACTCATCCAGGTCTTACGTGGAGCAGCATCATTACCCATAATTAATTCAAACAGTTCTTTCCAGTTTTCAGGAAGAGATACTACATCATAAACCGGGTCTTGAATAACACGTTCATATTCATCTTCTTCAAGAGAACCAAGACCTTTAATATAACGAAGTTTCCAACCTTTGAAATCATCTTTATGGTCTTCATATTCGCCAAGAGAATAGAACCAACGTTGTTCTTTACCTTTGGTGAGAATAATAACCGGAGTTTTCACAAAGCGGATTCTACCTTGTTCAAACAGTTCAGGCCAATTACTGAAAAACGCTAAAAGACTTGGGAAAATTGAACCAACACCATCAACATCCGCATCGGTCATGATAGCAATATTTCGGTAGTTAGTATTTTCAGCAGGCTCACCAATCGTCAAACCGGTGATTGCACAAATGTCAAATACTTCCTTGTTCTTCATAGCATCTGCAGCAGACATTCCCCATGTATTCATGAACTTACCACGTAGAGGATATCCACCATGAAGTTCACGGTCGCGAGTTGTGAGTAGATAACCAATCGCAGAATCACCTTCGGTCAAGAATAAAGTGGTGTCAGCATCTTTACCATATTTGTTGGCTTTGATGTGCTTAGCTACTTTAGCTTTCTGCGCTTTCTTGGCGGCTTTAGTTTCTGCAGCTTTCTCTGCAGCAAGTTTACGAGCTAACATCGCCTCAATAATCGGCATATGAATATCTTCAGATTTCATAATAGCGTTAGCAAGTTTCTTGTAATCAATATCAATATGACTACGAATTTCGCCCCAAGGAGAAGTCAAACGCTCTTTAGTCTGAGAATCAAATCGCATGTTAGACATGTCACGAATAAACATAATGACAGTCAGACACTCTTTAATTCGTGCTTTATTAACTTCTAGTTTGTACTTGCGTTTTAATGCTGGAATAAGTTCATTGCTCAGTTCATCAAGAACTAGGTCAACGTGAGTACCACCATTTTTGGTGTGAATGTTATTAACATATGAAAGCTGGCGGAACCCATCATCTGAGCGACCAATAGCAATAGCACAAGTATCAGAATCCTGCACTACCGCATTTTCATCATACATCTGGGCGTAAGCTTTAAACTTACCTTGAACACGTTTACCCATGAATTTGAATTCAATATCAGGATAAACTACTGCTAATGTCATCAGACGATCGTGAATGATTGATTGGTCAACATCAGTCAATCCTGTGCTTTCAAAGTGACTGAAATCTGGAATGAATGATACTACAGTACCAGTCTTATCTTTGATGAATTCTTTGTCTTTTGCTGGATGTTCTTCCCAGGAGATATTTTCTGAGCCATTAGAACAACGGACAATGATTTCATTTTTACCATCACATGTTGCACCAGTGAAAGATACTGAAAAGATGTTAGTTAATGCAGAACCGACACCGTTCATACCACCAGTTTTACGCTCAGCATCATCGCCAAAGTTACCACCCGCACGAGGACGAGTCCATGCGGCGACTGGGCCTGGAATAGTTTCTCCTTCAGGAGTTACTACCGGAGCCTGTGGAAGACCACGACCATTATCAGTTACGATAATCTTATTTCCCTTGATATCAACGGAAATTTTATTGGCATGTTTAAAATTTGTACGAATTGCTTCATCAACAGAGTTATCAATGATTTCATCAATAAGCTTAATAATACCAGGAACATACTTTACTGATTGGAATTTACCAAAAAGAAAACGGTCATGTGCCTCACACGCAGAACTACCGATGTACATTCCGCTGCGCTTAATGATATGTTCTCGGTCACTCAGAATTTTAATTTCGTTCTTAATCATTACATTTCCTCAGTTAGTGGAGGCATTATATCAATACATTTTAAAAGCATACTTCAGCAGCACCAGTAGAAGGATTAACACAAAGATTATCTGAAATCTTAACACCAACTTGTCCATTCACACCAATACCAATTGAGCTTTTCTGAACTTCATTAGAAGATTCCGTAGAATCTGCTAAGGAAACCAGAACTCCAATTG